>CXWJ01031417.1_pt1 | contig 15082 bp, 14 predicted proteins | sample 590841 | NCBI WGS metagenome assembly CXWJ01 (sample SAMEA3498367, study PRJEB10139) | wastewater metagenome | biome: wastewater treatment plant; material: activated sludge | place: Austria | collected 2015-01-21 | reverse complement strand
GGCGAAACCCGTTGAACGCGGACACTTCGGGGTAAGGGACCGTCCATGACTGATTCGCTCCCCGAAAGAACCCGACCGCAGGCACCCGGCGCCACGGCCGATTCGCCGACCGAGATCCCGCCACGTGGTTGGCTGCAGATCATCCGGCGCGGCTGGCGGGAGGCCTCCGCCGACCAACTGCCGCTGATGAGCGCCGGGGTGGCCTTCTTCGGCTTCCTGGCGCTGTTCCCGGCACTGATCGCACTCACCTTGGTCTATGGCCTGGTCGCCGACCCGGCGACGATTGCCGGCCAACTGGACGCCCTGGGCGGCGCACTCCCGCCCGAGGCGAGGGCGTTGCTGGAGGATCAGCTGGGCCAGCTGGCGTCCGCGCCCGCTCAGGGGCTGGGCTGGGGACTGGCGCTGAGCCTGGTGATCGCGCTGTGGAGTGCTTCCGGCGGCGTCGGGAACCTGGTGACAGCGATCAACATCGCCTACGACGAGGAGCGCCGGCGCGGCGTCGTCGCCGAGAAGCTCCTCGCGCTGGGTCTGACGGTCGGAGCCGTGGTCTTCATGGTCGTGATGTTGGCCATGGTCGCCGCCCTTCCGATCGTCCTGGAATGGGTCGGCCTCACTGGCGGCTGGCGCTGGCTCGCCGAGATCGTTCGCTGGCTGCTGCTGGCCGTCCTGGTTATGCTGGCGTTCGCGGTGCTCTACCGGGTGGCGCCGGACCGCAATGCGTCCAAGTTCCGCTGGGTCTCAGTCGGCGCGGTGGTCGCCACCGTCCTGTTGCTGATCGGCTCGGCGGGCTTCTCGTTGTACGTCACCTGGTTCGGCAACTACGCCCGGACCTACGGCGCGTTGGCCGGCGTGGTGGTGATGCTGCTGTGGCTGTGGCTCACCAGCTATGCGGTGCTGCTGGGTGCCGAGATCAATGCCGAGGCCGAAGAACAGACCGCCAAGGACTCGACCCGAGGGCCTGACCGCCCGCTGGGCGAACGCGGGGCGGTCAAGGCTGACTCGATCCCGCCGCCGGACCGGGACGACGTGGACGAGCGCCGGCAGTGAGCGAACTGGAGCGACTAGCTCAGGCGGGCCGTGCCCGGGGCTCGCTTTCTTCTTTCTGTCAGTCGGTGCGTTACGTCTGCCGCGCCGCGGGGTACTCCGTGGTCTCCAACAGTCTGAGCCCCATGCCGAACAAGGAGTGACCATGACCCATGTCAGCCAGCACGACCCGGAGAACGACCGGCCGACGAGCCCTTCCTCCACGGGAGCCTCACAGCAGCCGCCTGAACGCGACCTGCCGACCGCCGGCGCCGACCCACTGAGCAGAGGATCGGCCCCCGACTTCGGGCCGGCCAGTGGCGCCGGCGCCGGGCCGGCGGTCAAGGACGCAGCAGTGGCGGGCGCTGGCAAGGTGAAGGACGCCGCGCTGGCCGGGGCCGGCGAGGTCAGCGAGGTCGCCATGGAGCGGGGTGGCGACGTGGCTCGCGCGGCCCGGGACGAGCTGACCCAGCTGACCGCGGAGGCTCGCCACCAGGCGATGTCACTGTGGTCCCAGGCTTCCGAACAGCTTCGCGAGCAGGCCGTCAACGGCAAGCAACAGGCCGCCGACCTGCTGCACTCGCTCGCGGGCGAGTTGGGGCACATGGCGTCCCGCTCGGAGCAGGACGGCCCGCTGACCGCCGTCGCCAAGCAGGTGGCGGCGCGCGCCGGCGAACTGTCGCACTGGCTGCAGGAGGCCGAGCCGAGCGACGTGCTGGCCGAGATCCGTCGGTTCGCGCGCCGCCGTCCGGTCGTCTTCCTGGCTGGCGCAGCCCTGGCCGGCGTGGTCGTCGGACGACTGAGCCGAGGGATGATGGCGGCCGCCGACGAGCATCATCCGGCCAAGGCCATGGCGCCGACCAGGAGCCGCGTGCCGTCGTCCGCGGTGGCGGAAGAATCGACGCCGGCCGGCGCTCCGGCTCGCGCGTCGCAGGACTTCAGTGACGACACCGCCTTCCCCAATCCCACCCCGCTCTCCGCTCCCGGGCTCGGCTCGGCGGCACGCTGGCCCGGTGACGCCGCCGGCGGAGACTGGCGATGAGCGGCCCGATGGAGCCCATGGCGCCCAGGCATGCGGTGGCCCCGGAGTTCGCGGCGGAGCGATCCATCGGCGAGTTGATGGGCGACGTAAGCCGCGACCTGTCCACCCTGCTTCGGCAGGAACTCGAGCTGGCCAAGGCGGAGTTGCGTGAGTCGGCCGCCCAGGCCGGACGCGGCGCAGGCCTGCTGACCTCGGCGGGCGTGGCCGCCGTCTTCGCTCTGCTGTTCGGTTCGATCGCACTGTGGTGGAGTCTCGGTCTGCTGATCGGGAACGCGTGGTCGGCCCTCGCGGTCGCGGTGCTGTGGGCCATCGTGGCGGCGGTGCTCGGCATGACCGGACGGCGCGAGCTGGCCCGCGTGAGGGGGCTGCCCAAGACGGCGGAAACCGTGGCAAAGATTCCGAATGCACTCAAAGGCAATGAAGAGGAGAACCGATGAACACCAATCCGTCCCAGCTTCGGGAAGATATCGAGCAGACCAGAAGCCGGCTGTCCGACAACGTCGACGCCCTGGCTGACCAGGCCAATCCGGCGCACGTGGCGAAGCGCCAGGTGTCCAAGGCAAAGGCGGCCGCCGGACGATTCCTGGACCGCATCCTGGGCACGGCTGAGGATCTCCGCGACGCTGCTGTGGACACCGCGCATCAGGCGGTGGAGGGGGTGCAGGAAGCGGCCGAAGGCGTCTCGGCCCGCGCACGCGGTGTAGTGGAGAGCGTCGCTGACGCCCCTGTCGCCGCACGCCGGCAGGCCCAGGGCAACCCCCTCGCCGCCGGTGTGGTCGCCTTCGGCGTAGGCCTGTTGCTGGCCGCGGCCTTCCCGCCCTCACGCAAGGAGCGGGAGCTGGCGCAGTCCGTGAAAGAGCAGGCCAAGCCGCTGACCGATCAGATCGTCGCGGCTGGTCAGGAGGTTGTGGAGAACCTCGCCGAGCCGGCCCAGGAGGCTTTCGACTCGCTGAAGGAGAGCGCCGCCGAGGCGGTCCAGCACGTCCAGCAGGAAGGAAGCGACGCCGTGAGCGAGGTCCAGGACGTCATGCGGGAGTCGGCCGGCGAGGTCACCGAGACCGCGCAACAGTCCGTGCGCGAGGTGCAGCACGAGGCTGAGGCGGCCTCCGACGACAGGCTGCCCTGAGAGTCCGGCTCCGCTTCCCCTGGAGACATCCGGCGCGCGTGCGGTCCACGCTCACGGTTTGCGGGTGTCGCTCGGCGGCTATTCACGCCGGTGGTGTTTTGATAGAGGGGAGCGTGCAGGAAGGACTTCCCCAGTGACCGAGCAGCCAGAAGACGAACGCGGCGACGAACAGGACGAGCCGACGCGCACCTGGGCGCCTGCCGAGGTTCAGACCGAGCCGCCCGTCGAGGACGAGCAGGACCAGGAAGCCATCGAGGACGCCATCGAAGAGGGCATGCCGCTCGCTCCTCAGGACGAGGAGCCGGCAGCGCCCGAACCCGCCCAGCCGGAAGCGGAGCCGGCGGCCGCCGACGCCGAGCCCACTGTCGCTGTGGCGGAGAGCGTCGACGCCGAGCCAGTCCCAAGCGAGGCTGAGCCAACCATCGCGGTGACCGAACCAGCCGCCGAACCAGTCGTGTCCGAACCCGAGACGGAGGTCGAAGTGACCGCACCCACCATGCCCATCGGTCTCTCCGAGACGATCGCCCTGCCCACCGGGGCACCCGCGCCGGAGCCCACCCAAGCCATCTTCCGCGACTCACTGGACGCGATCCCCGACCCCTACGCCGACCCGCAGTCGGAGGAGGCGCAGAAGCTCGCCGCCGAGCGCGCCGCCCGCAAGGAGGCCCGTGACGCCGCCCTCGCCGCGGTCGCCCCGGTGCCCGTGATCGCCCCCGAGCCGGTCATCGTCCAGCACCGCACCAACGACAAGTTCTTCGGCGCCTTCGGCATCTTCGCCCTCCGCCTGGTGGTGGCGGGCGTCTTCGCCGTGCGGGGCTACCAGATGCTCGGCGATCTGGCCGGCACCCAGGAGCGGATCGCCAGCACCTTGCTCGCCCCGTACGCGCAGATTCTCGCGATCGTCGTCGGCGCGGCCCACCTGCTGATCGCCCTTGCGTTGCTGCTCGGCCTGCTCACCCGAGTCGCCGGGCTGGGCGTCCTGCTGGTGGCCGGAGGCGCCCTCGCCTTCGTCTGGTGGGGCCCATGGAGCCCGTTCGTGGCGGGCCAGCAAGGCTTCCTCGGTGAGCTCGAACTGGTGCTCGCAGCGGTCGGCCTGCTGTTCCTGTGCATCGGCGGCGGCGGTTGGAGCATCGACCGCAGCTTCCGCTCCGCCCGCGCCAAGGACAAGGCCGCCCGCCAGCTGGCCCCGTAAGCGCCCTGGGCAGGAACGGGGACGTTCCTCCCGTCCAAAGCCGCCGAGCCGGCTGGACCGAAAGGAACCATCCCCGTCCAGCTCGGCTTGCCGCTGCGACTACTCTGAGGCCTGTGAGGATGCGGCGGGGGATCGGCGGGCTGGCAGCGCTTGCGCTGCTGGTGACCGGCTGCACCTTCCCCAGCATCACGCCCACGCCGACTCCCACCCCGGGCGAGCCCACCGAGATCGGCGGCGTGACGGTCTCCTCCGAGATCGGGCCGGTGGTCGATCGTCCCTTCCTGCCCGACCCGGGGGTCACCCCGGAAGGCTTCGTGGCCGCCCCGGGCGGCGACGGGCTCACCGGCTACCTCGCCCAGCAGCTGGATTGGCAGGGCTGCGGCAACGGCATGCAGTGCGCCACCATCAAGGCCCCGCTCGACTACGCCGACCCGGGCGCCCAGGCGATCACGCTGTCGCTGGCCCGCAAGCCGGCCACCGCCGAGCCCCGGCTCGGCTCGCTGTTCGTGAACCCGGGCGGCCCCGGCTCGGGCGGACGCGGGCTGGCCGCCGGCTTCCAGCAGAAGGGCCTCGAGCAGTACGACATCGTCGGCTGGGATCCGCGTGGCACGGGCGAGTCGACGCCCGTCCGCTGCTACAGCGACAAGGAGGTGGACGCCTTCCTCGGGCTCGACGCCTCCCCGGACGGCCCCGCCGAGCGGGCCGACCTGGTGAAGGCGAACGCTGACTTCGCCGCCTCCTGCTGGCAGCACAGCGGTCGGCTCCTGGAGCACATCACGACCATCGAGACCGTCCGCGACCTCGACCTGATGCGCGCGTTGGTCGGGGACGAGAAGCTCAACTACTACGGCTACTCCTACGGCACCCAGATCGGCGCCACCTACGCCGAGCTGTTCCCGTTCAATGTGGGGCACCTCGGCCTGGACGCCGCCGTCAACATCACCGACTCCGACGAGGTGATCCAGGCGATGGGCTTCGATCTGGCGCTGGGCAACTTCGCCGCCTGGTGCGCCGCTGAGAAGTGCGTGCTCGGCTCTGCCAAGGACGAGGTGCTGGCCGCGATCACCACCCTCTTCGACGACCTGGACGCCAAGCCGGTGGCCGTCGGCGACCGGCTGCTCACCCAGAGCCTGGCGATGCTCGGCGTCGCGCAGCTGCTGTACGGCGGCAAGCCTGCCTGGAAGTCGCTGGCCTCCTATGTGGCGTGGGCCCGGCAGGGCAGCGGCGAGGCGCTGCTGTGGGTCGCCGACCAGATGCAGGGCCGGGACGAGAAGGGGCGGTACTCGACCATGTACTTCGCCTTCCCGGCGATCAGCTGCGCCGACAACGTCGACTATGGGGTCGTCGACGCCGACAGCGTCTGGATCGACGACCAGGCCAAGGCCCCCATCTTCGGACGCTACTTCGGCCCGCAGTACACCTGCACGCTGTGGCCGGTGCGTCCCGCCGTCCAATTCGACCTGCGCGGGGCGGGGGCGGCGCCGATCCTGGTGATCGGCGGCACCGGCGACAACGCGACCCCCTACCAGCACGCCGTCTCGATGGCCGGCCAGCTGGAGTCGGCCGTGCTGCTCACCTACGAGGGCGAGGGCCACGGCACCTACGGTCAGAAGTCCTCCTGCGTGGACCAGATCGTCGTCGACTACCTGGTGCGCGACCAGCTCCCCGCCGACGGCACGACCTGCCGCTGACACGCGGTTCGTGTCAGCCCGCACGGTGCCCCTATAGTTGTGCTCCGGTCCGGCTCACCCGGCCAGGCCGCCTTAGCTCAGTCGGCAGAGCGTCTCACTCGTAATGAGAAGGTCTGGGGTTCGATTCCCCAAGGCGGCTCCGATGCTTGCCAGCGCCTCGGCGTCTGGATGATGCTTGCCGCATGGCGACCTGGATCTACTTCATCCGCCCACCGCGGCCCGACTTCATCGCGACCATCTCCGAGGACGAGCGGGCGATCATGATGGGACCGCACAGCGGCTACCTCGACGAACTCTTCGAGCAGGGGCGGCTGATCCTCGCCGGGCCTACCTGGGGTGGCGTCCTCGACGACGGGGTCGCGATCATCGAGGCCGAGGATGAGGCTGCGGCCCGTCAGGTGATGGCGGCGGACCCGGCGATCGCCAGCGGGCTGATGACCGGGGAGCTGCGCAGCATCCGGGTGTCGTTCCTGCGCGGACGCGACTGAGCCACGTCCTCGGCGGGATTCCCGCCTTCGCGGGAATGACGAGAGGGCGCGGGAATGACGGAGGTGCGCGGGAACGACGATGAGGCGCGCGACGGCCGCTACTTCGCGGGCTCCGGACGCTTCCACACGGCGACCTCCCAGTGCTTGGCGCGAGCCACGGTGAAGAGCCGCTGGTCGGGGTTCACCGCCACCGGGTTGCCCAGCAGCTGCAGCCAGGAGGTGTCGGCCTGGCTGTCGCCGTAGCCGTAGGAGGCGCCGAGGTTGAAGCCGCGCGCTTCGGCGTAGCTCTTCAGCCAGGCCGCACGAGCCTCGCCGACGATCGGGGGAGAGGCGAGGTAGCCGGTCAGCACCCCGTCAGTGGCGTGCAGGCCGGTGGCCACCACCTCGTCGAAGTGGGGGGCGGCGATCTCGGCCAGCACGTCAACCCCGCCGGTCACCAGCACGGTGTGATGCCCGACGGCACGGTGCTCGGCGACCCGCTCCAGGGCGTCGGCCAGCAGGTGCTCGCGCAGCTTCCGTCCGACCGGGCCGGCGATGTAGCGCTGCAGATCCGCCACCCGCATCCCCCGGTGCAGTCGCAGGAAGCTGCGGATGAACTCGCTGCGGTCCCGCCGCTCGGCGGCCAGGAACCGCGGCAGCAGGGCGGCGATCTTGGTCACCTCGCGCGGCACCGCGGTGATGTCCTGCTCGGCGTCCCGCAGCCACAGGTACTGCTGCACCAGGTTGGCGTGCAGCACAGTGCCCTCCAGGTCGAACACCGCCACCACGTTCTCGCCCGGGGCGAGCGGACGCCGGGTGCGCTCGCTGCGCTCCCCGCGGTTGGCGAAGGCCCGGGTCAGCGTGGTGATCGCCGGCAGGTGCACGTCCTGCAGGTAGTGGTGCCAGTCGATCGACGCGACGTCGAAGCCGGTGTCGTCGTCCGGGCCGTCGGAGACCTCGGCGTGCAGCGCGCGGGTCTGGGTGTCGTCGAACAGCACCTCCGACTGCACGTAGGCGCGATACAGGTCAGAGAACTTCCGCAGCATCCCGAGATCGCGCTCGGCCGATTCCAGGCTGCCCAGCCATTCCCGGGTGCGTTCGCCGGCCGGCAGCCGGGAGAGCGCTCGTGCGGCCAGCTTGACGCCGGCCTCCTTGCGCTTCATCTCGGCCTCGAACCGGACCCCGCCGGGGAACTTCCACGGCGGCACCCGGGTCGGGCCGTTGGCGCCGGGGATCGGGTTCTCGGTGAAGTAGGTGCGGATCGCGTCGTACATCTGGTGGAAGGGCAGCGGGTTGGTCGCCCCCGAGCCCATGTGGAAGTACCGGGCGCGATCCCGCGGCGCCTCGGTGGCCGCGGCGGCCAGCACGGCGTTCACCACGAAGTCGACCGGGACGACGTCCAGCACGCTGTCGGGCAGGCCCGGGAACTCGGGCAGCTGGCCGCGTCCGTAGGCGATGATCAGCGGGTCGGCCACCTTGAAGCCGTCGATCCAGCCCGGGTAGGGGTGCCGCAGCGCGCTCTCGATGATGGACGGCCGCACCACGCTCAGCCGGTGCCCGTTGCCCAGCCACAGCTCCTCGGCCAGCCGCTCGGCGAGCGCCTTGGTGAGGGTGTAGGCGTCCGTCCAGCCCAGGCTCTGGGCGCGGGCCCGGCCGTGCTCGACCAGTTGCTCGTCCACCCAGGCGCGCCTGGCGGCTTCGGTGGCCTCGGCCACCGCCTGCGGGCCTACCTTGCCGACCTTCTGCTGGGCCTCCTTGAGGAACTGCCGCAGCTTGGCCGGCTGCCGGGACGCCTCGTCCACCCGGGTGCGGGCGGTGAGCGCGGCCTGCTCCTCGACCCGCCAGTCCACCTCGTGCTCGACCGGATCCTCGGTGACCAGCCCCTTGCGGGCGCCGTTGACGTACGCGGTGGAGACGTGGACGACGTGCGGGTCGGCGCCGGCGGCCAGCAGAGCCTGGTAGAGCTTCGCGACGCCGGTGACGTTGGTGCCGAAAGCCTGGTCGATCGGGTCGTCGAAGTTCACCGACGAGGCGGAGTGCAGCACCAGGTCGAGCTTCTCCGGCTCGGGCCCGAGGTCGCCCAGGGATCCCTCGACCACCCGCACCCGCTCGGCCACGATCCGCTTCGCCTCGTCGGAGCCGACCTGCTCGATCCAGTTGGCAAAGACGGACTTGCGCTGCAGGCTGGTGAGCCGCCGCTCCGCCGAGATCGAGCCCTTGGGGCGGACGAGGACGGTGATCGTGGTGCCGGGGTGGCTGCTCAACAGCCGCTCCAGGATCGCCTGACCGACGAATCCGGTGGCCCCGGTGAGCAGGATGCGTGCGTTGCCGAGGTCGATGCTCACGGGCGGGGATCCCCTTTCGGATTGCGGACCAGCGGACGCCGGGCGGAGCCCCGGCGGTCGCCGCCGGCCAGGCAGGCAGCAGCCCGGTTAGGGCAGGTGTCACGGTAGCATCCGGCCGCCGAGGCGGCGATGCTCGCCCACCCCGACCCGCCCCGGCCCCGCACAAACCGGGCAATCCAGGGCNNATCCAGGGCCGGTGCGTGCAATGCGTCCGCGGCCGGCCGGATTCACCCGGTTTGTGCGGGGCGCCGGGCGGGGACGGCGGACGGGCCGGTTGGGAATACCCAAGGGGGTATGGCGGCTACACTGGTTGCGCATCGAGAACCGGTCGCCCGTCGAGAACCGAGGAGTCCCATGGCCACCGTCAACCTGACCGCCGACAGCTTCGAGGCGGCCGTCAACGACAACGACATCCTGCTGGTCGACTGGTGGGCCGCCTGGTGCGGCCCGTGCCGGATGTTCGCCCCGGTCTTCGAGAAGGCCGCCGAGAAGCACTCCGACATCGCCTTCGGCAAGGTCGACACCGAGGCCGAGCGCGAGCTCTCCGGGGCGGCCGGCATCTCGTCCATCCCGACCCTGATGGCGTTCCGCGACGGCATCCTGGTGTTCTCGCAGCCCGGCGCGCTGCCCGCCTCCGCCCTGGAGGAGCTGATCGGCGCCATCCGCGGGCTGGACATGGACGACGTCCGCTCCCAGCTCGCCGCCCAGCAGGAAGCCCGGTGAAGCTCAACGCGCAGGACATGGCGACGGTCACCCGTCGCCTCAAGCGCGCCCAAGGCCAGCTCGGCGGCATCATCAAGATGATCGAGGACGAGCGCGACTGCCAGGAGATCGTCACCCAGCTGGCCGCGGTCTCCAAGGCGCTGGACCGGGCCGGCTTCGCCGTGATCTCCACCGGCCTGAAGGAATGCCTGGCCAATCCCGACAGCGACGACCTCGACCTCGGCTCCTTGGAGAAGCTCTTCCTCTCCCTGGCGTGACCCCGGCCGGACCGCCTGGCTTGGCGAAGGTCGTTCGGCTCATGCGGCCTGGCCGTTCTGTCGAGCCTGGACGAACCGACCAAGGGGTGGACAGCTGACATCCGGGGCAGGGTCGCCGCTGGGCGATCGGCGGGATCGGTTGTGCACGCTGGGCGGGTCGAGCTGCCGGATCGTGGTCCCTGAACGCGGGCTGAAGATTCGCCCCGAGCTCGCGTTTCACACTTGCGCGGAGTCGGGCAGGCGGTGTTAGGTACGGGACGTGAGCATCCTGCTCTCGCGGGCCGCGTGCCCGCACCTGGCAGCGCCCGGAGCCCGACAACGTGGTCCTCGGGTTCTGTCGACCCCCACTCCCGCTCATCGGGCGGACAGCGCAGACAGGATTGAGGATGGCCGCATCCAGTACTGCTGAGCAGATCGTCGAACACATCGGCGGCGCAGCGAACATTACGAGCTTGACCCATTGTGCAACCCGGCTCCGCTTCGAACTCGTGGACGCCGGCAAGGTCGACGCCAAGGCGCTCGACAAGACCCCGGGCGTCCTCGGCGTCGTCCCGCAGGCAGGCGACCGCTACCAGGTCGTCATCGGCGGCGCCGTCCAGGGCGTCTTCACCGAGATCATGAACCTGCCGTCGATGGCCGGCGCCAAGCCCGCGACGGGCGGCGCCAAGAGCGACGCCGACGTGAAGGCGGCGGCGCGGGCCAAGGCCCGCGGCAAGGTGGCCTGGCTGGATTCCTTCTTCGAGTACCTCTCCAACAGCTTCCGTCCGCTGCTGGGCGTCCTGCTGGGCGCCTCGCTGGTGATCGCCTTCGCGGCCATCCTGGACGCCTTCGGCATCGTCGACTTCCGCGCGGCTGACAAGCCGGCCGGCTGGATCTTCATCGACTCCATCTGGCACGCGGTGTTCTACTTCCTGCCGCTTGCGGTCTCCTACAACGCGGCGAAGGCGCTCAACATCGACCCGTGGGTCGGGTTCAGCGTGATGGCGGCGCTGATGACCCCCGACTTCGTGAAGCTCGCCAACCCGGAGCTGGTCGCCTCCACGGTGTGTAGCGCGAACCCCATCGAGGGAGCCGCCGACATCTGCACGGCGAACATCTTCGGCATCCCGATGCCGATCAACGACTACAGCGGCGCGGTCTTCGTGCCGTTGATCATGGTCGCGGTGCTGGCGATCGTCTACAAGACCGCGCAGCGGATCATCCCGAGCAACCTGCACCTGGTGTTCGTGCCGTTCCTCTCGATGCTGATCATGGTTCCGGTCTCCGCCTTCCTGATCGGCCCGCTCGGCCTGTGGATCGGCACCGTGCTGGGCCAGGGCCTGTCCTGGCTCAACACCACGGCTCCGTTCATCTTCGCGATCATCATCCCGATGGTGTACCCGTTCCTGGTGCCGCTGGGCCTGCACTGGCCGCTGAACGCCCTGATGCTGGCGAACCTCGCTCCGCCGCCCGCGGGGCTCGGCTACGACTTCATCCAGGGCCCGATGGGCGCCTGGAACTTCGCCTGCTTCGGCGCCACCGCCGCCGTGCTGGTGATCTCTGCACGAGAACGCGATCTGGAAATGCGGCAGACCGCCACCGGCGCCCTCGCCGCCGGTCTGCTGGGCGGCATCTCCGAGCCCTCGCTCTACGGTATCCACCTGCGCTTCAAGCGGATCTACCCGCGGATGCTGGTGGGCTGCTTCACCGGCGGCCTGATCGTCGCGGTCGGCTCGCTGATCCTCGGGACGGACGGCGTGCGGGCGAACACCTTCGCCTTCACCTCACTGCTCACCATCCCGATCTTCTCCCCGATGTTCCTGTACGTGCTGGCTATCGCGGGCGCCTTCTTCGTGGCGTTCTTCCTGATCCTGACCGGTGACTACCGCACCGAGGAGGAGAAGGCCGAGTTCCGCGAGGCTCGCGACCAGGCCGAGGCCGACGCCAAGCTCGAGGCCGCCGCGCATGCCGCCGCCCCGGCCGTGGCTGCGGCTCCCGCCGCTGCGGGCGCTGCCGCCACCGCGGTCGCCACCCTGGTGGCCACCGAGCAGGTGTCCGCGCCGATCGCCGGCAAGGTCATCGTCCTGACCGATGTGCCAGACCCGGTGTTCGCGTCCAAGGCGCTGGGCGACGGCGTCGGCATCGTGCCCAGCGACGGCCACGTCGTGGCGCCGGTGAGCGGCACCATGATCACGGTCGCCAACACCGGCCACGCCTTCGGCCTGAAGACCGACGACGGGGTCGAGGTGCTGGTGCACGTCGGCATCGACACGGTGAAGATGGCCGGCAGCGGCTTCGAGGTGCTGGTCGCCGACGGCCAGCGGGTCGAGGCCGGTGAGCCGCTGGCCAACGTCGACCTCAACGCGGTCAAGGAGGCCGGCTACGACACCACCACCATCGTGGTCGTGCTCAACACCGCCAGCCTGGCCTCGGTGACCCCGAAGCCCGGCATCGACGTCCAGGCCGGCGACGCCGTGATCGACATCAAGGCCTAGTCGGCAAAACACGAAGTGGGACGGGGTTCGCTCCGTCCCACTTTGCTGTCCGCCGCCCTGTCATTCCCGCACAGGCGGGTGCTAGCGGGGTTGGCGGACGGAGATCAGGCGGGCGATGTGCAGGTCGCTCCAGTCGCCGGTGAACTCCAGCTCGACCAGGGTCGCCGGGGCGAACTGGGCGGAGAGCTTGCGCAGCTCGGCGGGGTCGGAGCGGCGATCCGCCAGATCGTGCGCCAGGGCGGGGATGCCCGGGTAGTGCCCCACCACGATGGCGGCGCGGACGTGCTCGGGCAGCCCGGCGAGCGCGGTCAAGATCCGCCCGGCCGAGCAGTTGTAGAGCGAGTCGACGACGGTGACGGACGGCGCGAGCCCCAGCGCCGCCGCGGTCTGCCGGGTCCGCTCGGCGGGGGAGCACAGTACCCGCTCGATGCCCCGTCCGGCCAGTGCGGCGCCGACCCGGGCCGCCTCCGCCTGGCCCTGGACGGTCAGCGGACGCTCGCGGTCCGTGCCCGCGAAACCCGCCTGGCCGTGCCGCATCAGGAACAGCCGGCGGGTCATCGGGCTACCGGCCCAGGCCATGGCCGCGCGCAACCTTCGGATCAGGCGTCTCGCCAGCGGCTCAGGAGCCCTCGTCGGAGCGGGTGAACCCGTTCTCGTAGGAGGTGCCGCGCGCCCGGGACCAGCTCTCCCGGATCTCACGCTCGGCTTCGGCATGGCCGACCCACACCGCGCCCTCGACCGACTTGCCCGGCTCCAGGTCCTTGTAGACCGTGAAGAAATGCTCGATCTCGAGCAGCGTCAGGTTCGGCAGGTCGGTCAGCTCCCTGATGTTGGTCTGCCGCTGGTCGGCCACAGGAATGCACAGCACCTTGTCGTCGCCGCCCATCTCGTCGCTCATCCGGAACATGCCGATCGCCCGACATTCGATGAGCGCCCCCGGGAAGGTCGCCTCCGGCACCAGCACCATGGCGTCCAGCGGGTCGCCGTCCTGGCCCAGGGTGCCCTCGATGAAGCCGTAGTCATTGGGGTACTGGGTCGAGGTGAACAGCGTCCGGTCGAGGCGGATCCGGCCGGTGTGGTGATCCATCTCGTACTTGTTCTTGGTGCCCTTGGGAATCTCGATCGTCACATCGAAGTGCAGATGCGGCTGAATCTTGGGACGGGCGAAGGAAGGCAGATCCATCGATGTTCACCTCGGGCTCTCTGTCATCATGGTTGTGCGGCGAAGCCTATCGTCAGCAGCCGGAAAGAAGGAGAGGCACCATGCCGGGTCGGACGGACGGCGCCCGCCGAGTCGCGTCTCGTCCCGGATTTGGCCTGCCCGCCCACACTGGGGTGATGGGTCTCCGCATCGCCGTCGCCGCCGCGGTCGCCGCGTTGCTGGCCGGCTGTTCACTCGTCCCGCCCGCCGTCCGGCTGCCGGAGCCGGCCGCCTCCTCGCCCGCTTCGGACGCGACCGCCGCCCCGGCGGCTGCCGCGCCGCCGGCCGCGGCCCCCGCGTCCGAGCCCGTCCTGCTGCCCGAGGCCGAGCCGCTGAAGAAGGCGCTGGCCAAGGTCTCCAGAAAAGGGGTGAAGACCTCCGGGGTGGTGGTGCTCGACCCGGCCAGCGGCCAGACGCTGGCCAGCCGGGGCGACAAGCCGATGATCCCGGCCTCCACCATGAAGGTGCTGACCTCGCTGGCGGCGGTCGACACCCTCGGCGCCGACGCCCGGTTCACCACCGCGGTCGTCAGCTCCAAGCCCGGACGTCTGGTGCTGGTCGGCGGCGGCGACCCGCTGCTCACCGACAAGCAGTCGAAGTCGGCGGCCAAGGCCGCCTCGCTGCAGGCGCTGGCCGAGCAGGCCGTCGCCGCGCTGCAGGCCCAGGGCGTCACCTCGGTGCGGCTCGGGTACGACGCCTCGCTGTTCACCGGCCCGACCTGGCACCCCTCCTGGAAGAAGTCCTGGAAGGTGTTCACCGCCCGGGTCGGCGCGCTGTCGGTCAACCGCGGCCAGGTCAACCAGTGGCGGGCCCACGCCGACCCCGCCAAGGCAGCCGCCGAGGCCTTCGCGAAGCGGCTGAAGAAGGCCGGCGTCAAGGTCACCAAGATCGCCCCGGAGAAGGCGGCCGCCGGCGCCGAGCAGATCGCGTCCGTGCAGTCGGCGCCGCTGTCAGCCGTGGTCGGCTATGTGCTGCGGGTCAGCGACAACCACGGCGCCGAGGTGCTCGCCCGGCAGGTCGCGGCGGCCACCGGCCGCGAACCGAGCTTCGCCGGCGGACGCGCCGCGATCGTCGCCTGGCTGAAGGCCCACGACCTGTGGGGCGAGGGGATGAAGATCGACGACGCCAGCGGGCTCTCCCGCAAGTCGAAGGTGCGGCCGTCCGTGCTGGCGAACGCGGTGGCCTTGGCGCTGGTGACCCCGCAGTGGTCGGCGGTCGCTGCCGGGCTGCCGGTCGCCGGAGTGAACGGCACCCTCAAGGATCGCTTCAACGACCCGGTCGAGAAGGCCGGACGCAAGGTCGTCCACGCCAAGACCGGCACCCTGCTCGGGGTGGCCAGCCTGGCCGGCTACGTCACCACCAAAGACGGCGCGGTGCTCACCTTCGCCGCCATGGCCAATGACGCCGGACGCACCAGCGCCTACAACTGGCTGGACCGCACCGCCACCGCGCTCGCCAAGTGCGGCTGCCGCCAAGCCGCTTAGCCCGGATCCACCGATTTCCGCCTGCTGCGCGGCCCCATACGGGCGCACTGGCTGCGC
>CXWJ01017561.1_pt1 | contig 15083 bp, 16 predicted proteins | sample 590841 | NCBI WGS metagenome assembly CXWJ01 (sample SAMEA3498367, study PRJEB10139) | wastewater metagenome | biome: wastewater treatment plant; material: activated sludge | place: Austria | collected 2015-01-21 | reverse complement strand
TCCCGGGACCGGCCCTTCGGCTGGCTGATGCCGCGGCGGCTCAGCCGCTACTGGGTGAGCCCCAGGCTCGCGTCCATCGACCCGTACCGGTTGTGGTAGCGGTCGTAGTTGGATTCGATCTCCTCGTCGGAGAGCACCTCGATCTCGCCGATGCTCATCGCGACCGCCACCGTATGAGCGACATCCTCGACCATGATCGCGGCCTGCAAGGCCTTGTTGATGGTCGGGCCGATGGTGAACACGCCGTGCTGCCGCATCAGGATCGCCGGTGAGCGACCGATCTTCGCGACCACCTCACGACCGATGGCGTCGCCGCCGATGGGCGCGTAGTCGCCGCACGGCACCGGCCCGCCGAACTCGTCCGCGATCGCGGTGAGACAGCACGGAATCGGCTTGCCCACCGCCGCGAACGCGGTCGCGTAGCGGGAGTGGGTGTGCACCACCGAGTAGATGTCCGGGCGGTTGGCGTAGATGCCCAGGTGCGACTGGGTGTCCGAGGACGGGCCGCGATGCCCCTCCACGATCCGGCCGTCCAGCGAGACCACGACCATGTCGTCGGGGGTCATCTCGGAGTACAGCACCCCGGACGGCTTGATCACGATGACCCCGTGCTCGTCGTCGCGAGCCGACAGATTGCCGCCCGTCCAGGCCACCAGCCCGGCCCTGGCCAGCGCGAGGTTGCCCTCGCAGACTTGTTCCTTGAGTTCTTCCAGCATGATTTCCTCCTGGGTTCCGATCAGTTGCCGACGAGCTCGTAGCCGGCGTCCCGCAGCCAGCCCTCGACGATCAGCCTGGCTTCGACGCAGCGTTCGACCGACTCGGGCGCGTCGTCGTTCCACATCTCCAGCATCATCCGGCCGCTCCACCCCTGCTGGGCGAGTTCGGCGAAGGCCTTGGGGAAGTCGGCGATGCCCTGCCCCATCGGAACCCGGCGCGGCTCCCCGACCCGGACGTCCTTCAGGTGGATGGCCAGCATGTGGCCCTCCCCGGCCCGCAACTCCTCCAGTTCGTCCTGCTGCTGCTCGGCGATGTTGCCCACGTCGGGGTACAGCTGCAGCCACGGCGAGTTGATCTCGCGGACGATGTTCATCCCCCGGGTGATCGAGGTGACGTCATTGCCGTCCACGTTCTCGATGCCCAGCAGGACGTTCGCCCGCGCCGCCTTCGGGACGGCCCGCCGCAGCGAGTCGACGTACCGGGCCCGCTGGCCCGGATCGGCCTCCTCGTAGTAGGCGTAGTAGCCGGCCACCTGCAGCACCGGAGCGCCCAGGTCGCAGCACAGCTGGATGCCCTGCTCGAAGATCCGGTCGGCCTCGGCCCGCACCGCGGGGTCGGCCGAGCCGGGGCCGACCGCGCGGTGCACCGACAGGCAGATCCCGCCGATCTGGACGCCCTGCCGGGCGGCCGCCTCCCGCACCTCACGGCGGGTTTCGGCCGACCAGTCGAGCCGGGCCTTGCGGGCCTCGGTCTCGTCGACGGAGATGTCGACGAAACTGAAGCCCGCCTCCCGGGCGTCGGCGAAGAGGGCGTCCCAGTCACCGGTCCAGCGCAGCGCCTTCTCGTAAATGCCGAGGGAGACCGAGCTCACGGCCAGACCTCGCTCAGCTTGTCCTGCAGCTCGGTCGCGGCGGCCAGCGGGTCGGCGGCCTTCACGATCGACCGTCCGGCGATCACGACGCCCACCGGGGCGCCGGCGAAGGCCGGCAGGTCCTCGACGGTGACCCCGCCGGTGATCGTGACCGTGAACCCCATCTCGGCGAGCTCGTGGACGCGGTTGAGATCGTCCGGCCCCCAGCTGAGGTCGCCGGCCATCTCCCGGTCGCGGGAGCGCTTCACGATGACGTGCTGGGCGCCCAGCTCGCGCCACTTGCGCGCGATCTCCGGGTCGTACCAGTCGGCCAGCTCCACCTGGACCTCGCCGCCGTACTCGTTCGCCACCTTCACCACCTGGCCGACGGTGGTCAGCGAGGCGCCCGCCACCACGCTCACCCAGGAGGCCCCGGCCTCGAAGCAGTTCTTCGCGATCAGGGTGCCGGCCTCGGCGATCCGGACGTCGGCCAGGATCGTCTTGTCCGGGTACAGCGCGCGGATCTCTCGGACCGCGCGCAGCCCCTCGGCGATGATCAGGATGGTCCCGCACTCGATCACGTCGATCTGCGAGATCGCCTGGTTCAGCGGCCGCAGCGCGTCGACGAGATCAGTGGTGTCCAGGGCGACTTGGAGGCGAGGCTTGGGCAATGCCCCCATCTCAGGCGTCCTTGCGCATGGTGAAGAAGGTCTGGGCGTTGTACATGAGCAGCTGCTCGACGTACGCGCGCTCGAAGCCCTCGTCGATCATGCGCGGGCCGTCCACGGCCGGGTTGTAGTCGACGCCGGTGGTGGACCCGTAGGCCTTCTGGTACGAGCGCTTGCCGGAGTCGGTGCCCAGCAGCAGACGCTGGCCGTAGCCGGCCTTGCCCAGCTCGCGGAACTCGCGGATCCGGTTCTCCTCCGGCTGGTACTTCAGCCGCGCGGTGCCGTCCAGCTCCAGGTAGACGCCGGTCTTCAGGATCTGGGTCAGGTACCAGATGTCGGCGTTGCGCTGGATGTGGCCGATCGCGATCTGGTCGGCCGGGACGCCGAGCGAGATCATCAGCTCGGCCTGCTCCAGGCCGCAGGTGCCGGCGGAGGTGTGGGTGTTGATCGGCGCGCCGGTCTCGATGGCCGCGATGCACGAGGCCTCGATGCACTTGCGCTCGAAGGCGGTGATCTTGCCGTAGGCGGTGGCGACCTTGATGACGCCCGCCTTGTAGGGGGTGCGAGAGACGATCGGGCCGGAGTAGTCGTGGTCGTCGATGCCCTCGACGATGTCGGCGATGATCAGGTCGGCGATCTGGTTCACGGTGTAGCGGCTCACCCAGTGGGACTGGGTCTCCAGGTACACCTTCTGCTGATGGAAGCCGGTGCAGAGGATGACCTGCAGGCCGTCGACCTGCTCCTCCACCTTGGCCAGACGGGTGACGTCGCGGCCGCAGTTGGCCGGGCACATGTCGACGACGGTGCCGCCGTAGGAGCTCCAGTTCTTGGACGCCTCGGCGAAGTAGGTGGCTTCTTCGACGGCCTTCTCGACGGAGTCGAGCTGGTGATCCGGATCGATGTAGACCTCGCCGGCGCCGACCCGGATCAGGTGGTCGTGGGAGTTCACGACGCCGAGCGTCTCGGGAGCGACGTCGCCGCGGAGGGTACGAGCAAATGCCATGGTGTTTCTCCTTTGATATCGGCCGTCGGCTTCGTGGACGGCTCACTCACGGTCACTATCGACCCTAGGGAGGTTCGGCCGCTAACAGAAAGCCCTCCGTGAACATATGTTCACGCCGACGTCCGGATCGGCGAGAGCCCCGCTGGCAATAAGGCCAAAACCGCCCACGAAGAGACGTCCGGAGAATCTAGGATGCACATATGGTCACATCGCGAGACTCCGACCGGCCGGTCGAAGCGCCCCTGCACCGGTCGCGCACCTCCGCCGACCGGGAGCACGCCGCCCTGCTGCTGGACCTCTCCCGGCGCTACTACGTCGAGGATCAGAGCCAGGCCGAGATCGCCGCCGAAGTCCAGTTCTCCCGCGCCACGGTCTCCCGGCTGCTGTCGGAGGCCCGGCGGCGGGGCATCGTCCAGATCCGGATCAGCCATCCGCTGGAGCGGGTGCTCGGCATCGAGCGGGCGCTGGTGCGGGCGTTCGGGCTCAAGCACGCCCGGGTGGCCGACCCCGAGGACGTGCTCTCCGCTCAGTCGGAGGTAGCCCGCTGCGCCGCCGACCTGATCATCGAGTGCAGCGCCGAGAACGTGGTGCTCAGCGTCTCCAACGGGATGGCCGTGACCGCCACCGTCGACGCGATGCCACAACTGGCCTGGCCCAGATCCCGCGTCGTCCAGATGATCGGCAGCGTCGGCTACTCCGAGAAGCTGCTCGACTCCCCCGAGACCTGCCGCCGGATGGCCCGCAAGCTCGGCGGCTCCTTTCACCCCCTGCCGGCCCCGCTGGTGATCGCCAACCCGGACGCCACCCAGGCGCTGCGCACCGACAACCAGATCGCCACCACCCTTGAGCTGGGCGCCCGCGCGGACGTGGCGCTGGTGGGGGTCGGCGCGGTGACCGACGGGCATTCCGGGCTGATCCTGCAGCCCTACGAGGATCCCGAGCTGATTCGCGCGGTGTACGAGGCCGGCGGCGTCGCCCACATCTGCGGCCACCACATCACCGCGACCGGCCAGCACGTGCGGACCGAGATCTGCGACCGGACGGTCGCGGTCGGCCTGGAGCGGCTGCGGAAGATCCCGCTGGTGGTCGGCGTGGCCTGGGGCCAGGGGAAGGTGGCGGCGCTCGTGGCGGCGCTGCGCGGCGGCTATCTCTCCGCCCTGGTGACCGACCGGGCCACCGCCGTCGCACTGCTGGAGTCCGTGGACGCCTAGCAGCCCGCTGAACATCTGTTCATGTTGCGCCTGCATCACGGTGCCCGCGCATCCTGACACAGCCCGCCGGGAACCGGCCGGTGCACATCTGTTCGCGGGAGGCTGGATAGCCCACTTCTGTACGACCTAGTGTCGTAGACGAGTCGGAAGAACCGGCTCAGAGCATCGAAGGAAAGGACGGCAGCAGACCGCTGTTCCAACTCGTGGACCGTCACCGGCGCCGGCATCGCAGCCCCGCCGACGGCGATCCACAGGGCTCGTCGGGGGGTGATCCGCCCGAGGGCCGGCCACCCCGAGCGACCATCGCCGGTCGCGTCACTACGGGCGGCATTGACGCCGCCAGCAAAGGATTGAGTTATATGACCAGATACGACCTCACCACCTTCGGCGAAGCCCAGATCCGGCTGACGGTCGAGAAGGGCAACCGCCTCGCGACCTGCCAGCAGCTCCGGCTCACCCCGGCGGGCTCCGAGGCCAACGTCGCCGGCCTGCTGGCGCAGCTCGGGCGGAAAGCCGCCTTCGCATCCTCGGTGCCCAAGGGCGACCTGGCCACTCGCTTCATGAACGAGTACCGGGGGGTGGGCGTCGACCTCTCCCACGTGGTGCGGACCGACGACGGCCGCATGGCGCTCTACTTCATGGAGCCCGGTGAGTACCCGCTGCCGGCCAAGGTCACCTACGACCGAATGCACACCAAGTTCCGTGAGATCACCCCGGAGACGTTCGACTGGGACAGCCTGCTCGACACCCAGGTCCTGTTCGTCACCGGCATCACCGCCGCGTTGACCGAGACCACCGCCGACACCGTCACCTTCGCCGTCGAGGAGGCCGCCCGGCGCGGCGTCAAGGTCGCCCTCGACGTCAACTACCGCAGCCTGCTGTGGACGCAGGAACGCGCCCGCTCCGTGCTGGAGCCGCTGCTCGACAAGGTCTCCATCCTGTTCTGCAGCCGCCTGGACGGCATCAAGGTGCTGGGCATGTCCGGCGACGGCCCCACGGTCAACGCCGAGCTCCAGCAGAAGTACGGCCTGGATCACGTGGTCTCCACCGACCAGATCGCCGGGGTGTACTAGAGCGGCGCCGAGGGCCAGCAGCACTTCAAGGTCGAGCCGGTCCCGGTGGTCGACCGGCCCGGCGCGGGCGACTCCTTCGTCGCCGGCACCCTGCACGGCTACCTCGACGGCGACGTGCTCGCCGGCATCACCTACGGTCTGCGCACCTCCAAGCTGGCGCTCACCCACCACGGTGACCTCACCCACGTCTCCCCGGCCGAGCTCGAGCTGCCCACCAGCACCGACATCGTCCGGTGACCCCTCACCTGTGAAGGACCAATCATGACTACTTCGAACGCATCGACCATGACGGCGATGCAACAGATCGACTCCCGTCCCCTCACCAAGAACCAGAAGAGCCTGATCTCGCTCGCCGTGGTGGGCAACATCTCCGAGTTCTTCGACATGTTCCTCATCGGCTTCGCGGTCAACGTGCTGCTGAAGGACGAGAACTGGCACCTGCACGGCTGGGAGGCCGGCGTCATCCTGGCCATGTCCGGCCTGGGCACCATGATCGGCGCCATCGGCTGGGGCCGTCTGGGCGACGCCCTGGGCCGCAAGCGCTCCTTCTTCTGGTGCGTCCTGCTCTTCTCGGTCTTCACCGTGGCCTCGGTCGCCACCCCCGACGGCTGGTGGCTGCTGCTGGGCGTCCTGCGCATTCTGGTCGGCGTCGGCGTCGGCGGCCTGAACATCGTGTCGATCCCCTACGTGCAGGAGTTCGTGCCCGCCAAGCAGCGCGGCCTGCTCTCCGGCCTGACCGCGGTGTTCATCCCGTTGGGCCTCTTCCTCGGCTCGGTCGCCTCCAAGCTCACCGGCGACAACTGGCGCCTGCTGATCGCGATCGGCGGCATTCCGGTGCTCCTGCTGATCTGGCTGCGGCTGGTCCCGGAGTCGCCGCGCTTCCTGCAGGCCAAGGGCCGCACCCAGGAGGCCCGCGAGGCCATCGCATGGGCGCTGGAAATGCCCGTCGACGAGGTCGGCACACTGCCCGAGGCCGGCCCGAAGCAGCAGTCCGCTTCGTACCAGTTGATCTTCTCCAAGTACATGAAGAGCTTGATCATCGTGTCGCTGGGCTCGTTCAGCTTCATCTTCGGCGCCTCGGTCATCCAGTCCTGGGGCCAGTCGATCCTGGGCGGCGCCTACAAGTTCGACACCGGCATGGTGGCCAACCTGTTCATGCTGGTCTCCCTGGCAGACCTGCTCGGCCGGCTCTCCTCGGCCTGGCTGGCCGACAAGATCGGCCGCAAGAAGGTCATGCTGATCTACGGCAGCATGGGCGCGGTGGGCTTGCTGATCTCGGCCGGCTCGACCATGCTGGCCGGCGAAGGCGGCAACGCCGGCTGGATCTTCTTCCTCGGCATCGTCATCGCGATGGCCTTCGGAGACGGCGCCTTCGGCGTGCTGAACCCGTTCGGCGCCGAGCAGTTCCCGAACGAAGCCCGGGCCACCGGCCTCGGCCTCGGCTACGGCATCGGCTCCAGCGCGAAGATCTTCGGCCCGCTGCTGCTGGGCATGATGTTCGGCGACGCGGTGACCCCGGACATCATCCCGCCGGCGTTCCTGTTCTTCGCGATCCTGCTGATCATCGGCGGCATCACCTATCAGTTCGCGAACGAGACCAAGGGCAAGTCGCTCGACTCGATCTAGCCCACCCCCGAACGACGAGGGGCCCGGTTCCACCGGGCCCCTCGCTCGCTTCTGGAGCTTCGGGCTCACCGGTCGGTGGCGTGCAGCAGCCCTTCCAGGCAGGCCATGAACTTCGCGTGCGTGCCGCCTTCGGCGATCAGGCTGGCGGTCGACTGGCGGGAGGAGAGGAAGCCGGTCAGCGTGTTGAAGACGTCGTGGAAGACCTTGCGCTCCTCTGGCTCGAAGGCAAACAGCATGACCAGCTGCACGGTGCTGTCGCCCCACGGGATCGACCGAGGGCTGACGTACACCGCGATGCCGGTGCGATAGGCCGACATCTGCAGCCCGTGCGGAATCGCGAACTGATCGCGGAAGGCGGTGGACGACAGCCGCTCGCGCTCCAGGACGTCGCTGGTGAACCAGTCGGGGGCGTAGCCGCCGCGGATCAGCACCCCGGAAAGGGCCTCGATGACCTCCTCCTTGGTGTTCCAGGCGGCGTCGGAGAAGTAGTGGTCCGGCCGGATCAGCTCGGCCAGCACCGACCACACCTGCCTGCGGCGGCGCTGTTCGGCGGACGCGGCGACGGCGTCGGCGATGGCGCGCCGGTCGGCTTCGGTGGGCACCGGCGAGACCCGGACGGTCCGCACTCCGGCGATCGGCGACAGATGCACGCAGGTCACCACCACGTCGCTGCCGATCGCCTCGGCGCGCAATTCGTCGGAGGTCAGCGGCGGGCCAACGATGCCGTTGGAGCCGACCGCCTCCTCGACCGCGCTGAGCAGGCCGGTGAGCAGCGGCGCGTACCGCGGCACCACGACCTGCACGGTGACCCTGCCCTCGTCCAGGTCGGGCCGCAGATGGTGGGCCAGGTAGAAGGCCAGGAAGCCCACCTCGGATTCGCCGATCTCGATCGACAGCGAGGCGCCGAGCTTGCGGGAGAACTGCACGGCGAGCTCGTGCAGCAGCGGCTGGCTCTCCTTGAACGGCCGGCTGAGCGGGTTGTGCACGAAGGCGCCGGTGCGGGCGCGCAGCCGCAGCGCGTTGACGTGCAGCACCAGGGAGTCGACCATCTCCCGGCCGGCCCGGTCCATCTGGAACTCGTCGGCCACTTCGGCCAGGGCGCGTTCGACCGCCCGGCGCACCTCTTCGGGCACCACCCGGGACGGGTCCGGGGTGAGCGGCTGGGCGTTAGCCTCCAGCCGGTCGGCGAGGTGCTGGCGCTCGGCCAGATCGAAGCTGATCTCGGCCCGTCGGCCAACCGCGTCGGCCAGCTTCTCCGCCACCGGCGGCAGCAGGGTCTCCGCAGCGGCGTACAGGTGCCGGTTTGCGCGAGAACGCGCGATCACGACCGAAAGGTGGACGGCCATGTCGTCCAGGGCGAACTCGTCGGCCTGGAGTCCCTCCTCGGTGAGGGTCTCCGCCAGCAGCTGTCGCAGGCCGACCAGATCGCGTTCCGGGCGGATCGCGGCCAGGTCGGCGAAACCGGTCTGTGCCGAGATCACCGACGACCACAGGACGCGCCGGAAGAGTTGGCGTTTGTTGGCCTCCTCGCCCTGGATCCGCACCTCATTGCGGTGCCGCTCCAGGGTCAGGCCGTACTTCTTCAGGAACCGGCGGACGCGAACCAGGTCCAGTTCCAGGGTGGAGAGGCTCACGTGCAGCCGGTCGCACAGCGCGAACACGTCGCCGGAGTCGCCGTTGGACAGCAACGCCTCGATGACGATCATCGACCGGCCGCGCGACCCGCCCGGGTCGCCGGTCAGGGCGTCGCGCTCGTCGAGCCGGCTGCGCGCGTCCGGCGCCAGTTCGTAGCCGCGATGGGAAGCCACGATCACCGGCGCGCCAGCGCGCCGGTTGATGGTGCGGACGTACTCCCGGACGCTGCGCGCCGAGATGCCGACCCGCCGGCCGAGATCCTCACCAGAAATCGGCCGGCCGGCCTCTTCGAGCGCGGCGACCAGTTGGTTGCTGCGGTCAGCTGCTCTGGCCATGATGACTGCCTCTGACCGCGTGGGCGATCAGGCCAGCAGCTTGCGGGCCTGATCAATGACGGTCTTGCCGTCCATCATCCCGTAGGCGCGCATGTCGATGACGTCAGTGGGCTTGCCGTGCTCGGCGGCGACCTTCTCCACGTCCTTGAGCTTGAAGCGGATCTGCGGGCCGAGCAGCACCACGTCGTACTCGGTGATCTTCGCCTCGAGCTCGCCGAACGGCAGCGCGTCCACGACGTCTCCGGGGTCGGCGAACTTGAGCATGTTCTGAACCAGCAGGCTGGTCGACATGCCCGCCGAACAGATCAGTAGAACCTTCATTTCCTTCTCCTCCAATGTGTGAGTGGGTAGAACCATCTTGCGGGCCGTGGGCAGCAGCTGGAAGGCCGGCCGCCGCCCACGGCTCAGCTCATCAGGCCTCGACCAGCTCGGCTTCCGCCGCGGCCGCCTTCTCCTGCTCGTAGAGCTTGTTGTCGTACATCTTCATGAACGGGAAGTACAGAACGATGGAGATGCCCAGGTTGATGAACGCGAGGATCGCCGCGCCCCAGCTGCCGCCGGTGCCGAGGAAGGCCCCGATGCCGACCGGCGAGATCCACGGGATGGCCGCCACGATGTGGCCGACCATTCCGACCGAGATCGCGAAGTAGGTCAGCGTGGTGGTGATCAACGGGATGACGAAGAACGGGATGACCAGGTACGGGTTGTAGACGATCGGCGCGCCGAAGATGATCGGCTCGTTGATGTTGAACAGCGACGGCACCGCGCCGGCCCGCGACAGGGTCTTCAGCTGGCTGGACTTGGCCCAGACGAGCATGCAGATCACCAGGCCCAGGGTGCTGCCGGCGCCGCCCAGGAAGACGAACATGTTCTTGAAGTCGCCGGCGAAGATGTTCGTGCCGCCCTCCATGTTCTCGGTCAGCGCCACCAGCAGGATCGGGTTGACGAAGGAGTTGATGACGATCGAGGTGCCGTGCACGCCGACGCTCCACAGCAGGTGCACCAGCAGCATGATGACGATCATGCCGCCGAGGCTGCCGGCGATCTCCTTCACGAAGGCGAAGGGCGTGGAGAGCGCCGCGTGGATGTCGGTGCCGAAGGCGGCCAGGATGCCGTTGAGGATGATCATCATGAAGGCGATGAAGATGGCCGGCAGCAGCGAGGCGAAGGCCCGCTCGACGCCGGCCGGCACGCCCGCCGGCATCTTGATGGTGATCTTGTACTCCACGCAGGCGCGGTAGAGCCGGACCGCCAGGAAGGTGACGACGATGCCGATGAAGATGCCGACGCCGCCGAAGCGGGTGACCCAGCCGCCCAGCGCGATGCCGTTCCACACCACGCTGGTCTCGGCCTCAGCCTGGACCAGGACGGCCGCGCCGTCCTCGAAGCGCACCTGGATGATGGTCATCAGGAAGGCGTAGAGGGCCAGGATCGAGCCGGTGAACCGGTCCATCTTCGGCACGATCTGCTGGTACTCGGAGGTGAGGTAGTACCCGAAGGCCAGCACGTAGAAGATCGCGATCGAACCCAGCGCCATGGTGTTGCCCACCGAGTACAGCGCGGCGTAGTTGAGGATGGTCGCCTTGAAGAAGTCGGCCAGCGGCGGGATGATCAGCGGCAGGTTGTTGATGAGCAGGAAGATCGAGCTCACGATCGTGAACGGGACGGTCGCCAGGCCGGCGTTCATGAGCGCGCGGATGATGCGCGTGTTGGCCAGCTTGCTGAGCGGGCCCATCAGGTGGTTTTCAAGCAAACCAAACAGCTTGTTCACAGTTCGTCCTTCTCCGTTGCGGCGTCGTCCAACCCGTTGTTGGCGATCACGCGCTGGTACCAGTGGAAACTCTTCTTGCGGTAGCGGGCGAGCTCCTTGACGTTCTCCTCGTCGCGATCGACGAAGATGAAGCCGTACCGCTTCTTCATGCCCTCGTGGACGCTGACCAGGTCCATCGCCGACCAGGGGCTGTAGCCGATCAACTGCACGCCGGCCTCGATCGCCCGGTGGCACATCGTCAGGTGGTGGCGGTAGTAGTTGATCCGGTAGTCGTCCTCGATCGTGCCCTCAGGGGTGAGGGTGTCGTAGGCGCCGATGCCGTTCTCGGTGATGATGATCGGCGTCGCGTACCGGTCCTCGATCGCGAGCAGGGTGGTCAGCATCCCGTTGGGATCGATCGTCCAGGCGAACTCGGTCTTGTTCAGGAAGGGGTTGGTGAACCCCTTTTAGAACCCGGCGTCCATGATGTCCTCGGACTGCTGGTCGCTGATCCCGTCGGTCATGTTCGCCGCGTTCTCCGGGTACTCCACCGTCACCGAGGTGTAGTAGTTCATCGCGATGAAGTCGGGACGGTGGGCGGCCATCAGCTCGCGGTCGGCGTCGGTCACCTCGATCGACAGCCCCTTGCACTTGATGTAGTCGAGCAGCAGCGGGTTGTAGACGCCCTTGCAGGCGAAGTCGAGGTAGGCCCACTGCCGGATCGCGTTGAAGTACAGCGAGGCGCGGTAGTCCTTCGGCTTGGCGCTGGCCGGGTAGACGATCGAGATGTTCGGCACCGGGCCGATCTGGCCGCCCGGGACGAGCTCGTGGCACAGCGCGAAGGCGTGCTTCTCGGCGATCATCAGGTGGTGGAACTGCTGGTACTTGCGCTCCAGCGGGATCGCCCGGCCGAGGATCTTCTTGTCGACCAGCAGCATGATGTTCGGCTCGTTGAGGGTGAGCCAGCGCTGCACCCGGTCGCCGTAGCGCTCGAAGACGATCCGGGCGTACTCGGCGAAGGCGTCGATGGTCTCGCGGGAATCCCAGCCGCCGCGGTCCTCCAGCGCCTGCGGAAGGTCGAAGTGGTACAGCGTGATGATCGGCTCGATGCCGTGCTCGAGGCAGGTGTTGATGACGTCGTCGTAGTGCGCCAGCCCGGCCTCGTTCACCTCGCCCGTGCCGTTCGGCAGGATGCGCGTCCAGGCGATGGAGAACCGGAACACCTTGGCGCCCATCTCGGCGAGCAGGGCGATGTCCTCGCGGTAGCGGTGGTAGAAGTCGACGGCGACCTTGAAGTCGCAGATGTCATGCTTGTCGCGAGGACGGGTGTCCTGCACCGACAGGCCCTTGCCGTCGAGGTCCCAGGCGCCCTCGGTCTGGTGGGCCGAACAGGAAGCCCCCCACAGGAAGCCCTCGGGGAACTGCCGGGTCACTCGCCGGCCCCGTTCACGCGCTGGTAGAGGTTGACGAACTCCTCGGCCAGGTCGCGGACGAGGATCGCGCCGGTGAGGTGATCCTGGGCGTGGATGAGGATCACGTTGATCGGCACGGCCTGGCCGCGGGCCTCGGCGGTGATGAGGTCGGTCTGCTGGTTGTGCGCGTCGTGAAGCTGCTCGTCGGAGCTCTTCAGGTGCGCCAGCGCGGCTTCGTGGTCGCCTTCGCGGGCTGCGCGGATCGCGAGCATCGACTCGGACTTGGCATTGCCGGCGCTGCTGATGATCTTGAAGGCAGCTTCGTAATCGGCGGGATCTGGCATCGGTGGCTTCTCCTGTTGGACTCGGCTTCGTTGTTCGAGACTGCCAGTGAAACTAGTGATCCGCTGGAACCTTCTCCAACACAGTTGCTTCCGCCACGGCGGCAGAAGGCATCGGTTCGGCGGCGCCGCCCACTATGCTGGAAGGACAGGGAGCCTCGGGCCGGGAACAAACGGAGCCGGCCCGCGTTGTACCTGGCGACGTTATTGGTGATTACCACAGGGAGGACGCATGAGCACCACTGTCATCGAGAACCTGACCACCGCGGATCGCTGTGATCGTTGTGGAGCTCAGGCATACGTGCGCGTCACCCTCAACTCCGGCGGCGAGCTGCTCTTCTGCGGCCACCACGGCCGGGCGCACTCGGCCAAGCTCAGCCAGGTGGCGCTGAAGATCCACGACGAGACCGACAAGCTCTCCTGAAGCTTCTGGCTTTCGCAGCGGCCCCGGCTCCCGCCGGGGCCGTTGTCGTTCTGGCCGTACAGTGACCTCCATGCGCGAGGCACCCTACGGCAGCTGGCACTCCCCCATCACCCCGGCGGAGCTGACCGCCGCCACGGTCGGGCTCTCTCCAGGGCTGGTCGACGACGGCGTCCGGCACTGGACGCAGGCCCACCCCGAGCAGGGCGGCCGGGTGACGCTGTGGCGCGAGGACGCGTCCGGACGCGCGGAGGTCACCCCTGACGCCTGCCTGCGCTCCGGCGTCAACGAGTACGGCGGCGGCGAGTGGACGGTCGCCGGCGGCGTCGTCGCGTACTCCAATTGGCCGGAGGGCAGCCTCTGGGTGATCGAGCCGGGGCTGCCCGCCCGTCAGGTCGCGCCGGGCGGCGACTTCCGGTACGCCGCGCTGCACCTGGTCCCCGGCCGCCGGCTGCTGCTGGCGGTGCGGGAGGACCACTCGGTCGCTCCCGAGCCGCAGACCACGATCGTGGCGCTCGATCTCGACTCCGACAATGCCGAGGGCGGCCGGGTGCTGGTCGCCGGCGCCGACTTCTACGCCCACCCGGTGCTGTCGGCGGACGGCCGCCTGGCCTGGGTGGAATGGGACCACCCCGACCTGCCCTGGGACAGCACCCGCCTCAAGGTCGCGCCGCTGGCCGAACCCGGGGCGGCCGCCACCGTCGCCGGCGGCCCCGGCGTGTCCGCGCTCTACCCGGCGTGGAGCCCGGACGGCTCCCTGCTCTTCCTGGCCGACCCCGACGAGTTCTGGAACTTCCACCGCTGGGACGGCGCCCACGCCGAGGTGGTCTACCCCGCTCCCGCCGACTTCTGCGGCCCGCTGTGGGTGCTCACGCCGGCTCCGTATGCCGTGATCGACGATCACCGGATCGGGTGCACCGCGCTGGCGCACGGCTATGCCGCGCTGGGGGTGCTGCATCACGGCGACGGCCCGGCACGGCTGGAGCTGATCGAATCCGACGCGGTCGCCGCCTCCGTCACCGGGGCCGGACCGCTGGCGCTGGCGGTGCTCGGCTACCCCGATCGTCCGGCCGCGCTGGTCGAGATCGACTGGGACGCCGGCTCGCTCACCACGGTCAAGTCCAGTTCGGACCGCGTCCTCGACCCGGCCCTGGTCTCCCGCGCCGAGGCGGTCAGCTGGCAGGGGCCGCAGGGCGAGGTGCACGCCTGGTACTACCCGCCGACCAACCCCGACTTCGCGGCTCCGGATGGCGAGCTCCCGCCGGTTCAGGTCTGGAGTCACGGCGGCCCCACCGCCTTCTCCGGCCCCGAGTATCGGAACGCCACCCAGTTCTGGACCTCCCGCGGGATCGGCGTCGTGGACGTCAACTACGGCGGGTCGTCCGGCTACGGCCGCGCCTACCGGGAGCGGCTGCGCGGCAACTGGGGCGTGGTGGACGTCCGCGACTGCTGCGACGCCGCGCTGACCCTCGTCGAACGCGGCCTGGCCGACCCGGCCCGGCTCTCGATCCGGGGCGGCTCGGCCGGCGGCTACACCACCCTGGCGGCGCTGGCGTTCACCGACGTGTTCAGCGCGGGCATCAGCCTGTACGGGATCGGCGACCTCGAGACGCTGGCCACGGACACCCACAAGTTCGAGGCGCGCTACCTCGACGGCCTGGTCGCGCCCTACCCCGAAGGTCGGCAGCTCTACCTGGACCGCTCGCCGATCCGTCACCTGGAAGGCCTGTCCTGCCCGATGCTGATCCTGCAGGGCGGCCAGGACAAGGTCGTCCCGCCGAGCCAGGCGGAGGCGATGGTGGCCGCCGTGCGCGCCAAGGGGCTGCCGGTCGCCTACGTCCTCTTCCCGGACGAGGGCCACGGCTTCCGCCGCGCCGAGAACGTGATCGCCACCGCCCAGGCCGCGCTCGCCTTCCTGGGCAAGGTGCACGGCTTCACCCCGGCCGACGACCTGCCCGAGCTCGACCTCCACTGACCGCGACCGGTGGGACAGGGGACGGTTCCTGCGTCCCACCTGACACGTGGGACACGGGACGGTTCC
>CXWJ01028108.1_pt1 | contig 15091 bp, 13 predicted proteins | sample 590841 | NCBI WGS metagenome assembly CXWJ01 (sample SAMEA3498367, study PRJEB10139) | wastewater metagenome | biome: wastewater treatment plant; material: activated sludge | place: Austria | collected 2015-01-21 | reverse complement strand
ATGCGCCACGTGCCGTTCTCCGCGCCGTAGCCGAGCTGCTCGAGCGTGTCGGCGTACAGCTCGCGGGCGGCCGCATGGTTCTCGTCGGTGAAGATCGCGTGGTCGAGCAGCGTGGCCGCCCAGCGGAAGTCGCCGTCGTCGAATGCGGCCTGTGCGAGCTCGACCACCCGGTCGATGCCGCCGATCGCCGCGACGTAGCGCCGCGCCTGCTCGACGGGCGGATGCGGCCACAGACGCGCCGGGTTCGCATCGAACCAGCCCATGTAGCGCTGGTAGATCGCCTTGACGTTGTGGCTCACGGAGCCGTAATAGCCGTGCGTGCTCCACGCGTTCTCCAGCGCCGGAGGCAGCGTGATCATCTCGGCGATCTCCGCGCCCTGGTAGCCCTGGTTGAGCAGGCGCAGGGTCTGGTCGTGGAGGTACGCGTACAGGTCGCGCTGGGTCGAGAGGAAGCCCACGACGCGTTCGCCGGTCCATGTCGGCCAGTGGTGGGACGCGAAGGCGACATCGGTGCGATCGCCGAAGATCTCGATCGCCTCGGTGAGGTAGGTCGACCACACGTGGGGGTCGCGCACGAGGGCTCCGCGCAGGGTCAGCAGGTTGTGCAGGGTGTGCGTGGCGTTCTCGGCCATGCAGAGGGCGCGGTACTTCGGGAAGTAGAAGTGCATCTCGGCCGGCGCCTCGGTGCCGGGTGCCATCTGGAATTCGATCTCGACGCCGTCGACGGTCACGGCCTGGCCGGTCGCTCTGATGTAGGTCGTCGGCACGATGAGTCCGACTTCGCCGCTCGAGGTGGTCTGGCCGAGGCCGGCTCCGACCTGCCCCTGGGGGCCGCGGGCGAGTGCGGCTCCGTACATGTAGCCGGCCCGGCGCCCCATCGCCGTGCCCGCATAGACGTTCTCGGCGACCGCGTGCTCGACGAAGCCTTCCGGAGCGATGATCTCCACCACTCCGGATGCCGCATCCTCCGCGCTGGCCACGCCGAAGACCCCGCCGAAGTGGTCGACGTGGCTGTGGGTGAAGATGACGGCCCGCACCTCGCGGTCGCCGCGGTGCGCGCGGTACAGCCCGAGCGCCGCGGCCGCCGTCTCGGTCGAGATGAGCGGATCGATGACGATCACCCCGGTATCGCCCTCGACGAACGTGATGTTCGAGAGGTCGATCCCTCGCACCTGGTAGATGCCCGGCACGACTTCGTACAGGCCCTGGCGTGCCACCAGCTGCGACTGCCGCCACAGGCTCGGGTGGACCGAGGTCGGAGCGTCACCCGTCAGGAATGCGTAGCTGTCGTTGTCCCAGACGACTCTGCCGTCGGCGGCGTGGACGATGCCCGGCTCGAGCGCTGCGATGAAGCCCCGATCAGCATCCGTGAAATCCTGCGTGTCATCGAAGGGGAACGATCCGAGCGCCTCGGCGTGCTGGGCGGCGATCGCGGGAGTGACGGGCTTGTTGCGCATGCCTACAACCCTTGCAGAGCCTCCAGCCGTCCGCTGGCGATTGCCGAGGTGAATGCGGCGAAGTCGGCATCGTTCTGGTCGGCGTAGGCCGCGGCGAAGTCTGCGATGGCCTCATCGAACGTGGCGGACTTGCCGAGGTAGGCGGCGATCTCCACGCGGTCGCCCGAGCGCGCGTGTGCGCGGGCGAGGGTCTCGCCGCAGATGCGCGCGTAGAGCAGGGTGCCGCGCGGCACCGCCTTCTCCGCGTCGATGGAGCCCTTCCAGTCGCGCAGCTGCCGCATGTAGAAGTCCCGCTCGATCCCGCCCTCGCCCCGCACGCGCTGCCACCCCAGGAAGATGTCGCTCGATCCCTGCATGAGCCGCTGCCCGCGCACGACGCGCTCGCCCTGGTTGTCGTACTCGCACGGCTCGAGGAAGCGCTCGAGCACCGAGGCCTGAGCCTCTTTCGCCTGCAGGAACAACGGGTCGGCGTCGTCGCGCCCGCGCATCAGCACGATCCACGCCCGCGTCCCCACGCTTCCGACGCCGACGACCTTGCGTGCCATGTGCACGTAGCTGAATTCGTCGAGCGGATGCCGCTTGTTCTGCAGCGTGCCCCGGTACGCGGCGAGGATGTCGCGCATGCTGTCCACGGTGTCCTGCGCTCCGATGCCGTCGGGGAACAAGTCCTCCACCGGGACGATCAGTGGAGGGTCGGCGATGATCCGCAGCTGCCCGCTCTCGCTCGAGACGAGCTTGGAGAAGGCCTGCATGCTGTCGCGCGTGCGGGCCTTGGCGACCACCGCGTCGAAGTTCTTGATCTGCTTGGCGTGGGCGCGCTCCTCCTCCCGCTCGCTCTGCAGCCAGGTCTGCACGCTGTCGACGTCGAGGTGGTCGTACCAGGCCTCGAGCACGCCGGACTCGGCGGCGCGCAGCATCCGTTCGCGATAGCCGCGCGCGGCGGCGAGCACGATCGCGCGACGCTCCTCGTCGGTGAAGCCGCGGTAGCGGGCGGCGATCTCGAAGCTGGCCACGAGTCGCTTCACGTCCCATTCGAACGGGCCGGGGTGCGTCTCGTCGAAATCGTTCATGTCGAACACCAGGTGGCGCTCGGCGCTGGCGAACAGTCCGAAATTCGACAGGTGGGCGTCACCGCACAGCTGCACGATGAGCCCGCTGTTCGGGGTCTGCGAAAGATCGTTGGCCATCAGCAGTGCCGCACCGCGGTAGAAGGTGAACGGCGAGACCATCATGCGGCCGTGGCGGATGGGGATCAGGTCGGCCACTCGTGAGGTCGCCTGCTCCTCCAGCAGCGAGACGCGGTCGGTGCGGTCCTCAGACGGCGACCACTCGGCATGGCTGGACCGGGGAGTGCCGACGCGCGCGGCGCGCCCGTAGGCGCGTCGTCCGTCGAAGTCCGATCGTGCGGGCGGTGTCAACATCGCGGTCTGACCCTCATCGGTCATGGCTTCCTCCACATCGTCCCCGCGCGCAGATCGAGGTGGTGGCGCGCGACTGTTGCGGCACAGTCTGTCAACTCGCACCCCGAGGGGGAATACTGGCGAGGCCACAGAAGCGAAAGATCACCCGAAAGGGATGTCACCGTGACACATGCAGAAACACCTGCGCGCCGCGCGCTGAACTCGCCGCGCGCCGCCGCGCTGGCGGGCGTGCTCTTCGCGGTCCTGTTCGCCACGTCGTTGGTGCTGATGCGGTCGGCGCTGCCCGAGACCCTCGCGGCCGACGTGGACTGGCTCACCGAGGGTGCGGCCACACGCCTCAGGATCGGCCTGGGCCTGGTCCCCTTCGCCGGGATCGCCTTCCTCTGGTTCATGGGGGTCGTTCGCGATCGGTTCAAGGATGCCGAGGATCAGCTGTTCTCCTCGGTGTTCATCGGCAGCGGCCTGCTGTTCCTTGCGATGGTGTTCGTCTCGGCCGCGATCGCCGGCGGCATCGTGGTGACGGCGCCGCTGATCACCGACGAGCAGTCCCGATCGGAGATCACGACCTTCGGCCGCTCGATCATGCTCCAGGTCAGCAACGTCTATGCGCTGCGCATGGCCGGCGTCCTGCTCATCTCGCTCGCGACGATGTGGCTGCGCACGGGGGTGATGCCGAAATGGCTGGCGATCGTGACGTATGCGGTCGCTCTGGTGCTGCTGGTGGTGACGACCCTGAGCCTCTGGGTCACGCTGATCTTCCCGGCGTGGGTGCTCGGTGTCAGCATCCTGATCCTCGTCCAGAACTTCCGGCGGCGCGTGACCGCCTGAATCAGGTGAGGCCGAAAAGGTCGAGAGGGTGCGTGAGACGCCACCAGGCGCTCGGCGGCTCGATGTCGGCAGCGAGCGTGAGGGCGGTTCCGGCGCCGTTGAGCGGGCCCGTGACCGACAGGGTTCCGACTTCCGCCCCCTTCTCCCGCGCTTCGCCCAGCGAGAATTCGGTCGCGACCGTACCCACCCCGCCGTTCCAGAGGAGCACGGCGGCGTCGTCCTCGGTCACGATCGCGACGTCTTCGCCCCACTCTGTGGTCACGCGCCCCGCCACGGTGCCCCCGGTCACCGACGGCAGCGGCTGCAGACCGGCCTCCACTTCGGAGTACAGGGTGCGGGATGCCGCGAGGCGGGCCGCGTCGTCGGGCTGGCCGAGCATCGAGCTGTAGACCCGCACGTTCGTCTCGCCGACGGCGATGTTCTTCGCGGACAGCAGATTCCACGTGTCCAACGTGCCCGTCTTGATCCCGAGGACGCCGGGGTCGGCGAGAAGGCCGTTCGTGTTCGTCACGAGTCCGGCACCCGGCAGTTCGACGGAGGGCTTGGCCACGATCTCGGCGATCACCGGGTCGGCCATCGCGCGCCGGGCCAGTGCGATGAGGGCCTCGGGACTGGCGGTGTTGCGCGGATCCAGCCCGGTCGGCTCGACGACGGTCACCCCCGGGATGCCGTGCGTGCTGAGCCAGGTGTTGGCGGCATCGGCGAAGACCGCGTCGGTCGGCCAGAGGTTGCCGGCGAGCCGATCGGCGTAGTTGTTCGCGGAGCCGATCAGCATGCCCTCGAGCAGCTGGTACTGGGTCAGCGTGCCGCCGACCGGCACATCCAGCGCCGATTCGCCGTTCGCGCGATAGTCCCAGTAGGCCAGGTTGTCGCGGGCGGTGAAGCGGAACTCGGGTCCTTGCTCGCCCAGCGCGAGCGGCATCTGCTCGAGCACGAGCAGTGCGGTGACGACCTTGGTGATGCTCGCGATCGGCACGGTGTCGCCTGCCGAGGCCAGGACGCCGCCCATGCCCTCGACCGAGATCGACGCGCTGCCGCTCGCGGGCCAGGTGAGGGCGGCCGGGGCGGCGGCGATCGGGTCGACCTGCACCCCTTCCACCGTCGGGGGCACCGCGTGGAGCGGCCACAGGAGGGTGGTGCCGGAGTACGCGCCGACCAGCAGCGCGATGACGAGGATCGGCACGATCACGCCCGCGCGCCAGAGCGAGCGTCGCGGCGGGTTGCTCAGGAGTTCGGCACCCACCGGCAGGTACGGGGATGCCGTCCCATCGAGCGTGCGCGTCGCGGGCGCGCTGTGCGCGACGGCGTCCTCATCGACCCACCGCAGAGCCAGGTGCTCGCCCGGTGCGGGCACCTCGCGCGGCAGGGTCGTCGTGGATGATCCGCTCGAGGGTGGGAGGATCACCGCCGTCACCGGGCCGGCAGAAGGCGCGGGGGTGAAGGACGAGGGCGACGCGCCGACGCGTGACGAACGCCGCGTGAGCGGAGGTGCGTCATCGGGGCTCATCCGCCTAAAATACCCCGTCCGAGCGGGGCTATAATCATTGGGTCAACACGGGAGTCCGGTGTGCCGGGCTGAGAGGAAGCGAAAACGCTTCGACCGTCGAACCTGATCTGGGTCATGCCAGCGCAGGAAGGAGATCTACAGTGAGCACTTCCACGTCCACATCCTCCCCCACGTCGCGTCGGGGCTTCGCGGATATCGTCTGGCGGTGGCGCGTCGTCGACATCGTCGTCGCCAGCGTGATCGCAGTGGCCTGCGCCGTCGTATTCCTGGTCTGGAATGTCGGCTACGAAGCGCCGAGCGCCGTGCTCAAGCCGCTCCTGCCAGGACTCCAGGGTCTGCTCGCGGGCCCGTGGCTCGTCGCCGGCGTGCTGGGTGGCCTCATCATCCGCAAGCCGGGCGCTGCGCTCTACACCGAGCTCGTCGCGGCGGTCATCTCAGCGCTCATCGGCAATCAGTGGGGGCCGCTGACGATCGTGTCCGGACTCGTGCAGGGTCTCGGCGCCGAGCTGGTGTTCCTGCTCTTCGCCTACGCCGTGTGGCGCCTGCCGGTGGCGATCCTCGCCGGTGCCGGCGCCGGGCTCGCGTGCGGCATCAACGATCGCATCCTCTGGTACGCCGGTGCGGACACGACCTTCACGATCGTCTACATCGTCTCCACGACGATCTCTGGCGCGCTGATCGCCGGTGCCGGGTCGTGGTTCATCGCGCGCGGACTCGCGGCGACCGGGGCGCTGAACAGGTTCGCCTCGGGCCGTGAAGCCGCCCGGCGCATCTAGCGTGCCCTCGGTACCGTGAGCACGCCGTACGGCGCGGTCGAACCCGCTGCCGTGGAGGCGCGCGGGTGGGGCTGGCGCTACGCGACGCGCCGGAAGTGGGCCGTGCAGGACGCCTCGTTCCGCATCGCCCCGGGCGAGCGGGTGCTGCTGCTCGGCGCATCGGGGTCGGGCAAGTCGACGCTGCTGCACGGCCTGGCCGGGGTCCTCGGCGGCGACGACGAGGGCGAGCAGACCGGCGAGCTCACGATCGGCGGCGACCCGGCCGCGCGCGTGCGCGGGCGGGCGGGGATGGTGCTGCAGGACCCCGACAGCCAGGCGATCCTCGCGCGCGTCGGCGACGACGTCGCCTTCGGCTGCGAGAACCTCGGGGTCGCTCGCGACGAGATCTGGGAGCGGGTGCGCGACGCACTCGACGCCGTCGGACTCGACGTCGCCCTCGACCGGTCGACCTCCGCGCTCTCCGGCGGGCAGAAGCAGAGGCTCGCGCTCGCGGGCGTGATCGCGATGCGCCCGGGGGTCATCCTGCTCGACGAGCCGACCGCCAACCTCGACCCGGCCGGCGTCGCAGAGGTGCGCGACGCGGTGCGCCGGGTGCTGGAACGCACCGGAGCGACCCTCGTGGTGGTCGAGCATCGGCTCGATGTGTGGCTCCCGCTCGTGGATCGCGTCCTCGTGCTCGGCGGCACCGGCGAGGGTTCCGGAGTCATCGCCGACGGCACGCCCGACGCGGTGCTGCGCGATCGGGGGATCGAGCTCGCCGCCGGCGGTGTCTGGGTGCCCGGCATCCCGCCCGCCTTTCCGCCGCCGCCGGCCGCACCGCCGGGCGAGACCCTCCTGCGGGCGCAGTCTCTGGTCGTCGCGCGCGTGCGGGGCACCGCGGTCGCCGGCCCGCTCGACCTCGAGGTGCGGGCCGGCGAGGCGCTCGGCATCGTCGGGGCGAACGGGGCGGGCAAGTCGACGCTGGGGCTCACCCTGGCGGGGCTGATCCCGCCCGAATCGGGCCGGGTGGCGGCATCCGCTCTGCTGGCGGCGGGGGAGAAGCCGGCCCCGATCTCGTGGCCGTCGCGGGCGCTGCTGACCCGCATCGGCACCGTCTTCCAGGATCCGGAGCACCAGCTGCTCACCACCACCGTCCGCGCCGAGCTCGAGGTCGGGCCCCGCGCGCTCGGCCTGACGACCGACGAGATCGCCGCGCGCGTCGGCGAGCTGCTCGAGCGGCTGCGGCTGGCCGCGCTCGCCGAGGCGAATCCGTACACCCTGTCGGGCGGGGAGAAGCGGCGGCTGACGGTCGCCGCGATGCTCGCGACGCGGCCCCGGGTCATGGTGCTCGACGAGCCCACCTTCGGGCAGGATGCCGCGACCTGGGCCGAGCTCGTCGCCATCACTGCGCGCCTCCGGGACGACGGCGCCGCGGTCGTGGCGATCACGCACGACGAGACGGTGCTCGAGGCGCTGCGCGCCCGGCGATTCGCGGTCGGGACCGGCGCATGAGTGCCCCGGCGACCGCCCCGGCGCGCCGCGGCCCGATCGCGAACCTGAACCCGGTCGCGAAGCTCGGCGCCGCCCTGCTGATCGCTCTGCCGCTCGTGCTCACGATCGATCCGGTGTCCGCCGCGGTCGCGCTGCTGCTCGAGCTGCCGCTCCTGGCAGCGGCCGGGCTGCGCTGGCGGGAGTTCTGGGTGCGCACGCTTCCGATCTGGATCGCCGCGCCGCTCGCGGGCATCACGATCGCGCTCTACGGCGCCACGAGCGGCGAGGTCTACGTCGAATGGTTCGTGGTGCGCATCAGCGAGGGATCGCTCACTCTGGCGCTGGCGACGTTCTTCCGCGTCCTCGCGATCGGACTCCCCGCCGTCGTGCTCTTCGTCACGGTCGACCCGACCGACCTCGCCGACGGACTCGCGCAGCTGCTCCGGCTGCCGGCGCGATTCGTGCTCGGCGCCCTCGCGGGCATGCGGCTGCTCGGGCTGCTCACCGACGACTGGCGGGCCCTCGCCCTCGCGCGACGGGCCCGCGGGGTCGCCGACACGGGGCGCGTGCGGCGGGTGCTCGGCATGGCCTTCGCCCTGTTCGTCCTGTCGATCCGTCGTGGGTCCACGCTCGCGACCGCGATGGAGGCGCGCGGCTTCGGCGGGAGCGGCCCTCGCACGTGGGCGCGGGAGTCGCGTTTCGGCTGGCGCGAATGGGTGCTGTTGCTTGTCGGCGCGGCGATCTCGGCGACCGCCATCACGGTGGCGGTGCTCACCGGATCGTGGAACTTCATCCTGGGTGCGACCGCCTGAGGCGGCCCGCTACGGCTGGAGGACCCCGGGGTTCCACTCGGTGCGTATCGCCGCCACGGCGATCGTCGCTAGGATCCGAAGACCGAACGGATGAGTCGAGTTCCATGAGCGACGAGCGAGTCAGCGCGACGCTGTCACGGCTGCGGAGCGAGTGCGAGATCTGCGGGGCCTGGGCGGCCTTCACCGGCGCGACGGAGGTCATCGACGGCCTCACCTACGCGATCGTCCGGTGCCCGAATCAGGACGGGGAGGACCTGCCCCTCTTCTCGATCGAAGACATCGCCCTTCCTGCATCCGCGGCTGTGCGGTGGGTCGAGCTCCTCCTCGGTTGGGAAGGCTGGCGGCCGGTGCCCGCGCGCAGCGTCAGGGTCGAACAGGCGATGGCGACGGCGGTGAAATACCAGTCGGCGGAGGCGGGGTTCGCGATCGCCGACCGCGTCGCGGAGGCCGAGGCGGCCGACGTGCTCGCCCGCGTCGAGCAGCGGTTCGGCGACCTCGATCACTCGGTGCTCCTACCGGTTCTGAAGAGGGCGGGCGCCGGTTCACGGGCGATGGACGACGTTCGGCTCATCCGGTCGATCGCCGCGCGACTCTGCCAGGTGCAGAGCGGTGCCGAATCGGAGATCCGCACCGCGTTCGCGCTGCCCACCGACCCGCCGCCGCTCGGTGCGCGCGAGGTCGAGGTCTCCGGCGGCGTGCTGTCGCGAGCGGGCCTGGAATTCCGGTGGTCGACCCCGCTTCTCACCAAGGCCGAGATCGATGAGGCGTTCGGAGGCTCCGGCGAGGTGCTGCCCCGCACGGGTCCCGGTGACCCCTTCGTCTTCGCGTACCCCGTGACGGTCCCTGGTGCGCCCGCGCGCGTCACGGTCTTCGCGCACTACACCGGCACGCCGAACGCAGAGGCTTCCGCAAAGAACCTTCACTTCCGGATCGACCCGCTGTGACGGCGGACGGCGCGGCTACGCTGGGACTCGGTCGGCGGCAGCGCGTCGCCACCGTTTCGCGGTGACACTGAGTCCCACCTAAGCTGGAATGCAGTCGCAGACGTTCGAAGGAGAGCACATGGACATCGCAGGCGCTTCCGCCCTCGTGACCGGCGGCGCGAGTGGACTCGGACTCGCGACGGCCCGACGCCTCGCCGCGGCCGGGGCCGCGGTCACGATCATCGACCTGCCTAATTCGGCGGGATCCGACGTCGCGAGCGAACTCGGCGGAACCTTCGCGCCCGCGGATGTGACGAGCCCCGACGAGGTCGCGGCCGCGGTGCGCACGGCCGCGGCATCCGGTCCTCTCCGCGTCGTCGTCAACTGCGCCGGCATCGCGCCGCCGGCGAAGGTGCTCGATCGCGACGGCAATCCCTCGTCGCTCGACGCGTTCGAGCGCATCGTCCGGGTGAACCTCATCGGCACGTACAACGTGATCGCCCAGGCATCGGCGGTCATGTCGCGCACCGAGGCAGACACCGACAGCGGCGATCGCGGCGTCATCGTGAGCACGGCGAGCGTCGCCGCGTTCGACGGTCAGATCGGCCAGCCCGCCTACTCGGCGAGCAAGGGCGGTGTGCACGCCATGACTCTGCCGATCGCGCGGGAGCTCGCGCGCCACGGCATCCGGGTCGTCACGATCGCCCCCGGAATCATGGAGACCCCGATGCTCGCCGGCCTCCCGCAGGCGGCGCAGGACTCGCTCGGCGAGCAGGTGCCGTACCCGGCCCGGCTCGGTCGCCCCGACGAGTACGCACGACTGGTCATGGCGATCGTCGACAACGGCTACCTCAACGGCGAGACGATCCGCCTCGACGGAGCGATCCGCATGGCGCCGAGGTAGGGAGACTCATGACCGACTCGATCCTGCTCACGCGCGACGGCGGGCTCGCCCGCGTGACGTTCAACCGTCCGGCGTCCCTGAACGCCATGGACTTCGACATGGGCGCGCTGTGGCGCGACATCGCGCACGAGGTCACCTCCGATCCGTCCGTCGGGGCGGTGATCCTGGATGCCGCCGGCCCGGCGTTCTGCGCCGGCGGCGACGTCGTGGCGATGGCGACCTCAGGCGCCGGTGGTGAGGCCGTCACCGCGACCGCCCACGTCATCCACGACGGCATCCGGACCTGGGTGCTCTCGGACAAGCCGATCGTGGCCGCCGTGCAGGGAGCAGTCGCCGGCGGTGGTCTCGGCCTCATGCTGTCGGCCGACTACATCGTCGCGGCCGATTCGGCGAAGTTCGTGAGCAAGTACGCCAACATCGGCCTGACGCCCGACCTCGGGGTCTCCACGCTGCTGCCGGCTGCGATCGGTCAGCGGCGCGCCCTGCAGCTTCTGCTGCAGGATCGCACGCTGAGCGCCGCCGAAGCCCTCGAGTGGGGTCTGGTGGCCGAGGTCGTGCCCCTCGCCGACATCGCCGGGCGCGCCGAGCAGATCGCGGGATTCTGGCTCGAGAACGCCACGGCCGCCTTCGGCCAGGCCAAGCGCCTCGTCCGGGCCGGCGCCGACCGGGCGTTCGAGCAGAACCTGGCCGACGAGGCGGCGACGATCGGCGCACGCTTCGACACCGACGAGTCGAAGATGCGCGTCGCGGCCTTCGCCGCGGCATCCCGCAAGCAGTCAGCACCGAAGGAGACCCCGTGAGCCTTGCCGGAAAGACCATCCTGATGTCGGGCGGCAGCCGCGGCATCGGCCTCGCGATCGCGCTGCGCGCGGCCGCGGACGGCGCGAACATCGCGCTGCTGGCCAAGACCGATTCGCCGCATCCGAAGCTCGAGGGCACCGTGCACTCCGCCGCCGAGCAGATCCGTGCGGCGGGCGGAAACGCCCTGCCGATCGTGGGGGATGTGCGGGGCGACGACGACATCACCGAGGCGGTGCTCAAGACCCAGGGCGAGTTCGGCGGCATCGACATCGTCGTCAACAACGCGAGCGTGATCGACCTCTCGCGCTCGCTCGAACTCGCGGCGAAGAAGTACGACCTGATGCAGGACGTGAATGTGCGCGGAACGTTCATGCTCTCGCAGGCGGCCGTCCCGATTCTGCGCGGGGCCGAGAATCCGCACATCCTGTCGCTGTCGCCACCGCTGAACCTCGACCCCAAGTGGCTCGGCGCGCACACGGGCTACACGCTGGCCAAGTACGGGATGACGATGGTGACCCTCGGGTTCGCCGCCGAGTTCGCGAAGGACGGCATCGCCGCCAACACGCTCTGGCCGCGCACGACGATCGCGACCGCCGCGGTGCAGAACCTGCTCGGCGGCGACATGGTGATGGCCGCGAGCCGCACGCCCGAGATCTACGCCGATGCCGCGTACGCCGTGCTCACGCGCCCGTCGCGCGAATACACGGGGCAGAGCCTCATCGTCGAGGATGTGCTGACGGATGCCGGCATCACCGACTTCTCGCGCTACGCCGCGGTGCCCGGAACCCCCGACGACCGGCTGTTCCCCGACATCTTCCTGTAGCGCGGAGCCGGCGGAGGGGGTGTCAGTGCTTGTTGCCGGTGAACAGCAGGATGCCGCCGAGCCCGATCATCAGGCCGCCGCCGGTCGCCGACAGGGCGGCGATCCGCTTCGGTGACTTGCCGAACCACGTGCGCGCGCCCGCCGCGGCCAGCGCCCAGATGCCGTCCGAGATCAGGGCGATCACGAAGAAGCTGAGCCCCAACTGGATCATCTGCAGCGGCACCGCGCCGGCGTTCAGATCGACGAACTGCGGCAGCACCGCGACGAAGAACGCGATCGTCTTCGGGTTCGTGATGCCGACGACGAAACCCTCGCCGAGCTGCCGCCAGTGCGAGCGGGGGAGCGCCCCCGAGATCGCGGCCTCGGCCGTGCGGTTGCGGTGGCGGATCGCCTGCACGCCGAGGAACATCAGGTACAGCGCACCGACGACCTTCACGATCGTGAACAGCACGACCGATCGCGCGACGATGCCGCCCACGCCGAGCGCGACCAGCCCGATGATCGGCAGCAGCCCGAGCGCGTTGCCGAGCACGCTCAGCAGACCGCCGATACGGCCGAGCGCGAGCGCGCGACCGATCGTGAACAGCACGCTCGGCCCGGGGATGACGATGAGCACGAGCGCGGCCACGGTGAAGGCGAGCAGATTCTCCGGCGGAACCACACCTGAACGATAGTGGGTCCCCTACCATGAGAGCATGACGACCAGGCCCGAGGGAACGCCCGTGCGACAGGTGCGCCCGAAGACCGAAGGCTGGCAGCAGAAGAAGGACGACGAGGGCAGGCCGCTGCTGCAGTTCGCCTCTCCGAAGCGGGGCAAGCCGCCCGTGCACCTGGCGGACATGACCCCCGACGAGCGCGTCGCGAAAGTGAAGGAGCTCGGCATGCCGGGCTTCCGCGCGAAGCAGCTCGAGAAGCACTACTTCACCCACTGGACGCACGACCCCGCCGCGATGAGCGACCTGCCGGCCGCCGGTCGCGATGAGTTCGTGCACGGGATGCTGCCTCCTCTGCTCACCGAAGTGCGACGCCTCGAGACCGACCGCGGCGACACGATCAAATTCCTCTGGAAGCTGCACGACGGCGCCCTCGTCGAGTCCGTCCTCATGCGCTATCCGGGCCGGATCACGCTCTGCGTCTCGAGCCAGGCCGGCTGCGGCATGAACTGCCCCTTCTGCGCGACCGGCCAGGCGGGGCTCACGCGCAACATGTCGGCCGCCGAGATCATCGAGCAGATCGTGCGCGCCAACGCGCTGATCGCCGCAGGCGGGCTGGGCGGCAAGAAGCGCGATGACCACAGCGCCGAGCGCGTCAGCAACATCGTGTTCATGGGCATGGGCGAGCCGCTCGCGAACTACTCGCGCGTGATGCAGGCCGTGCGCGTCATGACCGACAAGCAGCACGGGCTCGGCATGAGCGCACGCGGCATCACCGTCTCGACGGTGGGACTCGTGCCGGCGATCATCAAGCTCGCGAACGAAGACATCCCCGTGACGTTCGCGCTCTCACTGCACGCACCCGATGACAAGCTGCGCGACGAGCTCATTCCCGTCAACTCCCGCTGGAAGGTCGACGAAGCACTGGATGCCGCGCGGAACTACTTCGACAAGACCGGCCGCCGGGTCTCGATCGAGTACGCGCTCATCAAGGACATGAACGACCACGGGTGGCGCGCCGATCTCCTGGCCGACAAGCTCAACGCCCGCGGGCGCGGCTGGGTGCACGTGAACCCCATCCCGCTCAACCCGACGCCGGGCTCGATCTGGACGGCATCCGAGGTGTCGGTGCAGAACGAGTTCGTGCGCCGCCTCAACGACGCCGGCATCCCGACGACGCTCCGCGACACCCGCGGCAAGGAGATCGACGGTGCGTGCGGGCAGCTCGTCGCGACGACCGAAGACGAAGCCGCCGCTGCGGCGACGCCCGACGAAGACTGAGATCCCCCGGCAGAGCGGTCAGCCTGACAGAATCGGCTCATGCCGACCTGGCTCATCTTCGCGATCATCGCCCTCGCGTTCTCGGTCGTCGCCACGTGGGTCGTGCGCCGACTGCTGGATGTCGAGGTGGGCTGGCTGCGCGCGTGGGTCACCGCGATCGTCGTGTTCACCATCGCGGTGCCGGTCGCGTCGTGGTCGCTGAACAAAGCGGGGGTGTACGAGGACGGCCGCTTCGTGGCCAGCGGGTCGATCGCGATCGCGTTCGTCGCGCTCACGGTCGGGTGGATGCTCGCCGCGGTCGTCATCGCGGTCCTGTCGCTGGAGTTCTTGTGGCCNNGCGATCCGCCGCCGGGACCGCGCGCGCCGCTACGTGCAGATCCTCACGATCGGCTCCCGCCACGGACTCTCGTTCTATGAGAGCAAGCGCCACGGCGAAGGCGAGGAGGACGAGCTGCCGACGGCGCTGGTGGCGGCGATGAACGAAGCGGGAGTGACGTTCGTCAAGCTCGGCCAGGTGCTCTCCTCCAGGGAGGACGTCCTGCCTCCGGCCTTCATCGAGGCCTTCTCGACCCTGCAGATGGACTCCTCGCCGATTCCCTGGGCGGAGGCCGAGGCGGCGATCGCGGCGCAGCTGGGGCGGCCCATCGCCGAGGTGTTCGCCGAGATCGACAAGACTCCGCTCGCCGCGGCATCCGTCGCCCAAGTGCACGCCGCGCGACTCGTGGGCGGCGAAGAGGTCGTGGTGAAGATCCAGCGGCCGCGGGCGCGCGCGCAGGTGACGACCGATCTCGACATCCTCGAGCGTCTCGCGAACGAGGCCGAGAAGCGCACCGAGTGGGCGAAGGCGTACGGCGCGCGCGCCCTGGTCGCGGAGTTCTCGCGCGCGCTGCGCGAAGAGCTCGACTACCGCATCGAGGTGGCCAACACCGAGATGCTGCGCTCGGCGATCGCGGCGTCGGGCGCGCAGACGTGGCTTCACCTGCCGACGGTGCACAAGGAGTACTCGACCGCGCAGATGATCGTGCAGGAGCGCGTCTACGGCACGCCGTTCGGCAGACTGTCTCCGGGAGCGCTGCCGCCCGATGAGGCGAAGCAGGTGGCCGATGCGCTGCTGGACGCCGTGTTCGACCAGATCGCGGTGCGCGGCATCTTCCACGCCGACCTGCACGCCGGCAATGTCGTCCTGGGCGAGGATCGCACCGTCACCCTGATCGACTTCGGATCGGTGGGTGTCCTCGAGCGCAGCATGCGGCGCCTGCTGCTGCCGCTGCTGATCGGCATGGCGAACGAAGACGACGTCGCCGTCACCGACGCGGCGCTGCTGATCTGCGGGCCCCCCGCCGGCGACTTCGGCTCCACGCCCTTCAACGCCGTGGCCCTGCAGCGCGACATCGGCGTGATCCTGACCCGCGTGCACAACTCCCGCGCCGACGAG
>CXWJ01000266.1_pt1 | contig 15092 bp, 12 predicted proteins | sample 590841 | NCBI WGS metagenome assembly CXWJ01 (sample SAMEA3498367, study PRJEB10139) | wastewater metagenome | biome: wastewater treatment plant; material: activated sludge | place: Austria | collected 2015-01-21 | reverse complement strand
GTCCGGCGGCCAGCAGCAGCGCGTCGCGGTCGCGCGCTCGCTGGTGTTGCAGCCCAGCGTGATGCTGTTCGACGAGCCGCTGTCGAACCTGGACGCACGGCTGCGCCGCAGCATGCGCGAGGAGATCCGTGCGCTGCAGCAGCGCCTGAACCTGACCGTGGCCTACGTGACGCACGACCAGAGCGAGGCGCTGGCGGTCAGCGACCAGATCGTCGTCATGGACGGCGGGCGCATCGCGCAGGTCGGCACGCCGCAGCAGCTGTACGAGCACCCGTGCAGCGCCTTCGTCGCCGGTTTCATGGGTGAGGCCATGTTGTTCGACGCGCAGGCGCTGGCCGATGGCACGGTGCAGCTGGGCCCGCTGCGTGTGCGCGCGCGCCAGCCGGTGGCGGCCGGGCCGGTGAAGCTGGCGGTGCGGCCCGAGGCCTGGCGGCTGAGCCCGACCGCGCTCGAGTCCGCGCTGCCCGCCACGGTGCACAAATGCGCCTACCTCGGCAGCTGCCAGGAGCTGACGCTGCACACCGCGCTGGGCGCACTGTTCGTCGTCTCGCCCGACCTGGCGCGGCCGTGGCAGGTGGGCCAGCCGGNNATCTTCCAGGGCTACGGCGGCGACTGGGCCGAATTCGACCGCGGCATGCTCGAAGCGCCCGAGCTGGTGCGGCGCATCGTCGCGCGCACCGGTCTGCCGACGAGCGCGGTGCAGGCGGTGGTCGACGCCGTACCGGCCGAGTTGCAGCCGATGCCCGACACGGTGGCGCTGCTGCGCCGGCTGCATGCACAGGGCCGGCGGCTGCATTTCCTGTCCAACATGCCGGCGCCGTACGCCGAGCACCTGGAGCGCGAGCACGATTTCCTGCGCTGCTTCGAGTCCGGCGTGATCTCGGCGCGCGTGCGCCAGATCAAGCCCGAGCCCGGCATCTTCGACACCGCGGCGCGACGCTTCGGCGCCGATCCGGCGCAGCTGCTGTTCATCGACGATGTGGCCGAGAACGTGCGGGCCGCGCACCGCGCCGGCTGGCAGGCACTGCACTTCGTCGACGCGGCCGACTGCGAGGCGCGTTTGAGCGCGGGTGGCTGGATCTGATGCCGCCGCGCGACGCCCAGGCTCGCGTGGCCTGAGATCGCGACTGATCGACAATCCCTTCATGCGTCAGCTCGCCGCCAACCCGCACCTGCGCATTCCGCCTGCGCCGTGAACGATTCCGCCGACCTGTTCCGCCACGTCAGCGCCGAAAAGGCGGCGTTCTACCGCTGCATCATGAACGTCTTCGCCGCGGCCAAGCGGCAGTACCGGCTGCAGCTGCGCCCCGACGAGGTGCTGGCCGAGGCGCGCTGGCCTGATGCCATGCCGCGCATCGAGGACGTCAACCTCGCGCTGGCGCAGCTGGCGGCCTGGGGCAACCTCGAATCGCAGCCCGACACCGCGCGCGTCGCCAGCCTGAGCGACTTCTACCGCGCGCGTTTCCTGTACCGGCTGTCGCAGGGCGGCGAGGCGGTGGAGTCGGCGCTGGCCGTGTTCGCGCAGCTGCTGCGGCGCCGTGCCGAGCTGCAGACCGTGGCCCTCGAAGACATCGCCAGCCGGCTGCTGGCGCTGCAGGCGCTGGCCGAAGCGGCGGAGCCCGACAGCGCCAAGGTGCACGAAACGCTGCGCGACCTGGTGCGCGTGTTCGAGAGCCTGGCCGACAACGCGCAGGCCTTCATGGCCGGTATCGCGCGCAGCATCGAGTTGCAGCGCGCCGACGCCGCTGCGGTGGTCAGCTACAAGCGCCGGCTGATCGACTATCTGGAGCGCTTCATCGGCGACCTGGTGCGCCGCTCGGACCGCATCGCGCGGCTGATCGTCGCGCTCGGCCCGCACATCGACCCGCTGCTGTGGCGCATCGCCGAACGCGAGGCGCGCGACGCCGCGCCGGGCGATGCGCAGGATGCCGCCGACGCGCAGGCGCGGCACTGGCAGGCCTGGCGCGAGCGCTGGCAGGGCCTGCGCGGCTGGTTTCTCGCCAGCGGCGCCGAGCCGCCGCAGGCCGAGCTGCTGCGCGCGCGGGCGCGTTCGGCGATCCCGCAGCTGCTGGGCGCGATCGCCGCGCTGAACGAGCGGCGCAGCGGACGCAGCGACCGCTCGGCCGACTTCCGCCTGCTCGCCGGCTGGTTCACCGCCTGCGAAGACGACGCCCAGGCGCACCGGCTGGCGCGCGCCGCCTTCGCGCTGAACCCGGCGCGCCACTACGCGCTGAACCCCGACCCCGACGCCGCGCTGCCGGCCAGCACGCGCTGGGCCGACGCGCCGCCGCTGCAGATCCACCCGCGGCTGCGCGAGTACGGCGAGGCCACCGCGCGCGGCCCGCTGCCCAAGGTGCGCGACCGCGGCGAAGAGCGTGCCTTCCTGGCGCGCCAGTTCGCCGAGGAAACGCGCCAGCTCGAAGCCGCGCGGGCGCGCTTGGCCACCGGGCAGCCGACGCGGCTGTCCGAGCTGGGTGAGCTCGATGCGCCGGCCTTCGGCTTGCTGCTGGCGCTGCTCGGCGAGGCGCTCGCCGAACAGGCCGGCCCGGACGCCAGCGTCGAGCGGCTCAGCGCCGACGGCCTGCTGCACCTCCGGCTGCAGCCGCTGGGCGCGGAAACACGCGCGCGCATCGTCACGCCGCAGGGCGTGTTCGCCGGGCGCGACCATCTGATCACGATCACCAGCATGCAGGCCGCCGAGGCGGTGCTCGATGTCGCCGAGGTCGGCGCGTGAACGCCGATGCAACGGGTCTGGGCCTGCAGCAGCAGCGCCACCAGCGCGAGGAATTCCGCACGGCGCTGCGTGCGCTGCTGATGACGCCGCTGATGAGCCCCGCGCACGAGGACTTCGCCGCGGTGCGCCGCCAGGCCGAAGGCTTGCGCGACTGGTTCGCGCGCGAGACCGGCTGGGTGCTGCAGGTCGAACGCGAGGGTGCGCGGCTGTTCAAGCGCCCGGCCGAGTTCGGCGATGCGACGCGCGGCCTGCCCGGCTACGACCGGCGCCGCTACGTGCTGCTGTGCCTGGCCTGCGCGGTGCTCGAACGCGCCGACGCGCAGATCACGCTGCGCCTGCTCGGCGAGCGGCTGTTGCTGCTCGCCGCTGACCCGGCGCTGGCCGCGCGCGGCTTTGCCTTCGCGCTGACCGCGCAGCACGAGCGCCGCGAACTGGTGGCGGTGTGCCGCACGCTGCTGGCCTTCGGCGTGCTGCAGCGCGTCGCCGGCGACGAGGATGCTTTTGTCCAGACCGGCGGCGAGCAGGCCGATGCGCTGTACGACGTGCAGCGCCGCGCGCTCGCCGGCATGCTGGCGGCGGTGCGCGGGCCCTCGACCTGGAACGAGGCCGCCGCGCCGGTCACGCTCGACGAACGGCTGCACGCGCTGGTCGACGAGCACGTCGCCGACAGCGACGAGGCGCGCCGCACCCGGCTGCGCCACCGGCTGGCGCGCCGCCTGCTCGACGACCCCGTGGTCTACGCGGCGACGCTGGATGCCGAGACGCTGGCCTACTTCAGCAACCAGCGCGGCACGATGGCGGCGCGGCTGTGCGAAGCTACCGGGCTGGCGAGCGAGCAGCGCGCCGAAGGGCTGGCCTTGGTCGACGAGGCCGGCGAACTGACGGACGTGGCGATGCCGTCCGAAGGCACCGAAGCGCATGCCACGCTGCTGGTCGCAGAGTTCCTGGCGGGGGGTTATCGCCGTGCGCACAAGCGCGACCCGGCTGCGGCCGAAGGCACGCGCGAGCAGGACATCGTGGCGCTGCTGCGCAAGGCCAAGGAAAGCCACGGCCAGTTCTGGCGCAAATCGGCGCGCGAACCCGGCGCCGAGCGCGAGCTGGCGCAGATCGCGCTGGAGCGGCTGGAAAAGCTGCAGCTGGTGCTCAGGCACGAAGGCACGGTGCACGCCTTGCCGGCGCTGGCCCGCTTCGCGCTGGGCTCGCCACAGGTGCGCGAAGCCGGCAAGGCCCGTCGTGCCGCGCCCGCGCGCAGCGCATCACTGTTCGACACGCCATGAACGACACCACCGAAGCCTGGATGCGCGAGCCCGAGCGCCCCGCGCTGCCGCTGCCGACGCGCTCGCGCTGGCAGCCGCTGCGCATCGGCCTGGTCGAGCTGTTCCACTACGACAGCGAGGAGTTCTGGTTCCGCGACGGCCACCTGCTGCTGCGCGGCAACAACGGCACCGGCAAGTCGAAGGTGCTGTCGCTGACGCTGCCCTTCCTGCTCGATGCGCAGCTCAAGCCCTCGCGCATCGAGCCCGATGGCGACGCCGGCAAGAAGATGGCGTGGAACCTGCTGCTCGGCAGCTACGAGCGGCGCATCGGCTACGCGTGGATCGAGTTCGGCCGCCTCGCCGAGGACGGCACGCCGCAGTACCTGGCGCTCGGCGCCGGGCTGTCGGCGGCTGCGGCGCGGCCGCAGGTCGACAGCTGGTTCTTCGTGCTCGATGGCGCGCGCATCAACCACGACCTGTGGCTGACCAACGAGCAGCGCACGGTACTCGCCAAGGAGCGGCTGCGCGACGCGCTCGAAGGCCGCGGCCAGGTGTTCGACACCGCCGCGGCCTACCGCCGCGCCGTCGACGAACGGCTGTTCCGCCTGGGCACCAAGCGCTACGAGGCGCTGATGGACACGCTGATCCAGCTGCGCCAGCCGCAGTTGTCGAAGAAGCCGGATGAGGCCGCGCTGTCGCATGCGCTGACCGAGGCACTGCCGCCACTGGCCAGCGAGCTGCTGGGCGACGTCGCCGAGGCGCTGAACCGGCTCGAAGAAGACCGCCGCCAGCTCGACGAGTACCAGGCGCTGGCCAAGGCGGTGGAGCGCTTCGAGCGGCGCTACCGCGTCTATGCCGGCGCGTCCAGCCGGCGCCAGGCGCGTGCGCTGCGCCAGGCGCAGAGCGAGTTCGACGGCGCCAGCCGCGCGCGCAGCGACGCGCAGCAGCGGTTGCAGGTGGCCGCCCAGCAGGAGGCCCGTGCCGTCGCCGAACGTGACGCCGCCGAGCTGGAACTGGCGCGGCAGCGCGCGCGCGTCGACACACTGCTCGCCGACCCGGCGATGCAGGACGCCAACCGGCTGGAAGGTGCGGCGCGGGATGCGGCGGCGCGCGATCAGGCAGCGCTGGCCGCCCAGGCCGCGCTGGCCGAATTCAGCCAGCGGCTGGCGCGCGCCGCCGAAGAAACGCGGCAGCAGCGTGCGCAGCTCGACCAGGCCGAACACACCTTGGTCGAGGCACGGCGGCACGGCAGCGCCTTCGCCGACATCGCCGGGCTCGCCAGCCCGTTCGCTGCCCACCCGCTGGCGGCCTTGCCGGCCGATGCGCTGGCCGCCCTGGCGCCCCGCGCTTTCGATGCCGCAGCGGCGGCGTTGCGCGCGTTGCTGGCCGGCCGGCGCGAACAGATCGCGCTGCTGCGCCGGCGCCATGCCGAGCTGGCGCAGGCCGAGGGCTTGAGCCAGCAGCGGCTGATGGCGCGCGACGAGCGCCACGAAGCGGTAGCAGCTGCCGCGCTGCGCCGCGAGCAGGCCGATGCCGGCATCGAGCGTGAAGGGCAGTCGCTGCGATCCGCCTGGGAGCGCCATCTGGCCGGCTTGCAACAACTGCGCGTCGATGCGCAAGCCGTGCTCGCGGCGCTGGCCGACTGGGTGGTGAACCTGCAGGGCGACAACCCGGCGCAGCAGGCCTTGCAGCAGGCGCAGGCGCAGGCCAGCGTGCAGTTGGCGGCGCAGCGCGTGGCGCTGCTGGGCCAGCGCGACAGGCTCGATGCCGAGCGGCAGCTACTGCTCGATGAACAAGGCCGGCTCGAAGCCGGTGTCGATGCCGCGCCGCCGCCACCCTACACGCGCGCGGCCGAGGTGCGCCAAGGCCGCGCCGGCGCGCCGCTGTGGCAACTGCTGGACTTCGGTGACGCGGTCGACGCTGCGCAGCGCGCCGGGCTCGAAGCCGCGCTCGAAGCCAGCGGTTTGCTCGATGCCTGGGTGACGCCGCAGGGCCGGCTGCAGGACGCGCAGGGCCGCAGCCTGCTCGACGCCCAAGCGCTGGCACGCGCGCCGCGCCAGGACTCGCTGGCGCGCTGGCTGCGGCCGGGGATCGCGCCCGACAGCGCCGTGACGGCCGAGATCGTCGAGCGGCTGCTGGCCGGCGTGGCCTGCGGCGACGACGACCCGGCCAATGCCGAAAGCTGGATCGCGCCGGACGGGCGTTGGCGCCTCGGCGCGCTGGCCGGGGCATGGCACAAGCCGGCCGCGGCCTACATCGGCCACGCCGCACGCGCTGCGGCCCGTGCGAAGCGCTTGGCCGAGATCGCCGCGCGCCTGGGTGCCCTGGGCGACGAGCAGGCCGCGCTGCAGCAGCGGCTCGAAGCCCAGACGCGAGACGAGCAGCGCGCCGCCGCGGAGTGGCGCGACGCTCCGCGCGACCAGGCGCTGCGCCAGGCGCAGCTGGTGGCGGCGCAGTGCGAGCGCGACTACCAACTCGCACGCGAGCGCCTGGCGCAAGCCGACGAACAGTTGCGCGCGGCCGACCAGGCGGCTCGAGCCGTGCGCCAGATGCTGGCGCAAGACGCCGCCGACCTGCGCCTTCCCGACAGCGCCGCGGCGCTGCCGCCGATCGAAACCGCGCTCGACGGCTTCGACGAAGCGCAGCGTGATCTGCTGCAGGCCACGCGCGAGTTGCGCCTGGCCTTGCCGGCATGGCAGCGGCAGTGCGAGCGCGAGGCTGAAGCCGAGGCTGACGTGCGCCAGCGCGAAGAGCAGTGCGCCGCCAGCCGCATCGAGGCCGAGGAAGCGCGCTCGCGGCTGCAGGTGCTGCGCGACGCGGTCGGCGCCAAGGTTGGCGAACTGCAGCAGCAACTTGCCGCGGCACGCAGCGAGCTGAACGCGGGCGAGAACACGCTGAAGGCTGCCCACAAGGCACTGAACGATGCCGGCGTGGCCCGTGGCGCCGCCGCGCAGAAGGCCACCGACGCCGAGCTGGACCTGCAGCAGCGCAGCGACGCGCGCGCCCAGGCCGTGACAAGGCTGCAGCAGTTCAGCGCCACCGGGCTGCTGTCGGCGGCGTTGCCGCAGCTCGAACTGCCCGACTTGGGCGCGGCCTGGACCATCGACCCGGCGCTGACGCTGGCGCGCCGCGCCGAACAGCTGCTTGCCGGCATCGACGACGACGATGCCGCCTGGGCGCGCGTGCAGCGGCAGATCACCGAGGAGCTGACCGAGCTGCAGCGCGCGCTCGGCGCGCTCGGCCACCAGGCGCCGGCCGAGACCAGCGACTTCGGGCTGATCGTGCATATCGTCTACCAGAACCGGCCCGAGCGTCCCGACCGGCTGGCCGCACGGCTGGCCGACGAGATCGCGCAGCGCAGCGAGCTGCTCAGCGCGCACGAACGCGAGGTGCTGGAAAACCACCTGCAGGCCGAGATCGCCGCCGAGCTGCAGCGGCTGCTGCACGCGGCGCAGCGCCAGGTCGATGCGATCAACAAGGAGCTGCACAAGCGGCCGACCTCGACCGGCGTGCGCTTTCGCCTGCTGTGGCAACCGCTGGGCGAGGACGAAGGCGCGCCGGTGGGTCTGGAGGCGGCGCGCAAGCGGCTGCTCAACACCAGCGCCGACCTGTGGTCGGCCGAGGACCGGCGCGTGGTCGGCGCGATGCTGCAGCAGCGCATCGCCGCCGAGCGCGAGCGTGCCGACCTCGGCCTGGGCCGGGACGGCGGCGGCAGCCTGCTCGAGCAGCTGGCGCGTGCGCTCGACTACCGCCACTGGCACCGCTTCCGCGTCGAGCGCTGGCAGGACGGGCAGTGGCGCCGCCTGTCCGGCCCGGCCTCCAGCGGCGAGCGCGCGCTCGGCCTGACGGTGCCGCTGTTCGCCGCGGTGTCGAGCTTCTACAGCCAGGGCAGCCACACGCTGGCGCCGCGGCTGATGCTGCTCGACGAAGCCTTCGCCGGCATCGACGACGCCGCGCGGGCGCACTGCATGGGCTTGATCCGCGAGTTCGACCTCGACTTCGTCATCACCAGCGAGCGCGAGTGGGCCTGTTATGCCGAGCTGCCCGGCGTTGCCATCTGCCAGCTGCAGCGGCGCGAGGGCATCGACGCGGTGTTCGTGTCGCGCTGGAGCTGGGACGGCCGCGCCAAGCAGCGCGAGGCCGACCCCGACCGGCGCTTCGCGCCGGCATGAGCGTGGCGGTGGTCGACCCGCGGCTGCAGCGGCTGCTCGGCGGCGACGCGCTGGCGGTCTTGCGCAAGCGGCTGCGGCGGCACTTCGAGCGCGCCGACCCGCTTGCGCCTGCCGCCGTGCTGCGCATTGGCGATCTGGAGCCGCACGAACATCTGGCGCTGGCCGCGCTGACCGGACGCGCGCCGCGCATCGCGGGCTCGATGCGCATCGACCTCGATGCGCTCGACGCGGCCTTGCGCGACGCCGGCTTGGCCGACTCGCTGCGCGATGCGCTGCAGCGCCTGGACGGACCGATCGTGCACCAGGCCGGCGCGCGCGCCGCGGCGCAGGCACGCTGGAGCGCCGTGGCCGACGGTGCGGAGCACGCCGCGCTGGCGGCGCTGCTGCAAGGCGCCTCCGGCCTGGGGCTGCTCAAGCGCCTGGCCGGCCAGGATGCGGCCGCCGCGCGGCGCCTGTGCGGGCGCGCCGCGGCCGTGCTGCAGCGGCTGCCGGCGGCCGGCCTGCCGCGTTCCGAGCTGNNNGCCTGGCGCTGGCCGAAGAAGCGCTGGCGGCGACGCTGCTGCCGGATCTGGTGGGCGGTTGACTCCTGGGGGGTCGCGCTGGGCGCCCGCACGCGGGTGAGTGTCGGGAGGGCGTCGGCGCGGCGCGCTTGGCGCTCCGAGCTATGATGTGTACGACTTCCTGGAAAGGTATGCATCGTGCGAACCAACATCGTGATCGACGACAAGCTGATGGCTGACACCCTGCGAGCCACCGGGCTGAAGACCAAGCGCGAGGCGGTCGAACTCGGGCTGCGGACCCTGCTGCGCCTCAGGCAGCAGTCGGAGATCAAGAAGCTGCGTGGCAAGATCACCTGGGAAGGTGATCTCGATGCCATGAGGCGGGACAAGTGATCCTGGTCGACTCCAGCGTCTGGATCGACTACTTCAGGGGCGAAGCCACCCCGCAGGCCGATCTGTTGGAGGAGTTGCTGGACTCGCAGGAAGTGGCGATCGGCGACCTGAGCTTCACTGAAGTCCTTCAGGGCTGCAAGATCGAGAAGGAATTCAACGAGGTCCGGCGCCTTCTCGGCAGGCTCGACCTCGTGGTCCTCGGAGGAGAGGATGTGGTGGTCCCAGCGGCCAGGAACTACCTGAAGCTGCGCCAGCTCGGAGTGACCGTCCGCGGCACGATCGATGTCGTGCTGGCTACGCGGTGCATGGTCAGCGGCCATCGCTTGCTGCACAGCGACCGTGACTTTGATGCTTTCGAGAAGCACCTTGGCTTGAAGTGCATGTTCTCGGACGCCTGACGCAGAGCTGTTGGCGCTCCGCCAAGGCCACACGCGCGACGTTCTGCAGCGACCTTCGTCTGCCAGCCCTGTCGGGCGCCTTGAATGTATCGGGTAGTGTGGGGCCGGGTCAGCCACGCCTGGCTACCCGATCGGGCATCAGCATCTCGGTTTGCGCATGGTGGACTGCGGGGCGTGACGGTTTGCACGTCCACTCTCATCCTTCCACCTTCCAGGAGTCTGGTAGCCCGACCCAGGGCAGCTTTTGGGCATGTCTGGCTGAAATGGTCGGTTCGCCAAGACTTCCGTCCGGAAAACAGCCACCAGCGATGCCAATCAGATGCGGTCGCGCCGCCGTGTACCAGAACAGCGTTGTCCCGCATGTCTTGCAGAAGTGGCTCTCCCCACCGTCGTCCTTGCCATGAACCGCATAGACCGACATTTCGCCTTTGCTTTCCGTCACGCCTGACCGCAAGAAGTACACGGATATGCCGAATGCACTGCCCGTGCGGCGTTTGCTGCCGGTGGAGTGGGAGACGGCGTGCATTCTTGGCTCGCCGCTCACCGAGATGGATGCCGATCCACAAAGGCACTGCGCGGTTCGGGTCATGGCTTGATCTCCTGGTACGTGCGGCGACTCCGGCAGCCATCCGGCCGGCACCAGCGCACTCAGTGCGCCAGGATCTTGTTCAGAAAATCCTTGGTGCGCGGCTGCCGGTTCTCGGGGTGCCCGAAGAACTCCTCCTTCGCGCAGTCCTCGAGGATGCGCCCGCCGACGTCGATGAAGATCACGCGGTTGGCGACCTTGCGCGCAAAGCCCATCTCGTGCGTGACGACCATCATCGTCATGCCTTCCTTGGCCAGGCCGACCATCACGTCGAGCACCTCGCCGACCATCTCCGGGTCCAGCGCCGAAGTCGGCTCGTCGAACAGCATGACGATCGGGTCCATCGACAGCGCGCGCGCGATCGCCACGCGCTGCTGTTGGCCACCCGACAGCTGGCCGGGGAACTTGTCCTTGTGTGCCATCAGGCCGACGCGCTCGAGCATCTTCAGCCCGCGCGTCTTGGCTTCGTCGGCGCTGCGGCCCAGCACCTTGACCTGCGCGATGGTCAGGTTCTCGGTCACCGACAGGTGCGGGAACAGCTCGAAGTGCTGGAACACCATGCCGACCTTCGAGCGCAGCTTGGGCAGGTTGGTCTTCGGGTCGTGCAGCGCGATGCCGTTGACGGTGATCTCGCCCTTCTGGAAGGGCTCGAGCGCGTTGACGGTCTTGATCAGCGTGGACTTGCCCGAGCCCGAAGGCCCGCACACCACCACCACGTCGCCCTTGTTGATGTCGACGCTGCAGTCGTTGAGCACCTGCACCGCCCCGTACCACTTGGACACGTTCTTGATGCGGATCATCGGCTCTGCCATGGCATGGGCTCCTAACGAATGATGGCGATCTTCCGGTGGATGCGCTTGACGATCCACGACAGCGCGTAGCACAGGACGAAGTAGGTGACGGCGGCCATCAGGTAGGCCTCCTCGGGCCGGCCGAAGTTCTTGCCGGCGATGTCGAAACCCTTGAACAGGTCGTAGGCGCCGATCGCATAGACCAGCGAGGTGTCCTGGAACAGGATGATGGTCTGCGTCAGCAGCACGGGCAGCATGTTGCGGAAGGCCTGCGGCAGCACCACCAGCTTCATGTTCTGGCTGTAGCTCATGCCCAGCGCCTGGCCGGCGAAGACCTGGCCGCGCGGGATCGACTGGATGCCCGCGCGCATGATCTCGCTGAAGTAGGCCGCCTCGAAGGCGATGAAGGTGATCACCGCCGAATACTCCGGCCCGATCGGCCGGCCGATCATGATCGGCACCAGCAGGAAGAACCACAGGATCACCATCACCAGCGGGATGCTGCGCATGCCGTTGACGTAGATGGCCGCCGGCAGATCCAGCCACTTCTTGCCCGACAGCCGCATCAGCGCCAGCAGCGTGCCGAAGAAGATGCCGCCGAGCGTGGCCACCGCCGTCAGGAAGAGGCTGAAGTACAGCCCCTGCAGCAGGAACTTGCGGACCAGGTCCCAGTTGTAGAACGAGAAGTCGAGGCCGAACATCTCAGTGGCCCCCCGTGCCGCCGGCGGCGACGAAGCCGGGCACACGCACCTTCTTCTCGACCCAGGCCATGAGGCGGTTGATGGCCATCGCCGAGATGATGTACAGCACCGTCACCGCGGCATACATTTCGGTGACGCGCGAGGTCTCCTCGCCGGCCTGCATCGCGAACTGGATCAGCTCGGGAATCGACACCGCGAAAGCCACCGACGAGTTCTTGAAGATGTTCATCGACTCGCTGGTCAGCGGCGGCAGGATGATGCGGTAGGCCATCGGCAGCAGCACGAAGCGGTAGTACTGCGGCGTGGTGAAACCCAGCGCCATGCCCGCGTAGCGCTGGCCGCGCGGCAGCGCCTGGATGCCCGAGCGCAACTGCTCGGCAATGCGCGCCGACGTGAAGAAACCGAGCGCGAAGACGACCAGCACGAAGGGCGGGAAGTCCGCCATCACCGGGAACAGCTTCGGCACCACGTGGTACCACAGGAAGATCTGCACCAGCAGCGGGATGTTGCGGAACAGCTCGACCCAGGCATTGCCGAAGCGCACCAGCCAGGGGCTCGCCGGCAGCGTGCGGATGGTGCCGATGACCGAGCCGACGACCAGCGCCAGCACCAGGCCGCAGACCGACACCGACACGGTCCAGCCCCAGGCCGACAGCATCCACTGCCAGTAGGTCGGGATCTTGCCGCCCGGATCCTCGAAAAAGACTTGCCAGTCCCAGCTTCTCATCGACGCTCCTCGGTGGCTTGTTCTTCGTCTGGGTGCGGCTGAAAGAGAAACGCCCGCCGGAAAGGGCGGGCGGCTTGTCGCTTCAGCGCAGCGGGCTCACTTCTTCGCGTAGTCTTCCATCGGCTTGTTGTTCGGGCTGGCCCAGGCGGCCTTGGTGGCCTCCGACAGCGGCAGCCCGACCTTGGTGTTGGTCGGCGGGATCGGCTGCATGAACCACTTGTCGTACAGCTTGGCCAGCGAGCCGTCGGCGATCTGGCGCTTGATGCTGTCGTCCACTGCCTTCAGGAAGGCCGGGTCGTCCTTGCGCAGCATGCAGGCGATGGGCTCGACCGACAGCACTTCGCCGACGATCTTGAAGCCCGCCGGGTTCTTCGACTTGCTGATGTTGCCGGCCAGGATCTGGCCGTCCATCACGAAGGCATCGGCGCGGCCCGATTCCAGCAGCAAGAAGCTGTCGGCGTGGTCCTTGCCCATCACTTCCTTGAAGTCCACGCCGGTGGCGCGCTCGTTCTTGCGCAGCGTCTGCACGGACGTGGTGCCGGTGGTGGTGACCACGTTCTTGCCGTTCAGGTCCTTGATCGAGGCGATGCCCGAGTCGGCGCGCACGGCGATGCGCACTTCCTCGACGAAGGTGGTCACGGCGAAGGCCACGTCCTTCTGGCGCGCCAGGTTGTTGGTGGTGGAGCCGCATTCCAGGTCGACGGTGCCGTTCACCACCAGCGGGATGCGGTTCTGCGAGGTCACCAACTGCTTGGCGACGGTGAGTTTGGGCAGGGCCAACTGCTTGCCGATGTCGGCCGCGATGTTCTCGGCCATCTCGGTGTGGAAGCCGACGTATTTGCCGTCGCCGATGGTGAAGGCGAGCGCGCCCGACGAGTCGCGCGTGCCGAGCGTGATCTCGCCCTTGGACTTGATTTTCGCCAGCGTGTCGTTGGCCTGCGCGAACGCCGAGCCGCAAGCGAGCGCGGTCACGGCCAGGGCGACGAGAGTCTTGTGCATGGTGGAGCTTCCTGTAGATGAACGAGTGAGCAGCGTGAACAAATTCTAGTGATTCGTGTTTGCGGGAATACCCGCAACGCCAGCAACGTCGACATGCACCGGCGGAAGCAGGCCTCGGGGGCTGCCGCGCGGGGCCTATGCACCCAGGCCCGCCACCGCCTGGCTTGCGGCGGCGATGCCTTGTTCGACGACCTTCGTCTTCCAGGTGTCGGTGTCGGTATAGAAGGCGTCGCGCATATGCCGCTTGATCTGCAGGCGCATCGAGTGCGGCGCTTCGGGGTGGTTCTCCAGCCACTGGTCGGCGCGCAACGCATTCATCACCTGCTCGAAGGGCTGGGTGCCGTATTCCATGGCGATGCCGGTGTATTCGGCCTGCGCGCATTCCTGGCCTGCGGCCAGCCACATCAGGCCGGTGAGCAAGGCCGACTCGGACGTGCCGTCGTAGATCGAGGTCACTTCGGCGCCCCACCAGCGGCGCGCGCGCACCACGTCCGCGGCATCGTCGGGGCCGGTCCAGATGCGTTCGCAGTGGCCGCTGGGCCCCAGGCCGGTGTGCAGGTCGATCCAGGCCAGGCGCCGGCAGCGCCGGCCATGGTCCTGCAGCACGTGGCGCAGCGTCTGCTGGCTCCAGGTCGGGTTGCGGCCGCCGTAGAACAGCCCCTGCGGGTGTTCGTACTGGCCGCTGGAGATGGCGGCCTGCAGCGCCTTGGCGCCGTGTTCGGCGACGAAGTCGGCCAGCCCCACCTTGACCTCGGGCGTCGGCGGCCATTCGGCCGGCACGATCAGGTGTGCCAGCCGGTCGTAGGCGGCATTGCGCGGCAGCGGTTTGGAGAAGTCCTGGAAGTTGCGGTTCAGGTCGACGTTTTCGTGCGTCGTGCGGCGCAGCCACGAGAAGCCGTAGGGGTTGAGCGCATGGATGTAGAGCAAGGCCACGCCGGCGCGCGCCGCCGCGGCATGCAAGCCGGCATCGGCGAGCAGCGCGTTCTGCACGCCCGATCCGCAGAAGCCTTCGACCCCATGGCAGCCGCTGGTGATGACGAGCAGCGCCGGTGCGTCGGCCGCGCCGAAGCGGGCCACGTCCATGGCCAGGGTCTCGCCGTCGCGCCCCAGCAGCGGGTGCGGGTGCGGTGCCGGCTCATGCCCGGCCGCGCTGGCCGCGGCGATGAACTTCCGGCGCGCCTCGGCGTAGCTCTGTGCAAAGTACGTGGAGGCCTTCATGGGGTGCTCACGGGGTGTTTGCGGGCACGTTCATTCGGGAATCACGCATTCAGCGCGGCGTGGCCAGCCACTTCTCGGCCAGCCGCACCCAGGCCGTGGCGCCCAGCGGGATCAACTCGTCGTTGAAGTCGTAGCTGGGGTTGTGCAGCATGCAGGGCCCCATGCCGTGGCCGCCCTGGCGGTGGCTGCCGTCGCCGTTGCCGATGAGGAAGTAGCAGCCCGGCTTGGCCTGCAGGAAGTAGCTGAAGTCCTCGGAGCCCATCGTCGGCTCGAACTCGAACACGTTGTCCGCGCCCACCACCTCGCCCAGCAGCCGCCGCGCGAACTCGGTCTCGGCCGGGTGGTTGACGGTGGGGGGGTAGTTGCGCTTGAACTCGAACTCGCAGCCGGCTTCGAAGGCGGTGCAGGTGGCTTCGGCGATGGCCTTCATGCGCCGCTCCACCAGGTCCAACGTGTCGGTGGTGAAGGTGCGCACCGTGCCCTGGATCTCGCAAGCGTCGGGCACCACGTTGGTGGCCTCGCCGGTGTGGATCATCGTCACCGAGATCACCGCGGTCTCGATCGGCTTCTTGTTGCGCGTGACGATGGTCTGGAAGGCCTGCACCATCTGGCAGGCC
>CXWJ01002798.1_pt1 | contig 15104 bp, 12 predicted proteins | sample 590841 | NCBI WGS metagenome assembly CXWJ01 (sample SAMEA3498367, study PRJEB10139) | wastewater metagenome | biome: wastewater treatment plant; material: activated sludge | place: Austria | collected 2015-01-21 | reverse complement strand
TCATGTCCGCGAACGAGTTGTTCTCGATCTGGAAGCCGAAATCCAAACCCTCGATGCGCGGCAGATAATAGAGCCGGTCGCCGTCCTGCAGTGTTTCCAGCTGCGTTTCGAAGATGAAGTTGAACGTCGAACCCAACAGACCGCCGAACAGATTCTGCTTCTCGGCCAAGCCGCCGATCCACAGGTCGATATTGTCGACGCCGGTGATCGAGCCGGTGGACCATTGCGCGTGCACCGCAAGCGGGTTCAAGACGTTGTTCGCGTACACACCCGTGCTGTGCATGAACTGCCATGCGTCAGAGAGGCTGTTCGCCGGGTTCAAGCCGTCAAGGATCAAAGTCAACGCCGCGGCGCGCTTTGCCGCGAGGTCGGTCGCGCCGGTGATCGACGTATGCGTGCCGTAGGCCGCGACGAAGTTGATCAACGACTCAGGGTGCTTCAGGAACTGGCCGAACTCGGCCCAGTTGGCATAAGGCTTCAGCGTCACGTCGTGCGTCGCGTCGTAGATCTGCGCGCGCACTAGGTTGAGCGGTGCCACGCCCGCGTCGCGGCCGCGCGCGATGTTTAAGGCGGCCAGGTCGAGAGGCAGGCCCAACAGGTTGTTGCGCAATGCGCCGGTCACGAACTCGTCGATCTCGGAGCCGATCTGGTGCGTCGTGCCTTGGATGATCTGCGCGAGGCCCGTGTCGCCCAGGGCATCGAATGCCAGCGGGTTCGTGAACGCCTCGATAAGACCCATATCGGACAGGACGGGCTTCCCGTCGAGCCCGATCTTCATCGTGCCGTCGGCGTTCACCTCATACAGCGGGACGTTTTCGTCCAACATCGAGTGGCCGAAGCGGTAGACCGCGTTCGCGAATTCCGACGTGATCGCCGCGTCGAGGTGAATGTCGACGTTGCCGAAGAGGTGGATCGTCGGCGCCACTTTGCGGGCGAACTCTTCGAACACCAAGTGCTGATACTGCGTCTCGGTGCCGAACTTCGCCACCTGCATGATGCGTTCGCCGTTCCAGGCGTTGTCGGCAATTTGAACGCCCGGCGTGAGAACCGTGCCGGCCAACACCCAGTTCGAGGCGAAGGCCGTGTCGCCGGCGTCGAGCTGCGCCTGAACCAGCGCCTTGACGTGCTCGACCAAGCGATTGTGTTCGTCGTGGAAGATCGCGTGGACCGTCGTGAGAGCGATGTTCTCGTTCACGCGGCCGTCGCCCGCCATATAGTGGGCGTCGAGAAGTTCGTTGTCGTAGAATCCAGCCGTCGACGACGCGTCGGAATTGGCAAGACCTGTGGCGCTGTCCGTGTCGGCCAGAAGTGCTGCACCGCTATCGCTGAACGGCGACGCGGCGTGCGCCATGTCGTTGATGAAAGCGTGGCCCGTGTACATGATCGTGCCGCCAGTGGCGGTCGCAATCTGTGCCAGGGTCTGGGGTGCCTGCGCGTCCAAGGCGACTTGCGTGGGGGTGCCGCCAATGTCGACCAGAATCTGAACGTGACCCGTGCCGTCGAGGATCAAATTGCCGTACGGATCGGTCGCCAGCAGCGGGATGTTGCCGACGTCTTGGTCGGTGATGATCAGGCCGAACTTGAGCGCGTTCGCTTTCAAGTCCGCCCAAGTCGCCATACCGGAGCGCTCGTCATCGACGCTCTCGTCGATGCCTACGGTCGCTTGGTTGTCGCCCAGGACGCCATCGCCGCCTGCAGCGGTCGTATGCTGCAGCATCTTTCCGGTCGTGTGCAGCTTGCCGTCGCTGCCGACCACATATTCGCGCAGGAAGGCGTTATGCGAGCCGTCGGACGCGTAGGTCTGGTTTTGATCGACGAACGGGCTGATCTCGTTGCGGAATCTGTGAATGTCATCCGAGGTGCCGAGCTGGCCGTCTGCGCCGGGCAGAATCTCGATGTCGCTCGCCCGCGTCATGATCATGAACTGCTTCGACGGGTCGGTCAGTTCGTCGCCGGTGCCTGCGATGCCGTCCTGGCCCAGCGTGACAAGCGGATCGTCCGCCGCCAGCGGGATGTAGACGTAGCCGTTGCCGCCCTTCGTGATTAGGTCGAGGCCGTGATCGAAGAATTGGCCGAAGAACGTCATCCAGTTGTTGAATGGCGCGGAGAGGCCCGCGTCCGGCGTGATGTTACCGATGAACAGGTTGTTGAAGTCGCGTGGCGCAAGGTCGTCGGTCGTACCTTGGAGCCCGTCGACACCCCAAAGGTCATCGTCGTTTCCGGCAATGCCGTCGTTGCCGGCGCCCCACTGGTCGTCGGCGGTGCCGAATGCACCGTCTGCACCCGGTAGAATCAATCCCGTTGGATTGGTGTTGAACACCGTGTAGCCGTCGCCGAGTTGCGCGGCGAATGCCTGCGCTGCAGCGACCGCCGCCGGGTTGTTGGCGCTGACGTCGGCAATCAAGTTCGAAATGATGCGTGGCGCGGAATCGACCACGTTCACGCCATGCGCAAAGGGACCGAGCGCATTCGGATCTGTGGTCGCGTAACTTGTCGTCAACGTGTCGCCGTCGATGCCGGGGTTCGCATCGAACGGCGTTCCATCGACATTGACGGTGACGGTTTGGAAGTGCTGTTGCGTCGCCGATGCGAAAGGCTGATCGGCCGAACCGAACGTCGACTGTCCGGGAACTTGNNCCCGACTCCATCTCGACAAGCATTTGCAGCAACCGGTCGAGATCGGTTCGCGTGAATGAAACAGCCATGATGACGTCCCCTTTTGTTTTATCCGGGGACCGCCGCCGCGGTTCGCTACTCGCCTTGGCGTTGTGTTGGCTGCGCGATGCGTGCCTGCCGAATTAGGAAGGCAACTTCAAGCAACCGGCGAAGCAACGTGCGCTCGGATCCCTCGAGTCGCGAGTCTAAGAAGCGGAATCTGTCGTCGTGCTGACGCAAAGATAACAGGGAGATAACAACGGAGTTTATTCCCAAGTGCGGTAAATATCTTTCTGGGCTGTGCTCCGCGGACAACGCAACGACTTGGCGAAACTCAAGCGGCCTGGACGGTTGGGAAGAACAGTGTGAAGCGCGTGCCATATGCCGGTGCGCTTTCGAGTGAAATGCGGCCGCGATGCAGTTCCACAATGGATTTTGTGATCGCCAATCCAAGGCCCACTCGGTCCTTGTCCGTCCTGCGGGCGGCGTCGCCGCGGAAGAAGCGGTCGAAGACGTGAGGTTGATGCTCGGCCGCGATACCGTTGCCGGTGTCGGCAATTTCGATCACTACACCGTCGGTGTCTGCCGCGGCGGCTATTTTCACTTCGCCCCCCTTGGGGGTATGCGCAAGCGAGTTCGCCACGAGATTGCTGATCGCTCTCTGAAGGAGAGTCCTGTCGGCGTTCACGGAAAGGGCAGGATCGCAGGAGAGAGAGAGCTTGACGCCGGCTTCGTCGGCGCTGTCTTCGAAGAAAGAGCGAATGGTTTCAAGGCGTTCGGCAACATTGAGGCTTTCGCAATTTATCTCCGAGCGTCCGTTTTCCGCACTAGCGATAAATAGCAAAGACTTAACCATTGCCGTCAGGTGCTCGCAGTCCTCAAGGGTGGATGCGATCGCTTCGCGGTACTCGGCGGGGGTGCGGGCGGTTCGGAGGGCGACCTCAGCCTCGAGTTGAATCCGGTTCAGGGGTGTGCGCAGCTCGTGAGCGACGTCGTCAGTGTAGCGTCTCAGGGAGACGTAAGCTTTCTCGAGCCGCTCGACCATTCGGTTGAACTGACCGGCCAATTCCGAGATCTCAGTGGGTTGGCCTTCGACCGGAATGCGTCGATCCAACGTGGAGTATTTGATTTCCGCCATCTGCGCGGACAGACGGGCGAGCGGTGCGAGTTGGGCGCGTACGATCCACCAGCCCACCACGGTGCTCACGATCAAGCCGCCAAAGAGGACTAGTTCGATTAGTTCCATGAAGTGGTTGAGCACACTCGCATCGAGGCGCGTATCCAGAGCGAGTTGTATGAGGACGGGTTTGGCGCCATTTTCCACCGCCGTGAGTGTTCGTAAGGTTACCATACGAAATCGCTGTCCGGCACCGGGTGCAACGACCGAGAAGTGAAGTTCGTCCAACGTGTTCGGTATCCCAGGCAGCCGGTTCATCATCAGTGCCTCGGGCATCAATGGAGTTTCGTGGATACCCAGCTCCGGCGGGCCGATGATGCGCATGAACAACTGGCGCGGGCCTTCAAGATCTTCGCTGACTTCGTGATCGAGGTAGTCGATGTCCAACGTTTTCGCGCGAACGAGTTCGCGGACCATCGCTGCGCGCTTCATCAAGACTTGATCGTCACGCGATTCCACACCTTGTTCGAGCGCGCCGTAAAGCAGCGCAGCCGTCAACAACAACAGCGTTGTTGCTGCAAAGGTGAACCACGCGATCAGGCGTGCGGTTATCGAGCGGGTGAAGTTAGCGAATGACATAACCGCGGCCGCGAACCGTGTGAATGAGCTTGCGCGGGTGTAGGTCGTCGATTTTCGCGCGCAGCCGGCGGATATTGACTTCGACGACATTGCTGTCGCCGTCGAACGACATATCCCAAACTTGTTCGGCGATGTAGGTGCGGGTCAGCACGTTACCCTGCTGGCGAACCAAGAGTTCGAGCAGCGCGAATTCCTTCGACGTCAAACTGATCGGGTGGCCTGCTCGAGAGACTTCGAACCGCCGCGGGTCGATCTTTAGGTCGTCGATTTCCAGAAAGTCAGACACAGTCGGCTTGCGGCGCTTGAGAATGCCGTGGACGCGTGCCAGCAACTCGGAGAATGCAAACGGCTTGACCACGTAGTCGTCGGCGCCCGCATTGAGCCCGCGCACGCGATACTCGACTGCGTCGCGCGCGGTCAGCATGACGATAGGGGTGTGCGCGTCTTCTTGGCGTAGCTGATCTAAAACTTGCCATCCGTCTTTCCCGGGCAGCATCACGTCGAGGACGATCATGTCGTAGTCACGCGCTCGCGCGGCGTCCAATCCGTCGACACCGCTGCCAAGACCGTCGACGACGAACCCGTTCTCCTCGAACCCCTGCTGCAAGAGGCGGAGTGTTTTCAGGTCATCTTCGACGACAAGCATGCGCATAGGGGCGTTCGTTCACTTTTGCGAAATGGCACAAGCCGGGCGACCAGCAGAAACCAAGCAACTTCTTTGCCGCGCCAACGTGCGGCTTGGTCGCACGCAATGGCGGCCTCGGTGGTGTGCCGAAGCGGGACATGTCGGAATGGTTGCGAGCAGCGCCAACTCCGTCTCTCCGAGGTTGCGCCAGCCGCAGCCCGATCAACAATTGGCTGGACCTCGTTGCGCCCCCAGCATTGAAAGTCAGATGTTGCGCTGGCGTGGTCTATACCACTTACGAGAATGCCCCCCTACCCAAAGGTAGATGGGAGATGAGGCGCATGTCTGAGGGGCTATTGCGACGCATCGCAACGAAGTGGGTCACGCCCCACGACGAGAACGATTTTCTTAGGGGTTAGCCCCGAAACTGGTGGCGTAACGCGCCCTGCCGGTGCGGCGGCCCGGTGGTCGCGCTACAATGCCGACTCAACAGGAGGAAGGCGATGCGCGCTCTGCAGCCACCGGGTTGGGAACGGCCCAAGGGCTATTCGAACGGGATCGAGGCTGACGGCCGCATGGTCTTCGTCGCCGGGCAAATCGGTTGGGAAAACGGCGTGTTCAAGGCGGACGACTTTGCGGGTCAGTTCCGGCAAGTCCTTGTGAACACGCTGGCCGTGCTGAAGGAGGCCGGCGCCGGGCCAGAGCACATTGTGCGGATGACATGGTTCGTCACCAGCCGGGACGAGTACGAAGCGTCGCTGCGCGACATCGGCGCGGCGTGGCGCGAGCTGATGGGGCGGGTGTATCCGGCGATGGCGGTGATCATCGTATCGGGCTTGGTCGAACCGGCCGCGAAGGTTGAGATCGAAACGACGGCTGTCGTGCCACGCTGATGGGGCGCCCATGAAAATCGCGGTCGTCGGTGGCGGGCCGGGCGGGCTCTATTTCGCGCTGCTGACCAAGAAGTCCAAGCCAGGTTGGCAGATCGACGTCTACGAGCAGAACCGCGCCGACGATACGTTTGGCTTCGGGGTCGTCTTCTCCGACGAGACGCTGGAAGAGTTCCTAAGCCGCGATATCGAGTCCTACGAGGCGATCCGCGAGGCGTTCGCCTATTGGGACGACATCGTCATCCGCTACAAGGGAACGGAGACGCGCTGTGCCGGCAACGGCTTTGCCGGCTGTTCGCGATTGGCGCTGTTGAAGATTCTGCAGGCCCGGTGCGAAGCCGTTGGCGTGCGTGTACATCATCAAACGCCGGTCGAGGGTCTTGACCGCTTTGGGGACTGCGACGTCATTGTGGCCGCCGACGGCATCAACAGCCGCATCCGCGACGCCTACAAGGAACACTTCAAACCGTCGCTTGAGTTTAAGGCGAACAAGTTCGCGTGGCTCGGGTCAACGCGTCCACTCGATGCGTTCACGTATTTCTTCAAGCAGACGCCGTTCGGGCTCATTTGCGCGCACACCTATCAGTACGAACCGGGACATTCGACCTGGGTGATGGAGATGTCGCCTGTGGCGTGGGCGGGCTTCGGATTCGACCGGCTCGACGAGACGCAAAGCGCGCGCAAGCTTGAGGAGATTTTCGCGGACGAGCTGCAAGGCCACAAGCTGATCACGAACCGCTCGCTCTGGCGCAATTTTCCGCGCATCTTTTGCGAGAGCTGGTGGCACAAGAACATCGTGATCCTGGGCGATGCCAAGGCGAGCGCGCACTATTCGATCGGCTCGGGCACGAAGCTTGCGATGGAGTGCGCAATTGCGCTCTCCGACGCGTTGGTCGCGCACGGCGAGCGCTCGGTGGAGGCCGCCTTCCGCGCCTACGATGCGGCGCGCCGGACCGAGGTTCAGATCACCCAGCACAACGCCGACGTCAGCCTCGGCTGGTTCGAGCACATGGAACGTTCGAACGACATGAAACCGATGCAGTTCGCGATGGTGGTGATGTGCCGCGCGAAGAGCATCACCTGGGACAATCTGCTCGTTCGCGACGCGTCGTTCGTGCAGCGCTTCGAGGACGAGTGGTATCAGACCCATTTCGAGGAGACCAGCTTCGACTGCCGCAAGTCCCGTCCGACGCCGATGTTTACGCCGCTGAAGCTCAGGGGGATGACGCTCGACAATCGCGTCGTCGTTTCGCCGATGGCCCAGTACTCGGCGGTTGACGGCGTGCCGAACGATTGGCATTTCGTGCACTACGCCGCGCGCGCGATGGGTGGGGCAGGGCTCGTCTACATCGAAATGACCTGCCCCTCGCCGGACGCGCGCATCACGCTCGGCTGTACTGGGCTTTGGAACGATGCGCAGGAGTGCGAATTCAAACGCATTGCCGACTTCGTGCACGCGAACAGCCGGGCAAAGCTGTGCATGCAACTCGGCCACGCGGGCCGCAAAGGTTCGACGCAGTTGGGTTGGGAAGAGGCCGACCACCCGATTGCCGAACCGGGCGCGAACTGGCCGCTCACTTCCGCCTCGGCGATCCCCTACTTCAAGGGCGTGAGCCAGATACCGGCGGAACTCGACCGCGTCATGATGGACCGCATCAAAGCCGATTTCGTGCAGGCGACGATCCGGGCGGATCGTGCCGGGTACGACATGCTGGAGCTGCATTGCGCGCACGGTTACCTGTTTGCCAGCTTCCTCTCGCCGCTGACGAATTTGCGGCGCGACGCCTATGGCGGCGACGTTGCCAACCGCGCGCGCTACCCGCTCGACGTGTTCAAAGCGATGCGGGCTGCGTGGCCTGCGGGCAAGCCGATGTNNGAGCGACTGGGCACCCGGCGGGATTTCGGAAGACGACCTCATCGCGATCGCCCGGATGTTCGCAGAGGCCGGCGCCGATCTCATCGACGTTTCGTCGGGGCAGACCGTTCCAGAGCAGAGGCCCGTCTATGGCCGTATGTACCAAGTACAGTTCGCCGAGACTGTCCGCAATGTGACCGGCCTCAAGACGATGGCGGTTGGCGCGATCACGGAACCGGCGCAGGTGAACATGATCATCGCCTGCCGGCGCGCTGACCTCGTTGCGCTTGCGAGGCCGCATCTCGTGGACCCCGCCTTCACGCATAAGGCGGCGGCCTGGTACGGCGTGAAGGGGCAGGCCGTTCCGCCGCAATATCTTTCCGGCATCGCCCAGGCCAATCGCGAGGCGGTGCGCACGCGTCAGAGGCAGGTGGAGCTGCAACGAAAGGCGAAGCCGAGGCACGGCGGCACGTGTTAGTCACCAGCCATGAGGCAGCGCGGGCGGCGTTGCTCGCGCGGCGATTGAAGAGCTTCAGTAGACACCACCGCTACACGGCTTGCCTGGTGCTAGCGAGCACTGTTTAGTTGGGTGCCTCCGTTCAAAGGACTTGGCAGAGTGCCAACGTTTTCCTACGAAGCGACGAGCCCGCAGGGCGGCGTAACGCGCGGCTTCATCGAGGCGCCGACGCGATCGGCGGCGGTCGAGCGAATTCTGGGACAGGGGCAGACGCCGATGCGCGTCACCGAGCGCAGCGCAGGCGCCTCGGTGCCCGCGTTCGAACGGCTGTGGCCGCAGTGGGATCTGAGTTCGCAGCGGCTTTCGATCATGCGCGAACTCAGTCTGCTGCTTCGCGCGGGGCTCAGCGTGGAACGTGCCCTCGTCGCGATGCAGGGCCTTGCGAAGAAAGCGCGTACGAGGGCGACGCTGACGCAGCTCTTGGAGGGGCTGCGTGCCGGCGAAGCCTTATCCTCTGCCATGGGTCGCACAGGACCGTTGTTTCCGGAGACCATGCGCAAACTGATTGGTGCAGGCGAGGCGAGCGGACGCCTCGCGGAGGTGACCGCGCGCCTTGCCGACGCGCATGCGCGCAGCAAGGACCTCACCGACCGCGTGGTCTCGGCGCTGATCTATCCCGTACTGCTGATCGTGGTGATGATCGCTGTTCTCGTGATGATCTTCACCGTCGTGCTGCCGCGCCTGGAGCCTCTGTTCGCGCAATCGACGGGCGTATTGCCGTGGCCGACCGCGCTTCTGCTCGGCATATCGCGCTTCCTCGATCTGTTTGGGATATGGCTCCTGTTTGGCTTCATCGGAGGGCTGATCTACGCCTTGTATGCGGTGCGCAAACCGGCCGTGCAACTCGCGCTCGACCGCTTCGCAACGAACGCGCGCATAATGCTCGATCTGCCGCGACGCTACGAGGCCGCGCAGTTTTGCCGCAACCTCGGCATGCTGCTCGATGGAGGTATGACGTTGAACCGCGCGCTCGAGGCGGCCGAAGCCGCCATGACGAATCGCTACATGCGTTCCTTTATGCCAAAACTGATCGACGATGTGCGCCAGGGTCGCACGCTGAAAACGTCGCTGGAAGCCGCGGGCGTGTTTCCGCGCCTGACCGTCGAGTTCGCAGCCGTCGGCGAGGAGACGGGCCGCGTCGGCGCCATGATGAATGAAGCCGCCGACGTGTTGGACCGCGATGTGCAAATCGAAATGGACCGCTTGTCCGCGATGCTGCTGCCGGCGGTCACGATCGTCCTCGGCGCCATCGTTGCAGCGATCATGACGGGCGTCGTCACCGGCATCCTTGCCGCCAACGACCTGGCGTTGTGACATGGCGCGCGGCTACTCGCTCCTCGAACTTGTGGTGGCCTTGGCGATCGTGGGGCTGATCGCGGGCGTCGCAGCCCCGGTCGTGGTTGGCGGGGTCGACCGCATGACGTTGAACGCCGACGTACGGGAAGTCGCAACCAGACTGCGCGCCTTGCGCGAAGTCGCGTTGGATACGCAAAGCGAAATTGCCGTCGCGCCGGGCGACTTCGACATCGCCGCCGGCACGCGCGTAGATCTCCCCAAAGGCGGTCTGGTGATCGCGGCCGACGGTACCGCGGGCGCAACGCTGAAGTTGACGCGCGGCAATGCCACGGCCCGGATCACGATGAACCGCTTGACGGGCCGTATTGCGGTGGAGAGCTTGCCATGACGGGCGAACGGGGTTTCACGCTTGTTGAGGCGCTTGTTGCGTTCGCCATTTTGGCGACAATGTTGGTGGCGCTCTACGGTGCTGCGGGCACCAGCCTGAACGGCCTCGCGCGCTCGGCAAGATATGAGGAAGCGATTCTGATCGCCGAAGGGCGCCTGGCTGAACTCACGGCCGCCCGTTCTCTGCCGCAGACTCTGGAAGGAGCGATCGACGGAACGGCCTATGGTTGGCGGATTGAAGCGATCGCGCCGGCGAAGCTTGAGTTCCTCGAATCCTCCCTGTCACCTATGCGGCCGCAAAAGATCAAACTCACGATCGCGTGGACAGAGCACGGCGTGACGCGCGACATCTCCATCGAACGTCAACTCCTGCTTTGGCGGGAGCCTCGCTGATGCGTGGCCAAGCCGGATACTCGCTGATCGAACTTTTGATCGTTCTGGCCCTGCTGGGCCTGATCTCGCTCGCGAGCGCCGGCAGCCTGCGCTTCGGCGCGCGGGTGTGGGAGCGTACAGAGCGGGAAATCGCCGCGACCGAAACCGCCCGTGGCAGCCACGCGCTTTTGGGCACGCTGCTTTCGCACCTCTATCCGCGCGCCGCGGCGGAGGGGTCGGAAACGGCGTTCGACGGTTCGGCCGAGCGTACGACGTTTCTAACCGATGCATCTTCGGCCTTTGGCGCCGGCGGCATCGCGCGGGTGACGCTGTCTGTGAAGAAGGAGCGCGGCGCCGTCGCGCTCGTGCTCGGCTTTGAAGCGGAAGAGGGCGCATCGTCCGCGCAAGAAGAAGTTCTGTTCAACGGCGCCGAACGCATTGCCTTCGCCTACGCCGAGATCAAAGACGGTACAGTTGTCTGGGCTGACTCGTGGACCGGTAAAACGAGCTTCCCTGCGCTCATCCGTGTGCGTACCACGTTTCCAAAAGGCGCTCGCGCTTGGCCCGATCTCATTGTGCGCCCGCGGATCGACAGGGCGCCGAACTGCATTTTCGATCCTGTCTCGTTCGGGTGTCGTAATGGCTAAGCGCACGAACGAACGCGGTATCGCTCTGATCGCGGTGCTGGGCTTCCTAACGGTGATGTCATTGCTTGTTCTCAGCGTGACGAGTGCTGTGCGCACGTCCTTGAACGCGAGCGCGCGCCATCTCGCGCGGCTGCAGGCACAGGCTGCTGTCGACAGTGGAATCGAATTCGCGGTCAACCAGCTGATCGACGGTCAGCAGTTGGCGCCGCCGGTTCTTGCAGGCCCACAAGAGCTTGAGATTGGCGGGTACAAAGTGGTCGTGACCGCGCGCCCCGAGAGCGCGAAGATCGATCTCAATTTCGCAGATGTCGCGCTGCTGATGGGTATGTTCCGCGCCGCAGGCGCTGGGGACGACGAGGCGAGCGCGCTCGCCTCCGCCGTTCTCGACTGGCGCGATGGCGACGACCTGCTGCATGTCAATGGCGCGGAGGAGAGGGAATACGCGGCCGCCGGCTTGAAGTACGGTCCCGCGAACAAGTTGTTCGAGAGTGTGGACGAACTGCGCCTCGTGCTCGGTGTCAGGCCGGCGCTGTTCGCCTGTTTGCGCGGCGAGGTCACTGTTCTGGCTCAACGTGCGAGTGTGGATGTGGACGCTGCTTCGCCGCTCGTCCGGCGGGCGGCAGGCGTGACTGCCGACAATCCAACAGGAGGTGCTTCCACCTTCAGCGTGATCTCGGGCCGGTCGGTTGGTGCTGGAGAGGTCTACGAGATCACCGCGCGCGTCGACGATCGTAAACGCGGCATCCGCCGCAGCGAACGGGTTTCCGTCCGCATCACCGGCAATCGCCAAGATCCGTTCTGGACCTTGGCCGCAGTGCCGGCGCCCGCGGACGGACAAAGCTGCGCGAACATCAACCAGCGCTAGAAATTCCCATTAAGTTCGCCATTGCGTCCCTGCAAGTCTGTGTGTTCGTTGGTGGCGTGTCGGACAAAACCATCACTATCGATCTGAACGCCCCGATCCGCCTTGCGGACATGCCCGCACTCGCGGTGCGCGTGTCAGATTGGTGGCTCAAAGAACTGCTGGAGTTGGCGCCGGCGGCCCTGGTGAAACGGCTACCCAAGCCGCCCCGTACGGCAACGCTCCATGCCGACGGCGCGGCGTGGCGGATCGTATCGAACGGGGACGCGCAGCGCACGATCGAACTCGACGCGGCATTGAGCGACAAGGAGATCGCCGACCGCATCCTTGAGGCCGCGCCGGACTTCAGCCTGTCGCGCGTGACCGTGCTGTTGCCGCGCCGCATGGTTCTGGAACGGCGTGTCACAATGCCGTTGATGCCCGAGACGGCCTTGCGGTCCGCCGTGGAACTCCAGATCGACCGCCTGTCGCCGTTCGCGTCGGATGCGGTGCGTTTCGACGCCCGCGTGCACGAACGCGACGCTGTCGAAGGCACGATGCTCGTCGATATCGCCGCGATGCCGCGCGCGCCCGTCGAAGCGTTGGAGCAACGCCTCACATCGTTCGGACTGAAACCGGTCGCGATCGATGTCGAAAGCGGCGACGGCGACCGCGCGGGCTTCGATTTGAAGACACCGGACCATGAAACGAGTGTCCGCGCCGCATGGCTGACTACAGCCGGATTCGGGGCCGCCGCGGCACTTTCCTGGTATCTGGCGGTGGTGGCCTGGGGCACGGCGCGCGAACGTGAGATCGATGGATGGAAGGCCTCCGTCGAGAGCTTGCGCCCCGTTGCCGCGCGCAGCGCCGCGTTGCGCCGCGAGGTGGAAGGCTTGGTCGAGCCGTTGCAAATCGCCCGCACGCACGTGCCGGGTGTGGCGCTTAGCCCGCTCGCCGAAGTGACGAAGATTTTGCCGGATACAGTGCGTCTGGCCGAATTCCGCATGCTAGAAGAGGGCATCGAGCTGACCGGCCTCGCCGACGACGCGCCCAGCCTCATCGGCAAACTCGAAGCCTCGCGGTTGTTCAAGGACGTCAGGTTCCGATCACCGGTGATGCGCCGTCCGGAACTCGCCAAGGACCGCTTCGAAATCACAATGAAGCTCGAGCGGGCGGGCGGCGAATGAAGTTCGACCTGACGCCACGCGTGCAACGCATCGCAGCTCTTGGGGCGGCCGGCATCGTTGTGCTCCTCTTTGTATGGCTGTTCGTTTGGCCGTTCTGGATGGCTGCTGCGCTGCACGCCGAACAGGTCGCCATGCTGAAGCGCCAGGTCCTGACCATGCGCGGCCTTGCCGACGCCGCGCCGCGCTTCGAGCAGCTGTCGAAGAAGCTCGCCGCGAACCCCGAGATCGCGCAGCTGACCTACGCCGCGCCGCAGCCGACGCTTGCCGTTGCGCAGCTCCAGGGCCAACTCAGTCAGATTTTTGCCGCCGCGAGCGCCGCCGTCACGACAAGCCAACCGCTGCCGGAGGCGCGCGTGGGTTCGCTCACCAAGATTGCAGTTCAGTCGACGGTGGAGGGCGAGATCAAGGCCGTCGTTGCCGCGCTACACGCGATCGACACAGCGCGCCCATTGCTCACGGTCGAGAAGCTCGTGCTGCGCGATCCCGACGGCGAATGGGGGGTGAGCCCCCAGGCGAACGCGCCGAACAGGCTGCAGGTCGACGTCACGATCTCGGCCTATATGCGTGTGCCATGACAGTGCTCGGCGAACTGACAACCGCACGCAAGGTGCTCCTGGGCGTTTCCGCGGCGGGACTCATCGCGGCGATGGTGGCGTTCGTGCCGTCGCCGTTCGCGGTGTTTGACCTGTTCCAAAAGCCGCCGGTGCCGGTGGTGAAGGCGCCGCCGCCGTTGCGCCTGGCCCCCACGCCGCCACTTGCAAGCTTCGACGTCATCGCGGCGCGACCGCTGTTCAACGTCGATCGCAAGCCCGATCCGCTGCCCCCGCCGCCGGAGGTGGCGAAGCCGTCGATCACGCTCGGCGACCTCACGCAATACCGTGTCGTCGGCACGGTGCGCGACGACACGAAGCAACTGGGCCTCGTGCAGAAGACGGGCGGTTCTCTGCTCACGCTCAAACCCGGTGACACGTTCGAGGGTTGGACCGTCGATAAGATCGACCGCGCCGGGATTGCAATCTCTAGTGGCGGCCGGAAAGAAATTCTTGCAATCCCGAAAGCAGCGAACGCAGCCAAATCTCCCTGAACGCGAATTTCGCACGGGCTGCACTTCGCAGTGATGCGAAACGATCGCGGTGCCGTGCATTTCACTTGCACCAAGCGCGCGTTTCTTCTTTCGTGGGTGTCTGGGTCTGTTGGGTTTTTCGGCATGATTGGGATGCGCGTCGCTTCGCGGCCGTTTGCTGTGGCATTGGTGGCGGGGGCGCTGGCGGCTTGCGCCAGCGACGGCAGCGAGCTTCCCGTCGTGTCGGTGCCGCAGCCCGTGCCGAATGCGGCGCCGCCTGCCAGCACGGTCATCGACGATCAGCCCGGCGCGGAAGCCGAGCAGCCGAAAGTCGAGGTGTTTAAGGGTAGCGACACCCAAGTGCGGCCCGTGCCGGAGCGGCGCGAGGCCGCGGGCGGCGATCTCGAGCTCGACTTCGCCGACGCCGAGATCAAGGACGTGGTGCGCACAGTCTTGGGCGACATGTTGAAGGTGCCCTATTCGATCGACCCGCAGGTGCAGGGCAAGGTGACGTTGCGCACCAGCCGGCCGCTGCGCCGCGCCGACGTCGTGGCCGCGCTCGAAACAGCGCTGAAGGCGAACAACGCGGTCATTGTTCGGGCTGACAACGTCTACAACGTGATCGCCGCAACCGACGCGCAGAAGCGCATCGACGGGTTTGAGGTTTCGGGCACGGCGCGCTCGCGTTTGCCGGGTTACGGCGTCGAGATCGTGCCGCTGAAGTTTATCGCGGCGGCGGAGATGAACAAGATCTTGATCCCGATCGCACCGGCCAACGGCATCATGTCGACCGATGCGGGGCGCAATCTGATCTTTCTTGCCGGTACGCGCCAAGAGCGCGCGGCGATGCTCGACACGATCAAGCTGTTCGACGTCGATTACATGAAGGGCATGTCTTACGCGCTGGTACGGCCGGAACATCTCGACGCCCCGGCATTGGCGGAAGAGCTGAAGAGCGTGTTCAAATCCACTGCGGGTGCGAATGCCGATCTTTTGCGCTTCGTGCCACTTGC
>CXWJ01003744.1_pt1 | contig 15106 bp, 9 predicted proteins | sample 590841 | NCBI WGS metagenome assembly CXWJ01 (sample SAMEA3498367, study PRJEB10139) | wastewater metagenome | biome: wastewater treatment plant; material: activated sludge | place: Austria | collected 2015-01-21 | reverse complement strand
GCATATTAGCAGTAGGGTTATACTTGTTTAATTGAATAAGTTTCAAATACAACTGCTGTTTTACATCAAGCAATTCTATTCGCTGGTCTAAAAACTCATCCAACAGTTTTAACGATTTTACAGGATTAAATTCAGCATCGGTATATTGCATGCGAACACGCTCTATACGTAACAATTCAGCCCACTCTGCATTCTTTTCGTAAAGGTCTAAGTACTGTTTTAGTTTACTACGGAATTCATAAAAGTAACTCATCATCTCTGCCAGTAGCTCCCTGTTGTTCGAAGATAGATTATGCTTTATCATTTCTGTTTTGGCAGCGGTAAGTTGCTTTCCGTCTCCTCCGCCAATAGGTATTGAAAATGATAAACCTGCACTCATAAAGTTGCGCGCTGTTTCGCTGTAAAAAGCATCGTAATAATTGTATCGGAGCGATGCCTTTAAATTTATTTTATGATTGGCGCTTTGCTGCAACTCCAATGCTTTTATGCTCAGTTTTAAAATGCTATCCTCTGAAGCACCAAGTGCAGCATAGTTTTTTAAAAAGGATGCAAAATCAAAATCAATTAGCGGCAGTGTAAATGCCTCGCTGCTATCAGGTGCAAACTGCTCCTTAAAAACATCGTTGTAGCTTTCGTAAATATCAAGAGTAGTTGTTATATCAATTAAGGATTGTTTGAAGTGAATAAACTCCAGGTTGGTAATTTCCTTTAAATCGTGCAATGAATTAATCAGGTCTGTTTTTGCATCCAAAATTTCTTTGCGTTTTTTAAGCAACCTAATTTTTTCAATATTAAATTTATAAATAACCTGTGCATAGCGTGCACTTATCTCTTGTTGTTTTTTATCCTGCCTTGCATTCAGGTTATTAATTGCCATTTGCAATTCGGCTTGTTTGGCTTTATTGGTGTTTTCAAAAAGTCCGCCTTTTAAAATATTCCAGTCAATGCCTGCCTGTAAGCGCTGGCGGTAAATTATATCCTCTTCGCCCGTTCCTGTTTCAAAATTCTGTAAATAGTTACTGTTAAACTCCAGCCCTGCATTACGTTTGAGTTTTTCTAACTCAGCTTTTTTTACAGCATTTTGGTAAGGCGCATCGGTTGCCGATGGTTGGGCATTTGAAAAAACTTTTTTGGCATTTTCTAAATATCCCTGCTGAATTTTGGAGGTAGTTAATTGCTGGTAGTTTTGAAAAACCTTTTGTAGTCTGGAGATTTTATTTGCCACAAGGGTGTCTTTAGCTGTTTGGGCAACAGATATGTTTGTTATAGTCAAAATCAAAAAGGCTGGCAATAACAAAGTCAAAACCCTTTTATTGATTTGCGTTGTCCTTGGTGGCATTAATAAAAAATATCCATTACAGTTAAAAAGTTAAAAGTAAGAGGCTGTAGTAGTTGAACTACAGCGGATAAGGGGTTTAATTAACAAAAGAGATGTGGAAAAGAGCGAGTTAGGGAAAGCATGCTTTACACATTCAAAACAAATAAATTATTCTGATACTTTTGCCACACCTTTCCAATGCCACAAGACCACACCGTTATTGCTGAAAGAAGCCTTGCTGCACGCTTGAGCGATTACAACGAATTGCTCAAATTCAGGCTTGCATCATTGGTAGTATTTTCAGCTGCGCTTGCTTATTTGCTTGGCTGGGATGGAAGTGTAAATTGGCTACAGTTTACCGCGCTTATTGTTGGCGGTTTTTTAATTACAGGCGGCTCTAACGGATTAAACCAGTTGTTTGAAAAAGACACGGACAAGTTAATGTTGCGTACACAAAACCGTCCGCTGCCTGCCATGCGCATGTCAAGCACAGAAGCATTGGCGGTAAGTGTGTTGGCAGGCGGGTTAGGATTGTTTTTGCTTTTTTATTTCCTCAATTTTAAAAGCGGTGTGCTTGGGTTAATTGCATTAGTAAGCTATGCATTTGTTTACACACCCATGAAACGCGCTACACCGTTTGCAGTTTTTGTTGGCGCATTTCCGGGAGCCATACCTACATTACTTGGGTGGGTAGCGGCAACAGATAAATTCAGCTACCAAGGTTGGATTTTATTTGCCATACAGTTTATGTGGCAGTTTCCACACTTTTGGGCAATAGCCTGGAAGTTGTATGATGATTACAAATTAGCGGGTTTTGAAATGTTACCTGCCGGAGGTAAAACTAAAGCATCAGCATTTCAAACCGCTGTTTATACATTTACATTAATTCCTATCGGGTTGTTTCCTTATTTTTTCAGGATGAGTGGGATTGTTTCTGCTTTAATCATAACCCTTACCGGAATTTATTTTTTTTACCTCAGTATAAAACTCTTAAAAAGTTGTAACGATAATGATGCAAAAAAACTCATGTTTGGTTCGTTTGTTTATTTGCCAGTAGTTTTAATTGCATTGGTCCTTGATAAAATTTAGAAATTGATAAAAAAAATACAGCCACTGATTTGCGTAAAAATTAGGTCGTACACAAGTTTGGAAGTAAAGCTGTGGCAGTTTAATTCTCAAAAACAAAAATGGCAACAGTAATAAACAACGATAAAAACACCTACACTGGAATTCCGACTTCTAAAATGCTTTTATGGATTGGCATTGTAAGTATTATAATGGCATTTGCCGGTTTTACCAGCGGTTACATCGTGCGTAAGGCAGAGGGTAACTGGGTAGAGTTTAACTTACCACGTGCATTCACCATTAGTACCATAATTATTTTAATGAGCAGCTTTACCATGCAAATGGCATACATTGCTGTTAGGAAAAACAACTTTAAAAATGCAAAAACTTTTGCCATTACCACACTTGGTTTAGGTCTTGCATTTGTGTTCAGCCAGTTTTACGCATGGAATGTTTTGGTTGATAACGGAATTTTTTTTGTTGGTAATCCCTCCGGTTCTTTCTTGTATGTGTTAACCGGCTTGCATGTGTTGCATTTAGTGGGCGGTATGATTGCACTTATTATTNNCTTATTATTGTTTCTGTTAAAACCATTCAGGAAAAATATAATTCCGAAAACTCATCAGGCATAGAATTGTGCACTACTTACTGGCACTTTTTAGATTTACTTTGGATTTATCTTTTTGTATTTGTTGCATACTTAGCGTAGATTTTTTTTCTCCCCTACTTTTACTTTTCTAAAATCAATGCAATCAAAAACCACATTTCCTAAAGATAAAATAAATGTACTGTTACTTGAAGGCGTGCATCCTTCTGCCATAAAACTTTTTAATGAAGCGGGTTACCAACGTGTAGAGTCTGTTTCAAAAGCATTAACAGAAACCGAGCTTCTTTCTAAGATAAGCAACACACACATACTTGGCATACGCTCTAAAACACAACTCACCAAAAATGTTTTAGATGCTGCGCAAAAATTAATTGCTGCCGGATGTTTTTGCATTGGCACCAACCAGGTAAACATGAGCAGCGCCACCAATAATGGTGTTGCCGTTTTCAATTCACCGTTCAGCAACACACGCAGCGTGGCAGAACTTGTAATTGCATACAGCATTATGCTGCTGCGCAGAATCCCCGAAAAAAATGACGGAGCACATAAAGGTTTGTGGCTAAAAGATGCATCAAGCAGTTTTGAAGTGCGCGGAAAAACAATTGGCATTATTGGTTACGGACACATAGGCTCGCAAGTGAGTGTATTGGCTGAAAGCTTAGGCATGAAAGTTATTTTTTATGATGTGGAACCCAAACTTTCTCTCGGCAATGCAACACCCATTAAACAATTGGATGATCTATTAAAAAAATCCGACATCATTACCTTGCACGTACCGGGCGGAAAAGAAACTGCAAATTTTTTAAATGCGCAGCGCATCAGCAAAATAAAAAAAGGTGCTGCGTTAATTAATTTGAGTCGTGGTGAGGTAGTTGATTTGGAAGCGGCATCAAAAGCCATTATCAGTAAACAAATTTCGGGAATGGCTGTGGATGTTTTTCCGGAAGAGCCTGAAAGCAACCAGCAAAAATTTATTTCTGTTTTACAAAACCTGCCCAACGTAATTTTAACACCGCATATTGGGGGCTCTACGGTAGAAGCACAAGAGAATATTGGTGTGGATGTAGCCACCAAACTCATTAATTATCTTAACACGGGTTCAAGCGTTGGCTCTCTTTCTGTACCTCCGTTAAATTTACCCATGCAGCAAAGCGGCTATCGCATTTTGCACATACATAAAAACCAACCGGGCGTGCTTTCTGAAATTAACAGCGTGGTATCCGGCAAAGACGTTAACATACTTTCGCAATACTTAAACACCAATGCTCATATTGGCTACGTTGTATTGGATATTGAAAAACGCCCTACCAATAAAATTATGGAAGAGTTGAAAAAAGTTTCAGGTACCATAAGGGTGAGGAGTTTGGTTTGAGAAAATAATGTCATAACTTTACTAAACAATTATTTTAGCCATGAAAAAGCAAAGCATCAGAAAAAGCCTTCATAAATTTATTGACACTATTGAAGACCCGCACTATTTAAAAGTAATTCATGATTTGGTTTCTTTAAAACCCGGAGAAAATATTCCATTAATTACCGAACATGAAAAGGCAATATTGGATGAGCGAATTAAGCGACACCAAAATAGCGAAAGCAAATCGTACTCATGGTAGGAAGTTAAAAAAGGTCTAAGATCCAAAAAGAAATAGAGAGTGGCGTTTAAATTGCTTTTAAAGAGGAGGCTCGTGCTGAAATTACGGAAGCATTTAATTGGTACGAGTTTCAATCTGTAGGGCTCGGATTAAAGTTCAGGAAAGAAGTTGACAACTGCCTTAAAAGGATAGAAATCAATCCAACGCGCTTTCAAGTTGTACACAACAACCTGCGCCATGAAGTATTAAAAGTATTTCCCTTTCGCATATTTTTTATGATTGAAGGAAACAGCATTTTTATATTTGGTATTTTTCATACCAAACGTAATCCTAAAACAATTTTGCGTAGTATAAAAAAACGGTAGCCTAAACATTTTAAGATTTGAGTCTGGTGCGGGCAACCTGCATAAATTATTTTATGCTGCTTTTTGCCACATTTTTTTTGAAATAAAATTCAGGTTAATGCAACCCTTCACCCATTTTTTGCATCATTAGTAGTATAACCCATTTTTAAAACTACTGATTATGTCTTACCTGAAAAAAATTTTACTGGTTGTTGTTTTTATTTTTCAGTTGCAATTAAATGTATGCGCTTCGCATATGGCAGGTGCAGAAATTACTTACGAATGGTTGGGAACTAATACCTACCTAATTACTCTAAAACTTTACCGCGATGCTTCGGGTATTCCAGCTCCAGTATCGGCAAATGTTTGTTTCTCCTCACAAAGCTTTGCATTTAGCTCAACACTTCCTCTCCAAGCTATATCCGGAACGGGTACCCAGGTTATTTTCTCCGGTTGCACATCATCACAAGCAGGATCAAATTATGTTATTGAAGAGTACATTTACCAGGGCGCAGTGGTGCTGCCTCAACAAGCCGCTGACTGGAAATTTGAATTTTATGAATGTTGCAGAAATGCTGCATTTTGCCCAACTACTATAGCTAATGCAAATGGGGTTTATGTTTCTACTACATTAAATAATCTTCTGTTTCCAGATAATTCTTCTGTACAATTTAATTTACCTCCAATTGCTGAAATGTGTGTTAATCTTCCATATACATTTATACAAGGTGCATCAGACCCTAATTCCGATTCGCTAACTTTTGAATTGGTTGCTGCAGAAGATGCACTTGCGGCTTGTCCTTATACTCCTGTAACAGTTATTTATAATCCACCATACAGCGGCACCTACCCCTTCCCTACGGCTAACGGTATCGTTAATTGCAATTTAAACACAGGCAATATTTCTTTTACTCCAACCAATTGTTGTCCTGCTATTATTTGTGTTTTAATAAAAGAGTGGGATAGAGCAACAGGGCTGCTTAAAGGAACAGTTAAGCGCGATATGCAATTAAATACTTCATGCAGTTGCAATGCCATGCCTCCCATCATCAACTCACAACTTACCAATACATCCATAACCATAAACTCAGCCTGTACCGATACCACTTTTTTTATTGTGTTTAACGATACCACTCCCATAGTCTGCCAAAGCATTGTGCTGTCTGATATTCGTTTTAAGGATGCCAACGGCATGTCTAACCCTGTTGTAAATGCACAAGGCTATAATTGTACAAATGGTTTAACCGACAGCATTTTGGTAACTGTGCTTAACCCTATTACAGCAGGAGTAAACACCGTAGTAATAAAAACCGGGTTTGACGGCAATACTTTTTTAACGCCATGCGGCATGCAACTAACCGAATTGCAGGACACCATTCTTATTAATGTGGCTGATAACAGCACACTCACTTCTATTGCTGATACTATTGATTGCACCATTGATAGCCTGTTGTTAACATTTAACCAAAAAGTAAATTGCTATTCGGTTGCAGCAAATGGAAGCGATTTTCAATTAACCGATATTCTTGGTAATGTTTACACTATCACATCTGCAACTTGTGCAAATCATTATTCAAATACCGTTGTTCTTTACACTGTACCAAACACAACCGTTAGCGATAAATTAATTGTAACCATTAAAACCGGAACCGATTTAAATACCATCAGCAACACTTGCAACAGTTTTTTAATGCCGGGCGATACAATAAGCACGATTCAGCGGCACATTAACAATGCTGTTTTTGCAGGTAACGATACTTCGTATTGCATTGGCAGTGTAATGTCTGATTTAAATGCCACCGCAGTTGGTGTATTAAACTGGCAGTGGTACTTAAACGGAATGCCCATTGGAGGAGCTAACAATAATTATTTTACTCCAACCGATAGTGGCTCTTATGTTGTAAATGCAAACTATGGATATAACTGCCATGCAACCGATACAGTAGCTGTTTCTTTTTATCCAACACCGGTTGTTATAATTACTGATAGCTTAGGAAATACTTCAGGATTTGAAAGTTGTTTGCCACAAGGGCCTTTTGAATTACTTTATGCAAACAGCAATGTTGTGGGTAATTACTATCAATGGATTTTGCCTGATAACAGTTGGCAAACCGACAGTATAATTGCCGCAATCCTGCCCGGAGATTATTTACTTTCCATAACTACGGTTAATGGCTGCGTGGCAACCGACAACGCTGAAGTTAATTCTATAAATTGCGGCTTTAGAGTGTATAATGTAATTACACCTAACGGTGATGGGTTAAATGATTTTTTTACCATTCAAAATCTTGATGAAAGCTCCTCCGCTTCAGTAAAAATTTATAACAGTTGGGGATTAGAAGTTCTTGCCGATCCATCATACAAAAACAACTGGAGTGCAAATACACTTTCTGCAGGTTCTTATTTTTATTTGGTAGATATCTTAAGCGGAAACAATGTTCAAAAGTATAAAGGCAGTTTAGTGGTTTTTAAACCGTATTGATTTTAATTTTACTAATAACTCCGCTTACATCTACCTCTCTATAACAAAAAAGCCCGCTGCTTACGCAGAGGGATTGAGGGAGTAATTGATTGATTTTTGCTTTAGGAGAAAAAAGGTAATTTTTTAAAACAGAGTTTGCCAAAAACCGAATGAGAGAAAGTGCAATAAAAGTTTGAATATGAAAGTGGTGATTAACAAGACATATCTGTATAGCAAACTCCAAGCCGCCATAAACAAGTCTTTATATAACTTTACTGCATTATAATTATTTAACAAACCCACACATGGGCAAACAAACAATAACTAAAAAAAAGAACAAACCGGCACCCAAAAAAAATGCTAACGAAAACCATACACGCAAAGCTGTAAATAATTTTAATGCAGCATTTAACAGGCATGATGTGGATGCTGTAATGAACCTGATGACAGAAAATTGTGTTTTTGATAGTACCAACCCACCGCCCGATGGTTTGCGCGTTGAAGGTGCTGTGGCAGTGCGTGCATTTTGGGAAAAGTTTTTTGCAGCCAACCCCAATGCTTTTTTTGAAGCCGAAGAAATGATTGTTGCCGGCAATCGCTGCGTAGTACGTTGGGTATATCACAAAACAAAAGAAGGCAAACCCTGGCACCTGCGCGGAGTAGATATTTTTAAAGTAGAAAATGGAAAAATTGCCGAAAAACTCGCTTATGTAAAAGGGTAGTGCTTTTAGCAGTATTAAAATTTACCCAAAGCAAAATTTATTTCACCCAAAAATGTGTAAATATTGTAACCACATTTGTGGCTTTAGAGCTAACAAATTATACATTAGCGGTGCATCTGTAAAATGAAAAAACTAATTGCGCTTTTGTTGTTTGCTTTTTTTGGAAAAGCAAATGCTCAATTTTATGAGAAGAGTTTTTATTTTAACCACAGTACCTACAGCGGAGTAAATACGGGCATACATGCAGGCGTTAATTCAGTTGACAGAAATGGAAATATATATCACTTAAGCGGAGAGTATCAATGCCATGCTTGTTTTTATCGTTACTCATTTAGAAAGATAAATGTACAAACAGGTTCAACTTTCACTTTCTACATTCCAGATTTTACTCCAGGCTCCAGTTTTCCCTTAACTGATATGACAGGGTTTGAAGACCAAAATTTAAACAACTACTTAGTCTGGAAAATTGACCTTCTTCCTTTATCAATTCCCGGGTATAACGTTGCCGGGGGTTTTGATTATGCTCTATTTAAGTACACATCCGCTGGTTTGCAATGGATTATAGACATTAAAAACGGAAAGGTTTTTACGGACATGAATGATAATATTTTTATTTTAGACAATCTGGATGTTTTAAGAAAATACAACTCTGCCGGAATAAAAACTGATAGCGTTCAATTTAATTTTTCTACAAAACCCATGTTTGCTGACAGCCTGGGTTTTTTTTACCGGCACATTGCTGATACACTTACAAAGTTTGATATAAACAATGTTATTATCTGGCAAAAGCAAATACCATTTACTTCTGTTGATTACTCAATGCAGGGAGAATATATTTTTGCTTATAACGCTGACAGTATTTATAAAGTTGATTTAAACGGAAACTATACAGCCTATCAAAATTTTTCAAATGCCGCTTGGGGATTAAGGTTTGATTTGAATGGTAACTATTACAATAAAACCATAACCTTTAATAAATACAACATTAATGACGGTATAAAATATTCTTTGATTGATACAGTTGCTAATTTAACCTGGATGGACAAAACAGGAAGGTTTTATAAGTTTGGATACCTTAACTATTTATGTCCGAATACCTACTCAACGTATGATTTAAGAATACCTCCTTCTATCATTAAAACTTTAGGTGCTCAAACACAAGCATACTGGGGCGAGGTTTTTAATTGGTGCCAAATATTTAATACGGATGAAACGCAAAGGGATATTTCGTTTACGATTAATAATTCTGTTTATCCGCGTTTTTGCAATGGTAACAGACGGAATTTTGAATTTACCGTAAGTAAATATCCTCCTTCACTTCTCACCTCCGGTTTTGATATTCAATTATCAGATTCCTCTGGCAATTTTTCAAACCCTGTTAACATTGGTCATACAATTGGTTCACCTGCATCAATATTTTTTCCTGATACAATTCCAACAGGAAACAACTATAGCATAAGAGTTATTCCGCTTGATACTTCTTTTACATACTCTAATAATATTTTGCAAAACCTCAAAATAAACCAGTCTCCAACAGCACAAATGATTTTTGCAGGGGCTGTTCAAAGTTCAAATTCATTAAGCCCGGGTATTATAAAAGAACTTGCTTTGTGCGATTCTACAATAATCAGTTCAACCACAAATGCTATTCCTGCAACTTATAAATGGATTCAATACAATGGCTCATACTTTAATCCTATTTCGTACACTCAATCTACTCAAAGCACGGTTAACTCTACCGGGCTATACGACTTTCAAAAACTTGTTCTTACCGTTACAGATAGTATAGGTTGCTATAAATCTGATTCTATTTATCCAACAAAAATCTATAACTATAATCAATCATCAAATTTTCCCGATACTGTTAACCTGGTCAGTACCCCAATCACATTTAAGCCATTCCTTTACCGAACCTGGTACGATGCCGATACTGCATACGGTAATGGCATAACGCCTTTATTCAATCAAAATTATTTTCAATTTAACCCTTTAACTGCCGGAGCGGGATGGCATTATGTGTATTCGAAAATTAAACCTGCAAACATTATTGGAACGCTATCATGTATGCAGCCGCAAGCAATAGATTCTATTTTTGTGTCTGACAATGCATTTGCAAAAATCACCGGACTTTCGCGCCCGCGGATTTGTTCGGGAGATTCGGTAACGGTTTTTCTGCAGTTTGCCGGTGACCCTCCTTTTACTTTTTCGCTTCTGCAAAATGGAACCGTGTATGGCGCCTACACCACTTTTGGAAATAATTATTCTTTAGTTGTTTATCCATCAAATGCAGGCGGCTTTACTTTTCAGTCTTTTAGTGATGCAAGCGGTTTTTATACTTCCAATGCATGGCAAAACGGGGGCTATGTTCAAGTGTTGAATTATACAAACCCGACTTTAACTTTTACCGGCAATCTTTCTTTTTGTGCAGGAGATAGTGTACAACTGATAAGAAACAACACTTACACACAGTTTACATATAGCTGGTTAAAAAACGGAGTAACATTACCCGGAGTTACAGGCTTAAGCTATTACGCAAAAACACAGGGAGTTTACCAAGCCGGTTTTGTAAGCAATAGCAACCCGGCTTGCACAAAGCTGTCAAACCCAGTAACAGTAGCTGTTCCTTGCGTAACACCTACAGGCGGTAACTCCACACTAAAAACAAATTTTAATGCTGACGAAAATGCAGGCACATTATTTTACCAACATCAAAACAAAGTTATTTTAAAACCAAACTTTTCCTCTGCTCTTAAAGCAATAGAACTTTACGATTTAAACGGCAAAAAACTTTTGCTCAGTGCCGTAATTGCTAATGACCAAAATATAACCGTTGCCCTGCCAGTACTTTCCTCTTCGGCATATTTTATTACGTATGTTTTTCAAGACAGGGTAATAAAAGAGAAGATATTGAGGTGAAAGCCCCCTTGCCCCTGAGAAGTTACCTACTCAACTTTTACATTTCTTGTTCCTTGTTGATATATAACAAATGCTTTTACCTCTAAGGTTTATAGCTACGCAATTTGTGCTTCCCGGTATTGCTTACACAACCTGCCTGATCTTACTCATCTGAGGCTGGTCATTGCGCGTTTTCAAAGACAAGGATAATTTCTCTATATAAGCCTCATGCGATAGCTGTCAGATAAAAAACCGCACACCACAAAATCCACCCCCTTAAACTTCGTGGCATTATCCATTTATCATTAACCGCTAACCATTAATTTCGCCCTCCATGCACTTATTGCGCCAACTCCTTTTTCCCTTCTCCCTTCTCTACGCAATAATAATTTTTGTAAGAAACTACCTCTACGACAACCGCATCCTCAAATCAACCACCTTTACCACACCCGTAATTTGCGTTGGCAACATAAACACAGGCGGCACCGGCAAAACCCCGCATGTAGAATTTTGTATAGAAACACTAAGCACACATTTTACTGTTGCCGTTTTAAGCCGAGGTTACGGGCGCAAAACAAAAGGCTTCGTAATAATTAGGGAGGGTATGGCTGCAACCGATTGTGGCGATGAGCCCCTGCAAATGTTCGCCAAGTTTAAAAATGTTTCCTTTTATGTGGGAGAAAACAGAGTTAAAGCCATTCAGCAAATTATAGAAAAGCAAAACCCACAAGTAATAATTATGGACGATGGCCTACAGCACCGCGCAGTAAACCCTTCTCTAAAAATTATGCTTACCGCTTACTACGATTTGTTTTTAGATGAGTATTTTTTACTCCCTGCCGGCAACTTACGCGAGCACAAAAACAGGGCGCGTGCAAACGATGTAATCATTATTTCCAAAACGCCAACAGAAGCCACGCAAGAAGAAAAAAATAAAACCCAAAAAAGAGTAAATGATTTCTTGCATACCTATTTTCCGGGACAAGACATTGCTAAAACATTCTTTTCATCCTACTCTTACGGCTTACTTTATCATATAAATGATGTTAGTAATAAATTAGATTTTCAGAGTCTCAAAAACTATCATGTTATTACATTTGCCGCACTTGCAAAACCGGAGGTATTTCAAACCTATCTCCAAAATTTTGCAAACCAAACTACTCATCTGTCTTTTGCCGACCATTATCAGTTTACCGAAAACGATTTGCAAAAGCTGGTAGAAGTTTTTAATGCAACCAACACATCACAAAAAATAATTGTTACTACCGAAAAAGATTTTGCAAGGCTCAGTTATCCATCACTAAAAAAAATAATAGAACAATTACCCGTTTACATTTTACCTGTTACGGTGGAGTTTACCTTAGAAGATAAAAAAACGATACAAGAACTTTTAATCAATCATGTTAGAGAAAATAAAAACAACAGCCAAGTACATTACCGATAAAACAAACTTTAAACCCGAGGTAGGAATCATACTCGGTTCAGGTTTGGGCGGCTTGGTTAACGAAATTAAAATTGAAACTGAACTTAACTATACCGACATACCAAACTTTCCTGTTTCAACTGTAAAAGGTCACGGAAGCAAATTAATTTTTGGAACGCTTAGCGGAGTTAAGGTAGTAGCCATGCAAGGGCGCTTTCATTTTTACGAAGGATATACTATACAGGAAGTTGGTTTTCCCGTTCGCGTATTAAAATTTTTGGGAATAGAAAAACTCATCCTCTCTAATGCAAGCGGGGGTGTAAATCCAAAATTTAAAGTGGGCGATTTAATGATATTGGATGACCACATCAATTTAATGGGCACCAATCCGCTGATAGGAAAAAACGAAGAAGAGCTTGGCACACGTTTCCCCGACATGGGCGAACCTTACGACAAGGGCATGATTACAAAAGCAAAAGCCATTGCCGATAAAAATAATTTTACCTGCCACATAGGTACGTATGCAGCCGTTACCGGTCCCACGTTTGAAACACGAGCTGAGTATCGTTACATAAAAATTATTGGTGCCGATTGCGTGGGCATGTCCACCGTTCCCGAAAATATTATTGCCCGACACATGAACCTTCCTGTGTTTGCTATTTCAATAATTACCGATCTTGGCGGTGGCGATCACCTTGAAGTAATTACCCACGAAGAAGTTTTAAAAGTTGCCAATGAAGCCGAGAAAAAAATGACGGTTATTATCAAAGAACTTATAGGCAAATAAATTTTAATGTATGGATCTTAAAAATAAAAATACAATTACCGCTTCAAATTTAATTTCAATGAGAACAAAAATCACTTTACTCTTTATTTCAATTTTAATCTGTGTAAACTCTTATGCACAAAACTGGTCGGCACTTAGCACAGGAATGGATAACGTAGTTTACTCCATTGCATCTGACCCAGCAACCGGAACCATATATGCCGGAGGAAATTTTACCATAGCCGGTGGCTCTCCCATAAATTACATTGCCAAATGGGATGGCGCCACATGGACAAGTGTGGGCGGAGGTACTAATGCCTCTATAAATGCCCTTTATTTTGAAAACGGAATTTTATATGCCGGAGGAAACTTTACTACAGCCGGAGCAACTCCTGCAAACTTTATTGCAAAGTGGGATGGCACAGCATGGAGTGCTTTAGGCTCAGGGCTTGATAATGGCGTGCTTGTTATTATAGGTGATGGCACTGGAAATATTTATGCTGGCGGGGGCTTTACAACAGCAGGTGGAAACGCTGCCGAAAGAATTGCAAAATGGAATGGCACATCATGGAGTGCGATGGGCTCCGGACTTGGCATAGCAGGAGATTATGTAGAAACGATTGAATCGTACAATGGAAATATCTATGCAGGTGGAAGATTTCAGCTTGCAGGCGTTACAACAGTTAACAGCATTGCACGCTGGGATGGTACCAATTGGAATGCATTAACAACAGGCGTAACAGGCTTATCCGGAAGAGTTATAGGAATAAAAACATACAATGGCGAGTTATATGTATGCGGTTCGTTTACCGATGCGGGTGGCGTTGCGGTTACCAGCCTTGCCAAATGGAACGGAACAGCATGGAGCGCATTAGCAGCAGGCGGTTTAACCGGAGGACAATCAAAACCAACTTCAATTGAAGTGCTTTATGGCGAACTATATGTTGCAGGAAATTTTACAACTGCCGGTGCTGTTAGTGCGCTAAACATTGCACGGTACGATGGCACCACTTGGAATGCATTGGGCGTAGGCGTAAATGCTCAGGTTGATTTTTTATTTCCTTCCGGAAATAAAATGTATGTAGGCGGTCAGTTTGCAACTGCCGATACATTAACCGTAAATTTTATTGCCGCCTATCAGCCAGCATGCAACACAACTGTTAATGCAACTATTGCAAACACAAATTGCTTTGGTTTTTGCGATGGAAGTATTTCGCTTGCACCAACTGGCGCTGCTCCTTTTTCTTATCAATGGTCGGGTGGGCTAACAGGAAATCCTGTTACAAACCTTTGCCCCGGAACATATACTGCAACTATTACAAACCAGTTTGGTTGCACCATTACAGAAAATTATACTGTTACCGAACCTGCACAACTCACCGTTTCATTTACCACCACCGATGCTATTTGTAACGCACAATGTAGTGGTACAGCCGTAGCAATTGCAAACAATGCACAAGGCAACGTAGCCTATTTATGGAACACCACACCACAACAAACCACTGCCACCGCCACAGCATTATGTGCGGGCACTGTTGTTTTACAAATAGTTGATTCTGCCGGCTGCAATGCAATAGATTCTGTGGTTATTAACGAGCCTGTTGCCAACGCAGCCACTATAGGTTTTTCTATTCCATCTTGTTTTGGTGGATGTAATGGTTATGCTGTAGCCACATCAACAGGAACTGCACCATTTTCTTATTCGTGGACTACTACACCTGTGCAAACAACAGACACTGCTTTTAATTTATGCTCCGGCACTTACAGCGTAACCATTGTTGATTCGCTTGGCTGCTCTGCTTCCGAAACAATTTTAATGATCGATCCTGTTCCTAATGTAGCCACTGCTACATCTACTCCAACAATATGCTACCAGCAATGTAGCGGAACAGCCACTGCGTCATCTACAGGAT
>CXWJ01000685.1_pt1 | contig 15117 bp, 6 predicted proteins | sample 590841 | NCBI WGS metagenome assembly CXWJ01 (sample SAMEA3498367, study PRJEB10139) | wastewater metagenome | biome: wastewater treatment plant; material: activated sludge | place: Austria | collected 2015-01-21 | reverse complement strand
GCTGTGTTGGCGCAGTCGTCCGTAAAATGGAACGTCCTGCTGATCGTGCCCCCGCAGATGCCGCCGCTCAGGCCGCCCGTCGAGCAGTCGTACGACACGTTGGCGTCGCAGTTGTCCGTCACCGAAGCGCCCGGCAGGGCCAAATATGCCGCAAGGTTCGCAGGACAGGCCGGAACATTCGACTCACAGTCCACCGTCACGCCCGCAGGACAGGTCACCACCGGCGCCGTCGTGTCGTCCACTGTGATGATCTGGGTACAGGTAGCAGTATTTCCGCAGGTGTCCGTAAAATGGAAGGTCCGGGTGATCGTGCCGCCGCAGATGCCACCGCTCAAGGGGCCCGTCGAGCAGTCGTAGGACAGGCTGACGCCGCAGTTGTCCGACACCGAGGCCCCGGGCAGGGCCAAAAACGCTGACAGGTCCGCAGGACAGGCCGGCACGTCTGCCTGGCATTCAATCGTCAAGCCTGCAGGGCAGGTGACCACCGGCGCCGTCGTGTCGCTGACGGTGATGATTTGGGAGCAGGTAGCCGTATTTCCGCAAGCGTCCGTGGCCAGGTAAGTGCGCGTCAGGGTATAGCGGTCGGCGCAAGTCTGGTTGCTGATCGCATCGCTCTGGTGCGTTTTGGTGACCGGGTCACCACAGTTATCACTGGACATCACGGCGTCAGGGTCTGCTGCGGGCACTTCGCTTGCGCAGGAGACGGTTGTATTTGCAAGGCAATTGATCGAAGGAGGTGTTTGGTCGTTTACAGTAATTTTCTGCGAACAAGTTGCGCTATTCCCACACGCATCGGTAGCTCTGTAAATTCGCACCAACAGATACTTGTTCGCGCAAATTTTGTTGAAAAAGATATCATCAACAAACGTTTTGGTGACCGGGCCACCACAATTATCACTGACAATCAAGACGTTGGGGTCTATAGCCGGCACCTCGTTTGTGCAGGAGATGCTGATGGCGGCCGGGCAAGTGACAGCAGGCGGCGTAACATCTTTTATCAATACCGTCTTTGTGCAAAAGGATCCACAATCGGGATCGCCTGCACTCAAAGTAATCGTATAACTGGAGTCACATGAGTTGACTGCCGATACAGTGACGCATTCCTGATCGGCAGGGCCGACTATGGTGGCGCCGCCTGATACCGACCACGACCAGGAGGTCCCTCCCGGTGAAGCGCAATGTTGCGAGGTATCGCCCGGGCATACGATACCATCTCCGCTGATCGTACAAATGCCGATGGGCTCGACGGTGACATTTATACTGCAATCGCTGCAAAAGCCGCTGTTGGTTGACAGGGAAACGATTACCGTATAATTGCCGGCGCCTGCCTGTATATTGACACAACTGCTTGTATCAGAGCCAACTATCGTAGCGTCTCCACCATTGACGGTCCAATGGTAGGTAATACCGTTTTGGTTTGTCGCACAATATTGCCGGATACTTCCTTCACACACGCTGTCAGGCCCCATGATGAAACAGGGAGGTCCAACAGCGGCGGCACCCAGCGAGCGATCCTGGTTACCGAGGTTGTTCAAAGTCCAATCTTTCAACCGCATGTGATAGGGAGAACCGCTGATACCTGATGCAGAATTGCCTTCGCCCCAATCGAGCCTGCTCGCAATGTGCCCGCCCCAAGCCAACGTAGCAGTAGCTTGCGTTACCGTAAAAGTCACATCTATCGTGGTTTCAGCATCGGCGGCGCTTAAGTTGCCCTGCGTGTTGTACGCAATGTTGGTGATGGTGCCGCCATATAAACGCATTTCTCTTTCACCCGGAGGAAGATTGTTGAAACTGTTGGTTGGCATTCCCGGTACGGGAGAATCTGCTGAAGATGGAGCCGGAATCGGGAAAGTACTGAACGGCCCTGTCGCCGGCGTCACGCATTCCGTTGAATTGTGAGTCTGGTCGCAAAAAATATCATGCGGTAACAGGCGGTGGAAGTAGGTCAAATAATCCAGCGCATTTTTGCCGCTGTGGCGGATGTCGTAGCCGAGGGTCAGGGTAATGGGAGTGTTCAGCGGGAGATCGGTCATCACGCAACGATAGGGGATCGACCAGCCCTCGACGTAGTGTGCGTTTTGCTCGCCTGCATTGCCGTTCACCCAATTGGTGCAGGTATTATCGGGATTGTCGAACGGACCATTCCGGTATTGATCGAGATCCGCTGCGGGCGCCATCAATATAAAGTTCGGGTTGGCATAGCCGCCGTCAAGTGTTGAAATCACCTGATTTTTAGAGAGTTCCACATTGGAGCCACCTTGAGATTGCCCGAGACCTGATAAAGGCAATACAAACAAACAATATGCGAATATGAAAGGTGCGAAAAAGTGTATCTTTTCTATCATGTTGAGACGTTTAAGGATAAAATAGAGGCAATGGGCTGTCCTGAACGGATTCAAGCAAGCGTCCAAAGGCAACAGGATAAAAGCGAGAAAGGGTTAACACCACCCTGGAAACAAATAGTAAAAAAGGAGTTGCTGAAGACTGGGATAAAAACAATCTTTTACAAAAGATTATTTCAGCCTTTGCAAGGCAAGTGTTCTTTTATTGCGATACAAAACTAATATTTATTACTAACCTTGTATTCCATTACTTTAAAAACATGGGTAGTTATTGAAATTATACACCATGCAGGGTATTGATAGGCGCAGCCTCCGTTTTGCAAGCAATGCGGCTCGGGAGAAGTTTGGCGTTTGAGGTTTGTTTTTTTATGTTTGTAAAAATCTGCCCAAAAATTGAGGAGGCTGTCTCGTAAGCCGTGTTTATCGGTAGCGCGGCGTTTACGCCGCCCGGGGCGAGGGCGTTTACGCCCGATCTTTGCTCAATAACGGCCATAAATGGCCTTGAACCGGGCGGCATAAACGCCGCGCGCTACCAATTATGAGACGCCCTCCTCCATTAAAAAAACATTCGTATCGGCAGATAAAGCAGCCGGTACATCAATGCTGCGCCACAAATCTTACCGCCTGTTTCTCCCCGTTTTCCCGCAATATTTCAAGAAAATACAGGCCGTTCGGCAAATGTTCAGGCAACTGAATTTCCTGCGGTGCAGCATCGGCAGTCAGGGAGAGTTGTTGCACCTGCTGACCCCGACTGTCCAACACCTGTACTTTCACTTGTTCTCCTTTCCAGTCAGAAAGATCGGCATACAACGCGCCGGAGGTCGGATTCGGGAAGACCGTGAGATGGCCCGTAACAGGGTTCGATGGGCTTTTAAATATCGTCCAATCGGTTTTATCCAGTTTCGGCTCGCTTTCTTCCGGGCAGTTGGAAGTGTTCAGATACGTTTCATAAAAAGTCTTCGGCTGTACCCGCACGATGCCGTGGATGTTCAACGGGTTCGCCAGCGCAGGCAGTTTGAACTCGAACAGATCCGATTCGCCATTGGAAATCACAGGTATATCCGCTTTGAAACGAATGGAATAGAACGGTGAAAAGTTCGGATTGCGCACGCTGTACTCGCGGCCACTGGGCGCGACATATATCGAGTTGTTTGGCGGCGCGAGGGCCGTTACCCCCGGCGGCAGGGAGAAAGCCACATACATCAGTTTGGTGGCGCAGTTGTTCGTCACACGAATGCGATAGGTATTGTTGCCCGCATTGTCTTCGGTGATTCCAACCAACTCGTATTTGACACAACCGATGGTCGCCTCTTCGCAGGGTTCTTCGTCCGGTACCGATATTTCAAAACAACAGGAGGCAGCGTTGCCGCAACTGTCTTTCGCCGTATAACAAACCTCCGTCACGCCGGCCGGGAAGACGCTGCCCGAAGGCAACCCGTCGGTAAGTTGGATTGAAATGCCGGGACAGGTACAATCCGTCGTAGCATCCGGCAGATCATATTGAGCCACAGCGGGTTCGGCAGTCACCGTGATATCATCAGGGCAGTTCAAAGATACAACGGATGATGCGGGCGTCAGCGATACCAAAACATACGTAGCCAGGGTGTCGCAAACACCGGTCGAGCCGGGCAGGGTATCTTTAACAATCCCTGCTGTGGTATAACCTGTGCCATTTATAATAACTGTATCGCCGGGGCAGAATTGAAGGGTATCGGTAAAACTCAGCTGCGGCAACAATTGCAAAACATACGTAGCAATGGTGTCGCAGGCGCCTCCGGAACCCGGCAGGGTATCCACGACCACCCCGGGATGCGTATAACTCGAATCGCCGATGACGACCGATTCGCCTGGACAAAATGCAATGGTATCGCTCGAAGTCACCTGCGGTTTGAGTTGCAAAATATACGTTGCGAGGGTATCGCAAGCGCCGTTTGTACCCGGTAAAACGAGCAAGATTGTGTCGGGTGCGGTGTAGATCGAATCGCCGATGACGACCGAATTGCCCGGGCAAACTGTTATGGTTTCGGATATGGAAGCCTGCGGTAACAATTGCAAAATGTAAGTCGCAAGGGTGTCGCAGGCGCCGTTTGTTCCAGGCAGCGCAAGCAATACGGTAGCAGGCGCCGTGTATGTCGAATCACCGATCGTGACCGAGCCGCCGGGGCAAAAAGCAATGGTATCGGAAATCGCAGGTTGCGGCAACAATTCCAGCATATAAGTGGCAATTGTGTCGCAGGCGCCGTTTGTGCCCGGTATGGTATCCGTCACCATGCCGGGCTGGTCGTAAGCCACGCCATCGATAACGACCGAGTCGCCGGGGCAAAAGGCAATGGTATCGGTCAGTGTGTTGAGCGGCAACAGTTCCAGCAGGTAGGTCAGGACGGTGTCGCAGGCGCCGTTCATCCCGGGCAAGGTATCCACCACCGTTCCAGGCTGGGTATACACCGAATCGCCGATAGTCACCGAACCGCCTAAGCAAAAAGCAATGGTGTCGTTCAGCGTATTGAGCGGCAGCAAGGTCAGGTTGTAGGTCAGTATGGTATCGCAATCGCCGTTCAGGCCGGGCAAAGTATCCACCACTATAGTCGACTGCGTGTAAACAGAATCGCCGAAGGTATAAGACCCGCCGGGGCAAAAACTCACATTTTCATTGATCTCCGCCAGGGCTTGCACTTCCACGAGGAAATTATTGATCGCCGTATCGCTGCAAACATCCACGATCGTGACTGCATAAGAGGTCGTGACGGTCGGGTTTACAAAAATGGAAGGCGTCGTTTCAGTGGTACTCCACAGATAGGTAAACGGCGGTGTACCACCCAGTGGATTGGCAACCAAAGTGACGCCGTCGCCGGAATTGCAGATACTGATCGTGATGGAGGTATCGGCCAAAGGCGCATAGTCGAGGATGCTGAGCGTTTTTTGCGTCACATCGCAGGAGCAGGAATTATCGAGCGTCAGTACAATCGTTTCGACGCCTTCCGCGAGCAAATCGCTGATGATGTTGATGGGTACAGACAATTGGTCTTGTCCGGCCGGAATGGTGAACGAAGTATCGATCGGTGAAAAGTCGGCGCCGGGGCTGGCCGTGCCGCCAATGGTGAATGATACCGTTACCGGTTGGCTTTGGTTGGAACCGACGCGGTTGAGCAGGAGCGCTACATTGTCGCATCCTTCATTGGCTTCGGGAGCGCCGGGGTCGCCGTTCACCACAAAATCGACCGTAGCATCGCCACCGCCGTCGAATGAACCGGCTTGCATAAACACTGCCGAATCGTACAATCCATCACCCACATCTGCAATTTTTAGTTTGATGTGGTAAGTCTGGCAGGGAATCACAGCGGTGGTTGCGATCAGCGGCAACGTGAAGCCGTCGTATTGCACTTCGTTGATCGCCTGATCAAATGAAGGAAACTGCCCGCACAGGTCGGAGCTGAAAAAAGGCTGGTTGTTGACGTAATAGTCGTCATTGTCTTCATGGTTGAGGTTGTTGATCGTAATAGGAATGGGGGGAGTAGTATTGGGTACCAGAGCAATATTCTTCGTTCCGGGGATACCTGGACCGGAGATAAAAAAACCGAAAACGTCGTTGTAATTGGAAAAAGCAAACTCGCAATATTCTTCGGAAGCGAACACAAACTGAAATGACACGGGCGTTTCAGTCGGTGTAAAATCAAATTCGATAACCGCTTTGTCGTGCAATTCTCCGGTGGTCAGGCTGCTCAGATCGCTGTCCGGTGTTTCATTGTCGAAGCCACCGTCGGCGTTGTCCGTGAAATTCGGTCCCGGAGCGATCTCGATGTCGCCGGTAGCGATGATGACGCCGTTTGTTAAACCAACATTGGTCGAACCGTTGGAAAAAGTACCGATCTGGCCGGACTCGCCAAAAAATGTTACGTTTTCCACCTCAAAACAATCGCCGTCGATGAGCGTACCGGTGATCAACTCTTCTGCCGTTTGGCCGCCCTCCACATCCAGCACAGCAGCGCCCGCATGCTCAAGTTTGTTCTTCCAGACACTGGTTTCCGGGCAGGTTTCGCATTTGACGGAAAGATGCATCGGGATGGTTGTGAATTCTACGACATCACTCGCGTTGACATTTAATACGACACATTCAGCCGGTGCAGTGAACCGAACGGAATTCGGATACAGGAGCGGCTGTGTCAACAACATACCTTCCAATCCGAGCGTAAAAGAGGTCGTTTGTTGGGTAGTCCTGCCCGTAGCGATGACTTTATAGGTGTTGCCCGGTTCGAGGTTGCAGAGCGAAAGAGTCACTTTGTTGTCCGGCAAATCCAGCGGCGCCCGCATTTTCGTGCCGGCCATGTTTACCGATAGTTGGGGAACTTGTACGTCGGTATTGGGTAGTTGTGCAATAAGGGTTGTTGAGAAAAAACAGCATAAAGCATGCAGGATGAGGGAATGAACAATTGGTTTGGATTTCATAAAGTTTAATCAAAAAATTTGGGTGAAAAAATGGTTTTGACGAAGGGGAAGAGGGGATTAATTTGATAATGAGATAATGAGGGTGCCATAAGTCATTAAGGGTCATTAAGGGTCATTTGAAGTAATTTGTAAAACAGTATGAAACAAGATTTTTCGAATCGAAAAAAATGACCCTTAATGACTCCTAATGACTTATGACACTTTCCTCAACTTACCGCTGAATTATCACCCGCGCCGACCGTTTTTCCCCGCTTTCCGTCGCTATTTCAAGGAGATAAAGACCGTTGGGCAAGTGGCTTGGCAATTGCAATTCATGAGGCGCCGTGCGGGCTGTCAGGGCGGTTTGTTGCACCTGCTGTCCCCGGCTGTCGAACACCTGAACTTGTATGCGTTGATCCTGCCAGGCCGACAAATCTACGAAGATTATTCCACTGGTCGGATTGGGGAAAACGACAAGATCGGAGATATTGAGATTTGACGACTTTTGGAAAGTTGTCAAATCTGTTCTAAGCCCGGGTTTGTCATCGACAATCTCGACCGGACAGTTGAATGTATTCAAATACGCCTCGTAAAAAATTTGCGGGTACAATCGCGAAGTTACGTGGATGTAATCCACATCGGCCTGGGGCGGCAGGGAGTATTCGAAAATATCCGAATTGCCGCCGGAGATGCTGTCGTTCGTAGATTTGAACCGAATGGAATAGAACGGCGAGTAATTCGGATTGCGCACGTCATAGTCGCGCCCGTCTTCGGAAGTGAAAATGGAGTTGTTGTCCGGCGCTTCCGCTACCAGGCCGTCGGGAATCTGGATGGCGGAATAAATCATCTTGTTGGCACAAAAATTCGTTACGCGGATGCGGAACGTGAGGTGCAGCGTCGAAGCGTGGCGCTTGATGTCGAGCAGTTCGTATTTCATACAACCGATTTCCTTCACATCGCAGGGCAGTTCTTCGCGCACGGTCACGTTGAAACAACACGTAGCAGTATTCCCGCAACTGTCTTTTGCCTGGTAACACACTTTTGTTGTTGTGATCGGGAACAAACTGCCGGAAGGCAGGCCCTGCGTTAATGTCAGCCCGATACCTGGACAAGGACAATCGCTCGCGGTGACGGGTAAAGCATAATTAATAACGATGGGCCCGGTACCAGCCTGGGTGGCGACATTGATATCCTCGATACAATCAATCGAAACGCTTGCATTCGGGTCGGTGAGATACTGCAGGGTATAAGTCGCAATCGTGTCGCACCCGACGGCAGCGGGAACGACGTCCGTCACGATGCCAGGTTGCGTGTAAGCCGTACCGCCAATGAATACGGTATCGCCTTTACAAAATGTTATTGTTTTGGCCAGGGTGGGTTGGGGCAGTAATACCAGCGTGTAAGTTGTGATCAGGTCGCAGCCGTTCGGACCGACCGTCGTATCGACGACTGTTCCCGGTTGGTTGTACGTTTCACCGCCGATGGTCACCGATTCGCCCGGGCAAAATTCGATGGTCGCGGATGCGGTCGTGGCCGGCAGCACTGTTACGGTAAAGGTATCCTTCAAAACACAACCGTCCGTCGTGGTTGCCAGCAATGAGTAGGTCGTTGTTGCAGCAGGAGTAACAGTCACATCGGCGCAGTCCGTACAACTCAGCCCGGCCGGTGGCGTCCAGGCGTAGGTATCGAAGCCGGGTAGTGAGAAAAACAGGGAGGTTCCGGTGCAAATAGTCGTATCCGGCAATTGAGTATCGGGCAGCAAACTGACAGTCAGCAACACCGAATCGCGCTGTTTGAAACCGCAGGAATCCGTCACTTCCACCCAATAGACACCCGGATCGCCGGCCGCAAAAGTAACGGTAGTAGTGCCGTCCTGCCACAAGTAGGCAAAAAAGCCCGCGCCTGCGTCGAAGACAACAGTACTGTCCACACACAAAATCACGTCGGGGCCGAGATCAAGTGGGGGTGAGGAGGGCAACGATACTGTAAAACTGTCGAGGTTGTTGCTGTAGTTGCACTCCGGCAACCCCATCAACGATAAATCATCTAAGGAAAACGGTGTGGGCAACGACCCGGCAAAATTGACGACCGTATAAATGGTGCCGTCGTTCGGCAAGTCAAAATATGAGGTGATGTCTGTCAAAAAGACCGTCAGGCAAGTGTCGGCATTGGCTGTATTGAATGCAAAAATGCCCAGCAAACCGGCCGGTCCGGTGGTCGGATTGCCGTCGTAAAATGTCACTTCCACCACAGGCGGCAGGTCGCCGCTGCCCAGATTGCACAGCGAATAGTGCAGGTCCGTTTGGCCGTTGTTGCACTGGACGGCATCGATGTCGAACACCAGATCGAGCGGCGAATACTGCAAATTGTAGGTGATCACCGTATCGCAACCGGTCGTTCCGGGTATCGTATCCACCACCGTACCCGGCTGATCGTAGGTAATACCATCGATGGTGACGGAAGAACCGGGGCAAAAAACAACGTCCGTTTCAATTGGAGTCTGATTGCCGAAGTCGGAGAAAAAACCGAACCGGCAACCCGTCGACAGGCCTCCGTCCAGAAAACCCATTTGAAACAGGCCCTGACTGTTTGCTACCACGGAGGATTGTTCGACGGGGACAGTGAAAGTAGAAAATGGTAGCACCGCAGCGACATATTCGCCGTTGGAGCCCGGTACCGTTTGAAATGCGCCGGCGGGAATCAGCCCTGCGTTCCCATTCAGGCTGAAGCCGCCCTGGTTGCCGCTTTTCGTCACCAAAAAAATGTAAAACTCCTGGTCGGTCGAACGTACAAAACGAACCGCCGATGAACCGCTGCAATCCAAAGCGGGCAAAATCTCGCCGGCTACTTCACAATTGATGCCCGACATTTGCAGCACATACACCGGGGCTGTGGATTCTATAAAGTGGCTACCGCCGGTGATAATGAGTTCCAATGTCTGGCCTTCATTGATCGTACCTTGCACAATGCCATCCATACTCACCTGTGTGCCGGCAACCGTTGCAACAATATATGCGCGTTCGTTGCCATTTAGAAATCCCTTTTGAACGACGTATTTAGTGCCCGTTTTCTCTACCGGGACCAACTGGTCGCCCATGACGTCGCGGCAAAAACCGCCGAATAAGACGCCGCCTTCCAGCAAGTCGTCTTTCATCGTAACCGCAACAGGTTTGTCGGCCACAACTTTAGAGCCGCCGGGATGTCCGATTGCAGATTGACTGAGCGCCTCGGCAGAATAGGTTTGCCCCCGGTTGAGCGAAATACTGAAGGGGACATTGGCTGCATGACCGACAATGGCTTTTGTAGGGGTAATGGTGACCGTTGTACCGTTTTCCGTGGCCACGATGTCGAATGCCGCATGGGGAAGCGGGCTATACCCGCTCGAATTGTCCGTCGCATTTTGAAAAGGCACATAAAATGTAGTGCCGAGCGCGTTTTTTCCCTTTAAAGAAAAAATTTCAGGGTTATTGGGCACCTCGCCGATGATCTCATAATACGCAGTGATCGGGCTGGTCGATTCGATCAGGAAACCTTTGTTCAGAACTGTGTTCGAAGGAGTGTTTTCTACGTTGCCGAACAGCGGGGGAAATTCGAGCAAGCCGCTGCTGTTGGCGGCCAGCGGTATGGTTTGAACGGGGAAGGCAGGATTTGCCGGTTGTGATATGGTGACAACGGCAGGAGCATTGTAGGTCGAAAAGCGAAATGCCACAGGCCTGTCTAGATTGTTGGTGGCCTGAGAAATCTCCGGAGCGACAAACCAGAACTCGGTGTCTTTTTGGGCGTACGCCAGATTGATAAAAACAAAGAACAGAAGCAGGGTAAGGAGCAGATTGTGTTTCATTCTATTGAGCAGTTTGGTGTGCATGTGTTAATCCGAGCGATGATATATGATGGTTCGTTTCAGTGCAGCTACCATCTCGTAATGTTGATTCTTTAAAAAATGGTAAATGGGCGAGTCCGCAGGGTAACCCGGCTTAAATTCCGGGTCTTCCACCAGGACAAATTCAGGCCTGTATTTTACCCAATTATTCGACTTTAACACCTCTAAATCAAGTCCTTCCACGTCGATTGTAAAAAAATCAATGGGCTGGCCGGGGGGCAGGTGCATATCCAATATCTTTCCCAAGGGCTCGACAGGTACGATCACGGATTGAACGATGCGATACGGTTTACCCGTATTTCGCTGCTTCGCCAGCGTTTCATCAAAAGTATTCAATGCCGGTTCGTTGAAACAGTAAAAAGTGAGTTGTGTCGGTTGCGCGGCAATTCCAATTTCAAGGTTGATGTCGTGGCGCCTGAAAAATCTGAACGGACGCATACTGCCCGGCGTCGGGTCGATATTGATTCCACGCCAACCGCGGCGGTAAAACATCCAGGTGTTGGAAAAACGCACGGGATGGTGTGCGCCGATATCCACAAAAAAACCTTTGTACTTTTTCCGACCGTGGTAGTAGGCAGCGAGCACGACATCTTCACCGTCCTGCGAATAGGATTTTTGATACCGGAAATAGTCCCGGACGGACAGCAGGAATTTTTTGATTGCTTGAATCATTGATAACGGAATATTTGATAAGAATCGGTATTGTAGAAAAAACGAAGCCGCAAGATGCGCATCATTTCAACGATGTTGCATCACCGGACTTTTTCTCATCCTTCCCGTTTTATATCAACGACAGCGCCTCCTCCAGATCCGCCACCAAATCCTCCGCATCTTCGACGCCCACACTGAGTCGGATCAATGAATCGGTCAGCCCTACTTTCAGCCGCTCTTCCCGCGGAATACTTGCGTGGGTCATGCTCGCCGGGTGACCGATGAGCGATTCCACCCCGCCGAGCGATTCGGCCAGCGAAAACAGGTGCGTCCCGCTCAGCACCTTCGTGGCATTTTCCAACGTATTGACTTTCAGATCGAAAGAAACCATCGCCCCGAACATGCGCATCTGACGTTTGGCAATGTCGTGGTTGCGGTGCGTTGGGAAACCCGGCCAGATGACCCGCCCTACTTTCGGGTGGCCGGCCAAATAGCCGGCAATTACGGCGGCGTTCTCACAAGCGCGCTGGACGCGCAGGTGCAGTGTTTTGATGCCGCGCAGCACGAGGAAACAATCCTGCGGGCCCGGCACCGCTCCGCTGGCATTTTGCAGGAAATGCAGGCGCTCGGCCAGCGATTTGTCCTTCACGATCAGGCAGCCGTGCACCACATCGGAGTGTCCGCCGATGTATTTGGTGGCCGAATGCAGCACGATGTCGGCGCCTAAGTCGAGCGGATTCTGGAGGTAGGGCGAAGCGAACGTATTGTCCACACAAGTCAGGATACCGTGCTTTTTAGCAAGGACGCACACGGCTTCGATGTCCACAATGTTGAGCATCGGATTGGTGGGCGTTTCGATCCAGATCAGTTTGGTTTCCGGGCCGATCTCGCGCTCCACATTGGCTGCATCACCCATGTCGACATAACGGCTTTTCAGCCCCCATTGCCCCCACACGCGTACCATCTGGCGGTAGGAGCCGCCGTACAAGTCATTGACCGACAGCACTTCGTCGCCGGTTTTAAACAGTTTCATCACCGCATCCTGCGCTGCAAGACCCGAGGAGAAGCAGATCGCATCGACGCCGTTTTCGAGTGCGGCGAGGTTTTTTTCCAATGCCGCACGGGTCGGGTTTTGGGTGCGGGCATACTCGTAGCCCTTGTGATCGCCGGGCGCCGCCTGCACGTAGGTGGAAGTTTGAAAAATAGGGGTCATGATCGCCCCGGTGGAAGGATCGGGCTCGATACCCGCGTGAATGACTTTCGTAGCAAATTTCATGTTTGGAATATTTATCCGGAAAAAAGGCGGGCAAAGGTAGGGAACTGTTGCTTTCCAAATGAAGTTAACGAGTATCTTCAGCACATGACACAAAAAATTCTTTCTCATTTAGATAGCATCGCCGCCGAACGCAAAGTTCGGCTGTTGTACGCCTGCGAAACCGGCAGCCGGGGCTGGGGTTTTGCCTCGCCCGACAGCGACTGGGATGTGCGTTTCATCTTCTCACACCCGCAGGAAGCATACTTGTCCGTCAACGAACCGCAGGATACGATCACCCGGATGCTGGACGACGAGGGCGATATACTGGATTTCAACGGCTGGGATGTACGCAAAACGCTCCATCACCTGCGCAAATCGAACGCCACGCCATTCGAGTGGCTGCAATCGCCTATTGTCTATTTTGAGGCGCCGGGATTCCGCGACGAGTTATGGAAGATCAGCCATCGATACTTTGCGCCGCGTGCATCGGTGCATCATTACCTCGGCATTTGTCACAATGCCATCAAAACAGGCATTACCGGAAACAACATCAAGATCAAAAAATACTTCTACATCCTGCGCCCCCTGCTGGCAGCCATGTGGGCGGCAGACAGACATACCGTGCCGCCGATGGAATTCGGAAAGTTGTTGCCGCAAATTGAAAACCGCGCTGCGCTCATGGCTGCCATCCGGCAATTATTGTCCGAAAAAGAAGTCGCAGCAGAAGGTCATCTCATTCCCCTGGTGCCTGTAATTCAGGAGTTTATAGCTACTGAAATGGATCGTTGCCGGGCAGTCGCATCCGAAATGGAGGGCCTCCAGCCCGATGTGGAGCCGTTGAATCTGTTTTTCAGAAAAGTGTTGATAAACCCTTATAAACCCTTATAAGCCAAAAAAAAATGACCATCGCAGACATAAAAAAGGAAAACTGCCTCCTCTTCGAGTGCATCAGCGGAAGCCGCGCTTACGGCACCGACCTGCCTTCGTCCGATACGGACATCAAGGGGGTGTTTGTGCTACCCCAAAAACAGTTTTACGGACTCGACTATGTGGAACAGGTGAGCAGTGAAAAAAACGACGAAGTGTATTACGAATTGCGGCGTTTTGCAGAGTTGCTGTACAAAAACAATCCGAACATACTCGAAATGCTTAATACGCCGGAAGATTGTGTGTTGTACCGGCATCCTTTGTTCGAGGTGTTCAAGGCAGGTATTTTTTTATCGAAACAATGCAAGGAAACGTTTGCCGGGTATGCATTTTCACAAATCAAAAAAGCGCGCGGGCTGAACAAAAAAATCAACAACCCTGCTGAACCGGAGCGAAAAACGCCTTTACATTTTTGCTATGTCGCTGAAAAACAAGGCGCTGTGCCACTGGTAGTTTGGCTTGAAAGACGGGGTTGGCGGCAGGAAGACTGTGGTCTGGTCGCCATAACCAATATGCGCGACCTCTATGGTTTGTACCACGATTCGAGCGGCGAGGCTGGTTTCAAAGGTATATTGCGGAAGGAAAATGCGAACGATGTATCGCTCAGCAGTGTGCCGAAAAACATGGAGCCGGTTGGATTGATGTCGTTCAACAAAGACGGCTATACCAAACACTGCAAGGACTATCGCGATTATTGGGATTGGGTATCGCTGCGCAATGAAGAACGTTATCAGAATACTATCCAACACGGAAAAAACTACGACGCCAAAAATATGATGCATACCTTTCGCTTGCTCGATATGGCCGCCGAAATTCTCGAAAAGGGGCAGGTCATCGTCCGGCGACCCAACCGCGAAGAGTTGCTGTCCATCAGGCGCGGGGAGTTTTTATATGAAGATTTGATAGAAAAAGCGGAGCAGAAACTACAAAAGATTGAACAACTCTATGTGATCAGTTCATTGCCGGATTATCCGGATAAAGCCAGGATAGAGGAGTTACTGATTGCAGTACGAGAAGATTTTTATGCATTATGAATGGGTGCATTTCAAATTGTCGCAGAAATGTACGCCGGAAGTCCGTGCTGTGCGACGTATAAGGGCGGAACGGACTTCCGCCCTACTTGCGACAATTTGAAAAGCACCCTTATGAACTGACGCCCGGCAGTAGAGAGTTTCGAAACGGTCATTTCTTATCAGGCAGGCAAGGCAACATTTTTTTATTTTTTTCAATGGCTTCCGCATTCCAGATAATGCCAAAGTGTTTGGCATATTCAGAAAGTGGTCCAAGACCTGCCCCGGCACGACGATGATCCACATTATCTACGTCCTCTATGGGGCAAAAATGCGTTTCATTGGTCGTAGAATCTCTCGTGACCTGACTGCCGTAAATCTGTTTTTTCCCGTTTCTCGTCAATACCCGGTCCTCCAGCAGTGCCAGGTCGGATGCCTCAGCATTGCCGGCTTTCACTGCTTCGCGCATCATAGGCAGGTACTTTTCCTGAACAGGCAAAGGCGCGTGCTGCACCACGAGAAAAATGGCTCGGCTACCCGTCCAACCGACTTCCTTTCTCCCAAGCCAGCCATATTTTTCAAATATCCCTGTCACGATGCCCAGATTAATAGAATCCTGCATTTGAATAA
>CXWJ01000961.1_pt1 | contig 15122 bp, 17 predicted proteins | sample 590841 | NCBI WGS metagenome assembly CXWJ01 (sample SAMEA3498367, study PRJEB10139) | wastewater metagenome | biome: wastewater treatment plant; material: activated sludge | place: Austria | collected 2015-01-21 | reverse complement strand
TTGGCGGCCTTGTGGCGAACAGGTCCCGTCGTGACTTTCAACGAGAAGCTCGTTGGAAGGAGTACGGAATGTTCGCGCGGATCGCGTCACTTGCAGTGGTGTCTTTTGTGGTAGCGGGGGTGGTGACGGCCGCGCCCTGGCCATCGTGCGGCCGGGTTAGCGGAGTGCCCGGCGCCAGTTGGGCCGAGACGGATCCGGCGGCCCTTGGGTGGAGTGCCGCAAAGCTCGCCGAAGCCAAAGCCGTGTTCGCGGCGCAGCCGTCGGCCGCCGTCGTGGTCGTGCATCAGGGGCGGCTTGTCGCTCAATGGGGCAGCGTCGGAAAGCGGTATACGGCCCAGTCCGTGCGTAAGGCGCTGGTGAACTCGCTCGTTGGGATGCTGGTCGATCAGCGGCGGTTGCGCCCCAGCGATACGCTCGCAACGCTTGGAATCGACGATCGCGAGCCGGCACTCACCGACAACGAGAAGCGCGCGACACTGCAGGACCTCTTACGCTCGCGGTCCGGCATTTTCCACTCCGCGCTTTACGAAGTCGGCGGTTGGAAGAAGGAGCGCATGGCTTTGGCGGAGGAAGAGCGTCGGGCGGGGCGAGATCTCTATCCGGCGGGTGCCTATTGGATCTACAACAACTGGGACTTCAACGCGGTCGGCACCGTCCTCGAACGGACCGCAAAGCGCGAGATCGGGCCGCTGTTCGCCGAGTGGGTCGCGCGGCCGTTGCAGATGGAAGACTTCCGGCCCGAGGATGTCGAGTACACGACCTCCGATCATCCGGCCGAAAAGCGGTTCGGCAACGTGTCGGACCACCGGGCCTATGTGTTCAACATCTCGACGCGCGATCTGGCGCGGTACGGCTTGCTCTATCTCGGCTGCGGTCGCTGGAACGGGCGGCAGATCGTTTCGGAGGCTTGGATTCGCGAGAGCCTCACAGGCGTCAACACAAGCATCGGTCGGCCGGCTGATCGGCAGCGCACTGGTTTCGGCGACTACGGCTACCTATGGCAAATCGATCGCCCGGGCGCGCGCCGGTTCGAGATGCTTGAGACACGGGAGCCATACTACATTGCGAGCGGTGCACGCGGTCATGCGATGTTGGTCATGCCCTATCTCGACCTGGTTATTGCACATCAGGTGGCGACCGAAGGCGGCGTCGGAATGGAAGCTCAGTTGCGCCGCGCGACGCAGGGCTCGCCCGAGGTCACGGACGAGCAGTTTCAGAAATTGGTGGCCGCGATCATTGCGGCGCATCCGGCAGGCGTGACCGCGTTCGCGAACTGATTTCAGCCAACCTGCAACGCGCGGCCCGTCGGTTTGACGATCAGTTTCTGCGCAACTTCGTTTTCGCGTTCGAGGCGGCGGATTTTTTCTTCNNAACGCGGTCACCATGATGATCCAGAAGAGCGGCATGTTTAACGCCACGGCCGGTGCCTTGGCGTTGAAGGGGTCGAGGCTGAAGGGGACCTGATGCCGGTTCGCGACGGCCACGACCATCGTCGCGAGCGCGAGCGTCCAGAAGAAGAGCGTGCGGAGGAGGCTGGTCATCGGGTGATCTGCGCCGGTTGCTTCGCGCGGAAACTGCCATAGGCGGCCGATGCATGCGAGGCGCGTGCGCTGCGACAGTTTGTAATGTTCTCTTTCCATATGGGAAAGTTTACATGACACTCGAAAAGTGCGGAGCTGGATCGTGTCGCGAACGTTCAAACGGCAGTGTGCGTATGGGGCGGCGCTTGCCGCCTGTCTGATCGGATTTGCGGTGCTTAAGGGTTGGCCCGGGGCGCAATCCGTCTTTGCAGCGGCCAGCGTTGGCGTGCTTGCGGTGTACGTCGTCAGGTCGGACGAAGTCGAGCGGACGCTTGGCGTGAAGGCGGGCGCGGCTGCGTTTGCGCTGCTGCTCGTTGCTGCGCTGGTCCTCAAGATCACGGCGCAAACGGAGCGCGCTGCGGCTCTGTTCGACGATCTTTGGGCTGTGATGGTCGCGACGGCGCTTTTGTGCTGGGTCGTGTTGCGGATCCGGCTCGGATGAAGAACCGCATTCGCGTGCTGCGGGCCGAGCATTCGATTTCGCAGGCCGACCTCGCCGAGCGTGTCGGCGTTTCGCGCCAAGCGATCAACGCGATCGAAAACGAGCGGCACGATCCGTCGATCACGCTTGCCTTCGCGATCGCGCGCGTTCTGAAGACGCCGATCACCGAGGTCTTTGTCGAGGAGAAACACTGATGCTTTGGCTGCGACGGTTGTTTGTGGGTGCGGTGATGCTCGCGGTTTTCGCGGGCGGTGCGTTCGGCGCGTGGCAGTACATGGGCCGCGATCGGGTGCGCGCGCAGACGCCGAAGCCGCCGCTGCCTTATGCGAGCGAAGAGGTGGTTGTTCCGGCGAGCGATGGTATGCGGCTTGCGGGGACGCTCACAGTGCCGGCGGGTGCGGGGCCGCATCCGGCGGTCGTGTTGCTGGGCGTTGCCGGGCCAAACGACCGCGACTTGACCTATCGCGGGCACAAAGGCCTGGCAGTGATCGCGGACGCGCTGGCGCGATGCGGTGTTGCAGCACTGCGGTTCGACGATCGCGGCGTCGGCGGATCGTCGGGGAATTGGCTGGACGCGCCCTATTCCCGGCTCGTTTCGGATGCGTTGGAGGCGCACGCGCTGCTCGGCCGCGACGCGCGCATCGACGGTCAGCGGATCGGACTTGGCGGTTTGAGCGAGGGCGGGGCGGTTGCGTTGCTGGGGGCTGCGGCAAGCCCAAAGGTTGCGTTCGCGTTGCTGATGTCGCCGCCGGGATTGCGCGGCGACCTTGCGCTCAAGGAGCAGTTCGAGCGGATGCTCGCGTGGTCACCCGTCACGTCATCGATGGCGGCGGCGTATCGCACGTCGTTCGACAAGTTTCTGACGCTTGCCCGCGCCGCAGACAATGAGCCGGGCCGGCAGGCGTTGGCGCGTTATCTCGCCGGGGAAGGTGCCGCGCTGGTGCCATCGTACGGGTTCGTGCCGCCGACGATCGAGGGACGGGTGAAGTTGTTCTCGAGTCCCTGGTATCGCTCGCAACTCGACTACGATCCGTCGGCGGCCATGCGCGCAATCAGCGTGCCTGTGCTGGTCGTTTCCGGAACGCGCGATCAGGTGCTGCCGCCGGCGGTGCATGTGCCGACGCTGAAGACGGGCTTGGCGGGCAAGACCGTGCGTTTCGTTTTGGTCGAGGGCGCGAACCACTTGCTGATGCCGTCGTGGACGGGGTTGCCGCTCGAGTACGCGCAGTTGGAGACGACGGTGGATCCGCTGGTCCTGAAAACCCTCTGCCGGTGGATTGCGCGCTGACTATTTGTTTAAGCGGTCGCGCAGTTCTTTGCCGGTCTTGAAGAATGGGACATGCTTTGGGGCCACGTGCACGCTTTCGCCGGTGCGTGGGTTCCTGCCCGTACGGGCGGGCCTCGATTTCACGGAGAAGGCGCCGAAGCCGCGCAGTTCGACGCGATCGCCTCTTGCGAGCGCGGTCGCGATTTCGCCGAAGATCGTCGCGACGATCTTCTCGATGTCGCGCTGATAGAGATGCGGGTTTTGTTCCGCGAGTTTTTGGACCAGCTCCGACTTGATCATCGACGCCTTTCCCTTCGTGTACGAATTGAGGGGAGGCTGCCCCGGACGATGAGGGGCGTCAAGCGCAAGTGCTTCTAAAATAAGGGATATTTGCTCCCGCAAATGCGGCAAGGGGCGGCCGATGGGCCGCCCCTTGCCAATTCGCCTGCGGGAAAGGGCGATTACTCGCTCTTTTCCTGCTTCTTCTTCAGGGCCGCGCCCAGGATGTCGCCCAGCGAGGCGCCCGAGTCCGACGAGCCGTACTGCGCCACGGCCTCTTTCTCTTCGGCGATTTGCAGCGCCTTGATCGAGAGCGTGAGCTTGCGGGCCGCCTTATCCACGTTCGTCACGCGGGCATCGACTTTGTCGCCGACCGAGAAGCGCTCGGGACGTTGCTCGGCGCGGTCACGCGAGAGTTCGTTCTTGCGGATGAACGCTTTGAGGTCGCCGACCGTGACTTCGAGGCCGCCATCGGTGACTTCGGCTACCGTGCAGGTGACGACGTCGCCCTTCTTCACGGGCCCAAGGCTTTCCATCGGATCGCCGGAGACCTGCTTGATCCCGAGGGCGATGCGCTCCTTGTCGGTGTCGATGTCGAGAACGATCGCTTTTACGACGTCGCCCTTTTTGAACTTCTTGATCGCCTCTTCACCCGGCTCGTTCCAGTCGAGGTCGGAGAGGTGGGCCATGCCGTCGATGTCGCCGTCGAGACCGATGAACAGACCGAACTCGGTGATGTTCTTGATCTCGCCTTCGATTTGGCTGCCGACCGGATGCTTGTCGGAGAACGAAGACCATGGGTTGTCCATGGTCTGCTTCAGACCGAGGCTGATGCGGCGTTTCGAAGAATCGACTTCGAGCACCATCACTTCGACCTCTTGGCTGGTCGCGATGATCTTGCCCGGGTGGACGTTCTTCTTCACCCACGACATTTCGCTGACGTGGACGAGGCCTTCGACGCCCGGCTCCAATTCAACAAATGCGCCGTAGTCGGTGATGTTGGTGACACGGCCCTTGAACTTCGCGTTCACGGGGTACTTCGCGGCGACGCCTTCCCACGGATCGGCCTCGAGCTGCTTCATGCCGAGCGAGATGCGCTGCGTGTCCGGGTTCACCTTGATGACCTGAACCTTCACGTTCGCGCCGATCGAGAGCACTTCGCTCGGGTGATTGACGCGGCGCCAGGCGATGTCGGTCACGTGCAACAGGCCGTCGACGCCGCCCAGATCCACGAACGCGCCGTAGTCGGTGATGTTCTTGACCACGCCGTCGATGACTTGGCCTTCCTTGAGGTTGGCGACGAGTTCGTTGCGCTGTTCCGCACGGCTCTCTTCCAGGACCGCACGGCGCGAGACGACAATGTTGCCGCGGCGCTTGTCCATCTTGAGAATGTGGAACGGTTCCTGCTTGTTCATGAGCGGGCCGGCATCGCGTACGGGGCGGATGTCGACTTGGCTGCCCGGCAAGAACGCGACGGCGCCGTCGAGGTCGACCGTGAAGCCGCCTTTGACGCGACCGAAGATGACGCCGGTCACGCGCTGCTTGTCTTCGAACGCGCGCTCGAGCTTCGTCCAGCTTTCTTCGCGACGAGCCTTGTCGCGGCTGAGGATTGCTTCGCCCATCGCGTTTTCGACGCGATCAAGGAAGACCTCGACGTTGTCGCCGATGGCGATCTTCGGGGCTTGGCCCGCAAGGGCGAATTCCTTGAGGGCGATCTTGCCTTCGGTTTTCAGGCCGACGTCGATGATCGCGTATTCTTTTTCGATCCCGATCACTTTGCCGGTGACGACGTTGCCTTCTTCAAGCGCGTTCGTCTTGAAGCTCTCCTCGAGCAGGGCGGCGAAGTCTTCGCGGGTGGGATTGAAGGATGCTTGGGGCGCGGCGGTGCGCGCGGCAGTTCGAGCCATTACGTTCTTTCAGGCATGTGCCAACCGGACAATTGCCCGGCGGACTTGATTGCGCTCCCGATGGGTGGGAACGGCAATCCGATTGTCAAAAAACAAAAAAGCGCTTCAGAGGCTTAAGGCCCTGAAAGCGCGTGCGTCACCCATCACGTGCGCAAGCCCGCGCGGACGATGTCCAAAGCCCGAGCGACGGCCGCTTCTATATCTAAATGGGTGGTGTCCAGCAAGGTTGCGTCGGGTGCTTGCCGCAGGGGTGCGACAGTCCGGCCCGAGTCCCGGGCGTCGCGGGTTTGGATGTCGTTTAGAACCTGCTCTTCGGAGCGGCTAGAGCCTTGATTTTTCAGCTCCAAGTGGCGGCGGTGGGCACGGGTTTCGGGGGCGGCCGTGACGAAGAGTTTGACCGTTGCGTCCGGGCAAATGACCGTTCCGATGTCGCGGCCGTCGAGCACCGCCCCCTTGCCGCCCGGCGGGTGGGCGGCGAAGTTGCGTTGGAAGTCGAGCAGCGCGTCGCGAACGGCTTGGATGGCGGCGACCTTCGACGCCGCGCCGCCGGTGCGGTCGGTGCGCAGTTCCGGGTCTTCGAGTAGCGAGAGGTCGAGCGCTTCGACGGCGCGTTGTGCGGCGGCGGGGTCGGCGGGGTCTTCGCCGCGTTTCAGCACGGCCAACCCCACCGCGCGGTAGAGGCGTCCGGTGTCGAGATGCGCGAAGCCGAGCGCCTGTGCGATCCGCCGGGCGAGCGTGCCTTTGCCCGAGGCTGCCGGGCCGTCGATCGCGATGACAGGGAGCGTCGTCATCGGTTCGGTCTCACGAATGCGGCGCCGAGTTTTTCCATCATCGGGATGAAGCCGGGAAAGCTGGTGGCGACAAATGTCGTGTCGTCGACGGTCACGGGTGCCTTGGCGGCGAGGCCTGCGACGAGGAACGACATCGCGATCCGGTGATCCATGTGGGTTTCGACTTTGCCGCCGCCCGGCATCGTGCCGCCTTCGACGGTAAGCCAGTCATCACCAAGTTCCACGTTGACGCCGCAGGCTTTGAGGCCGTTCGCGATTGCCGCGAGCCGGTCGCTTTCCTTCACGCGCAATTCGGCGAGGCCCGTCATACGCGTGCGGCCGGTCGCGAACGCGGCTGCGACGCCCAAGATCGGGTACTCGTCGATCATCGACGGGGCGATTTCAGGTTCGATGTCGATGCCTTTGAGCCCGCTCGTCTTTACGACGAGGTCGCCGATCGTTTCGCCACTTTCAAGGTGTTCGTTTTCGATCGTGATGTTCGCGCCCATTCGCTTTAGGACAGTGAATAGGCCGGTGCGGGTGGGGTTCAGCATCACGCCGTCGATGCGCAGTTCCGAACCGGGCACAAGCAGGGCGGCGACAAGCGGGAAGGCGGCCGAAGAGGGGTCTGCGGGCACGCGCACGGGCGCAGCCTTCAGTTCCGGTTGGCCGACGACAGTGATCGCGGTGCCATCCGGCGTTTGTTCGCGGCGGATTGTTGCACCGAAGTGAGTCAGCAGGCGCTCCGTATGGTCGCGAGTGGCTTCAGCTTCGATGACAGTCGTTTCGCCCGGTGCGTTCAGGCCAGCAAGGAGTACGGCCGACTTCACTTGCGCAGAGGCAACCGGCAAGCGGTAGGTCACCGGCATAGGGTCGCGCGCGCCCTTCAATGTGATGGGCAAGCGGCCGCCCTCGCGGGCGGTCGCCTCGGCGCCAAATAAGGCGAGAGGGTCCAAGACTCGCTTCATTGGCCTGCGGCGGAGCGACGCGTCGCCGGTGAATGTCGCGGTAATTGGACTGGTGGCGACCGCACCCATCATGAGGCGTACGCCGGTTCCAGAATTGCCATGGTCAAGGACGTCTGAGGGCTCCGCGAAACCGCCCACGCCGAAGCCGTGCACGTACCAGCGGTCGCCTTGCTTCCTCAGATCAGCGCCCATGACGCGCAGAACGGCGCCAGTGTTCAGGACATCTTCGCCTTCGAGGAGGCCTTCGATGATCGTTTCGCCGACGCTGAGGGCGCCCAAGATCAGCGCACGGTGGGAAATCGACTTGTCGCCGGGTACACGGATACGGCCTTTGAGCGGTCCCGAGGCGCGGGCGGTGAGCGGGGCCGGTTGGGCGTTTTCGGTCAAGGGCTTAACGGGCTCAGGCGTATCGCGGTTTTGCGCTGCAACTTCTCTTTGACAGGCGGCCCGCTTCGTGGCAATGGGACCCCCCTCAAATTCCCCCGAAACGGCTAGGAAATCACCGGTGGCCACTCCGGACTTAGGTCTTAAGCGCATTTGTCCCAGTTGCGCGGCGAAGTTCTACGATTTGAGCAAGCGTCCGATCGTTTGCCCGAAGTGCAGCTTTGCGTTTGCGCCGGAGGCGATTGTGAAGATGCGCCGGCCGCGCGCTGGCGCATCCGCGCGCGACGAAGAGCAAAGCATCGTGAAGGCGGCCGTCGTCCGTGACGACGACGACGAAGTCGAAGAGAAGGAAGCGGCCTCCGAGGACGAGGAAGAGGCCGGCGAGGAAGAGATTAAGGAAGTCGCGCTCGACGACGAGACCGTGGCCGATCCCGATCTCGTGGAAGACGAAGACGCCGAGGACACGGACGAGACCAAGCCCGAGACCGTGGGCGACGAGGTCGACCTCGAGGAAATCGAGGAAGACGCCGACGATGACGAGGAAGACGACGATACGCTGATCGAGAATGTCGACGAAGACGACGATGTCGGCGACATCATCGACAAGGATGACATCGACAAGGAATAGCGGGCGTTGCCGCCGGCGCGCGAGAGCGATACTAAGGAACTGCACCGCCCCCAAAGCGGTGCACTGCACGGTTCGGGGCTGTAGCTCAGTTGGGAGAGCGCTTGAATGGCATTCAAGAGGTCAGCGGTTCGATTCCGCTCAGCTCCACCACGCTTCGCCCTTATGGGCTACGCTTGGCGCGGCCGCGTATCGGCCCATTCAGCTGCGCCTTCAAATCCCTCAACGTTGCGGTAACGTGATCTTTCGTCATTTTGCGTACCGCTTGCGTTCGGCGCGCGAGCCAAGCCTCGAGCATTTCCTCGTGCTCGCGGCGGGCCCGATCGGGGCGGCCGGTGGCCTTCAGGTGAACGCTCACATAACGCTCGGCGAGCGTCAGTAGGCGTTCGATCGTTTCGATCGCGACGTTGCGGCCGCAGGGGCGGGCCAAGCTCAAGTGGAATTCGCGGTTGCGGCGGCCGGTGTCGCCGGCGCGGGTGCGCAGTGCTTTATCGAGTGCGGCGAACGCTTCGCGGACGGCTGCGCGGTCACTCTCGGTGGCGCGCTCGGCGCCAAGAGCGGCCGCATCCGGCTCAAGTTTGAGGCGGAGATCGAAGACGTCGTCGGCTTCTTCGCGGGTCAGGGGGCGCACGACGAAGCCGCGGTGCGGGAACGAAGTGACGAGGCCTTGCGCTTCGAGCCGCGTGAGAGCTTCGCGCACGGGGATTTTGCTTACGCCAAGTTCGCCGGCGAGCGTGTCTTGGCGCACGGGGCTATCGGCGGCAATCTCGCCACGGAGGATTTTTTCCCGCAGCGCTTCGAACACGCGGTCGGAGACGGTGCGGACTTCGAGAAGCGCCATCATCACACCACCTGGAAGCCGTGTGCGAACGTGTCTTCGTCATCGATCCAGATCGTGTTGAAGCCGGTTGCGATTGCCGCGCCTTCGATCGAGGGGATGATCGCGTCGTAGGGGCCGAGCTTCGTTTCGGCTTCGATGCGGCCGGTGAAGCGACTCAAGATGTAGCTCTCATGGACGAACGATTGGCCGACTTTGAGTTTGCCCTTGGCGTGTAGGTGCGCGAGGCGTGCTGAGGTGCCGGTGCCGCACGGGCTGCGGTCGATGGCGCGGTCGCCGTAGAAGACAGCGTTGCGGCCGTCGGCGCCGTTCGACTTCGGAACGTCGGCCCACAGGACATGGCTCACGCCCTTGATCGTCGGATTCAGCGGGTGGACGGGTTCGACTTTTTCGCGCACGAGAGTGCGCACGATCGGTGAGAGTTCGAGGATGCGCGTAGCGCCAAGCGCGTCCACGCCCTTGTATGCGCCTTGCGGTTCGACGATGGCGTAATAGTTGCCGCCGTAGGCGACGTCGATGGTGAGAGGCCCTAGCGTCGGCACATCGATCGTGATGCCTTCGGCTGCGAGATAGCTCGGCACGTTGCGAATCCTGACCGACTTTACGCGTGTGCCTTCTTGCACATAGGCGAGTTCGATTGACCCTGCGGGCACTTCGGCGATGAAGCGGCCGGGCGTGCGCGGGTGAATCAACCCCTGCTCGATGCCAAAGGTGACGATGCCGATCGTGCCATGGCCGCACATGGGCAGGCAGCCGCTGGTCTCGATGAACAGAATGCCGACGTCGGCTTCCGGCGTCGTCGGCGGGTAGAGGAAGCCGCCGGACATCGTGTCGTGTCCCCTTGGCTCGAACATCAAGCCGGTGCGGATCCAGTCGTGGTGGGCGAGGAAATTTTGACGGCGCTCGCTCATCGTGGTGCCGCGCAAGGCTGGCGCACCGCCGGCGACGAGGCGGACAGGATTTCCAGCGGTGTGGCCGTCGATGCAGAAGAACGTGTGGCGCATCAGGCGGCCTTCAGCTTCGGCCGGCGCGCGGCTGCGGTTTCGACGATTCCGCTGACGAAGGCGCGGCGTGTACCGGTCAGCGGGTAACGCGGCGGACGCACGCGCTCGCTGCCGCGGCCCATGATCTGTTCGGCGAGCTTGATCGACTGCACGAGGTCGTGCTCCGCGTCGAGATGGAGCAGCGGCATGAACCAACGATAGATTCTTCGCGCGGTCTCTAGATCTCCGGCGGCGGCAGCTTCCCACAATGCAAGCGACTCTTTCGGGAACGCGTTCGTCAGGCCCGAGACCCAGCCGCGTGCGCCGAGGGCCGCACCTTCGAGGGCGACATCGTCCAGGCCTGCGAAGGGGATGTAGCGGTCGCCCAGCGCGTTGAAGAGATCGGTGAAGCGTCTTGTGTCGGTCGAGCTTTCTTTGATGCAGACAATGTTCGCGTGCGCCGCGAGGCGCTTCAGCGTTTCGAACGAGATGTTCACGCGATAGGCGGGCGGGTTGTTGTAGAGCATGATCGGGAGCGCGGTTGCCTCGGCCACCGTGCGGAAGTGGGTGACGAGTTCCTCTTCCTGGGGGACATAGACCATTGCCGGTAGAACCATCAGGCCGGTCGCACCGAGTTTTTCGGCGTCGCGAGCCAAGGCGGCGGCGCGCGGGGTCGTCATTTCGGAGACGCCGACGATGACGGGGACGCGGCTGCGGGCGGCTTCGACCGTCGCGGTGATCATCTTGCGCTTCTCGTCCGCGTCGAGCGAGTTGCCTTCACCCACCGTGCCCATAATGATCAGGCCGTTCACGCCGTCGTTGATCAGGGCGTCCTGCACGCGCTGCGTTGCTTCATAGTCGATCGAAAGATCGGGCTTGAACTGCGTGGTGGCGGCGGGAATGACGCCCGACCAAGTGATGCGCGATGCCGGCATGGCTTGACCTTTCGTGATAGGTTTGGCCAAATCGTATACGATATTCGATTTTGAGGGCAAGCGGTGGCTAAGTCCGTTTTGGTGATCGGCGGGGGGATGGTGGGGTCGGCCTCAGCCTTGCGGCTTAGAGCTGCGGGGTTCGAGGTCGCGCTGATCGATCCCGGCGACAAGCGGCGCGGCGCCTCGTTCGGGAACGCCGGGCACATCGCGACGGAACAGGTGGAGCCGCTGGCATCGTGGCCAATGATTCTCGGTGCGCCGAACCGGCTGTTCCGGCTCGGCCGGGGCGTGCTCGACTTTAGGGCCGGCGACATCTCGATGTGGCTGCCCTGGTCGCTTCGCGTCTTGGCGGCGGCGAGCCCGCGGCGGTTTCGCCATGGCACGGCGCAGTTGAGCCAGCTACAGGCGCGTGCGCTCGATGCGTGGCAGCGGCTCGCAGCGTTGGCGGAGGCTCCCGACATCGTTAGAGCAGAAGGGCACAACATCGTTTGGATGTCGCCAGTGGCGGCGCGGCGCGGTCTGAAGGCTTGGCCGAAGGCGAATATCGGCAACACGCGCTTTCGCGAGATGACGCGCGACGAACTCGACGTCTATCGCGGGGCGCTGAACGCGGTGCCTGCGGCCGGGCTTCACTTCACCGGATCGGGGCAGTTCAAGGAGCCGCAGGCGGCGCGAGATGCTTTGCTTGCCGCGTTTCGCGCGCGTGGTGGTGCGGAAGTGCCGGGCAGTGCGGTCGCGCTTCGCGTGTATGACGGTGGTGTGGCGGTGACGCTTGACAACGGCGTCGTGCGGCATTCGGACGAGGTTTTGCTCACCGCCGGTGCCTGGTCGGGGCGCTTGATGCGTCAGCTTGGGATCGCCCCCCCGTTGATCGCCGAGCGCGGCTACTCGGTGCAAAGCGCGGAGCATCGCTGGGCGAACGGTCTGCCGCCGACGTTCTTCGAAGAGCGGTCGCTCTATGTCGTGCGGTTTTCGAGCGGGCTTCGGGCCACGAGTTTTCTTGAGCTCGGAAATCCGGATTCACCCAGCGATCCGCGGAAGTGGGAATGGCTTGAGACGCAGTTGCAGGAGCTTGGGGTTGCCTTTGCGAAGACGCCGGATCGCTGGCGGGGTCCGCGGCCAACGCTGCCCGATTTTCTGCCGGCAATCGGGCGGATGCAGGCGCACCGCCGCGTGCTCTATGCCTTTGGGCACCAGCATCTGGGCATGACACTGTCGGCGATCACGGCGGAACTGGTCGAGGCGCTGATGACGGGGGCCACCCCGGCGGTGGATCTGGCGCCGTTTCGGGTCGAGCGGTTTGGCTGAAATCTCTGCGAGCGTATTGCAGTTCCTTCTTCGGCAGATTACTCTGTGGTATAGAGTTTTAGAACGGAGGCCAGACATGCCACTATCGAAGAGTGATGCCGCGGACGCTTTGCGGACTGTCGAAGATACGGAGCGGTTCAGCCGCTCGATGCGGGGTTACGCGGCGGCCGCACCGCATTTCTTCATTTGGGGGATGGTCTGGGCGGCGGGCTACGGCTTGAGCGCGGCGCTGCCCGACAAGCGGACGCTTGTCTGGTTTGGCGCGATAGCGGTTGGCGCCTTGTCGAGCGCGATCGCAGATGCGCGCACGGTTGGGGGCGGGAAGGCGAGCGTTTGGCGGTCTGTGGCCATCGCTGGTTCAGTTGCGGCGATCGTCGGCGTGACAATGACAGTTCTGTCGCCCTTGCCGCCGCGGCAGGAGATTGCGCTCGTGCCGCTGATGGCAGCGGGGTTCTATCTGTTGATGGGGATTTGGGGTGGGCCCCGGTTCGGCGTGGCCGGGCTTTTGCTCGGTGCGGTTACGGTGGTGGGCTATTTCTTCGCCGGCGATGCGTTCGGATACTGGATGGCGGCAGCCGGCGGTGGACTCCTCTTTGTGACCGGTCTTTGGCTCAGGAGCGTGTGAGCTATGGAGCAACCGGATGAGGTGATCCACCAGCCGCTCCGGCTGAAGATTTTGGCGGCGCTGAAGGCGTTGCCGGAGGGCGAGCGGCTGGAATTCGTGCGACTCAAAGCCATCGTGAAGGCGACGGAGGGTAATCTGGGTGCCCATATCGGGACGCTTGAGAACGCGGGCTATATCAAGGTCGAGAAAGATTTCCATAACAACCGGCCTCGCACGCGGGTTGCGTTGACGCGCAGCGGGCGGCGCAGTTTTCAGGACTACGTCGAATATCTGCGCGAGCTTCTGGAGCCGAGTTTGTGATCCAGATTACCTTCCCGCAACGTGCGTTCTGCGTGTAGACTTTGATTTGCGGGGGAAACTCGAAAGGAAGAGTTTCCATGAAGGTCAAAGACGTGATGCATCGCGCCGCGACGTGGATCGGGCCGGATGCGCCGCTGCCGGAACTGGCTGCTCATATCAACGACGAAGATGTCGTACCCATCAGCCAATACGACCGGTTGGTGGGCGAGGTGACGAAGCGCGATCTTGCGCATCACAAGCGCGCAAAAACGGCGCGCGAGGTGATGCACCGCCCAATCGTCTACTGCTATCCGGAAGAGGACACGAAGGAAGCGTTTCGCATCATGCGCAAGCATGCCGTGCGACGCTTGCCCGTGATCAGCCATCAGAAGCGGTTGCTTGGTACTGTTTGGCTCGACGACGTGAAGCCTGAGCCGCGGGTGCGGTAGGGCTCTTGCATTTCTGCCGTTCGTTGCGATCTAGTTCTGCCTGATTTGGAGAACGCGATGAGCGGTCAGGTGCATGTGACGGCTGGGCGCGCGCGGCTGGCTTTGGCGCTGGCCGTTCTGGTCGATGCGATCCAGCTGCCGCTGCAAGGGGCTTCACTTACCGGAATCGGGACGCTGCCGGCTGAGGCGATCGACCTTGCGATCGATGCGGCGACCGCGCTCGTTATTTCAAGATTGATCGGGTTCCACTGGGCGTTGCTGCCGACGCTCGCGCTGGAACTCATACCGTTCGTCGATCTGGCGCCGACGTGGTTCGTCTGCGTCAGCTACGTCATTTCCAGGCGCAAGAAAGAAGGACGCTACGTCGAGGAAGGCGGCTGACTCGGGGTGCTTGCCAAAGGGCGGCTTGCATCGCATGAAAGGCGATTAGTTCTTGAGGGTCTCATGCGGATTGCTGTTGCTGCTGTATTGGTTTTGATCGTCTTGGCTGCGTCTGCTTCTGCGGCGCCGAGCGCGGAGGAGAAGGCACGGGCGCTCGACATTTACAAAACCGTCGTCGAGATGGAGACGTCGGTCGAAGGCGGCAAGACGCCCGAGATGGCCAAGTACCTGGCGGATCGATTCCGCGAGGGCGGATTTCCGCGCGAGGATGTTCACATCGTCCCGCATGAAAAGACGGCGGCGCTCGTCGTGCGCTATCGCGGCGACGGATCGGGCCGCAAACCCCTTCTGCTGCTTGCGCATATGGATGTGGTGCCTGCGCACCGCGAGGATTGGGAGCGCGATCCGTTCAAACTGATCGAGGAGAACGGCTATTTCTTCGGGCGCGGTTCGGAGGATAACAAGTCTGGCATCGCTCTCCTGACCGCGACGTTTCTCGCGCTCAAGGCGGAGGGCTTTAAGCCGACGCGCGATCTTGTCATCGTCTTTTCGGGCGACGAGGAGACCTCCGGCAACTCGACGAAGTTCTTGCTCAAGGAACATCGCGACTTGATCGATGCCGAATTCGCGCTCAATACGGATGCCGGTGGAGGCCAGCTGAGCGAGGCAGGCGCACCGGTTTTCTACGGGCTCCAGACGGCGGAGAAGACGTTTGCGAGCTTCACGCTGACGGCGAAGAATCCGGGTGGGCATTCCTCGCAGCCGCGGAAGGAGAATGCGATCTTCGATGTGGCCGATGCTGTTGCCCGGCTGCGGCGTCACAGCTTCCCGGTGATGTGGAACGACACGACGATCGTCGCGTTTCGCGCGACCGGCCCAATTACCGAAGGTAAGATCGGCGCGGCGATGATGCGGTTCGCCAAGCGGCCAGGCGACCGGCGGGCGGCTGCCGTCATCTCGGCCGATCCGTTCAGCGTGGGACAAATTCGGACGACTTGCGTACCGACGATGCTCGCCGGTGGGCACGCCGACAACGCGCTGCCGCAGCGCGCGAGCGTGACGGTCAACTGTCGCATCTTTCCCGGCGTGAAAGTCGAGCAAG
>CXWJ01015337.1_pt1 | contig 15144 bp, 11 predicted proteins | sample 590841 | NCBI WGS metagenome assembly CXWJ01 (sample SAMEA3498367, study PRJEB10139) | wastewater metagenome | biome: wastewater treatment plant; material: activated sludge | place: Austria | collected 2015-01-21 | reverse complement strand
CCATCATGCGCGTCTTCGCCGGCTCCGCCGCCCTGGCGATGGTGCTGTTGCTGGCGAACATCCGCTGGCAACTGGGACGATCGGCCGCCGCGCACCTGCGCGCCTTTCCGCGCCGCGATTCGCCGGGCATCGCTTGGCTGGCCTGTCTCGTTCTGGCGGTGATCTGCCTGAACATCGCCTCCTGGGTGCCCGGCATGATTCCGGTACTCGCCCTGGCCAAGATCCTGATCTGGGTGGGCGCCGCGCTCAGCTGGGTGCCGCAGAGGTTCAAGGTATGAACGACGACCTCGTGGCCAGCCTGCTCGCCGCCGTGGAACGAGCCCCTGACGACGTGCCGCTGCGGCTGCACCTGGCGCAGTTGCTGGTGGCTCTCGGCCGCCAGGGCCAGGCGGTTGTGCACTGTGCCACGGTGCTGCAGCAAGATCCAGGCAACGACGCCGCGCGAGCGCTGATCGCACAGGCATTGGACGCACCGGTCCCGCCGCCGCCGTCCGCCGCGCCCTCGTCCGCGTCGGCCACCCCGGAAACCACCGACGCCCCCGCCGCAGCGGAGAACGCCGTCCCTCCGGACGCCGACACGGCCGACTTCTGGCACCACGCCGAGAACCAGTTCGAGGGCCTCGTCCCGCCAACCTTCGTGGACGAACCACCCGCCATCTCCGGTGCACCCGCCTGGGACGTCGAGCAGCCGACCGTCACGCTCGCCGATGTCGGCGGTCTCGAGAACGTCAAGGATCGGCTGAACGCGGCTTTCCTCGCGCCGTTGCGGAACCCCGGCCTGCGGCGGCTCTACGGCAAGTCGCTGCGTGGCGGACTCCTGCTGTATGGACCGCCAGGCTGTGGGAAGACCTTCCTGGCGCGGGCGGTCGCCGGCGAGTTGGGTGCCAAGTTCATCCCGGTCGGCATCTCCGACATCCTCGACATGTACGTCGGTGTCTCCGAGGGCAATCTTCATGAGGTCTTCCAGCTAGCCCGGCAGTCGGCTCCCTGCGTCCTCTTCCTCGACGAACTCGACGCCCTGGGACAGAAGCGCTCGCTGACCCGGAACACCGCCATGCGAACCACCGTCAACCAGCTGCTCACCGAGATGGACGGGGTGGCCGACTCCAACGAGGGCGTCTTCGTACTGGGAGCCACCAATCAGCCGTGGGACATCGACTCGGCGCTGCGCCGTCCGGGAAGGCTCGACCGCACCCTGCTCGTGCTGCCGCCCGACGAGCCGGCCCGGCGCGCGATCTTCGCCCACCACCTCAAGGGACGCCCGATCGCCGGCATCGACCTCAGCCGCTGCGTGGCCAGCACGGACGGGTTCTCCGGAGCGGACATCGCGCACGCTTGCGAGAGTGCTGCCGAACTCGCGCTGCTCGACTCGGTGCGTTCCGGCGAGCCGCGGATGATCGGTCAGAGCGACCTGGACGAAGCACTCCGCCAGATCACGCCGTCGATCATGCCGTGGCTGCAGTCGGCGCGAACGGTCGTCCAGTACGGCACCGACGACGGCACCTTCAAGGACCTCCGCGCCTACCTGAAGAAGCGGCGCCTGCTGTAGTGCGCCTGGCGTCCACTGCGTGGTCGGGGCCTAAGCCTTCGCGATCTTGGCCGTCTTCGCTGATGTCCGGGTGTGGGTGTGGTAGCCGCGCTTCTTGCCGGTGACCTTCACGGTGATCCGCTTGCCGCGGTCGGCTTTCGTCAGCTTGTAGGTGCTCTTGGTGGCCTTCTTGATCTTGGTGCCGTTGCGGTACCACTGGTAGGTCACCGTGGTCGGCTTGGGCGACCAGGCGAGGGTGGCGGTGAGCTTCTTGCCGACCTTTCGGGTGCCGGTGATCTTCGGGGCGGGGGTTGAGGCGAAGTCTCCCTTGCCAACCAGTCCGGCGTAGGCGGACGCCGTCCAGCTTGCCTCGTAGCCGTCGCGGTGGCCACCGACCACAACCTGCGGGTAGAAGTCGTAGTCGGCGGAGGTGAGGGTGTAGGTGCTCCCGGTGGCACCGTCGATGAGGTAGCCGTCCCGGAACCAGCGGTAGCTGTAGCGGGCGGGTGCCGGCGTCCACTGCGGCATGGTGACGGACAGAGTCTGGCCGACCTTCGGCTTCTTGCCGCCGACGATCTTGGGCTTGTGGGTCTTGCTGAACTTCTGACCCTTCAGCACCTTCTGGTGAACGGTGACGGTGATGGACGCGCCTGACACCGCGTTCGCGAAGTAGAGCCGCTCGCTGGGGCCGGTGTAGTGCAGCGCGCCGTCCCGGTAGAGCCCTTCGAAGCTGAGCAGCGGCTTGCCCTTCTCGTCCCGCATCGCGATCGGGTAGCTGGCCTCCGCGACGAGGTCGGGCAGTGTGACCGTCTGATCGCGGCCCTGGAAGTCTCCGCTCCAGCCGGCCAGGGGGGAGAAGTCGTGGATCCGGTTGTTCTCCAGGTTGAGGTTCGCGCCCTTGGGCAGGTCGGCCAGTGGCGAGATGTCGGTGATCTGGGCGTCCTGCAGCAGCACCGTCTTGAGTCCGGTCGCACCCCGGAGCGCCTCGATGTCCTGCAGCGAACTCCCGTACGCCCGCAGGTCGACCAGCCCCGCCAGCGACCCGGCCGGGCCCAGGCTAGTCACCTTGGTGTGCGGCAGGTAGAGGGTCTTCAGCGATGGCATCGTCCCGGCCACCGACACGTCCGTGACCTTGGTGGAGCCCACGTTGAGCGTCTCCAGCGCCGGGAGACCGGCCAGCGGGGACAGATCGCTGATCTCCGGCGCGGACGCGAGGTGGAGGGTCACAAGGCTCGTCAGGTTCGACAGCGGGGTCAGGTCGGTCAGCGTCGGGCTGCCGAGAGTGAGCAGGGTCAAGCCCGTCAGACGGCCCACGGACGTCAGGTCGCTCACCGGCGTCTCGGTGATCGCCAACCCCTCTATCCGGTCGCTCAGGATGGGAGTGACGTCGGTCGCCTTGGGAGCCCCCACCGTGACTCTCGGCGCCGACCACCCCTCGAAGTCGGAGAGGTCCGTCAACTCTGGGCCGTAGATCCTGAGGACGTCCAGGATGACCGGGACGCCGGCCTTCTCGAACGGCCGGTCGCCGGTCGCGCCCAGTGTCAGCTTGTCGAGCGTCATCCCGTCCAGGAAGCCGAGGTCGTGCTGCGGGGTCGACGTCAGGGCGAGGCTGGACAGGCCGCTGAGGTCGGCCAGGGGAGCGAGCTCCACGGACGCGGGGACGTTCAGCTGCAGGGTGCGCAGGGTGTCGAGCTGGGCCAGCGGCGTCACGTCGGTGAGGGCGGTGGACCGCAGCCGGAAGTCGGTGACGCTGGTCAGCAGCTCGGCGCCGGTCAGGTCGCTGATCGCCTCGTCGGCGGGTTCGTAGCAGTTCACGTCCGTCAGGCCGGCGAGCACCTGCTCGGTGAGCGCGTCCACCTTGGCTGCCCGCTTCAGGCATGTCGCGAACGCGGGGTCGGGGACGAGCGCCGCGTCCGGGGCCGGTTCCTCCGCCCGTGCGGCTGGAGCCGACGCGACCAGACTCAGCGCGGTCGTGACCGCGCACAGCTTTATTGCGAACCGAATCAGCCGAGCCACGTCCGGACCTTCCCCCAATGCCTGACCTCATCATTCCCGATGGAGGACATCGATGCCTACGCTTCGACTGTGACAGTCGATCACAGTCGCCAAGCCTGGGTGGCCGACCTGGATGAGCAGGCGGGTGATGCAGCGCTCGTGCTTGCTCGCGTGGCCACGGACAGTGGCGTGCGCACGTCCCTGGACGAAGCGATCGCCGAGTTCGGCTTCGACAAGGCCGAGCTTGAGGCGGAACTGGACGCTGACCTCGCCGCGGGCCGGGAGTGAACCCTCTGAGGGCCTGAGCCGGGCTCCTTCGCGTCCGCCACGATGGTCCCCAAGACGCGGGCGACCGCGAGGAAGGAACCGACGTTGACGCTGGGCAAGATCGGATCTGCGCCCATGCGTCGCACAGAAACGTCAGAGGTGGCGCCTAGCCTGACTCTAAGGTCGATCGAGGAGGAAAAGGTCATGCCGGGCAGTCGAGATCAAGTGCGGGTTGGTGGCGAAGCCGCGCGTCGCCCTGGTGCCGACCTGACTCCGTTCCGGGCCATCGCGGAGTCGGTCAGCGCCGAGGGTGGCGAGCTCGTTGAGCAGGTGTCGGCTCTGATCGACCGGGCGCAGGTGTTCGCGGCCACTCAGGTGGACGCGACGCTCACTCTCCGGAACTGGTACATCGGGCGGATGATCGACGTAGCCGTGCTGAAGGAGCAGCGTGCCGGGTACGAGCAGGAGATTGTCGCAACACTGGCGCGACAGTTGGCCGGGCGCTACGGGCGGCGGAGTTTCAGTCGGGCCAACCTCTATCGGATGCTGCAGTTCACCCGGCTGTTCCCTGACGCGGAGATTGTCGCAACACTGTCGCAACAATTGAGTTGGAGCCACCTTCACGCCCTACTTCCGGTTCGGATGCCAGAGGCGCGGGTCTACTACATCGAGCAGGCCGTGAGTGCACATCTGAGTGTGCGTGCCTTGCGGGAACTCATCGGACGGCAGGGATTCGAGCGCAAGGAGATCGCCAACGCGCAGGCTCCGTCGGACGCCGTGGTCCCCGTCGACACCTTCCGTGACCCCTATCTCCTCGACTTCCTCGGGCTGAGGGACGCCTACGCTGAACGCGACCTCGAAGCGGCGATCATGGCAGACATGGAGGAGTTTCTCCTCGAAGCGGGGAATGGCTGGGGATTCGTGGCGCGGCAGAAGCGGATGACTGTCGGCGATGACGACTTCTACCTCGACCTGTTGTTCTACTCTCGTCCGCTGCGTCGGCTGATCGCGGTTGAGCTGAAGCTGGGCAGGTTCAAGGCAAGTCACAAGGGCCAGATGGAGCTGTACCTGAAGTGGCTCAACCGTTACGAGCGGCTTGAAGGCGAGGAGTCCCCGATCGGTTTGATCCTGTGTACCGAGGCGAGTCGCGATCAGATCGAGTTGCTGGAGATGCACAAGGACGGGATCGTCGTCGCCGAGTATTGGACGACGCTCCCGCCGAAGGCGGAGCTCCAGGCCCGTATCCAGGCGGTCTACCGGGAGGCGCAGGAGCGGATCGCCCGGCGACAGCTCTCAGGCCCGGCGGGCGAGGACATTGATGAGTAGGGATTGGCCGGCCGCCGAGACGTCCATGACCTTGGTGAAGGCCACGCTGAGCATCTCCAGCGCCGTGAGTCGGACATGACGGTTCTGCGCGCGAGAACGGATCGATGGCAGCGCCCGAGCCAATGACTGTGTATTTAGTCGCATATAAAGCATGTGAGATATGCTTTACTATGAGTGTCATACACATGGCTGACGGGAGGGTTGTCCGATGCGTTCGCTGTCGTCGATCCCAGTCGTGGCTTTGCGCGACCACGTTGTGGGGCGTGGTGTCAGTGCGCTGGCCCTGGATGACGTCGTGGAGCTGACTGGTCTGTCTCGTGGGGCCGCCAAAGAGGCGATGCGGCGAGCGCGTGCAGCCGGGCACTTCTTTCTTCCGGCGCCTGGGCTCTACATCCCGATTCCGTCCGAGTATTCGACCTGGGGCGTGGTGCCGGCGATGGACTTCATCGACCAGTTGATGGAGTTCCTGGGGCGTCGGTACTACGTCGCGCTGCTGACGGCGGCGGAGTTGCACGGGGCTGCGCACCAGCGTCCGCAGGTGTTCCAGGTGATGGTCGACGCGAGAGTGGCCGATCGGGAGATTGGACGGGTACGGCTGCGGTTCAGTGTCAGTGCCGACCTGGATGCTGTTCCTGTGACTCTGAAGAACTCGCGTACGTCCCAGGTTCGGGTCTCCACTCCGGAGGCCACCGTCTTCGACCTCGCCGCGCGTCCGCGGCAGTCTGGTGGCTTGTCGAACGTGGCAACGGTGCTGGGGGAGTTGGTCGAGGATTCGAAGCTCGATCCTTCGAAGCTGTCCGCGGCCGCCGCCTTGTACCCGCTCGCGGTCGTCCGGCGGGTGGGTTGGCTGCTTGACCGGGTGAACGACTACGTCGACACCTCTGATCTGGCCGTGCCGCTGCGCGACCTAGTTCAGGCCGGGTCGCTGGAGGGCCGTCGAGCCGTCGACCTACTGGTAACTGGCGGACCACGTCGGGGCCGCACGAACTCCCGCTGGGGGCTGGTTGAGAACGCAGATGTGGAGCCCGACCTGTGATCCCCCGCGCAGCCATTGACGCGTGGGCCGCTGACCATCCGTGGCCCACGCTCGCGATGGTCGAGCAAGATCTGGTGCTGGCCCGCCTGATCGTTGAGTTTGCTCAGCACCCGCTGCTCGGCAATGAGTTGGTGTTCCGAGGCGGCACCTGCGTTCATCAGCTTGTGCTGCCGCGTCCTCTTCGCTACAGCGAGGATCTCGACTTCGTCCGCACGACACACTCGGGCATTGGGCCGGCGCTGGATGCGATTCGCGAGGTTGCGGCCAGCGTTGGTCTGGAGGTTGCCGGCACGACGATCGGCCAGCACCCGAAGGTCAGGCTTCGCGCCGGTGCAGAGACCGACCCGTCGGCGAGCTTGCGGGTCAAGGTCGAGATCAATACCCACGAGACGTCACCGGCACTGCCTCTGGTTCGGCTCCCGTTCCAAGTGGTCAGCGATTGGTTTGCTGGTGACGCAGAAGTCCTCACCTTTGCGCCTCCAGAGCTGTTCGCCACCAAGATCCGGGCGCTCTACCAGCGACGCAAAGGACGTGACCTGTTCGATCTGTGGCTTGCCCTCACCGATCTCGGCGTCCCCGGCCGCGACATCGTGAACGCTTTCGAGCCATACCGCCCGGATGGCTTGTCGGCCGCGCTCGCCGAGGCGAACCTTCGCGCGAAGCTTATCCGCCATGTGATGCGCGACACGCTGCCCGATGAAGCTTCGCTGGTCACTCCCTATGACGGGCCGCAGCGGAGCCTCGTTGTGCATGAGACTGCTTTCCGCGTTCCGGTCGACTTGGACCTTGCCGCGCCAGGCGCGATCACACAGCTGGGTGGCGTGATCGCGGCAGATGACAGTCGGAACCGTCAGATCGCCGAGGACATTCGGGCGGCGCTCGCCCAGGGCCGGAAGTGCCTCGTGCTGTCGCGCCGCCGGGACCACCTGACCGCGCTCGCTGCATTGCTACCAGGCGCCGATCCGCTGCTCATGCGAGGTGGCACCGGCGCCAAGGCGCTCGCCGCCATTCGGGAGAAGATCGCCGACGCAGGCCCGAACGACCCCCTGCTGGTGCTGACGACCGTGCCCTACGGAGGCGAGGGATTCGATGCGCCAGTCATCGACACGGTCTTCCTGGTCGGACCGATCTCCTACCCAGGATTGCTCATTCAGGCGGTCGGGCGGGCGCTTCGGAGATACCCCGGCAAGACAGAGGTCGTGGTTCACGACTACGTCGACGCCGCGGTGCCGGTGCTCAACGCTCAGTACAACAGGCGGCGAGCCGGCTACCGGCAACTGGGCTTCACGACCACGTAACTAACCGGTCGTTGCGGCCAAACCTTGCTGGGCCTCTGTGAGGTTGCGCTCCAGTCGGGTGACCTCATTCGGGGCAAGGGCGAGCACCGCAGCCGCGTCGCGCCAGGTGGCGGTGGCCGCCACGACCTCGCCGACGATCTGGTCGTACTCGGCCTTGTCGATTCCGAATTCACCAGCCAACTCCGTAAGGCCGCGGGCTTCGGCGCCGGGGGTGTCGTAGCCGCAGATTGAGGTGGCCCGGGTCGTCCCGCCGACCTCGTCCGGGGTGATGTCGAAGGCGGGGGAGAGCCGCCACCCGGCCCGGCTCCACAGCAGGGCGTGGTTCTTCAGGTGGTCGTCGGTGTTGCGCATGGCGATGTTGAAGGCGACCCGGCGCAGCAGTTGGCGGAGCGTCCCGGGCAGGTCGGCAAGGTCTAGTTCGGTCAGCGCCTCGCCGATCTCCAGGTAGTCGCCGGAGGCCGGGTCGGGGGCGTCCGTGATGGTGAACGCGGATTGGTAGGGGATGCGGTGACCACTCGCGTCCCGGTCGAAGCGGTCGAGGATCAGCGCGCGACCGCGTCCGACATCGACCAGACGGCTCACGGGCACCTCGATGCCTGCGGCCGCGGCCAGGTCGAGGCAGAGCTTCTCCCAGGCCACCACCTCGATGGTGTCGGTCTTCGCGGCGAACTTCGCGATCGCCAGACGATCGTTGTCGATCACCGAAGCCTTGGGACGGGCGCCGCCCAGCGCGCTGCTGCCGGTGCCGAGCAGCAGCTTCACGGCCGCCAGGTCGTCCGGGTCGTCCTCCACGGCGCGGGTGGCTTCGGCGATCTCTCGCAGGTGCACCAGCTTCGGTGCCTCGTGCTCGTGGGAGAGGAAGGGGCCGTCCGGCTCGGCGCGCAGTCGGAGGGCGCCGATGCGTGCGAAGTCGTCGACGCTGAGCAGCAGTTCGGCATCGTCGAGCGGGCGGCCGCGGTTTGCCCGCAGCGCGAGTCGGCGTCCCCACCAGTCGGGGCCGGCGTCGGACAGACCGCGCGGCAGAGCGCCGGCCACGTGCTGGGTTGCGGCCAGATCAAGGTGCGGATCCAGCGGAAGCTTCTCGCTGCGAGCCAGGTAGGACGACCGGTACCGGAACTCGCTGCGGACGATCCGGTGGTCGCGGGAGTCGACCTCGACGTCGCCCATCGGGACGGTGACTCCGTCGAGTTCGACGTGCACCTCGAAGGCGCGGCTCATCGGCGCACTCGCTTGGGCAGGATGCGGTCGGCGCTGGCCCGACCGAGGTCGGAGTTGTACGGGTCAAGCGCGGTGAGAAGCATGTCGTTCACGCCGAGCACGCGCGCGACCGCGAGGAACGCCCCGAGGTTCACGCTGGGGTCACCGTGTTCGATCTTGGTGAGTGTCGGACGCGAGATCCCCGCGCGCTCGGCGACCTGGGCCGCGGTGTAGCCCAGCAGCTTGCGCCAGGTCGTCAGGTAGGTGCCCAATGCCGCAGCGTCCCGAGCGGTGCGGCGCGCGCCTAGCATGACAACTCCTATGATTAGCGCAATGAACGCTTGCATTATATACGTCAGTTGCAGTGAACGCTAGCTTTAGAAGCGTCGCTCGTTGACCAGCTGAAATGCGCGACGCTTGGTGCCGCGTTGATGGTCTCTCCAGCTGGGGTGGCAGTCAGCCCACGACGGGAACGTATCGCAGACCGTGTCAGATTTGTATCGTAGAAACTGTCATTATTGTATCGTAGGCTGATGGTGTACTTGCCGCGGATCGTGGACGGGCAGCTCGACCGACTGCTGGCCGGGCTGCCCGCTGTCGTCGTGGAGGGGCCTAAGGCAGTCGGAAAGACCGCGACCGCGCGTCGCCGGGTGATTGCAGCCGTATCGCTGGATGACCCAGCTGAGCTGGCGTTGATGCAGGGAGACCCGCAACGCCTTGCGCGGATCGCGAAGCCGGTGTTGATCGACGAATGGCAGCACTACCCACCGGTCTGGGACCGGGTTCGGCACGACGTCGATGCCGGGGTCACTCCTGGCAGCTATCTGCTCGCCGGTTCCAGCTTCCCGGCCGAGGCGCCCAGGCACTCGGGAGCCGGTCGCATGGTGACGGTGCGCATGCGGCCATTGAGCCTTGCTGAGCGGCAGTTGACCACGCCGACGGTGTCGTTGGCCGACCTGCTCGCCGGTCGGGCCGAGATCGGCGGCGAGAGTCGTCTCACGCTCGACGACTACACCAGCGAGATCACCGCGTCCGGCTTTCCCGGCATCCGTTCGGTGCCCGGCGATGTCCGAGCCGACCTGCTGGACGGCTACCTCGCCACCGTCGTGGATCGTGACTTTGCCGATGCTGGACGGCCGGTCCGGCGTCCGTCCACCTTGCGCGCGTGGCTTGCGGCCTATGCGGCAGCGACCTCGACCTCCGCGGCGTACAACGTGATCCTTGACGCCGCGACCCCGGGGCTGCCGGACAAGCCGAGCCGGTCGACGATCATCGCCTACCGCGAGGTTCTCGAACGGATGTGGCTGTTGGAGGAACTCCCGGCCTGGACTGGTTCGAGGAATCTGCTCGCCGCACTGAGGCAGGCCCCAAAGCACCATCTCGCTGATCCTGCGCTGGCCGCGAGGCTGCTCGGTGTCGGCAGCCGCTCGCTGTTGAGCACGCCTCATCCCGGTTCCGTCTCTATCGCACGTGATGGCACACTCCTCGGCGCGTTGTTCGAGAGCCTCGTCACCCAGTCGGTGCGGGTTTACGCGGACGCAGTGCGCGCCCAGGTGACTCACTTGCGAACCCAGCGCGGTGACCACGAGATCGACCTGATCGTCGCCGGCCAGGACGGCTCCGTGGTCGCTCTGGAGGTGAAGCTCGGCCCGACTCCTGAGGAGCGCGATCTTCGGCACCTGCGATGGCTCCGGGAGCACATCGGGGACGACCTTGCGGACGCGGCGGTGATCACCACCGGACCGAGCGCCTATCGCAGGTCGGACGGCATCGCCGTCATCCCAGCGGCGCTACTCGGCCCGTAGAGACGTGATCGTCGCAGGTTCGCCTGTGGTGCCCTGACTCCTCTACCTCGCTGTGAAATGGCGGTCAGTTCGGCACTGTCGGAGGGGGCCGATAGCCTGAGGCTCAGTTGTTCGGGAAGGGTTGCGAGGTGGAGCACCACGAGGTCGAGACGCTGCGGGAGCGGCATCCGGCGTGGCGGCTGCTGCGCGCGGGGAACGCGCCGCTGGTGCTGACCTTCCTCGGGCGGTACTTCGTCGAAGAGAACCACGGAGCGACCTCCGCCTCGGTGCTGGCGGCGGCGCTCGACGACCAGCTGTACGCGCTCAACACCGACCCTGAGCAGCCGCGTTACCCGAAGTCGCCGACGGATTACCTGGACGACTGGGCCGCCGATGCGGCGGGTTGGCTGCGCCGGTTTTATCCGCTCGGGTCGGACGAGATCCACTACGACGCCACGCCGGCCTTCGAGAAGGCGTATGCCTGGGTGACGAGCCTGCGGGTGCGGCCGTTCGTCGGGACAGAGTCGCGGCTGCAGACGGTCGTCGAACTGCTGCGCCAGATCGTGCACGGCGCCGAGACCGACCCCGCCGCCCGGCTCGCCGAACTGCAACGCCGACGAGAGCAGATCGACGCCGAGATCGAGGCGGTGACGGCCGGCGAGATCGAACCGCTGGGTGCGACGGCGCTGCGCGAGCGGTACCACCAGTTCGCCGGCACGGCGCGCGAGCTGCTCGCCGACTTCCGCGAGGTGGAGGAGAACTTCCGGGCGCTCGACCGTTCGGCCCGCGAGCGGATCGCGGCCTGGTCGGGCGGCAAGGGAGAACTGCTCGCCGACCTGGTCGGCACAAGGGCGGTCATCGACGGCTCCGACCAGGGCCGCAGCTTCCAGGCGTTCTACGACTTCCTGCTCTCCGAAGCCCGGCAGGCCGAGCTCTCCGACCTGCTCGACCGGGTGCAGACGATGGACGCGCTCGCGCCCGATCGCCGCCTGCGCACCGTCCATCACGACTGGTCGGACGCCGCCGAGCGCACCCAGCAGACCGTCCGGCAGATCTCCGAACAACTGCGCAGATTCCTCGACGACCAGGTGTGGCTGGAGAATCGGCGGGTGATCGATCTGGTCCGCGCGGTGGAGGCCGCGGCGCTGGCCTGCCGCGACACCCCGCCCGACCTGGGGCTGGAGGTGGATGAGCCGGGCATTGCCATCGCGCTGCCGTTCGAGCGTCCGCTGTACGACCCGCGTCCGGCCACCCGGGTGGACAGTCTGCTCGACCCGGACGCCGAGGCGGAGGTCGACGTAGCGGCGCTGTTCGCCCAGACCTTCGTCGATCAGACCCGGCTCGCCACGCACATTCGCACCGTCGTCCCGCCGCGCGGCCGGGCGCTGCTCAGCGACATCGTCGAGCTGTACCCGATCACCCAGGGCGCGGCCGAGATCGTCGCCTACCTCGCCCTGGACGAGGACGACCTCACCGTCGCGATGGACGAGGCGGACGAGATGCTGCTCGAATACGACGACACCGCTGACGGTGGGGATCGTGTGAGGCGGGTTCGGTTGCCGAAGGTGACGGTGAGCCGCCGATGAGAACGCCCGAGGAGCACGCGGTCGGCTCCGCGATCATCCGGCTGATGCGCGGCGTGGTCTATCGCGAGTCCGACGAGAACAGCTGGCTCACGCTGCAGCATCAGGGCGCGCCGATCCGCGACCACTTCGCCGCCATCGGCGTTGAGGTCGTCCTCGACGACACCGAGGGGTACGCCTACCTGCGCTCGGCCGACGAGAACGAAGAGGACGAGCCCCTTCCGCGGCTGGTGATGCGCCGCAGCCTCACCTACAACCTCAGCCTGCTGCTGGTGCTGCTGCGCAAGCGACTGGTCGAGTTCGAGACCTCCGGCAGCGAGGGCAAGCTGGTGCTCAGCCGCGACCAGATCGTCACGATGCTGCAGCTCTTCCTGGCCGACTCCACCAACGAAGCGCGGGTGATCGACACGGTCGACGCCACCGTCCGCAAGGCTGCCGAGCTGGGGTTCCTGCGTCCGTTGCGCGGCCAGCCCGATCACTGGGAGGTGCGGCGCATCCTCAAGGCATACGTGGACGCCCAGACCATGTCGGACTTCGCCGCTAAGCTGGCCGACTACGCCAAGTCGGGGGCCACCGGACGGACGACCGTCCCCGGCGGAAGCGGTGACCACGATGACTGACGCACTGTTCTCCAGCGTCGAGCTGGGCAACGCGCCGCGCTCCGGGTTCCGGCTGCAGCGGGTGGAGGTGTTCAACTGGGGCACCTTCGACAAGCGGGTGTGGCGGCTGGAGCTGACCGGCGAGACCACCCTGCTCACTGGCGACATCGGCAGCGGCAAGTCGACTTTGGTCGACGCCGTGACCACGCTGCTGCTGCCCGCGCATCGCATCTCCTACAACAAGGCCGCGGGCGCCGACGCCAAGGAGCGGACGCTGCGCAGCTACGTCCTGGGGCACTACAAGTCGGAGCGCATCGAGGCCACCGGGTCGTCCAAGCCGATCGGGCTGCGTGACCACCGCGGCTACTCGGTGATCCTCGGAGTCTTCGCGAACGAGGGGTACGGCGAGACCGTGTCCCTCGCCCAGGTCTTCCACCAGCGGGACGCGGCCGGGCAGCCGGACCGGTTCTTCGTGACCGCGGAGGCCGAGCTCTCCATCGAGAGTGACTTCACCGGGTTCGGCGCCGATCTGCTCGACCTGCGCCGGCGGCTGCGGACGGGCGGCGCGGAGATCTTCACCGTCTTCCCCGACTACGCGCGCTCCCTGCGCCGCCGCCTCGGCATCAAGTCCGACCAGGCGATGGAGCTCTTTCATCAGACCGTGTCGATGAAGTCGGTCGGCAACCTCAACGAGTTCGTCCGCACCCACATGCTCGAGCCGGTGGACGCGACCGACCGGATCAAGGGGATCGTCGACCACTTCGAGAACCTCACCAAGGCGCACGATGCTGTCAAGCGCGCCCAGGAGCAGTTGGCGGCGCTGACCCCGCTGGTCGCCACCGCCGACCGGTTCGACGAGGCCCAAGCGCGACGTGCCGAACTCGAGCGGCAGCGGGACGCTGTCAGGCTCTTCTTCGCCGAACTTCGCACCCAGCTGCTCACGGCCGAGATCGCCGGCCACGAACTCGCAAGGGACCAGCGCAAGCTGGATGTTGAGGCGGCCGAACAGGAGCAGGGCCGGCTCGGACGGACCCGCGACGGACTGCTGGAAGAGCGCGCCCGGGCCGGTGGGGATCGGATCGGCGAGCTGGAGAAGCTGGCCGCCGAGGCTCACCAGGAGGCTGAGACCCGACGGGGCAGGCGCGTCGGGTTCGACGACAGCGTGCGAAGACTCGGCTTGGAGCCGGTCGGTGATGCCGCGGGGTTCGCTGCGCTGGGCGGGCTGCTGACCTCGGTGAAGGAACAGCTGGAGCAGCAGGAATCCGAACTTCGGACGGCGCTGGCTGAACATCTCGGCACCCGGAACGACCTGACCCGCGAGAGCGAGGCGACCAGGGCGGAGTTGACCAGCCTCGGCAGTCGGACGAGCAATCTGCCGAGCAGCCAGCTGGCGATCCGCGCCGAACTGTGTGCCGACCTCGGGGTGGACGCGGACGATCTCCCGTTCGCCGGGGAACTGCTTGACCTCGCCGACGAGCATCAGGCCTGGCGCGGTGCCGCCGAGCGGGTGCTGCGCGGGTTCGCGCTGTCCTTGCTGGTGCCGCAGCAGCACTACGAGCGCACCGCCCGCTGGGTCAACGAGCGCCGGCTCACCCACCGCGGTCCCGACGGTCGGACGACGGGCGCCCGGCTGGTCTATGAGCGGGTCTCCGACCGGCGGGTCACGCTGGTGTCCGCGTCCGGCGAGGACGGGCTGATCCTCGCCGACTGCCTGGAGGCCAAGGACGGCCCGTTCGCGGCCTACCTGCGCAACGAACTCGTCCGCCGCGCCGATCACCGCTGCGCCGAGACCCTTGAGGAGTTTCGGGCTTCGCAGCGCGCGGTGACCCGGCAGGGCCAGGTCCGCTCCGGCAACCGCCATGAGAAAGACGACAGGTTCCGCGTCGATGACCCGCGCAACTGGGTGCTGGGCTGGGTCAACGAGCGCAAGGTCGCCGCCCTCACCGAACAACTCGTGCAACAGCAGGCGCAGTGGACTGCCGCCGACGAGGCGCGGGCCGCGGTGGACGCCGAGCTGAAGCAGTTGAACGCCCAGCGCGAGACGCTCGGCCGGCTCAGCGGCTACTCGGCCTGGTCCGAGCTCGACCACGAGGAGGCGGCCGCCCGCGCCGAGGCTGCCGAGGCGGAACGGAAGCGCCTGCTGGCCGGTTCGTCCGCGCTGGCCGAGATCGACCGCCGGCTGACCGAGGTCGGCGAGGCCCTCGCGGAGGTGGGGCTGCTGCTGAGCAGACTGCAGCGCGACATCGGCAAGCTCGATGACCGGATCGCGCGCGACGAGGCGCTGCTCCGCAACGACGAGGCGTTCGTGGGCCAGTGCGAGGAGGCCGAGCTGGCGGCCGCACGCGACGCCTACCCGCTGCTGCAGGACCGCCTCGGCAAGCAGCTTCCGACCCGTCCGGAAGACTGCCCGGCGGCGTCCGACTCGATTACCGCCGAGCTGACCGGCCAGCTCGACCGGACCATCCGCGAACTCAGCGGCTACACCACCAGCCTGCTGCAGTACATGAGCGAGGTGCGGCGGCGCTGGCCGG
>CXWJ01001226.1_pt2 | contig 15145 bp, 15 predicted proteins | sample 590841 | NCBI WGS metagenome assembly CXWJ01 (sample SAMEA3498367, study PRJEB10139) | wastewater metagenome | biome: wastewater treatment plant; material: activated sludge | place: Austria | collected 2015-01-21 | reverse complement strand
GTCTTGCTGTTCGTCATGGCCTACATTCTGAACGTGTTGAACATCGCCTTCTTCGGGCTGGAGTTCTTCGTCGGCGTCATCCAGGCCATCGTTTTCGGCCTGCTGACGCTCATCTTCATGAGCAGCGCCACCGAACACCACGGCGGCGACGAGGAACATCACTAATCGTGTGTGAATCCGCGCCGCCTGCGGGCAGCGCGTAAGAGCAATCAAGAACGTCAAATCCTGGCGACTGCGGCGCTCCAGCGCCGACAAGCCAAACTAGCGAACACTGGAGGATTATTCATGGATGAGTTGTCTGCAGCCGCTTTGGCAGAAGGTCTCAAGGCCATCGGCGCCGGCCTGGCTATGTTGGGCGCCATCGGCGCCGGTGCCGGTATCGGCATCCTGGTCGGCGGCGCGGTGCAAGGTATCGCCCGCAATCCCGACGCCAGCGGTAACATTCAGACGAACATGATTCTGGGCATCGCGTTCACCGAGGCCGTAGCTATCTACGCCCTGGTCGTCGCCCTGATCATCCTGTTCGTGTTCTAGAGCAATGCCGTCCGGCGGTCTGTGTTCGCCGGCTTATGCACAATCGAGAGGACCACGAATGGAAGCATTAGGCATTAACCTGGGTTACCTGCTGACGCAAATCCTGGGCATCACTGCGCTGATTTTGTTGTTGACGGCTTTCGTCTACAAGCCCATCCTGCGCGTGCTCGACCAGCGCAAGGCGCGCATCGCCAAGGGGCTGGAAGACGCCCGCCAGGCGGAGATCGCCCGCCAGAGCGCCGACGCCGACGCCAAGCGCATCCTGGACGAGGCTCGCGTCGAGGCATCCAACATCCGCCGCGAGGCGGTCGTTGCCGCCGAACAGGCGGCCAAGGATGTCGAGGCCCGCGCCCGCGAGGACGCCAAGGGCATCATGGCCACGGCTCAGACCGAGGCGACCGAGGAGCGCAACCGCATTCTGGCCGACCTGCGCGGCCAGGTAGCGGCCATCTCCATCGCCGCCGCCAACAAGCTGGTCGGCGAGTCGCTGGACGAGCGGCGGCAGCATCAGCTCATCAACGACTTCTTCAGCCGCGTCCCGGCCGAAGTGGGCGCGTTGAAGGGCGACGCCGCCGAGATCACCAGCGCCCTGCCCCTGACGCCCGCCGAGCAAGAGTCGGTGCGCAAGATCGTCGGCGCGAGCAACGTCCAGTTCAAGGTCGACCCGACCATCCTGGGCGGGCTGATCGTGCGCGTGGGCGACCGGGTGGTGGACGACAGCGTCGCCAACCGCATGAGCGCCCTGCAAGAGTCGCTGCGTCGCTAAGCCTGTAGAGCGGGTAAAGCAACCCGCTCTTCTGTCGCTGTTTTTAGAGAGGTGGGTAAAGCAACCCGCCCTACAGAATGCTCTCGTTAAGAGAGGGGAGAAGACGGCCGCCGCGCCGAAACGGCGGCCAAGCCGCTGCGGCGGACGAAAGCCTGACTGATTGACACCGAGATCATAGGCAGCGGGCCGGGGCCACCACCCCGGCCCGTTTCGTTATGAGCGTCGCTTGACAGCCGCGTAGCCCGACGTTAGCATCACCCAGACAAATCAAGGGGGACAGTCCACCATGAACCAAGAGCATCCATCGCCGCCCCGCCCCACCCTGACCGACCAGTTGCGCGCGCGCACGCGCTTCATCATCGACCCTGTCGTCGAGACACTGGCCCACTTCAAGCTTTCGCCCGATCTGCTGACGGTCGTCGGCGCGCTGACCCACATCCTGTTCGCCTATCTCATCGCCATCGGCGAGTTCCGTTGGGCGGCGCTGGCCATCGCCCTGTTCTCGCCACTCGACGCGCTCGACGGTGCGCTGGCACGCCGGCTCGGCCGCAAGCAGGGCGGCTTCGGCGCGTTCCTCGATTCGTCGCTCGACCGGCTGGCCGAGATCGTCCTCTACGGTGGCTTCATCGTCTACTACTACATCAATGACAACCCGCTGATGCTGGCCGTGGCCTATCTAGCGGTCACCGGCTCGCTGATGGTTAGCTACGCCCGCTCGCGGGCCGAGGCGCTGGGCTTCGAGGCCAAGATGGGCGTGCTGAGCCGCGTCGAGCGCTACGTCGTTCTCGTCGTCTTCCTGGCCCTGGCCATGCCCCACATCGCCCTGCCCATCCTGGCCGCCTTCACCTACTTCACCTTCTTCCAGCGGATGTTCGCCGTCTGGAAGCAGTCGCGCTAGAGGAGTCTCCCCCTGTCTACCTTGCGCCGCGCCGAGCCGTACTGGTACGTCATCGTCCCTGTCCTGGTCGCTCTGGCGGCCGTGCTGGTCGTCCACTGGCTGACCGGTACCATGCCGCCTCGCGCGGCCGTCTCCGTGGGCGGCTTCGCCATCTACTGGTACGCCATCTGCATCATCACCGGCGTGGCCCTGGGGGCGTGGGTCGTCGCCCGGCTGGCCGCTGCCCGCGCGCGGGGCGTCTTCGAGAGCACTGTCCCAGCCGAGGTGCGCGCCCGCCCGCTGGCCGGGGCCGCCCTGCCCGACGACGTCGTGACGTTGCTGGCGGGGCGCAAGCTGACGACCGTGGGCGAGGCGCTCTACGACGTGGGGCTGGACCCGCGCCGTCTGGGGCTGAAGCGGGCGGAGCAGACGCGCGCCGTCGAAACGCTGGCCGCCGCCCCCGATGTCGATCCGACCTGGACAACGAATGCCCCGTGGCGCATCTGGAACCCCGATCACGTNNCTGACCCCTTCGCCCAGCATGGCCGCCGTCGGCATCTACTCCTGGCGCGACTACATCCGCTACCCGCTGCAACTGATCAACTTCCGCGCCGGCGGGCTGGGCATCTATGGCGCAATGGCCGGCGGGCTGCTGGCGGTGGTCGTCTATACCCGGCGCAACCGCATTCCAACACTGGCCTGGGCCGATTTGGCCGTCGTCGGCGTGGCCCTGGGGCAGGCCATCGGCCGCTGGGGCAACTTCTTCAACCAGGAGCTTTACGGCCGGCCGACCAACGCGCCGTGGGCCATCGCCATCGACCCGCTCTATCGCCTGCCCGACTTCGCCGAATTCAGCACCTTCCACCCCGCTTTCCTGTACGAATCGCTGTGGAGCCTGCTGACGTTCTTTGTCTTGCTGGGGCTGGCGCGGCGACGGGCGGCGCGGCTGCTGCCCGGTGAGCTGCTGGCGCTCTACCTGGTGGCTTACGCCATCGGCCGCAGCCTGCTGGAGCTGGTGCGCCTCGATAGCCGCGCTGTGCCCTTTCTGGGGCTGGAGACGGGGCTGGCCGTGGCGACCGTCGTCTCGCTGCTGGTGGCGGCGGTCGCGGTAGTGGCCGTCGTCGTCCGCCGATTGCGCCGTCGCTCGCGAAGCAGCGGCGGTGGCTAAGCGGCGGCTAATCGTCTCTGACAGTCGCCCGCGCCTTTGCTACACTTAGCCAGGAATTGAAAACTGGACAAGAATTCAACACAAAGACGCTAGGGTGCTAAGATAGCATGTATCCCTTTGTGTCTTAGCGCCTTGGCGTCTTGGCGTTAACCTCTTAGGAATAAGTTGTGTCATCGAAACGGGCTACTCCACTGATCGTCATCCTTATTGCCGCCGCGCTAGTGCTGCTGGCCGTGTGGCTGGTCGGCCGCGTGCTGAACGGCGACAGCAGCCTGCTGCGCGACGTCAGCGTGCGCGATNNTGTCGCGCAACGCCACCGTCTCCATCCACCTGGACAACGCCGCCGGCGACCGCTTCTACTTTCGACAGGTGAAGCCGCGCGGCGCGGGCGAATATGAAGTGCTGTTCAGCGGCATCGTCGACGGCTATCGGCTGCCGGGCGAGGCGATCGAGGGCGACATCCTGGCCCGGCTGCTGCGCGACGGCGACTACACCTGGACTGTCACCGCCACCGACTTCGACGGCGTGACCGAGAGCCAATCGGGCGCGCTGACCGTCGCCGGGGCCGATACCGAGTTGCCCGAAATCCGTAACTTCACCCTCGACAAAAACACCTTCACCCCCAACCGCGACGGCCTGGGCGACCGCGTGTTGGCCCAGCTCTATCTGCCCAAGGAAGTGGCCGCGCTGCGCGTCTTCCTGGAGATGCCCGACGGCCGCGAAGTGCCCATCGCCGAGCAGGAGCTTGATATCCCGCTCAACTCCGTCGGCCGCCACTACTTCGACTACGAAGGCGGCGTGGACAACGGCGAGACGCCTCCACCCGACGGAACCTACCCCATCATCGCTGTGGCCGAAGATGTCGAGGGGCAGCGCGTGCGTGTCGCGGGCCAGCTAACCATCCAGTTCGGCGGCGTGCCCCGCGCCTACATCGTCTCGCCGCCGACCGACCGCACCGTCCAGTGGAGCGCCACGGCCGTCGCCCTGTGCGACACAGTGACCTTCACCCTGACTGTGCAGAACGACGGCAACACGCCGCTGCGCACCACCGGCCCCGCGCCGGGCACGGTCTACGACTCCGATTGGAACTACAACACGCTGGGCTGGCACACCGAATCGGGCGCGTTCCGTGTCGCCATCGGCTTCGAGAACGAGCTGACCAACTACCCCTACCGCTGGGCCATCGGCAACCTGGAGGAGCTGGAACGCATCGGTGACGCCTACTACCTGATGCCCGACGCCCGCGCCGTCGTCACCGGCAGCATCCGTGTCGTGGACGTGTTCGGCGTACGCAACCCGCAACCGATGTGGGCCGGGCTGATCCACGAAGACGTGGAGATCAGCGAGTTCAACAACCGCGTTGATGCCCAGGATATTCTGGTTGACGTGCCCGATCCGGGCAACGTGGCGACGTGTGAAGAGCGGCCAATCCCCGTGCGCGTCGTGGAGCCATAGCCGGCCGGCCGCCTCTTGCCCGCGGAGGGCTCAGCTTCAGATGCGCCGCGCCGCTGCTCGTTGCGTCCGTCCGCATCTGAGGATACGGACTGTGCGATTACACTCTGATTTCTGACCACTGATCTACTGACCACGGCTCACTGGCCACTGTATCTTAATCTCCCCTAAATGACATTGCCCCCCTTGGCGCGTTCGTTATACACTAGCCATATCGTCGGTGTCTGATCCTCCCGCACTCCTTAGCGCGGCCAGACAATCGAGACAGGTTGACAATCGGCAGGGCGACTGGCGGAACCGTCAGTCGCTTTTTATCCTATGAACATGCATCGCACCCGAATCCTCGCTCTGGCCGCTCTGGCCGCCGCGCTCACGATGTCGGCTATGGCCTGTGGGCCTCAAGCCAACGCGCCGGTCACGACGACGCCCCAGCTCGTCACCGTCGAAGTGACGCGCCTCGTCGACGCCGGCCAGAGCGCGCCAACCGTCGCCCCCGCCCCAATCGCGGCCCCGACCGAGCCGACCAGGCCCACGGCTGCCCCGCCGGTGGTCACCGTCGAGGTCACACGCCCGGCGCTGGGCACGGCCGAGCGCCCGGTGCAACTCCTATTCCCGCCAACAACGGCCGGCGCGACCATCGCCCAACGGGCCGAGCCGCTGGTGGCGGCCCTGGAAGCGGCCACCGGGGCGGAGTTCGCCGTCGGCGTGCCCGATGACGAAGCGGCCGTGGCGGCTCTGTTGTGCGCCGCGCCGGCCGACACCATCGGCTTCATCTCCGCTGCGGCCTACACCCTGGCCCACGATGCGTGTGACGCCGTGGCCGGACTGGTGGCCCGCCACGACGACGGGCTGACCTGGCAGATGGGCATGCTCGTGACCCAACCCGGCGCGGCGACCGAACTGGCTGAACTGGCCGGGCGGCGCTGGGCCGTGGCCGACACGCGCAGCCTGCCCAACTACCTCTACTTCCGCGCCCAGATGGCCGAGGCGGGCATTGAGCCGGGCGAAGTGGTTACCCAACCGGAGGAGACGAGCGCCCTGTTGGCGCTGCGCAATGAGGCGGTTGACTTCACCACCGCCGTCTTCGTCCCGCCCGTCATGCCGCTCGACCGGCAGTGGGTGTTCGGCGAGACGCAGCCGGAGGAGTGGCGCGTGCTGGGCATTTCGCCGACGCGTAGCCCCATCGGCTACGTGTTGGTCGCGGGCGAGCCGGAGTTTGGCGGCTACCGGCTGCGCGACGCGCGCGCCCGNNCGTCTGTTCGACACCACACCCGACATCTTCGACGTGACCCGCATTCTGGCGCTAAGCGAACCGATCCCCAATGAGACGGTCGTCTTTGGCGCCGACTTTCCGCTGCTTCTGGCGCGCCAAACGCTGGCGACGATGGCCGAATTCGCCGCGTCCGAAGCGTGCCAGAGCTCGCTGTGCTCGGCCGATTTCTACGGCTGGACCGGACTGGAACCGGCCGACGATGCCGCTTATGACCCAATCCGCTTTATCCAAAACACGCTGGAGCTGGAAGCTGCCGACCTTTGGGCAGAACTGGACTGAGATGATCGACGTTGCCGTTATCATCGTCAGTTGGAACGTCCGCAACTATCTGGCCGACTGCCTGCGCTCTGTGGCCGCCGATCTACGCGCCTCGCGGCTGCGCGGCGAGATATGGGTCGTCGATAACGCCTCGACCGACGGTACCGTCTCCCTGCTGCGCGATCTGTACCCCCAGATCCACGTCATCGCCAACCAGACCAACGTCGGCTTTGGCGCGGCCAATAACCAGGGCATGCGCGCCGCGGCCAGCAGCCACCCGCGCTACTACTTCTTCTTGAACCCCGATACGTTGGTACGACCGGGGGCCATGGGCCATCTGGTGAAGTGCCTCGACGAGCGGCCCAAGGGCGGCATGGCCAGCGCCCGGCTGACGTTTGGCGACGGCCGCTTCCAGCACAGCGCCTTCTCCTTTCCCGGCCTGGGGCAACTGGTGTTCGACCTCTACCCCCTGCCGCCGCGCCTCTATGAGAGCCGTCTCAACGGCCGCTATCCGCGCCGCATGTACCAGCCCGACCGGCCGCCGTTCGTCATCGACCACCCCCTCGGCGCGACCATGCTCGTCCGCGCCGACGTGGCCGAATCGACCCAGGGCTTCGACGAGTCGTTCCACATGTATTGCGAGGAGATCGACTGGAGCTGGCGCGTACGCGAGTCGGGCTGGGAGATCTACGCCGTGCCCAAGGCGGAGATCGTCCACTACGGCGGCGAGAGCACGCGCCAGATCCCGGCCCAGTCGCTGTTGAACCTGTGGGCCAGCCGGGCGCAACTCTATCGCAAGCACCACGGGCCGCTGAAACAGCGGGTAGCCGGCTGGCTGGTACGCTCGAAGATGAGCCGCAAGGCGCGCCAGGCCCAGGACCCGCAACTCAAGAGCGCCTACGAAGACATCGTCGCCCTCTGGTCGCCCAACGCGCAGCATTAGGCTCTAAGAAGGATTTAACGCAAAGGCGCAAAGAAGAAAACGGAATTCTTCTTTGCGCCTTTGCGTTAAATCCTTTTATGGAATGAAGCGTTCGATGGTCGCCGCGGCGCGGAGTTGGGCCAGCCAGTCGTCGAACGCCGCCTCCAGTCGGGCCTGATAGGCATCGACGCCCAAAGCGCGGTCGGCTTCGCGTTCCGTCACCTGGATGATGTAGTACGTCGTCGTTCCGTCGGCGTTGGTCACGCCGATCAGATCGCTGATCTCCCCCGGTTGCAGGGCAAAGGCTGCCGCCTCCACCTCCGGCACAAGCAAAGCCCCCATGGCAAAGAAGCCCAAATCGCCGCCAATCTCACCCGTCACGCGATCGACCGAGTTCTGTTGGGCCAGGAAGGCGAAGTCGTCGCCGGCCCGCGCCCGGTCGAGCACCGTCTGGGCCAGGGCCGCATCGTCCATCTGGATGTAGCGGGCGCGCACGTGGTCGGCCGTGTCGGGCACCTCGGCCGTCACCTGGGCCACCATCTCGCCCGTCACCATCTCGGCGGCCAGCGCGGCGCGGAACTCTTCGACGGTGTAGCCCACCGACTGTAGCCAGGCGTCGAACTCGGCCGGCGAGGCATAGACCGCCTGTAGCTCGGCCAGGCGCGTCTCCACGGCGTCATCGCTTATCACGACGCCCGCAGTCGCCGCTGCTTGCAGGATGAGTTCGCGGTCGATGAGCGCGCTCAGCACCTGCTCAGTGGCGTCGGCGGCGGGCGCGCTGCCGGCGGCCGTCTGCCCGGCGGCGTAGCGGGCCATCTCGCGCTCGAAGGTAGCCAGGGTGATGGCTTGGCCGTTGACCTGGGCGGCCAGCGGCTCGGTCGGCGTCGGCGTGGGCGGGATGGGGGTAGATGAAGCGGCCACGGGCGGCGGCAGGGTGGCCTGGACGGCTGGGGTGGCGGTGGCCATCTCGTCGGTGGCCGCCGGGTCCTGGCGGCAGGCGGCCGACAGCAACAGAATGAGCGCCAGAAGCGCAAGAATACCGTGTCTCATGGGGCCGATTATACCGCTATCCCGGGGGGCGACGCACCCGCACTTCCCGGTGCGATGTACTTCCTGACGTGCGTCGCACCTTCTTTCTCAACTGGAAGGTGCGACGCACCCAAAGCTATCGTATCAGCAGCCACAACACGAAGAGGACGACCGCCACCACCCCGGCCACCAACAACACCCGCGTCAACTCCATCGCCACGCTGGCAAAGTAACGTAACACCAGGAGCAGCAGGGCGAGCACAACGGCGGCCAAAACGATCCAACCGACCGTGGACAGGCTCATACCAGCCATCACGCCACCTCAGAGGTGTTTTCGGCCACCACCCGCCCGCGCTTGACCACCGTCTGCACCAGGTTAGTGCCGAAGCGGTACCCCAGGTGGCGGTAGTCAGCCACGTCCAGAATGAGCAGGTCAGCGGCATAGCCCGGCGACAGGCTGCCCACCTCATCGCCGCGGCCGATGGCGCAAGCCGCGTTGAGTGTCGCCGCCGCCACCGCCTGGGCCTGCGTCAAGCCCATGTAGCGGCAGGCCAGGGCGATGACCATCTGCATCGACTCGCACCAGCTCGTGCCGGGGTTGCAGTCGGTGGCCAGGGCCAGCGCGCCACCGGCGGCCAGGATGGCTTTGGCCGGTGTGTAGTCGCGGTGGGCCAGACCGAACGGCGTGCCCGGCAGCCCGACCGCCACCGTGCCACCGCGGCCCAGGGCAGCAATGTCGGCGTCGGGCGTGCTGACCAGATGATCGGCCGACACCGCGCCCAGCTCCACCGCCAACCGCGTGCCGCCCAGCCCAACGAACTCGTCGGCGTGAACCTTCAGCCGGTAGCCTAGTGCCGCCGCCGCTTCCAGGATGCGCCGTGTCTGGGCCAGGTCGAACACCCCCTCCTCGCAAAACACGTCGCAAAACAGAACCACGCCGCGCTCACGCATCCACGCCGCCCCGGCGGGCAGCGTGTCGGCCAGCAGGTAATCGACGTAGCCGTTGGTGTCGCCGCCGAACTCGGCCGGAATGGCGTGGGCGGGCAGGAAGGTCGGCGTCAACTCGACGGGTTGGACGTCATTCAGGGCCATGATGGCGTCCAGTTGGCGCAACTCGGCCGCCGTCTCCAGGCCGTAGCCCGTCTTGGCCTCGGCGCTGGTCGTGCCGTGGCGCAACATCCGCGCCAGCCGCGGCCGGTTGTCGGCCACCAACTCGGCTACGTCGGCGGCGCGGGTGCGCCGGACGGTGGACATGATGCCGCCGCCGGCGGCCATGATCTCCATGTACGTCGCGCCGCCCAGCCGCTGCTCGAACTCCCCCGCCCGGTCGCCCAGCCACGGCAGATGGGTGTGGGGATCGACGAAGCCGGGCAGGACACAGCGGCCGGCCGCGTCGAGCGTGGTCGTGGCACGGTAGCGGGCGCGCAACTCGTCCGAAGGCCCGACGGCCACCACGCGCCCATCGGCCGCGGCCAGCGCGCCATCGGCCAGCAGCCCCAGGTCGCCCAGCGCCGCGCCGCGCTGCGGCCCCTCGTGGCCCGGCACGATGCACAGTTGTCCGGCCGAATGAATCAGAAGATCGACGTGTTCCATCACGATTCTCCCCCTTTGGCCTCGCGCAGCCAGCGAACCAGCACAAGCGCGGCCAGCAGCATGAGTGCGGCGGCGATGAGGCTGTTGCCCAGCATGCCCGCCCGCGTCCAGACGATCGGGCCGATGATCGAGCCGATGGTGCGCCCGACGGCCATGGCCCCGAAGGCCATCGACATTACCACGCCCCGCGCTTCGGGAACCATCTCCGTCAGCAGGGGAATAGCCCCCACGACGGCGATTTCGAAAGTGAAGAAGACGGCCACCAGCGCAGCCAGCGCCGTGGNNGTCAATTCGCCGCTTAGCTCGGCCAGGCCGATGAGCGTTGTCGCCAGCCCCAGCCCGGTCAGGCTCAGGTTGAACGTCGTCTCCATCCAGTCGCCGTAGACGATGAACAGCGCTTCCTGGGCCACCAGCGGCAGCAGCATGTAGAGCGCGGCGGCCCAGATGATGGGGTGGCGGCGCAACGTCTGCCAGGTGTAGCCGATGGTAACGGTCTGATGGCCGTGGCGACGGGCGGCCGGCAAGGCGCGCCACAGCATCACGGCCGCCGCCGCCCCGCCCACCCCCAACCACAGGAAGGGAGCCGACCACCCTTGCCGGGCGATGAGCCAGCCGGTCAGCGGCGCGCCGATGAGGAACGCACCGCTCCAACCAAACTCCGTCAGGGCCAGGGCGCGGCCGCGCTGGGCGTAGGGCACGGCGTCGCCGAGGTATGAGTGCATGGCCGGGTCGTATATCACCTTGACGACCCCGGCGATGATCAGGGCCGCAGCCAGCGACCACACCGCGGGCACGCCGGCCACCAGTAGCGTCACCACGCTGAAGGCGGCCGACGAGAGGGCCATGACGTTGCGCCGGCCGTAGCGCTCGGCCAGCGGAGCGAAGACGGGGCTGAGCAGCCCGGTCAGGTTGCGCACCGAGATGATCAGGTAGATGGTCGTCACCGGCACGCCCAGGCCGCGAGCAAAGGCCGGCGCAAACGGGTAGACGATGCGCAGCAGGGTGTTCATGCACAGCCGGGCGAAGGTCAGGATGCCCAACTGGGCGGCGCGGCGCGCGTCCCAGGCCCAATCCGCGTGGCCGGGCGAGGCGGTCGGGGGCGGTGGGGCGGTGGGCGTGTTGTCCGGCGGTTGGCTCATGCCGTGTAAGTTTAGCCCAAGCCGGGGATGGTGCTACAATCCGAGCCATGCCACAGAAGACACTCGGTCGGGCGTCGTCGAACGCCCTGCCCCCACGGGAGCCGGTCGCGCCGGCCGTGGCCCGCAACCGCGCCCTGGCGGCCATGCTGTTGCCGCCGGCCGCGGCGCTACTGGTGGGCATCGTCACCGGCGCGCTGTTCGTGCGCGGTGGCCAAGTGGGCGGGGCCAGCGCCGCGCCCCTCTTCGCTGCGCTGGGTTTGGTCGCCTGGTTCATGGGGCTGCGGCTCTACGGGTTGCGCGGGTTGGGGCTACGCGGCGGTCGACCGCTCTTCGCCGGCATCGGCTTCGCCGTGCTGGGCTGGGTGGCGGTGCTCATCGGCCGCTTCCTGCCCGGCCTGCCGCAGACGACGTTCAACCCCGACGGCCAGGCGGTGGTCAACATCGCCCTGCTGGTCGAGGTGGTCGCCATCCGCTCGGCCGGGTCGGGACGGGCGTTCGCCTACCTGCTGCTGTTCGAGGCGTTCGCGATGCAGGTGTGGGCCTTTGGGCTGGTCTTTCGCGCCCTGGCCGACTGGCGTGGCGGCCTGACAGCGGCCGTCGCCAGCGGCATCCTCTTCGGCGCGCTAGGCTATCTGCTGTTCGGTGAGTCNNTATGGCATGATCCGGCTGCGCACGGGCAGCATCCTCGGCCCCATCCTCGTCCAGGCGCTCCAGACGTTCACGGCCTGGTTCGTCTTCCAGCCGCCTGACGACCTGATTGGGACGCGCATTCAGATCGTCTACCTGGCCGTTAGCGTGCTGTTCATGCTCATCATCTGGCGCCTCTGGCCGCGGCGTGAGGGCGACTACCGGGTCTGATATTGTAGGGCGGACTGCTTTACCCGCGTCTTCAGCCGCCACGAACCAAGAGACGGGTAGAGCAACCCGCCCTACATTCAGCAGGGGCGAGGGTAGAGCAACCCGCGTTACAAGGAGAATCCATGTACGACAACATCATAACCAGGGTCGATGGGCGCGTCGGCGTGGCCCAGTTGAACCGGCCCAAGGCGCTCAATGCCCTCAACCGCGAGTTGATGACCGAGCTGATGACCGCGCTGGAAGCGTTCGACGCCGATCCGGCCATCGGCTGCATGGTCGTCACCGGCAGCGCCCGCGCCTTTGCCGCCGGGGCTGACATCAAGGAGATGGCCGGCGCCACACCGGCGCGAATGATGACCGGCTCCTTCATCGACCTGTGGGATCGGCTGCAGCGTATCGGCAAGCCGGTCATTGCCGCCGTGTCGGGCTTCGCTTTGGGCGGCGGCTGCGAGCTGGCGATGGCCTGCGACATGATCGTGGCCAGCGAGACGGCCCAGTTCGGCCAGCCGGAGATCAACCTGGGCGTCATTCCCGGCGCGGGCGGCACGCAGCGCATGACGCTGGCCGTGGGCAAGGCGCTGGCGATGGAGATGGTGCTCAATGGGCGCTACCTGTCGGCCGACGAAGCGCAGCGCTATGGCCTGGTCAACCGCGTCTACCCGGTGGAGCTCTACCTGGAGGAAGCGGTGCGGCTGGCCAATGAGATCGCCGCCCGCGCGCCCGTNNGCCGGGCTGGACCACGAGCGCCGGCTGTTTTACCTATTGTTTAGCACCGACGACCAGAAAGAGGGCATGGACGCGTTCATCAATAAGCGTCCGCCGCAGTGGGTTGGGCGATAAAGAGCGGAGATGAAACCACAGATTACGCGGATTCCACGGATTTTACAAACAAAACCTGTGGAATCCGCGCAATCTGTGGTTGTTTTTACTCTAATATGAGCGGGAGTTGATTGTTATCGCTTTGTTACCGCTTTTTAGGCGACAAGGGGTAGACACGGTACCGATTAACCGTTATAATGCTGGCATCGTAGGTAAGAAAGCATAACACATCACACTTACAACTTTTCTTACGCTCGAATGGCTATTTAAGCCCTAGACCGATTGTAGAGGTAAATGCGATGACTTGGTTCCTTCTTTTCCTGGGTGCATCGGTATTCAGCTCGATCTTTGTTCTGGCCGCCGGCATTCTCTCCTCACGGGCGAATCGCCGCGAAAACTACGTCGAGACGTTCTACACCGACGCCTACGAAGCTCCCGCCAATAACACTGCGCGCACGTCGCATTAGTAATCCGCCCCGCGACCGCCGGCCGCCCACCGCGGCCGATTGACACGCACGACGACAGCCGTCCATCCTGGGCGGCTGTTTTATTTCCCCCCAGAGGCGCTGAAGCATCTTACTACGAACGGCCTTGCGAACTGATTGTGCCGGCGAACTGCATCCGATAGAGTTGCGCGTATAGCCCGTCGGGGTTCCTCAGCAGCGCCACGTGTGTGCCCTGCTCCACAATCGTCCCCCGGCTCATCACCAGAATCCAGTCGGCNNCTCTCGCTGGCGCTGTCGAGCGATGACGTGGCCTCGTCCAGGATGAGGATGCGCGGGTCCTTCAGAATGGCCCGGGCGATGGCGATGCGCTGTCGCTGGCCGCCGCTCAGCTTCACGCCGTGCTCGCCCACCGTTGTCTCATACCCCTCGGCCAGGTCATCGACGATGAAGCGATGGGCATTGGCCGCCATCGCCGCCGCCTCGATCGCTTCCCGCGTCGCTTCCAGTCGCCCGTAGCGGATGTTGTCGTAGACCGTGCCGGAGAAGAGCAGCGTCTCCTGGGGCACGATGCCGATCTGCTCGCGCAGGCTGCGCAGGGTCACGTCGCGCACGTCGCGGCCGTCGATGCTCACGCAGCCGGCCACCACGTCGTAGAAGCGCGGGATGAGATTGACCAGCGTGCTCTTGCCCGCGCCGCTCGGCCCGACCAGGGCAATGAGCTGCCCAGCGCGCGCCGTGAACGAGACGTCGTTGATCACGTCGATGGCCGCCGTGTAGTGGAACGAGACGCGGTCGAAGACCACGTCGCCAACCACGGAGGGCAGCGGCGTAGCGTTGGGCGCGTCGGTCAACTCCGGCGGCGTGTCCAGCAGGTCGAGCATGCGCTGTGACGCGCCGATGGCCGCCTGGAACTGGCCATAGAGGTCGGCCATGATGGCCACGGGCGAGGCGATGAGGACAGTGTAGATCAGGTAGGCGATGAGGTCGCCGGGAGTCAGACGGCCGAGGATGACCTGCGAGCCGCCGTAGTAGAGGATGCCGGTGATGGTGACGGAGGCGATCAGGCCGATGGTGGGAGCGAGCATGGCGTTGGTGCGCGCCCGATGCATGGCCGCATCGTAGAGCTTCATCACCGCGCCGCTGAAGCGCCCCACCTCATACGTCTCGCGGGCGAACGACTTGACGATGCGCACACCGCGCGTCGTCTCCTCGGTCACGTTCGACACCTCGGCCAGCGCATCCTGGACGCCGACCGACGCCGCGCGGATGCGCCCGCCCAGATAGACCATCGTCAGGGTAATGACCGGCACAACGAGTAGGATAAGCAGCGTCAGCCGCCAGTCGAGCCAGAACAGCAGCGCCGCCGCGCCGACGATGGTGATCACTTGCCGCAGCAGGATAACCAGGTTCCAGGTGATCGACTGCTGCAACAGGGCCACGTCGTTGGTCAGGCGCGACACCAGTTCGCCCGTCCGCCGCTCGGCGTAGAAGCTGAGCGGCAACTCTTGCAGGTGAGTGTAGAAGTCGATGCGAATGTCGGCCACGGCGTGCTCGCCGACGTAGGCCAGGGCCATCTGCTGGATGAAGGTGAAGAGCGACTGGAAGACGAAAACGACCACCAGGGCCACCGTTACCCGGTTCAGGTCGGCGAAGTCCTTGTTGACGAAGACGAAATCGACCAGATTGCGCACCACCAGCGGCAGCACCAGCCCCAGCAGCGAACTGACCACCAGGGCAAAGACGGCCACGGCCATCCAGCGCCAGTAGGGGCGAATGTAGCGCAGCAGGCGAGCAAAGGTCGCCACGCCGCCGCGGGTGATGGGCGGGGCATCGTCGGGTTTGGTGGCTTGTCGCCGGTTGAGTCGTCGTCGCACGGGGTTTGCGCTCCGGTTGTCGCCGCCCGGGATGGCGGCGAATTCACGTTCGACCGCCACGGGCAGCAGCGGCGGACAGACACACCTATTGTATCCCTCCGGCGGCAAAAGGCAGCAGAATAGCCCGCAGATGACGC
>CXWJ01003424.1_pt1 | contig 15151 bp, 12 predicted proteins | sample 590841 | NCBI WGS metagenome assembly CXWJ01 (sample SAMEA3498367, study PRJEB10139) | wastewater metagenome | biome: wastewater treatment plant; material: activated sludge | place: Austria | collected 2015-01-21 | reverse complement strand
GCGCTGCGCCAGGCGCGGCAGGGGCGCGTGTTCAGCCAGATCGAGGGCCTGGACGAGGAGCCGCAGGCCGCCGTTGCCGGCCCCGCCGGCCACGGCGGCCACGGCGCGCGCGTGCGCGCGCTGGCACTGGTGCGCGACACCGAGATCTCGCTGACGCCCGGCGAGGAACGCTTCGTGCTGGCGGTGCAGCCGGTGCCGCGTCAGCTGGCGGCCAACGCCCTGGCGGTGCAGAGCGCGTACAGCGAATACCAGCAGCGCGCGCTGGCGCGCAGCGGCCTGCGCCGCATGTACATCGGCACGCTGACGCTGGCGCTGGTGCTGTCGGTGTTCGGCGCGGTGCTGCTGGCCGCGCTGCTGGGCAACCAGCTGGTGCGCCCGCTGATCCTGCTGGCCGACGGCGTGCGCCAGGTGGCCGCCGGCGACCTGAGCAGCAAGCGCGTGTTCGCCTCGCGCGACGAACTCGGCGGGCTGACACGCTCCTTCGCCGACATGACCGAGCAGCTGTCGGAGGCGCGCGAAGAGGTGCAGCGCGGCGTGGCCCAGCTGGAAGGCGCGCGCGCGCGGCTGCAGACCATCCTGGACAACCTGAGCGCCGGCGTGGTGGTGTTCGACCGCGACGGGCACATCGACACCGTCAACCCCGGCGCGACGCGCATCCTGCGCCTGCCGCTGTCGGTGTACCGCGGCCGGCGGCTCGACGAAGTGCCCGAGCTGGGCGAATTCGCGCAGCGCGTATGGCAGCGCTTCGAGCTGCACGCCAGCAGCCCCGAGGCCGGCGAGCGCGACCACTGGCAGGAGGCCTTCGAGCTGCGCCCCGGCGCACGCGACACGCAGCTGCTGCTGGTGCGCGGCGCCTCGCTGCCGGACGACAGCCCCCAGGCCGCGGCCGAGCAGCCGACGCTTCCCGAGGGGGAGCCGGCGCCTTCGGGCGGCCGGGCGGCACCGGGCGCCCGGCTGATGGTCTTCGACGACATCACCGAAGTCGTCTCGGCGCAGCGCTCGGCCGCGTGGAGCGAGGTGGCGCGGCGCCTGGCGCACGAGATCAAGAACCCGCTGACGCCGATCCAGCTGTCGGCCGAGCGCTTGCAGCACAAGCTGCAGTCCAAGCTGCAAGGCGGCGACGCGGCGCTGCTGTTGCGCTCGGTGGCGACCATCGTCAACCAGGTGCAGGCGATGAAGCAGCTGGTCAACGAGTTCCGCGACTACGCCAGGCTGCCGGCGGCGCGCTTGCACCCGCTGGACCTGAACGCGCTGGTCGCCGAGGTGCTGGCGCTGTATGGCGAGCAGCAGGAGCGGGGGCTGCTGCAGGCGGAGCTGGCCGAGGCGCTGCCGCTGGTCATGGGCGACGCCACGCAGTTGCGCCAGGTGGTGCACAACCTGGTGCAGAACGCGCTGGACGCGGTGGCCGAGCAGGCCGACGGCCGGGTGCGCGTGGCCACCTCGGCGGCGCTGGGCGACAGCGGCGAGCTGCGCGCCGTGCGGCTGAGCGTCGTCGACAACGGCCCCGGCTTCGCCGACGACGTGCTGCAGCGCGCCTTCGAACCCTATGTCACGACCAAGCGCAAGGGCACCGGGCTGGGGTTGGCGGTGGTGAAGAAGATCGCCGACGAGCACCGCGCCACCGTGCGCATCGCCAACCTGCGCGATGCCGATGCGGCCGACGGCGCCGCGGCGGCGCCCAGGGGCGCGAGAGTATCCTTGTCATTTTCCTCGTTCGTGACCGCGCAGGGCCCCGCCGCGACCGGCGGCGCCACGACGACGCAGGTGCACTGAAAGCTCATGGCAATCATTCTCGTGGTGGACGACGAACTGGGTATCCGCGGCCTGCTGTCCGAGATCCTCACCGACGAAGGCCATACCGTCGAACTGGCCGAGAACGCCGCGCAGGCGCGCGCCGTGCGCGAGCGCATGCGGCCGGACCTGGTGCTGCTGGACATCTGGATGCCCGACGTCGACGGCATCAGCCTGCTCAAGGAATGGGGCACGACCAGCCAGCTGACCATGCCGGTGATCATGATGAGCGGGCACGGCACCATCGACACCGCGGTCGAGGCCACCAAGCATGGCGCGATGGCCTTCCTGGAAAAGCCGATCACGCTGCAGAAGCTGCTGCGTGCGGTGGAGCAGGCGCTGGCCAAGCCTACGCAGCGCATCGCCGCCGCGGTGGCCGGCCTGCGCAACGACATGGCCCATGCCGCCGACGGCGGCGGTGTGCCGATCGGGCTGGTGGAGATGCAGCCGGAGCAGGGCCCGCAGCCCGAACAGAGCTTCAACCTCGACCGCCCGCTGCGCGAGGCGCGCGACGCCTTCGAGAAGAGCTATTTCGAGTTCCACCTGGCGCGCGAGAACGGCTCGATGACGCGCGTGGCCGACAAGACCGGCCTGGAGCGCACGCACCTGTACCGCAAGCTCAAGCANNTGGTAGAGCAGCGGATTGAAAATCCGCGTGTCGGTGGTTCGATTCCGCCCCAGGCCACCAAGTTACTGTTTCAGGACGTCCCGTAACGTCCCAGGAAGTCCAGGAACTCCTTGAAAATCAGTGGCTTAAGGCACTTTTGATGTCCCGGGCGCCTTCGTGGGATACCTTGAGTTCTTGATGCAGTAACTTACGCAGTAACTGGCCCGAACCACCTGTTCGAGCTCAAAAGTTACTGCATGGCACGTTACCTCATCCCCTCCGACGCCACGATCAAGGCCGTGCGCGGTGGCGACCCGCGCAAGCGGCTTAGCGATGGCGAAGGGCTGTACCTGTTGCTCTTCGTGAAGGGCGGTGCGCATGGCTGGCGGCTGGACTACAGCTTCCGGGGTCGGCGCAAGACACTGTCGCTGGGCACCTACCCGTCGACAACGCTGGCGATTGCAAGGCGCAAGGCCGATGCTGCCCGCGAGAAGGTGGCCGACGGACTGGACCCAAGCCAGGAGCGAAAGGCAGAACGGGTGGTGCATGCCAAGGCCCGAGAGGCCGAGGAACGACAGCAGCAAGGCCTGCCACCCGTCGATTCCTTCGAGGCTGTTGCAAGGGAGTGGTTCGAGGTGAAGCGAGGCGGCTGGGCCAAGGGCTATGCCGACAAGATCATCGCCCGGCTGGAAACGGACGTGTTTCCCTACGTGGGCAGCGCACCGGTCGCCGGCGTCACGCCGGTCCAATTGCTGGAAGTGTTGCGGCGTGTCGAAGCTCGGGGGGTGATCGAGACAGCGCATCGCGCTCTGGAGAATTGCGGCCAGGTGTTCCGCTATGCCGTGGCCACCGGGCGGAGCACGACCAACCCGGCGCGCGACCTGAAGGACGCGCTGCGCCGACCGGAGCCCAAGCACTTTCCGGCCATCACCGACCCGAAGCGATTCGGCGAATTGCTGCGCGCCTGCGACGCCTACGCCGCGACGCCGGTGGTTCGGGCGGCGCTGAAGCTGGCGCCCATGCTGTTGCTGCGGCCCGGGGAACTGCGTTTCGCAGAGTGGCCGGAGATGGACTTGGACGCCGCGCTGTGGACGGTACCGGCCATCCGCATGAAGCGCGAGCTGCGCGAAAAGCTGCACGGCGCGCCGCACCTGGTGCCGTTGCCCAGGCAGGCAGTGACGGTGCTGCGCGACCTGCACAAGCTGACCGGCCACGCCACGATGGTGTTGCGTGGTGAATGACACCAACATCGTGCGATGAGCGAGAACACCATCAATGCCGCCTTGCGCGCCATGGGCTTCTCGGCCGAGGAAGTCACCGGCCATGGATTCCGGGCGACCGCACGGACGATGCTGCATGAGCGCCTGGGCTTCAGCCCCGATGTGATCGAGGCGCAGCTGGCGCACTCGGTGCGCGACAGTCTGGGGCGAGCCTACAACCGCACGGAGTTTGTCGAGCAGCGGCGGGCGATGCTGCAGGCGTGGGCGGACTATCTGGACAAGCTGCGGCAGGGCGCCGATGTGGTGACCTTGCGCAAGGTGAAGCAAGCGAGGCCGTCGATGTAGGTTGGCCTGCCGCAGGCCGACTCAGCCGGCGTGCTGGGCGAAGCGCTCCGCCAGCAGCTGGTGCTGGGCGGCGAAGCGCTTGGCACTGCTCTTTTGCAGCTTGGCCAGATTCGTCAGCTTCCACTTCAGCGCCGGCAGCTCGCGCAGATGCTGCATCGGCATCAGCTCCCATGCGGGAGCGCCTTGGACCAGGGACAGAAGGAAGTCCCGATGCGCCGGGGTCAACTGCTGCGGCAGCTCCTGAAGCAGACGCCCTTGGACCTGTGTGAGTGCGTCCAGTTCGACCGTGTCGCGTGTCATGCCGGCAAACTCGTTCGTGAAGGCGGGTTCGAGAGGCTTGGTCTTCGGGAACAGCACTTCGTGCACCGGGCGGTTGTGACCGGCCAGATAGACCACGAAGCAGTCGACGAACGATGCCTGCCAACCGAAGTGACTCAGCATGTGCATCACGTCGAAGATGTCGCGCGGATGCTGACGATCCATCGCCGCGACGAGCTTGCTGCCATAGAGTTCTGGCGTGGCCAGAACGGGAACGGCAAGGTCCGTCGTGAACAGTTCCTGGGCGGTGGCAACGAGCGACCGCGTCTCGGGCGGCAGCACGGTGCCTCGAAAGACGAAGTTCACTTCGACCTTGACCTGGGCGGCTTCGTTGCTGACCACGAGCTTGACGTCGTCGCCCTCGGCGCTGGTGGGCAAGTGGGCGCGGTATCCCTTGCCAGCGAGCTCGGCCTGCACGGCGGCCAGTTCCAGGGCGATGGCCTGCAGTGCGGTCTGGCGGTCCGGGCGATGGTCGACGACCACGAGGTCGATGTCGACGGACAGGCGTGGCATCTCCTGCACGAACAGGTTCAATGCGGTGCCACCCTTCATCGCGAACCGGCCGGATGCGAAGACCGCAGGCGCGATCGCAATCAGAAGTCGGACCGTGTCGATGTAGGTCCCGTTCATGGCCGCCTCAGGTCCAGGCGCTCGCCGGATCGGCCAACGGTGACCCACCGTGCCCCGCCTCCGATGCGTTCGCTGTGTTTGCCGGCGAGTGGCGCCCAGGGCAGCTTCACGCTGGCCGCGAAGGAGGCTGCCATGCGGACGACCTTGATCCGGGTTGTGTGCTTCAGCAGTTCGTCGAGGACTTTCTCTCGCAGAGCGGACAGGCTCTCCACCAATTCCCGTGTCTCGGCCACCGACTGAACCTTGCCGACGTCGCTGAGCAGTTCCAGCATGGCACGTTCCGGGACTGACACCAGCACCCTCGGGTCACCCGCCGGCAGCGGCTGCAAGCCGAAGCCCTTGGGCAATGTGTCGTCGAACAGTTGCGTGGCCTGATAGCCCGCCGGAAACCGTTGCGTGAACCACTGCGGCAAGCGCCGGGGCGTATCGCCCCACAGGCTGATGTGCTCGCGGAACGCGATGTTCTGGCGCACGCCCCGCCAGGCGAGGGCGGTCTTGCTGCCGACGTGAAGGCCGGGTGTCTGTGTCGCCAGGAAGGCCAGGCTGCCATCTCGCGTCAGTGTGTCGCCCGGCAGCATGTACACGCCGCGCGCCAGGTGCACCAGCCAGCCGCTACGGGCCAGGGCTGAAGCGCGGAACGCACTGACACCGCGAGCCTGCAGGGCGGCGGTGCTCATCGGCTCGCCTCGGGGCAAGGTCGCCAGCAGCGCCTTGAGTGAAACGGGTAGGGCAATTGTCTCCATGCGTCAACTGTACAAACTTTTCTATCCATCTGCCAGACAGTCGGACTGAAAAATACGAATAATTGACTTCCGAAGACAACTGCAATCAGAAAATCATGCTCTCGTATCCATGGCCTAGAGGCACGGGCCGCCGATCGGCCTGCGAGATTTCCACGCAAATCCAGCTAGCTGCGGGCGCGAACCCGCGCCTAGGGCCGAACTTTGACGCCCCAGCAAACGTAAGTCCTTGATCCCGCAGAGATTGCGCGAGTTCAGGAGTGAATTTACTGGGAACAGTTGGGTGTCAGGTTGAGCAACTCGAACGCCTTGGCCTGGATCGGCGTGGGGCGCGAGGTGATCACGATCTGGGCGTTGGGATTGGCGCCGGTGCGCGCGATGTTGTAGGTCAACGTAGCCAAGTCCTTGAGCAGCGTTCGGAAGCTGTGCAACGGCAAGCCATCGTCTGCGAGCTTGCTCGCGTCCTTGACCTTGGCGTGCTCGGAGCGCACCGCCTTGGCCACCGGCGAGGCGCGAGTCGCGGTGGCTTCGTCGATGTACTCGTCATCGAACAGCATGGGCTTCAAGCGTTTGCGCATGTGCCACTCCACGTAGTACGCGAGCATGCACAGGAACACATGCGCGCGCACGCGCTGTTCGCTGTAGTGGAAGACCGGACGCACGTTCAAGTCCACCGTCTTCATGCAGCGGAAGGCACGCTCCACATGGGCCAGGCTCTTGTAGGCGGCCACCGCCGCGTTCGCATCGAGCCTGTCCTTGGACAGGCTGGTACGGATCACGTACAGCCCGTCCAGCGCGGCCTCAGCCGTGATGGCCTCGTCCTTGCGACGCCACGTCAACGTGGTATCCGTGATCGTGAGCTCGAAGTGCTTGGCCATGCGGAAGCGCTCGATCACCCGCCCCACACGCAGGGCGATCGCGTCTTGCTTGCGCAGCGGGTTGCGCGCGCGCTGCGTGGCCGCAGCGATCTTGGCCAGATCGGTCTCGGTGGCCGCCAGCAGTTCGAGCCGCTTGCGCGCACGCTCCTCGGCCAGCGCCGGGTTGCGGCACACCACCAGCCGTTCGCCGGGGAAGTGCTCGCTGGTCAACTCGAGCAGGTTGCGCTCGTCGAACAGCGAGGGCTGGAAGGGTCCGTGCTCGCCCGCCAACTGTGCAATCTGCGGTGCGCGCAGCGAGCTGACCCAGTCCATGCCCTGGGGCTTGAGCACCTGCTCGATGCGCGCCGAAGTCAGCATGCCGCGGTCGCCCACCCAGGCGACGCGCTCGATGCCGAAGCGTTCCTTGAGCTTGCTCACCTGAGCGGCCACCGTGGCCGGATCGGCGGTGTTGCCCTTGAACACCTCCACCGAGATCGGGCAGCCCTCGGCTGTACACACCAGGCCGAAGACGATCTGCGGGTCGTCGCGCTTGCCGTCGCGCGAATGGCCCCGCGCGGCCAACTCGCAGCAACGCCCGGTCAGCCAGGTCGAAGTCAGGTCGTACAGCACCAGCGTGCTGCCCACCAGGTGCTGGCGCGCCAGGCGTCGCTCGATAGCCGGCTGCGCCTCGTGCAGCCAGTCCAGCGCCCGGTACAGATCATCCACGCCGCATTGACCCACGCCCAGCACGCGTCCCAGCGAGGAGGTGGCCGTGTCGTCGTGCAGCGAACGGTGCGTGGCCAGCTTGGAGGCCGGCTCGAGCACGCGTGCCACCAGCATGGCTTGCAGCAGCGGCTGCAGCTCCTGCGGGGCCGAGCCGAACCACAGTGCCGAACCCGAGCCGCGCGCCGCACCGAGCACCGCAGCGACGTGACCGTGCGGCAGCGAGCGCTCGATGCTGAGCACCGAGCCGGTGGACTGCACCGCCACGCCGCCCTTGAGCAGAACGCGAAAGTGCTCGACCAGCTGCGCATCCCAATGCGACAAGTTGGCCAGAGTGCGCTTGACCACCTTGCCGTTCTCGCGGTAGCCCTCGCGCAGCAGGATGGCCGGTGGCGAGCTTCGATTGGGGATGGTCTCGATGTACACCCGTACATGGTGCCACCTGAGACCACTATCACAATAGAACAAACCCGCAATTACATGGCAACAACTCGACCACTGTATAAACTCAAAATCCGCACCAATGCTTGCTCTGCGGCGAGTTCAGCGGTCAAAGTTCGGCTTAGCGCTACCATCAGGCGTTGATACCGTAGCAGCACATGATGCTCTTCGGGAGTGCCAGTGAAAGCGGCCTTTGCTACCGCTCGCCAGCGCGTTACCCAACCGGCAGCTCCACGGGTAGGTCGTTGACTTTCCCCGTCTCTCGACAAGGCAAGCGCCAAGAACCACTACATGCTGATTGCACAGACCATTGCTGAGCCCGCTGCCCGACTGGCGGCGGCACCTTTCGACACGCCGGACATGTGGGACGAGGTCGTTGCCTCTGTGAGGGCGGAGTACATGTCCGAGGTCCAGGACTATCCCTGGATCATTGGTTTTTCCGGGGGCAAGGACTCGACCGTCGTGGCGCAGGCGGTCTTCGAGGCGCTGCTGCAGGTCCCGCCGTCAAGGCGAAAGCGGCATGTTCATGTTGTCTCGAACGACACGCAGGTGGAAAGCCCGCTCGTTATGGCACACCTCGCGAAGGTGCAGACGGCGCTCAGGGAAATGACCGAAAGCCTGCGCCTACCCGTCACCGTGGTCACCACGCGGCCGGCCGCAGACAAGACGTTCTGGACGCTTCTGATTGGCAAAGGCTACCCGAGCCCCAATCAGACGATGCGCTGGTGCACGGACCGGCTGAAGATTCAGCCCACGAGCCGCTACATCCTCGACAACGTGTCTGCGCACGGAGCTGCAATCGTTGCGCTGGGCGTTCGGCTCGATGAGAGCGACAGCCGCCGCATTTCGATTAACAAGTTCCAGAACCTTGCCGATTCCAATCTGACGCCGCACTCGGAGTTGCCCGGTGCATTCATCTACCGGCCCATCGTGCATCTGACGATCGACGATGTATGGGAAGTCCTTGGCGGGCGCGAGCCACCGTGGGGCGGAACGCATCGCGACCTTATTCAGCTTTACCGGGACGCCGAGGGCGGTGAGTGCCCGGTGGTGCTGAGCAAGGATGAGGCGCCAGGCTGCGGCACCGCAAATAGCCGGTTCGGCTGCTGGACATGCACGGTGGTGGAGAAGGACAAGAGTCTTCAGGGGTTCGTGGATTCCGGCAATCACCACTTCTCTGCGCTCATCGAGTTCCGGCAATGGCTGAAGAACATCCGCAATGATCCGCGGTACCGCTCGGTCGAGCGCCGCAACGGCGAGATTCGTTTCAATCCGCGCGGCGAGCAGATCCAGCATGTGCCGGGACCATTCACGATTCAGGCGCGGAAGATGATCCTCGACAGGTTGCTGGCAACGCAGGCTGAATACGGTGACACGCTTATCTCTGCGGACGAGATAGAACGGATTCACGCGACCTGGGCCGACGAGATAAGCCGGCCGGTCAAACACCGAGGGGCAGAGTGATGAGCGATGTTTTTCTTGGCGATTTGCCGCTGTGGTCCGACCCCGGTGCCAGGACGGTTCTTGAGCAGCTATGCGTGAAGCATGGCGTCCCTATGGACGTGCTGGAGGACCTGGTCGGCATACAGCGCGAGCGCTCGGGAGAAGAGCGGGCACGTAACGTGTACCCGCGCATCGAAGAAACCCTCAGCCGCATGGACTGAAAGAACAACAACGCCATGTGGATTGCCAAGATCGAACTGTTCAACTTCAAGAATTATCAGCACCAGACGTTCGAATTTCCCCAGCCGCGCGTGCCGACGGCTGCCGCCTGACCGCACCTGGCCCGCGCGGCTGTTGCGGGAGTTCAGCGTGTTGATCGAGGCGTAGGGGCGGTCAGCGCTACGTGCCGCGCTGGTGTCTTGAACACGTTCTTGGTGTTCCACGCCAAGAACTCTGGCGCGGGCAGTAGATCGCTGTGCTGCGGCGCGTGGATCGGCTGCCCGTGGAACTGCAGTTCACCCGACGTGCCGCGGCCGCCGCTGATCGCATGCTGACTGAAGATCACCTTGTGTTCGGTCGGTTCGACCGTGAACACGCCCAGGTCGAAGAGCTTGTGGTGCAGCGCGCACAGAGACAAGCCGTTGGGCTCGATGTCCGGCCCGCCAACATGATGCCATTGGATATGCGCGGCCTCCAGGCCAGCTGGCGTGTGCCCGATGCGCAGGTCGAATCCACAGACGCAGCACCGGTACTCGTACGCGCGCAGCACGCGTTCGCGAAAGCCTGGGTTGCGCCTCTGGCGTCCCGCATTGCCGTAATCAGCAGCGGGGGCAGCGTCATTGCGGACTTCACTGGCCGCGTTGAGATCAAGACCCAGCGTAGCGGTAATGTCGGAGTGCAGGGTCGCCGGGAAGTTCGCATCGAGCAGCCGCGACCCCACGGCCTGTAAAAGGCCGGGAATGTGGCGCAGAGCCTCGTCGATGCCGACAGGGAAGCCGCCCTTGACGTGATGCTCTCGCAGCTCGCCCAGACTCGGTGTGGCACTGGGGGGTCGCTTCAAGACGTCGCGCGGGCCGCTCAGATCCCACAACGCGCCGTGACCATCGGTGGCTAGGTGCCAGAACGGGTAGTGCCGTGATTTGGCCGCGCTGCTTGGGCCAAACTCAGTCAGCAGCTGCATCAACGGTTTATCGATGGCCGTGAACTCGACCAACCGCGGTTCGCCTCGCTGGACGCGTGCCAGGGCCAGGAGGATCAGCAGCGGTTTGTGCGGCGCGTAGACCCCCGCCCGTTGCGCACGGCGGATGTTCTCGAAAGCGTCCAGCACTTCAATCGCGGTCTTCATTTCAACTCTGCCCGGTCAACTCTGCCCGGTCCCTGCTCGTCCAGTAGTCCGCCTTCTCCGGGATGATCAGTCGCACGCCACCGCGCGGGTCAGACTGATCCCCCAAGTACCGCGGTATCAGGTGCATGTGAAGGTGGCCGATCGTCTGCCCAGCAGCCGCGCCGTCGTTGACGCCAATGTTGTAGCCGGCGGGGCCGAACTCGATTTGGAGGTGCTGCTTCGCCGTGTCCAAAAGCCTCAGCATCGCATCGCGTTCCAACGGTGTGGCATCGAAGAACGATGCGACATGGCGAACTGGGATCACCAGCGTGTGCCCCGGCGTGATTGGATAGGCATCCCGTACGGCGACCGCGGTGTCGTTTCGGAATAGCACCCGCTCTTCAAGCAACGCGCAAAACGGGCATTCGGTGTTCTTGTTCATGCTGAGAGGGTACAGATCTGGGGCGGGTAGCTGACATGGACCGGCCGGTCACTTCCGTAAAAGTAGAGCCGGTCGAACGGCAAGTTGGCGACGATCCATTCTGCGACCTCGCGCATGTCTTCGTCCTCGACGAAGAAATCGCAGGCCGCGCCGCCGCGCTCGCACACGGGTGGGCCCTTGGGTCCGCTTTCGCAGGCAGCGTGCTGATCGAACTTTGGCGCGATGCCGCGATGAATGTTTCGGGTGAGTTCGGCTGACGAAAAGCCATAGGTGAGCCGCATCGAACCGAAGTACTCGATCACGGGGTCGAGTACCTGCGTTGCAAGGTCATGCAGCGCGTTGTACGTGTCGGGGTTGAGCGGAAGATTGGCGATGCCGAGGCGTTGCCTGGTCTCTCCACACTGAATCAGCGAGCGGTAGGTGAGGGACGCGCCGCAGCGGCTGTCGAGGTCGGGGATTGACATGCTCCGGCCAAGCCGCATGCCATCGACGGCCAGCCGCTTCGCGTCAAGTAGCGCTGCCAGCGCTTCGGCCGTGGGCCCGAACTCCGATTCGCCTAACACTCCCAGTTGCTCGATTGCGTCATCGAATGCGAGCTGCTCGGCGTAACCCGGGTGGTCTTCATGCAGGTAGCGGCTCTTGCGATACAGGATCGGTTTCGGATAGGCCGGGCTGCCGTACTCGAAGACATCGCAGTCCAGCTTGCGAACAATGACCTTGACGCGGCGCCGTAGTCGAGGAAGGGGGTCTTCGTCAAACGCTTCGAACTCCATCAGGGTGAGCTTGCCGGAGGCAATGTGAATCTTGACGAGCTGCACGTCGCTGAGCGCGTCCCAGATGATCAGGCCGCATGTGACATAGGCGCGAAGAAGCGCGGGAAGGCGCTCGACAAGGGAGATGTGAAGTTGCAGCGAGTGCTCCGCGTCGAGCCAGCCAAGGCCTTGCGTCGCGGCAAGCCGGCACGCTGCAAGAATCTTTGCGGGATCAGCCGCATCGAGTAGGAGCCGCAGGCCCGCTGCCTGTGCCGACCGATAGTCCCCGAAAAATGCCTTGATGTCGCGCTGCAGGCTCGGCTCAAGATGCCGATAGGCGGGCCGCTTGGCAAACTGCTGCGTTGCCATCAGCAGACGGACATCGTCTGCACGCGCGTCAGCCGCTGCCTCAAGCATCGTCTGGTCGTAGTGCTGGGCCATGAGGCGCAGTGCTCTGGGTAGGCCGCCAAGGTCAGCGTCGATCGCGGCGAGGTTGGTGACTTCATCCGCCTCGGGTGTGCGGCCGAGATCGAGCGTCACTGCCCAAAGATCATCGAGCAGTGGCCGTGCAGCGGCGAACTGCTGCTCTGCTCGAGATATGCGAGGAGGTCGCGGCTCGCGAGTTTTGGCTTCGCGAATGATCTTTGGCCTGACAGGCCTGGGCGCGCGCGTGACCAGAAGCCGTAGGGCAACATTCTTGCGTCGGTAGCGGCCGGCGCTGAAGCGTTGCTCGGCTTCTGTGCTTGCAAAAACAAGGGCGACGCCAGGTCCGACCAAGAACGCGTCGCGTTGCAGTGCCTGTTCGACGTAGTCCTTCAGCTCGCTCTGCGAGAAGTACTTCTGGAAGGTATTGCGCGACGTGAGGAAGCCGTCGCGATACGGCTTTCCGGGAAGGTCACCGCCGTAAAGCATCACGCCGATTGACAGCGCGGTTCGCGCCAGCCTGAACGCCTTTGTGATGGCCTCGATTCGCTCAGCCGGATCTTCGATGACGTTAACGACGAACCCCAGATTGACGACATCGGCAGGCGCTACTGGCGCATCGGGTGCGTAGTGTGGGTCCCAGCCGCTGGCGGCTAGCCCGTCGGAGCAGAGCGCGGCAACGTCGCCGCCCCGGCCACAGCCATAGTCGAAGAACGTAACACCTGGCCGCAGCAAGCCATGTCGGACGAGCATTTGCACCGGCGCCGATAGGCTGGATCTGGACAGCGCCGTCAGGTGGCGATGAATCGGCCCATCTGATGCTTGATCTGCGAAATCTGTACTGCCGCTGACATCGTTCCCAATGGGGAGGAACTCGTCGCCAACAAGACAATAGCCCTTGCTCTGAATGAGCCGGTTCCAATTGAGTCGGAAGCCGATCGTCGCAACGTCATCGAAGAGCCCAAGGCTCTCGGCGGTCGCTGTGGTCCGCGCCCACCGGTCGTACAGTGGATGCGAAGAGGGAAGCAGTAGCTCCTTGCGGTGCAGTATGGGCGGGTTCAGTGAATCTGCGTAGGTGCGGTGCCACGTTGGCAGCGAAGCGCCGGCTGGGAACACCCAGCTCGCCGCGAGTACGGGGAATGGTGAGTCAAAGAAGTCGGGATAAGAGAGGAGTGATATCCGCCCCGTTCGTGTGTTGAATTTCGCGACGTTTGGCGGATGTGGGATGTCACACTGCAGGCCCCGGATAGCCTGCTCGATGGCTTGCCGTGCCGACACATCATGGAGATCCTCGACTGCCGACAGGTGTATATAGAGTTCATCGACGACCTTCTTTCCGGGTGTCGTCATCATTGGCACCACCATCGCTCACTAGAAGTGCTAGATCATGCTGAGTTGGTCCGCCTAGCGCAATTCGACTGACCGGCCGGTGCAGTGGCCTCGCATACTGATTTGCCGTTCGACAGTGCGGCTTCGCGATAGGATGCCTGAAAACTTGCAGGCGAGTACCTGCCTGATCCTCTGACGGAATCTCTTCAACACGCTCGCAAGCGTCGCGTAGAGCAGACATCCTGAACGGTTGAAGACGCCATTTTTGAGGTCAGCAGGTCGGTGGTTCGAAGATGATTCTCGTGTCAAATTTTCGTGCAGTAACTGATGCAGCAACCGCTCGAAGGGCCTCTTCAGGCGATCACGATTCTTCATCGCGCGGACGTCCTTCGATAGAGCCCCAGGCCACCAGTCAAATCAACGGCTTAGGCGCTTGTCTAGGCCGTTGGTCTTTGTGGCGTAGGCTTTCCGCAGCCGGCGATCGCATCGAGCCTGACTGCTGCCCCCTGCAGCCGGCCCTTGACTGCGCCGAGGCGAATCGAAAACCTCGGTCAGCGCAGGTCCTCGAGCGGCGCCCCGGAGCCTGCCGGCATACTGGTCAGAGACGATAAACGCACAACATATCTCAAAGCCAGTAATTTGCATCAACTGGTCAAAGCCAGTAAAGTGTAGGCCGACCGGAGGCTTCGCATGAACTTCCCCGTGCGCATCGCAGACCAGCTGAAGCCCCATCTGCGGGCCCTGCGCAAGCGTCGTGGCCTGACGCAGGCCCAGCTCGGGGCGCTGGTGGGTGTCAGGCAGGCCCGCATCGCGGAGATCGAGGCCAACCCAGGCGCGGTCAGCCTGGACCAGCTGACGAAGCTGCTGGCCGCGTTGGGTGGCACGCTGCACCTGCATGCCGTCGATGCCCCGGCGACGCTGGATCGCGAGGCGCGCGGCGCGGGCCGCCGCGCCGGATCGACGGCGTCCGTGCCGAAGGCGGCCCGCGCTGGTGCGCGCAGCGTCCGGCCCACGACGCCCCCTGCTGCACCCGCCGGCAAGCCACCCGCCGCTCCCCCCATCAAGCCGACACCGTCACGCAGGGCCATCGTCATCCCTGCCAAGAAGGGAACCTGGTGACGACGGCCCTGAACGCCTGGATGAACGGCGAGCGCGTCGGCACCTGGACCGTCGACCGCACGATGCATGCCTTCGTCTATGACTCGGCCTGGCTTGCCTCACCGAAGATGCGTTCGCTGTCGTTGTCGCTGCCCATCACCGCGTCGCGCGAGGTCCGCGGCGACGCCGTGGCCAACTACTTTGACAACCTGCTGCCCGACAACGACCGGATTCGCGAGCGGCTGAGCCGTCGCTTCCGGACCAAGGGCGCCGACACGTTCTCGCTGCTCGAGGCGATCGGCCGCGACTGCGTCGGTGCGGTGCAGCTGCTGCCCGAGCACGCCGAACCGGGCGGCTGGGACCGCGTCGACTGCGAACCGCTCAGCGAGCGGCAGATCGCCGATATCCTGCGGGCCGTTCCCGCCGACACCGGCCCCGGTGCGCCCCGGCCGGACGACGACCTGTTCCGCATCTCGATAGCCGGCGCGCAGGAGAAGACCGCGTTCACCCGCCACAAGGGGCGTTGGTGCCGGCCGCACGGTGCGACAGCGACGACGCACATCTTCAAGCTGCCGCTGGGGCTGGCGGGCGGCTCCCGGCGGGTCGATCTGTCGGACTCGGTGCAGAACGAGTGGCTCTGCGCGCGCATCGTCGCGCAGCTCGGGCTG
>CXWJ01021674.1_pt1 | contig 15176 bp, 13 predicted proteins | sample 590841 | NCBI WGS metagenome assembly CXWJ01 (sample SAMEA3498367, study PRJEB10139) | wastewater metagenome | biome: wastewater treatment plant; material: activated sludge | place: Austria | collected 2015-01-21 | reverse complement strand
CCAACCACTCATCCAACCGATCCAACAGCCGATCCACCACAGCGGGCAATTCATCCGGAGCCGCGCCGGCGGCGACGAGCGCGTCGCCCACGTCGGCGGCCATCGCCTCGGGCAGGCTGGGGCAGAGGGCCGCGGCCAGGGCCAACAATCGCTTCTCGCCGGGGTGGGGCAGGCGGTTGGCGGCGAAGATGATGTCGAAGTAACTCGCCAACAGCGCCGCCAGCCGGTGATTGAGGCTGACCACGTCGCCGCGCGCGGCGGCCTTGCCGAGCTGCGCCCGGTAGCTGGAGATGAGGCCGCGCAGGACGGGCCGGTTGTAGTCGATGATGGCCCGCCGGAGGGCTTCGGGGTAGGGCTGGGCGGCTTCGGCCTGGAGGGCGGCGAACCAGCCGGTCGGGTCATGGAGCGGCCGCGCGACGCGCACCGTATGCCAGAAAGCGGTGGTGTAGCCGAGGCTGGGCGCATGGTCGACCAGGACGCGCCGCAATTGCCCGGCCATCCAGCCGGCGTCGAAGGTGGCCGCGTCGACGTGGATGCCCGTCGCCGCGTCGATCCATTCGTCGCCGCCGCCCCAATAGACGTGGCCGATGTCGCCCCGGATAGCGCCGCCGGCCCGGTCGACGATGGCCTGCCGCGCGCTCAAGGGCAGGTCGCCGCGGGTGTAGATTTCGAGATCGATGTCGGACGATGCATCAGCCACGCCGCCGGCGGCCGAACCGCCCAGGGCCACGGCGACCACCTGCGGCAATTCGGCATAGAGGGCCGTGAGACGATTGATGAATGCCGCCGCTTCAGGTGGTAGAGTGGGGATCAATCCGTCTGATCCGTTTAATCCGTGTTGATTCGTGTTTAATTCATTTGTCGGCATCATCAATCCTGGGCCGCCTTGCGATACCGTGGAAACTCCTTCAGCGTCCGAAAGCCCAGGCTATGATACAGCCGATGCGCCTGCGTAGGAAACTCGGCCATCGTGTGCAGGCGAACAACTTCGATGCCACGCGCTGGCAACGCCAACAGCGCCGCCGACAGCAGCGCCCGGGCCACCCCGCCGCGCCGCCACCCCGGCCGCACGCTGACCTCGTAGATCTCGGCCCGGCCGCGCTCGAGGCGTGGGATGACCTGGCCCACGACCTCATCACCGGCGTAGGCCACCCGCCAAAGCGTTGGATCGTGGCCCGCCCCGCGCAGTTCGGCGGCATAAGCCGCCGCGTCGAAGCTCTCGCCATAGCGGCCGTTTTCATACTCATTGCGGTATGCCTCGTCGACAGACGCGGCGATGTCCTCGGCCTGGTCGAGTTGCCCGGCGCGCATGGTAATGCCGTCCGGCAACCCGGTCTTGGGGACGAATACATCCCAATCCAGCCCCATCTCCAGCACGGTATAGGCCGCCCGGTAACTATTATCCAGCAGCAAGGCCGTGGCTTCCGTCTCCGTCCGGCTGGCGTTGGCCGCGTACTCCCAGCGGAACGGGACCGCCGACGGCCGACCGACGACCGACGCCGCTCCCCCGTTCCCTTTCTCCCCTGCTCCCCTGCTCCCCTGCTCCCCTGCCAATTCGCAAATCCGCCCCTCGCTCCAATGCAGCAGCGCCGTGCCCAGCCCCCGCCCGCGCCATTCGGGCAGTACCCAGCCGACCGACAACCACACGTGGGTGCCGTCGCTCTCCACCCAGTCGAACAGGCGGTTGTAGCCCACGGCGCGGCCGTCGATCTCGGCCAGGATGGTGCGGTCGGCGGTTCCGGCGGCGTTCATGGCCGCCAGCGAGGCGACGAACTCCTCGCGCCTGCCGATGCTCTCGGTTGTGGACAGGGGGTCGATGCCGTCCCGTTCGGCCCGGTCGCGGTGGATGGCCAGCAGGGCGTCGGCGTCGGACTCGCCGGCCAAGGGGCGGCAGCGCAGGCCGGGGATGGGTGGGGCGGCGGGGAGGTGGTAGGGAAGCATGGACGATTTCTCCAGTGCGAACCTTTGGTCAGTATTCAGTAGGCCAGAGGCCAGTGGTCAGTGGTCGTCGGTCGGCCCTCACCGTTCCGCAATCGGATGATACAGGATCATATCCCGCCGGCCGTCGACCTCGACCACTTCCTCGAGACCCATCATCACGCCTGGGTCTTCCAGACCGTGAGTGATGACCCATTCGTGCAACAGACCCCAGGCGGGGGGGATCATGGCGAAGGGATCGACAAACGGATCGTGGATGGTCAGCGCGGCAAAACGGCCGCCGGGGAAGTCGTGAATGGTCACCGGGCCGGAGGCCACCACGCCGGGGCCGACGACGTACCACAACTCGTAGCCGCGCAGCCCGGCCGCGGCCTGTACCGGCGACACGTCCACATCGAAGCCGAAATTGCGCGGGGCGCCGGCCAGACCGGCCCCGGCCGCCCATTTATTCAACACCTTCATCGCGTCCTCTTCCGGCGTGCGGCTGACAGCCTGGAAGCAGGCCACCCGCAGCGGCGGCAGGGTCGTTAGGGTAATCTCGCTAAAACGGTCGTTGATCATGGTGTTGCTCCTTGCCTTGGAAACCGGGTTTCTTTGTGCAGTAATTCCAGTGTAGATCGGCCGGAGATAGACCGATAGTGCCAATGATCACCCGATTGGCGCGCCATATGTCATATAAAAAGCCGGGCTTCTGCTGAGAAACCCGGCTTTTGATCATCTCCTCGTGGCTCCGGCAATAGCTGCATCGGTATTGGGTACGGCGGGCTATTTCCTGCCGCAATTCGGGCGGGATGCTGGTCATTAATCCGCCGGCGCGATCAATGAACGAACGTCAAGCCCACGTTCAGCCAACAACGCCGCCGCCTCGGCCCGGATGAGCATCACTTGTTGGGCATGGCGTTGCAGAACGTCGGCATCTTCCTCGTCGGTCGGGGTCAATCCTTCGGCTTGCTGTTTCCAGACCAACTCCTGCATCCGTTGCGCCTTGTCATCCGCCACCCGCGTTCGGGCCGCTTGCCACAAGTCGTCATCGTCCAGGTAGGGCAATTGGGCCAGTAGATCGATTTCCGACGACTTAACCTCTTCCTCAAGCGCATTTTCCAACACCCGCGCTACCACATCCTCAACGGAGTGATTGCGCGCGTGGGCCAGCCGGCGCATCCGCTGGTATACCTGATCAGGCAGTTGGACAGTTACCGATTGCATCCTGTATCGCCTCCGCTCAATGTCAAGACCATTATACCATGCCGGAAACATGGATTGCAGCCTTGTCTATATCGCTAGTTCCAGTATAACCTTAGGAAAGATAGAAACCGAGTTTCAAAGAGCGAACTCTTGTTCGCCGAACTCTTGTTCGCCGAACTCTTGTTCGCCGAACTCTTGTTCGCCAAACTCGGTTTCAAAGAATGTAGGAGGCAATTCCATGAAGGCAACGGCAAAGCGCATCGGCTGGGGGGCCATGATCGTGCTGGCGGCGTTGGGGCTGGTTGGCTGCGGCGGCGCGGCCGAGGCCGAACCCATCACCATCGGCCTCAATCTGGAGATCAGCGGCGACATCCCCAAAGTCGGCGAGCATTCGCGCGAGGCGGCCGAACTGTTCGTGGAGACGATCAACGCCGCCGGCGGCGTATTGGTCGGCGACGAGCGGCGGACGCTGGCCCTCGACCTGGCCGACAACGGCGGCGCGGCCGACGAAGCCGCCGCCGCCGCCCAACGCCTCATCGCCGACGGCGCGCTGCTGCTCATCGGCCCCAACGCCAGCGTGGCCGCCGTGCCCGCCGGGGCCGTGGCCGACGACGCGGCCACGCCGATGATCAGCCCCTGGTCGACCAACCCGGCCACCACCGCCGGCCGCCCGTGGGTCTTCCGCGTGCCCTTCCTCGACTCCTTCCAGGGGCCAATCCTGGCCGGGTTCGCCGCCGAGGAGTTCGGCGCGACGCGGGCCTGTGTGCTCTATGCCGCCGACAGCGACGCCCCGCGCGGCGTGGCCGAGCAGTTCCGCGACGCCTGGCTGGAAACCCACGGCCCCGAATCGGTCGTCGCCTTCGAATCATTCACCACCGGCGATGAGGATTTCAGCGCCCAGTTGGACGCCATCGGCAAGGCGGCCTGCGAGGTGCTCTTCACGCCGCAATATTATAATGAAGTGCCGCTCATCGTGGCTCAGGCCCACACCGCCGGGCTGACCATGCCCATCATCGGCAACGACGGCTGGAGCGACCCCCAACTGCTGGAGCTATGCGGCACGGAGTGCGACGGCGCGTTCTTCGGCGCGCACTACATCGCCGCCGGGGCCACCGGGGCCACGGCCGAGTTCATCCGCCGCTTCGAGGAGCGCACCGGTGAAATCCCGTCCGACGTGGGCGCGCTGACCTGGGACGCCATGCAACTGGCGGCGCTGGCCATTGAGGGCTGCGGCGTGCTGACCGGCGACATCGCCGCCGACCGGGCCTGCGTGCGCGACGCGCTGGCCGCCGTGCGCGATTTCGAGGGCATCACCGGCCGCATGACTTTCAACGGCAGTGGCGACCCGGTGAAGTGTATGGTCATCGCCACCATCCGCGAGGGGACGGCGCTGTATCATCGGTCGGCTTGTCCGTAGAGGTAGAAACCGAGTTTTTCAGAAAAAACTCGGTTTCTAAGCTTACTATGGTATACTGCCCTTATCGGGAGAGTCTACCATGTCACCCCTTCGCCGCGCCCTGATCTTGTTGTTGGGTCTGCTGCCGGCGGCGCTTGGCGGGACGACCGCGCCCCAGTCTGTGCCGCCGCTGCCTTACCGGCAAACCGACGTCCTGTTTCCGTCCAACGGCCGCCAATCCGATTTGTTCGGCTCGGCCATCGCCGCCGACGGGGCGACGGTCGCCATCGGCGCGCCCGGCCGCACTCATATGGACGGTGACGGCGGCGGCAATTTCAGCGACGGCGCGGTCTATCTCTTTCAGCGCACCGTAGGCGGAACTTCCAGTTCCGCCCGCTGGGCGGAACACCAGTTCATCGAGCCGCCCGCCGGCGTGGATGCAAGCTGGTTCGGCGGGACGCTGGCCCTGGACGGCGACACGCTGGCGGTCGGCGCGTTGAGCGCCGACGTAGGGCAGCCGGGGCAGCCCGGCTATGCGGCAGATAGCGGGGCGATCTTCATTCATTCGGCCGCGACCGGCCAACTCCAGTCGACCATCACGCCCGCAGAGCCGGAGGAGGGTTCACGCTTCGGCCAGGCGCTCGCGCTCGACGGCGACACGCTGATCGCCACAACGCAACATCAATTCCCCGACGCGCCCCAAAACGCGGCTTACGTCTTCATCCGCGGCGGCAACGGCTGGACGCAGCAGGCCAGGCTGGTCACCCCCGATGGCCCTTACCGTCTCTTCGGCACGGCGGCGGCCGTGTCGGGCGACGTGGCCCTCATCGGCGCGCCCGGCGATTTCAATGACCCCGCGCCCTACGACCGGGGCATCGTCCACGTCTACGCGCGCAGCGGCGGCGTCTGGTCGGCCGCCGGGACGCTGGCCCCCGATGATGGGCAGAGCGGCGACAACTTCGGCTGCGCCATCGCCTTCGACGGCCACACGGCGGTCATCGCCGCCTGCGCCTACAACCCGACGACCACCCCGCCCAATCGGGCCTACGTCTTCACCTATGACGGCGGCGTCTGGACGCAACAGGCCCGCCTGGATCCGGCCGATGGCGAGTTTCCGGTCAGCCTCAACTCACTGGCCTTCGACGGCGACCATGTTCTGCTCGGCGTGAGCGATCCCAATGACCCGGCGGCCGAACCGGGCGGCGGGCGGGCGTTCCTCTTCGAGCGGGACGGCGCGGGCTGGCGGCAGACTCAGGTATTGCGGCCGGTCGGTGTGGAGGCCTATGATGGCTACGTCACGACCGTCGCCCTGGCCGGGACCGAGGCGCTGGCCGGCGCAAACACCAGGTCCTGGCTCAACGCGCCCGGTCACGGCGTGGTCTACGCCTTTGGCCCGCTGCCGCCGGGCGGTGGGTTAGCCTACCTGCCCGCGCTTGCCCAGCCGGCGTTGGCCCAGACGACCGGCCTCGTCGCCTACAATCGGAGCGTGTCCGGCGGCCCGACCGATATTTTTCTCATCACCCCTGACGGCCAGGGCCGAACCAATCTGACCCAAACCCCGGCCAATGAATACGACCCGGCCTGGTCGCCCGACGGCCGGCGGCTGGCCTTCATCCGCGACAGACAACAACTGGTGATCCGGGACATGATCAGCGGCGCGGAGACGATCATCCCGGCCCCGGTGAGCGGCCCCATCCACGACCCGGCCTGGTCGCCCGACGGCCGCCTAATAGCCTTCCACGCCTTTCCCGATTATTATGCTGATCTCTTCGTCGTCGCCGTCGATGGTGGCGAGCCCGTCAATCTGACTCAAACAGCGGAGCATGACGAAACCTCACCCGCCTGGTCACCGGACGGGACGCGCCTGGCGTTTATAGATGAGAACAGCCTGGCGACAATGCGGCCGGACGGCAGCGACGTGTCGCCCATTGCCGGGGCGCTACAGAGCACCCGCAGTCTGGACTGGTCGGCCGGCGGTGACATCCTTTACACGGTCCAGATCGGCGAACAGGACGTGCTCCATGTCATCCCCGCCGCAGGCGGTGCTTCCCGCCCGGTGATCGCCAACGCCCACGACGGCCGCTGGTCGCCCGATGGCGAACAGATTCTCTTTACCGGCGCGGGCTGGGGCATCTTTCGCGTCAACGCCGACGGCAGCGGCCTGAGCGTCGTGGATGGGTCGCGGTTGGCGCGGCTGGCCGATTGGCAGCCGTGATGTGGAAAAGCCGGATCGATGCCAAAACATGGCTCGCGGCCTTGTTTATATCGCAACTTCCAGTATAACCTTTACCGTCGAACATGGATAAATCAATACGCGATACGAACAAGCCGTCTAAACCAGCCCACTTCCACCCCACCGACCTCCACGCCCTGGCCCGCATCGCCACCGACGCGACCACGGGGGTCATCGATATGGTGGAAACGATCCACGGCACGATCCTGCCGCCGGGCGTCGTGGGCGCGGGCGAGCTTCGGCCGCTGACCTATCGCGCCCTGCGCGGGGCGGCGCGGCTGCTGGGCGATGGCGCGGGGCTGACGCTGGCCCAGGTGGGCGACGTGCTCGGCCGCCGCGACGACTCGCCCCAGCGCCGGGCGGTGCTGTCGGCGCTCAACGGTCTGTGGGGCGACTATCTGGACGAGATCGATAGCCCGCTGGCCCTGCCCATGTCGTTCCAATTGGGCGAGGCGGCCGAACCGACGGGCAAGCTGGCCGTGCTGGTGCATGGCCTGTGCATGAACGGCGCGGGCTGGGCGCGGGCGGACGGCAACGGCGGCGTGGTCGACCACGGCGCGGCGCTGGCCCGCGACCTGGGCTATACGCCGGTCTATCTGACCTACAACAGCGGCCTCCACGTCTCCACCAACGGCCGCGCCCTGGCGACGATGCTCGACGCGCTGGTTGGCGTGTGGCCGCGGCCGGTCGAGAAGCTGGTGCTCATCGGCCACAGCATGGGCGGGCTGGTCATCCGGAGCGCCGGTTTCTATGGCACGGCGGCCGAACTGGGCTGGCTCGACCGGCTGCGGGCGGTCGTCTTCCTGGGCACGCCCCACCACGGCGCGGATTGGGAGCGGCGCGGCAACCTGCTCAACGTCATGCTCGACGCCACGCCCTACGCCGCCCCGTTCGGCCGCCTGGGCAAACGGCGCAGCGCGGGCATCACCGATCTGCGCTATGGCAATGTGGTCGATGAGGATTGGCTCGACCGCGACCGCTTCGCCCACGGGCCGGACGACCGCTGCCTGGTGCCGCCGCTGCCCGGCGTGGAACATTACGCCATCGCCGCCACGCTGGGCCTGTCGACCGACTCGCTGCGCCACCGGCTGCTGGGCGACGGCCTGGTGCCGCTCGACAGCGCCCTGGGCCGCCACGCCACGGCCGAGCGCTGCCTGACCTTCGACGAAGCCCACCGCTGGATCGGCTACGGCATGAGCCACCTGGATTTGCTGCGGCTGCCCGCCGTCTATGAGCGGATAGTCACGTGGCTACGGTGAGTGACATGAAGAAAAGAGAATCCACAGATTACACAGATTCCACAGATTGCAGCATTAAATCTGTGAAATCTGTGTAATCTGTGGATTCTTCTTCTCTTCCCTGGAGGTATGGCATGAATTCGCAGACCGGCACGGCCAATTTGAACGGGACGACGTTTGCCTACGAGATCGCCGGCGAGGCCACGCCGCTGGTGGGCGCGGCGGCAGCCACGACGCCGGCCACCGACCGCGCGCCGGTGGTGCTCATCCATGCCGGGATCGCCGACAGCCGTATGTGGCATTTCGCCACCAAGAGCGCCCAATTTCCGGCGCTGGCCGAAGCGTTCACGGTGGTGATGTATGACCTGCGCGGCTTCGGCCGCACGCCGCCGCTGGCCGAGCCGCCCGGCGCTGAGCCGCCCAAGACCTTTGCCCACCACGAAGATTTGGCCGCGCTGCTGCTCCATCTGGGGCTGGCGCGGGTGACGCTGGTCGGCTGCTCGCAGGGCAGCCGCGTCGCCCTCGATTTCGCGCTGCAATACCCGGAGCGCGTGGCCCGGCTGGTGCTGGTGTCGCCGGCTATTAGCGGCTGGCGCTACGATGGCCCGCCGCCGGCACAGGCGGACGAACTGGACGCGGCCGATGCGGCGGGGGACCTGGATCGGGTGAACGAACTGGAGATGCAGATCTGGGTCGATGGCCCCCACCGCCGCCCCGACGAGGTGAACCCGCTGGTGCGCTTCCTGGCCCGGACGATGAACGACATTGCTCTGGCGAACGAAGGCGCGGCGCTGGCGGAACGGCCGCTCACGCCCCCGGCCATCGACCGGCTGGCTGAGGTGGGTGTTCCCGTGCTGATCATCGCCGGCCAACTGGACCAGGCCAGGACGCGGGCCGCCGCCGCCCACCTGGCCGTCAAACTGCCCAACGCGCGGCTGGAGATCATCCCCGGCGCGGCCCATCTGCCGAATATGGAGCGGCCGGGGGAGTTCAATCGCCTGTTGTTGGATTTTCTGAAGCAGTAAAGGAGGGGGAGCATGAGCCGCTGGTTATCGCGCTTTTGGGCGTGGTTGAGCCAACTGTTCGATTTTGACCGCCGACCGCCCGGCTACGGCCGCCGCGAGACGGATGGGCTGCCGCGGGCTAACCACAGACGACAGACCGCGGACGACAGACCGCCGACCGCCAGCGGTCAAACACCGGCTCCACCCACTCCGCCTGTTGTTGCCCTGCCGCCGACAAGTAGCGGCCTCACTGCGCCGCCCATTGCCCCGGAATTGGCGCTGGAGACCGACGAGCCGCCGCGTTATGTCAAGAGCAAGTCGGTGCTGACCTTTCAGGAGCGCCGCCTCTATCTGGGCCTGCTGCGCGCCGTGGAGAACCGCTATCAGATATTAGCCAAGGTGCGGCTGGCCGATATTGTCTATCTGGCGAATTTGCCGCGCGACAGCAAAATGCACCGCAACCGGGTGCTGTGCAAGCACGTCGATTTCCTCATCTGCCAGCCGGGCACGCTGGCCCCGCTGCTGGTGATTGAACTGGACGACAGCAGCCACGCCTACCCCGACCATCAGGCCCGCGACGCCTTCAAGAACGAACTGTTTGCCGCCGTGGGCTTGCCGCTGCTGCGATTGAAGATTCAGTCCGGCTACACGGCCCGTTATTTGCGGGAGGAGATTGACGCTCGGTTGAATGTGGTTGAACCGCCGTCTTTCGAATGACAAGTTATGGGTTAAGAACGCTTTCTGTTATCCGCCACCCGCTACCTGTCACCCGCTACCCGCCACCCATCCATCCGCCGGTCGCGGCGGGTTGAAACCCACCGCTGTTACACAAAGTGCGTTAAAACGCACTGCAAGAGCGCGGCACCCTCTTCAACCGGCTTCAGCCGGTTTCGGTTGCCAGCGGTGGGTTTCAACCCACCGTGATGCTCCTGTAGCCAGATCGTAATCGAAATCGAAAGCCTCAGCGGACAGAATGAAAGTACCGTAACTTTTTCAGGAGGTTAGGCATGAGACGACCAGCCCGTCCGCTTTGGTTGGTAATGCTTGGGTTGTTGGTAATTGGTATTCTTGCATCCTGCGCACCATCAGAGGAAGCAATTCAAGCAGCTATTCAGGCGACGGCAAATGCCATGCCGACAACTACGCCAGAACCAACCCACACTGCAACTCCTATATCTGCGACAAGTACCCACACTCCAACACGTACCACGCAACCGACCAAAACCGTCAGACCAACAAACACCCCCAATCCTACCGTTGCCCTCATCGGTTTGTGGGTTAGCCCCGAAGTGACGATGGATTTGCGCGATGGTGGACGGGGCGTATTGACGGCTGACGATGGTAGCGGCGGCAATGTAAAATGGCGTGTTGAGGATGGCAAGTTATGTATCGAGATCACGAGTACTACAGAATGCTTCGGCTACGATTTGCTGGGCGACAGGATGACCATCGGTCTTGCCGTTTATAACCGCCGGGACCCGGCCCTACCCAGAGCCACGTCCATACCGACAATCGCGCCTACGCCTACGCCGGAATCGATTACTCTAACCGGCTCTGGTGACTCCATTATTGACATTGAAAAGTGGTCGGGGCCGGCGCTGGTACACATCACCGGAAATACAGCCGGAAACCACTTTGCTGTTAAAAATTTCGGTGCTTCCGGTGACAATATTGACCTTCTGGTAAACACGGCCGATCCCTATGATGGTGTGAGATTGATTGATCTATTTGACGGCCAGAATACCGTGCGATTTGAGGTAAACGCCACCGGGCCTTGGGAAATCGAAGTCATGCCGTTTCTTTCCGAGAACTTCACGATAGCAGAAGTTCCCGGTTCCACATCGGGAACCGGTGATTCAGTTTTACTCCTGACCGACGATCCCGACATCGCCACCATAACCGGTAATGCGGGCGGCCACCATTTCGCAGTACAAAGCTATGGTGAATCATTCGACCTGCTGGTCAATACGGCTGATCCATACAACGGTCAGGTGATGATTGAGCCAGGGTCGCGAATCATTGCCATTACCGCCACCGGCGATTGGACAATTGAATTCACAGCCAGGTAAAGCAGCGTATCGCACCTATTTATCATTTAGCTTCTAATCCAACGCGGCTCATCGTGCCCTAATACTATACTTAGCCCACCTGTGCTCTGATTAGAAACCGAGTTTCTCAGTCAAAAGAAACTCGGTTTCAAGCATCTCGCTTGTAGGACGGGTTGGCAACCCGCCTCTCTGCCCTTCGCGGACTACCATCCCACGCCACATGGCGGGATACCATCCCGCCCTACAAGTCACTCGTATTTCGTATCTCATATCTCATCGCTTGAACTACCCCCCTTACCACCCCCTCCCCCTCCCCCACCAACACCGTCCGCGGGTCGAGCAGCAGGCGGCCGTCATGGAGGCGGCCAATGACCGGCGGGGTCGCGGCCCGCAGCCGGGCGGCCAACGCCTCGGCTCCCAGGTCGCCGGGCGCGATGACCACCACTCGCGTGGGCAGGCTTTCGCCGGGCAGGCTGCCGCCGCCGACAAACGATTCGGCCGCGGCCGTAGTGGCGTCGACTCCCGCGGCCCGTAGTTGCCCGGCCCACGCCTCGGCCTCGGCGGCCACGTCGTCGAGCGAGCGGGCGATCATGCCCCAGACAGGGATTTCGGCGACGCGGCCGGTCAGGTAGTGGCTCAACGTGGCCCCCAGCGCGGCCAGGGCCAGCTTGTCGGCCCGCACGGCGCGGGCCAGCGGGTGGCGGCGGGCAAGGTCGATCAGATCGGCCCGGCCCACGAGGATGCCCGCCTGCGGCCCGCCCAGCAGCTTGTCGCCGCTGAAGGCCACCACATCGGCCCCGGCCTGCAAACCGTCGGGCACGGTCGGCTCGGCGGCCAGGCCATAGGCGGCCGTGTCCAGCAGCGCGCCGCTGCCCTGGTCATAGAGCAGCAGCAGGCCGCGCTCCTCGGCCAGCGCCGCCAGTTCGGCCGCGTCCGGCTCGCCGGCAAAGCCGATGATCTTGTAATTGGAATGGTGGACGAGCAGGATGGCGGCGGTGCCGGCGCTGATGGCCGCGGCGTAGTCGCGCAAATGGGTGCGGTTGGTCGTGCCTACCTCGACCAGCCGCGCGCCCGATTGGGCCAGCACGTCGGGTACGCGGAAGCCGCCGCCGATCTCCACCAGTTGGCCGCGGCTGATGAGCACCTCGCGCCCGCGACACAGGGCGGAGAGCATGAGCAGCACGGCGGCGGCGTTGTTGTTGACCACCAGAGCCGCCTCGGCCCCGGTCAATTCGGTCAGCAGCGCCTCGACCGCCGCCCCGCGCGGGCCGCGCCGCCCGGCAGCCACGTCATACTCCAACGCGGCGTAACCGGCGGCGGTGGCGGCGATGGCCTCGAGGGCGGCGGCACTCAGTGGCGCGCGGCCGAGATTGGTGTGGATGATGATCCCCGTGGCGTTGATGACCGGCGGGGGCGTGGGAGCCAGCCGGGCGGCCAGCCGTTCGCGGGCGGCGTCCAACCGCTCGCGGGCGGCGGCCACCACTTCCCAATCGGGCGGGGCGGCCGGGTCGGGGTCATGGCCGGCCAGCAGCGCGGCGCGGGCCTCGGCCAGCGTGGCCCGCAGGGCATCGGTGGCCGGAGCGCGGCCGAAATCGGCCAGCAGTTCATTGGCCCCCGGGGCGCGCAGCAGGCGGTCGATACTGGGCAGGTCACGCAGCGCGGCGGCGGCGCGGCCGGAATCGCCGGGCGTCATTGGTGGGCTTACCCCTTTAGCGCGGCGCGGCCACGGCCGCGGCGCGCTCGCGAATTTGCAGCACCAACTCGAACAGGATGAGGACGGCCGCGGCCAGCAGGGCCACGGCCAGGCCCAGCGTGCGGTTCATCTGGAGCCACAGGCAGAAGGCCACCCAGAAGCCGGCGAACATCGATTGGCGCAGCACGGCCAGGAAAACGGGCGGCTGGTCGCGCAGTTCGGGCGGGTTGAAGCGCTTGTTGAGGTAGTAGGCCGGCACCATGAACAGCCCGGTGACGGCGACGATGACGGCGGCCATGAAGGCCAGTAGCGCCTCGCGGTTGGCCGCCGCCAGCAGCGTGGCCGCATCGACCCGCTGGAGCACCACGGCCCGCGTCAACTCCAGCCGGTTGGGGTCGAACAGCCAGATGGTGTTGACGATGCGGTCGAGGGCCAGCGCGCCCAGGACAAACAGCCCGGCGGCCAGCAACAGGACGGGCAACACGCCCAGGCGGTGGAGGAAGCGTTGCATGGTTTGAATTATACACGAATGACGGATTAGGAATTACGAATTACGAATTAGGAATTAGGAATTTGGTCTTAGACCTGACAGGTTGGCGGACTCCTGTCCGCCAACCTGTCAGGTCTGGGACAAGTGGCGCAGCGGCCGGGGATGGGCCATAATGGGCGGCTGTCGGGAGGATGCGGGGGTCGTTCGCCCCTGCCCACGTCTTATGCAGAGCCTGAAAGACCGTATCCGCCGCGAGGGGGAGAACCTCGGCCGCGGCATCCTGAAGATCGACAGCTTCCTCAATCACCAGATCGATCCCTTATTAATGGAAGAGGCCGGCCGGGCCATCGCCGCCCAGTTCGCCGCCGCCCAGCCCACGCGCATCCTGACCGCCGAAGTCAGCGGCATCATCCCGGCGACGATGGCCGGCCGCGCGCTGGGCAATCTGCCCGTGGTCTACGCCCGCAAGCACAAGCCGATCACCATGCGCGAGCCGGTCTACGTCGATTCGGCCCCCAGCCACACCAAGGGCGGCGAAGTGCTGCTCATGGTCTCGCCGGAGTTTCTGGCCGCCGGCGACCGCATCCTGATCGTCGATGACTTCCTGGCCTCCGGCCGCACCATCGACGCCCTGGCCCGCATCGTGCAATCGGCCGGGGCCACGCTGGTGGGTATCGCCGCGGTAGTGGAAAAGACGTTTGAGGGTGGGCGTGAGCAGTTGGCCCATTGGGGCGTGCCGATTGTGGCGTTGGCGACGATCACCGATATGAGCGACGGCCAGATTATTCTTAATGACGAATGACGAATGACGAATGACGAATGACGAATGACGAATGACGAATGACGAATTAAGAGCGCCGACGGCATTGTGAATGACGAAGCACGAATTATAGTTGAAGAGGGGGCGTGATGGGCGGTGAACAGGCTTTACAAGTTAAGACGGCCGATATTGCCCTGCGAATAATCAAAATGGTGGAAGCCCTGCCTCCCGGTCCTATCGCCAATGTGATTGGTCATCAAGTGCTACGCTCCGGCACGTCGATTGGCGCCAACTACCGGGCCGCCGCCCGCGCCAAATCCAAGGCCGACATGGTAAACAAGCTAAAAATCNNAGAAGCCGATGAGACAATCTATTGGCTGGATTTACTCGTCAAATCTGAACTCGTTCCCGAAAACCGATTGAAACCCCTGATGAACGAAGTAGAACAAGTCGTCGCCCTCACCGTCGCATCGATCAAAACCATCCGCGCCAACCAGCGCTCTTAATTCGTCATTCGTCATTCGTCATTCGTCATTAATTATGAACCACGACACCATCATCGTCCTCGACTACGGCTCCCAATACGCCCAACTCATCGTCCGCCGCGTGCGCGAGGCCAACGTCTACTGCGAGCTTGTCCCCTGGAACGCGCCCGCGGCCGACGTGTTGGCCCTGCAACCCAAAGGCTTCATCCTCAGCGGCGGCCCCAACAGCGTCTATGACCCCGGCGCGCCGGCCCTGCCCGATTACGTGCTACAGAGCGGCGCGCCGGTGCTGGGCATCTGCTACGGCATGCAACTGCTGGCCCACCGGCTGGGCGGGCAGGTGGCCGGCAGCACCATGCACGAATACGGCCCGGCCACCCTGACCGTCGACGCGCCCGACGACCCGCTCTTCGCCGGCTGGGACGCCGCCGGGCCGTCGCCGGTGTGGATGAGCCACGGCGACCGCGTGGCCGCCCTGCCGCCCGGCTTCCGCCCACTGGCCCATTCGGCCAACTCCCCCTTCGCCGCCGCGGCCGACCCCGCCCGCGCCACTTACGCCGTGCAGTTCCACCCCGAAGTGGCCCACACGCCGCGCGGCCGGGTGCTGCTGAGCAACTTTGTCCATCGCATCTGCGGTTGCGCGCCCGACTGGACGCCGGCCAACTTCATCGACCAGCAGACGGCGGCCATCCGCGCCCAGGTGGGC
>CXWJ01004194.1_pt1 | contig 15179 bp, 13 predicted proteins | sample 590841 | NCBI WGS metagenome assembly CXWJ01 (sample SAMEA3498367, study PRJEB10139) | wastewater metagenome | biome: wastewater treatment plant; material: activated sludge | place: Austria | collected 2015-01-21 | reverse complement strand
ACATCGGCAGCGCCGTGATGTCGTGCCCGTCCATGAAGATCGAGCCGGTATCGACGGGGATCAACCCTGTAATCATGTAGAAGCAGGTCGTTTTGCCGGCGCCGTTCGGGCCGAGCAGCCCCACGGCCTCGCCGCGCCTCACCTGCATCGACACGCCGCGCACGACGGGGCGGCGGCGGAAGCTCTTGCCCACCTGAACGACGACGAGACCCGTCTGCTCGGCCACGAGACGCGGCCGCCCATACTGTCCCCCATGTTCGACATGCCCGTCCATCGCGGGATGACCGCCCTGAAATCCATTACCCATTGAACGATCTCATCAAAGGCCAGTTGGCTTTAAAGTTGCGTGAAATGAATTAGTTCTGCGGTGCCGGTTGGGGGGGCGAGCCGGGGATTTTCGTGTTGATTTTTGGCGTCTTTGCGGGAACGAACACGCCTTCGACGCGTCCCCCGGCGCCCGCGCCCGTAAGTTCCGCTTTCCCGTTGGCGAGGTTAATCACGAGTGAATTCCCGCGCAGAATGTTGGGCCCTTGCGCAAGGATAACCTTGCCGCCCATCGTCACGACGCGCTGGCTGATGTCGTAAAGCGCGGTCGCCCCGGTCGCCTGTCCTTGCGGCGAAGCAAGCACGACGTTGCCTTTCGCCTCGATGCGCATGATCGTGCCCTTCGAGGCCCTGATCGACAGCGAGTCCGAGCGTAGCCTTAAGTTCCCCTGCTCGACGCGCACGTTGCCCGCATAGGTCGCCGTCTCGCTGCGCAGATCGGCGGTCGTCGTGTCGGCGGCAATCGAGATCGGCTTGTCGCTGTCGCGGCCCATGCCGGAAAAGGGGTTCGGCACGCTGCTTTGTGCCTGCGCGCTGGCGGCGAGGACGATTGTGGCAGCGGCGGCAAGAATGGGCTTCATGGCGTGGGTTTCGCTTTGGGTTGAACAACGGTCTGCGGAGAAGGTGGCGTCGTAGGGGGAGGGGCTGCACCCGGCGCTGTTCCGGGCGTCGCCGGCGGCACGTAAGCATCGTCGGGCAGCGCCTCGGCGATGCCTTCAGGATTGGTCTCCGCGGCGACGGCAGCTTCGCCCGTGCGCGCAGCCGGCACATACGTCGTCTGCACGCCGCCCATAAAGCGCAGCACGCGCGGATCGCGAAGGCCCTCGAACTTTTGCGCCGTGAAGAGCCCCATCGGCCCCTGGCACTTGATCGGCACGTCGCCCTTCAGCAAGCCGGTGCCGAAATCGTAGCGCGCGGCCTCCGTGTGGCACTCGTAGCCTTGGTCCGAGTAGATGTTGATCGAGTTCGTGAGGTCGAGCGTCTTGCCCTCGACGTCGAGCTCGCCCTTGATCGCGCCGACTTGCACCCAGCTTTTGTCCTGCATCGTGATGTCGGCGGTCACCTCGTCGATCGTCAGTCGCCGTGCCTTGCCAGGCGCCTGCGTCGCCCCTTTGGCGGTCACAGTGAAAGGCTGTCCGCGCCCGTCCGTGCCGGTCAGCTTCGGACTGACGAGCTGCCGGTCTTTGTCGACGCTGTCGATATCCGTCGCGACGATGCCGACCTTCGCGTCGCGCCCCTTCGTTGAATAGACCACGACGAGCACGATCAGCGAACAAGCGACAAGCGGCAGCATCACCTTCATGATGCGCACGAAGCGGCTGTAGCCCACCGTCGTGCCGGCGGCAGGGCGATCCCGCTGCTGCCACTGATCAAGCCGCGTGCGCGGCGCTGGGGAAGTATCAACGGCCATGGGGCTTCACGCCACTCCCGCGCGCAGACAGTCGTGCACGTGCACGATGCCCACGGGCTTCGGCGCGGGCTTCGCGACGTCTTCGTCGGCAACGACGAACAGGCACGTGACCGGCACTGCGTTCTGGTTCATGAGTCGAAGCGCCTCGCCGCCGAGCGCGCCGGATCTAATCAGGCGCGGCTTCGCCGTCATCACGTCCTTCGCGCGCTGCTTCAGGAGATCGTTCTGCATGTGACGCCGCAGGTCGCCGTCGGTCACGACGCCGATCAGCCCGCCTTGCGCGTTCACAACGCCGGCGCAGCCAAAGCGTTTCGAAGTAATCTCGATCAGAACCTCGCTCATGACCCTGTTTTCGTCGACGAGCGGCAACTCCGTACCGGTGTGCATAATGTCGGCGACGCGCACCAGTTTGCGCCCCAGCGATCCGCCGGGGTGCAGCTGCCGGTAATCGTCAGCCGTAAACCCGCGCCGCGTCATCAGCGCGACCGCCAATGCATCGCCAAGCGCAAGCTGCATCGTGGTTGAGGTTGTCGGCGCCATCTCGATCGCGCACGCTTCGCGCGCGGGGGGCAGGATCAAGGCCACGTCCGCATGCTGCGCCAGTGGCGACTCAGACCCGCCGGTGATTGCGATCATCGGAATGGCGTTGCGGCGCGTAAAGTCGATGATGTCGGTAAGCTCCGCCGTCTTTCCCGAATTGGAGAGCAGAAGCACTGCATCCTTGCGCGTCACGAACCCGAGGTCCCCATGGCTCGCTTCGCCCGGATGGACGAACTGCGAGGGCGTTCCCGTGGACGCGAACGTGGCGGCGATCTTGTTCCCGATATGCCCGCTTTTGCCCATGCCGCTGACGATCACACGGCCCTCGATTCCAATCAGCAGGTCCAGCGCCTTTGTGAACCGTCCGTCGAGCGAACGCGCAAGCGCGCCAAGCGCCTCGCCTTCGGTCGCGAGCACACGCCGTGCAGCCTCAAGATCGGCGCTGACCTGGGAGTCGGGAAATGCTGTCATAAAAGCGAAACTCGCAAACCGGGCATGCACGCGAGCCACGTTTTGTCTTAGGTGTGCGGCGCAAAAAAGGCGCCGACGCGAAAATCATGCCAACTCAAATCAGTATCGTCTTTTGCCCCCCTCAAATCAAGGCGATCCGGGGGCTTGGACATTAACGTTGCGTCAGTGCGCGAAGATATCCTCAAGCCCCCAGCCGGCGAGGTCCAGCTCGGCCCGCGTGCCCACGAAACCGAAGCATTTCAGCGCCAACGCCTGCCGTCCTTCGCGCGCCAGCATCGTGTCCAGCGTGTTCTTCAGCTTATGAAGATGCAACACGTCGGAAGCGGCATAGGCGAGCTGCGCGTCGCTCAATTTCGCCGCACCCCAATCGGAACTCTGCTGCTGTTTCGACAGGTCGACGTCAAGCAGCTCTTTGACCAGGTCTTTGAGCCCGTGCTTGTCGGTGTACGTCCGCACCAGCTTCGATGCGATTTTTGTGCACCAGATCGGCGTCGTAGGGGTGTTCAAGTACTTCTGAAACACGCCCACGTCGAAGCGCGCATAGTGGAAGATCTTCACGACGTCGACATCGGTCAGCAGCCGCACCATGTTCGGCGCGTGATAGGTCTTCCGGTCGAAGCGCACGACATGGCAATGCCCGTCGCCGCCCGACAGCTGCGCTAGGCAGAGCGCATCGCGCTGCGGGTTCAACCCCAGCGTCTCGGTGTCGATGGCAACCGACTTCCCGAAATCGACGCCTGAAGGCAGATCGCCCTCGTGAAAGTGAATTTTCATGTTCATTGAGAGTCCGGCCGTTTTCGCGGCTCAAAAGCCACGGCACTGCCGGGCAGGTCAAGTGCGCCTCGTGACGCGAGTGTCGGCCCTTAGCCGCGCATCGCACGGCGGATTCTTGGGATCACGCTCAGCACGACGATGACGAGCACGACCGCAATCCAAAACTTCGCCGCTTCATCGGTGGGCGGGTTCAGGAATATCCGCGGACCCACGACAAGCCACGCCATCACGGCCAGCCAAGCGGCACCGAGCACGAAGTCGAGGCTGCGCGTGATCCCGCGCCAACGGCCGTCCGAAAACACGACCGCAAACAGCATCGCGTTCGCGACCCACAAGGCGCCCACGATCAAACCGCCGAGCGGCAAGAAGCTCGGATCGAACGCGAACGCCGACCCGACGGCGGGCAGCAATGCGGGCATCAGCCACGGCGAGCTGATCAGCACGCCGGCGCCCACAAAGGCCGCTACGCCGCCGAAGGCCCAGCCAACACGGTTGATTCTATCGTTTTCAGTCGCTGCGTAAGACATGGTCGTTCTCCATGACATAAATGTTGCGGGTCTTAGGTCTTGGCGATCGCGGCAAGCGCCGCATCCGTTCTTGGGCGCTGCACGCGCCGGTAAATCTTCCAGGCAAGGTCGAGAAGCACGAACAGCGCGATGAGCGAAAGCCAGCCCTTCGCCGCTTCGTCGGTCACGGGCTTCAGGTAAATCTGCGGGCCGATGACCAGCCACGTAAGGGCCGCGAACCACATCGTGCTGAGCGCAAGGCCGATGTTGCGCGTGAGCGGGCGCCAACGTCCCTCGACGAACACGATCGCGGATCCAAGCGCGGTTAAACTCCACAGCGCAACAACCATCGCGCCGCCGACAGACAAGAAATCCGGATCGAACGCGAACGCCTCACCGGCTTGCGGCGACAGAAACCGCGTGAACACCCGCTCTGCGCTGGTCACCATGGCGATACCGACTGTCGCCGCCACAGCACCGATCACCCACGCCGTGCGGTTGATGCGGTCGTTGTCGCCGCGCGGCCGCCACGTCGTCGTCTGCGCCGGCGGCCAGCGGTGGCGCGCCCAGCCGGCGAAGATCGCGGCCGTCACCATGAAGCCCGGCCACCACAAAGCGCCGATGCCGTGCGTGAGCCACCAACCGCCAAGGGCAACCGCCTCGCGCCCCGGCTCTTTCATCAATGCGGCAGGCAGCGTGATCAGCCACTGCAACGCCACACCGCCAAACGCGATCGCGGCGAATTTCCTCGAGCGCGTGGTCGGGATGATCACGAACTGCGTTGGGCGATAACGTTCAGCGACCTCTTCCGGCGCTCCGAACGCGCGCACGAGCGCTAGCGCCATCGCCTCATCCGCAGCACGCCCGCTCTCATCCGCTTTGCCTTGCAGCTCTTCGCGAAGCAACGCCTGCAGTTCCAGCGCCACGTCGTTCCGCTTCGCCTGCGGCAAGCGCCGCGCCACGTCGTTGACGTAAGCCTCCACCACGGCATCCGGCGTCATCATCGGCTGTCCTTCTTGCGTTTCGCGGCTCCGCCGTCGTCGGCAATCAAACCGCCGACGACCTCGACGAGACCGTTCCAATTCTCGACCAAGCGCCCATAGAGCGCGCGCCCAGCGGGACTAAGCTTGTAATAGCGGCGCGGCGGCCCATCCTCGATCCGCCACTCGCTGACGAGCAGACCCTGACCCTCAAGCCGCCGAAGAAGCGGATAGAGCGTGCCTTCCTCGATCTCCATCCCCCGCGCCGCCAGCGACTGCCGCAGCGAATAGCCGTATTGCCAACCGCCCAGCTGCGAGAGCGCCGCAAGCACGATTGCCCCGCGCCGAAGCTCATGCTCCAGCTTGTCGTCGGATGATGAGCTAATCGGCGGCATACCAAGCGTCGTCCTGTACTGTGTACAACTAGGTATGCAGGCGCCGCGTGTCAAGGTCACGCACAATCGTGCCGAACTGAGAACGCGCAACTGCCAGATTATGGCAGCATGTGCTATACTTTGTGCCCATGTCTCGCGCACAGCGCCTTCTCGACCTGATCCAGGTACTGCGCCGGCATAGGCGGCCGGTTGCGGGCGCCGTGCTGGCAGAGGAGGTCGGCGTGTCATTGCGCACGCTCTATCGCGACATCGAGACCTTGAAAGCCCAAGGCGCGCACATCGATGGAGAAGCGGGAGTGGGCTACGTGCTCCGCCCGGGCTTCATGCTGCCGCCGCTGATGTTCTCCGAGGAGGAAATCGAGGCACTGGTGCTCGGCTCGCGTTGGGTTTCGGAAAGGGCGGACGGACCACTGGGCAAGGCCGCGCGCAACGTGCTCGCCAAGATCGGCGCGGTGCTTCCCGACGACCTCAAGGACGGCATCGACGCATCGGGTTTGCTGATCGGACCGGGTGAGCCAATAGCGGCCGGCGACAGCGAACTCGCCGCCATCCGCCAGGCAATCCGGGCCGAGCGCAAGGTGCGGATCACCTACGCGGACGAACGAGGGAGCGTCACCAGCCGCGCCGTCTGGCCCATTGCGCTGGCCTTCTACGATCGCGTGCGTGTCGTCGTCGCCTGGTGCGAATTGCGCGAAGGCTACCGCCATTTCAGAACCGACCGCATCGCAAAGCTCAACCCGACGCCAAAGCGCTATCCACGCCGGCGCGCCGCGCTGCTCAAGGAGTGGCGCACGCTCAGGGGCGTCCCCGAGCAATGACTACTGACACAATTTGACAGCATGCCAAGGTACACGTTCCCCGCCGGCATTCGATTGCGCGTGCCGCCGAGGGAGCAACTTTCATGCAAAGTCCGATACTTGCGCCAGCCGCCATACTGGTACTCTGGTCGCTGGTGGTGCTGACCTGGGTGACGGTTACGCGATTTGCGGCGATCGCGCGCTTGTCCAAGGATCAGCTTCGAACCCTTTCAAAGCAGGGAACACGGGGACAGGATCTGGAGCGCATCCTTCCTGAGAGCGTGAACTGGAAATCCCACAACTACACGCACCTGATGGAGCAGCCGACCGTCTTCTATGCGGCGGTTGTTATTCTGGCCCTCGCAGGCGCCGGCAGCGAGATCAATACGATACTCGCGTGGGGCTATACCGCTCTGCGCATTCTTCACAGCATCTGGCAGGCGACCGTCAACAAGCTCCCGGTTCGCATGCTGCTTTTCACGACGTCGAGCGTCTGCCTGATAGCGCTGGCCATCAACGCGGCGCGCGCAACAATCTGAGGAACGAGGCTTTAGGTGGCCGCGCCACGCGGCGCTACGGATGCATCGCTGTCTCGCAGCGAAGCGTGGTGCCCAGAAGAGGACTCGAACCTCCACATCTCGCGATACTAGTACCTGAAACTAGCGCGTCTACCAATTCCGCCATCTGGGCACGGAAGGGGCCGATGCATATCCGCGGGGCCGCCCGCCTGTCAACGAAAAGCCTGGGCGTCGGCGGGCTTCAAGTGGCGCGGCCTTTTCGCTATCACACCAGTCGAATCTTGAACGTAGGGCAGGGACCGCATGGCCAGGAACAACGCAGCGACGCTGGTGACCGTGATCGGCGGGACGGGCTTCTTGGGCCGCCAGATCGTCCGCCGCCTGGCGAAGGACGGCTACCGCATCCGCGTGACGACCAGGGCGCCGTCGCGCGCCTACGACATGAAGCCCTTGGGCGACGTCGGCCAAATCGCGGTCGTCAAAGCCGACATCCGCAACGAAGCCGAAATCACAGCCGCGATTGCGGGTGCCCGCTACGTGATCAACACCGTCGGCATCCTGCGTCCAAGCGGCGGCCGCACGTTCGAAGAGATGCACGCCGACGGCCCAAGCATGATTGCGCGCCTGGCCGCGAAAGCCGGCGTCGAACGGCTGATCCATGTCTCGGCGATCGGCGCCGACCCGAAGAGCCGATCCTACTACGCGCGCACGAAGGGCGAGGGCGAGGCGCAGGTGCGCGAGGCGTTCCCCACCGCGACCATCATGCGCCCGTCGATCGTCTTCGGACCCGGCGACGGTTTCTTCAACATGTTCGCAGGCCTGATGCGAGTAGCAAAGCTTGCCTTCCCGCTGTTCGGCGGCGGTAAGACGAAGTTCCAGCCGGTGTTCGTGGGCGATGTCGCCGAGGCGATCGCGAACGCACTCGTTGATCCGCGCGCACGCGGCCGCACCTACGAACTCGGCGGCCCTGCCGTCTACACGTTGAAAGATCTGCTAGCCTTCATCGCAGAAACGACAGGCCGCAAGCGCGCCTTCTGGCCGTTCCCGTTCTTCTTGCTCGACACGGTGGCGGCGCTCTTCGGCTGGCTTCCGTTCTCGCCGATCACGCTCGACCAGGCGCGCCTGCTGCGCAAGGACAATGTCGTGAAAGCAGGGCCCGACGCGGCCTCGGTCGGAACGCTCGCCGACCTCTGCGTCCAACCGACATCGGTCGAAGCGGTCGTGCCCAGCTATCTCTATGCGTACCGCCCGACCGGCCAATACGCCGCGCCGCACGGCGCCTAGCCGAACAGCGATTTCATGAACGGCTCGAGCGTGGTCGAGAACTCGTTGTAGGTCATGTAGCCGAGCAGGAACGCGCCCAGGAAGATCCGGTACCAGGCGAAGATGCCGAACCCGTGGTTCGACACGAAGCTGATGAACGCCTTTACGACATAGTACGCGCTGAGGTAGGCAATCACGAAGCCGACGGCGAGCGCGATCGCGTCGTCATAGGGAATTGCGGTGCCCTGTTTGTAAAGCGAATAGACGGCGGCCCCCATCATCGTGGGGATCGCTAGGAAGAACGAAAACTCGGCCGCCGCCCCGCGCTCGACCTTCATAAGCAGCGACCCCATGATCGTGGCACCGGAGCGCGACACGCCGGGCACCAGCGCCAAACACTGGAAGAGCCCGATCTTGAGATAAGTGCTGAGCGGAAAGTCTTCGACCGCGTAGTATTGCGGAATCTTGACCATTTTCTCGATGAAGATGATGGCAATGCCGCCGACGATCAGCGCGATCGCAACCGTCCAAACCGAAAACAGATATTCGGTGATGTAGTCCGACAGTGTCACGCCCAACGCTGCCGATGGCAGGAACGCGAGCAGCAGCCCGACCGCAAAGCGCTGCGCGTTCGGGTTCACCGGCACCGCCTTCGTGACCTTCCAGAGATACTCGAAATAGATCACGCAGATGGACAGGATCGCGCCGAACTGGATGACGATGATGAACACCGGGCTCGCGGTAAGCCCCAAGAGCTTCTCCACGATGATCATGTGACCGGTCGACGAAACGGGCAGGAATTCCGTGATCCCCTCAACCAGCGCGAGAATGACCGCGGAGACAATCTTCCAAATCAGCTGGTCCATGAAAACGCCAAGAGGTGAGGGGCGCCTCGTGTACCACATCACCCACATTCCGCCACCCGGCGGCTATTAGTTCCAAATTGAGACTATTAACGCCATGATCGGGAGGTCTTTCCATTCACGGCACCGCCACGCGCACAAAATAGGTAAGCATTACTGCCTTTATACCCTTACTCCCGAAACTTTTGGTCCGTATAAGGCCGTTCACGGTGATTTTTCTTACGGACACGCCCCTTGGCCGACAACAAGCTCCTGCGCTTCGTCTCAGTCTCCCGCCAGATGCCCGAAAAGCGGGCAGCAAAGTCGCGCACGTCGGATTTCGACGAAATCTTCGCCGAATATGTGGCCAAGAAGGCCGAAGAGCAGGCCGGCCGCTGCTCGCAGTGCGGCGTGCCGTTCTGCCAGGTCCACTGCCCGCTGCAGAACAACATCCCCGACTGGCTGAAGATGACGGCGGAGGGGCGCTTGGAGGAGGCCTACGAGCTCTCCCAAGCGACCAACAACATGCCGGAAGTCTGCGGCCGCATCTGCCCGCAGGATCGCCTGTGCGAAGGCAACTGCGTGATCGAGCAGTCGGGTCACGGCACGGTGACCATCGGCGCGGTCGAAAAATACATAACCGACACCGCGTGGGAGAAGGGCTGGATCAAACCACTTACACCTGCACGCGAGCGCGGCCGCACGATCGGCATCGTCGGCGCAGGTCCGGCAGGCCTTGCCGCCGCCGAACAGCTGCGCGCCAAGGGCTACGGCGTCACGATCTACGACCGCTACGACCGCGCCGGCGGCTTGCTGACCTACGGCATTCCGAACTTCAAGCTCGAGAAGGACATCGTCGAACGCCGCACAAAGCGGCTCAGCCAGGGCGGCATCAAGATCGAACTCAACGTCGATGTCGGTAAGACCGTGACGCTCGCCAAGCTGCGCACCCAACACGACGCGATGCTGCTCGCGACCGGCGTTTACAAAGCGCGCGACATGAGCGCGCCGGGCGTTGGCCTTTCCGGCATCGTACAGGCGATGAGCTATCTCACCGTGTCGAACCGCGTTTGCCTCGGCGACAAGGTGAAGGACTATGACAACGGCACGTTGAACGCGAAGGGCAAGAACGTCGTCGTCATCGGCGGCGGCGACACGGCAATGGACTGCGTGCGCACCGCGGTACGCCAAGGCGCGAAGTCGGTGACGTGCCTCTACCGCCGCGACCGCGAGAACATGCCGGGTAGCTTGCGCGAAGTCAGCCACGCCGAGGAAGAAGGCGTCGTCTTCTCCTGGCTCGGTGTGCCGAAAGCCTTCACCGGCGACAAGAAAGTCACCGGCGTCAAAGCGCTGCGCATGCGCCTCGGCCCCGCCGACGCCAGCGGCCGCCAAGTCCCGCAGGAAGTAGACGGCAGCGATTTCACGCTACCGGCCGACCTCGTGATCATGGCTTTAGGCTTCGACCCCGAAGACCTGCCGGTCGCCTTCGGCGAGCGCGGCCTCAACGTCACGAAATGGGGCACCATCAAAATCGATCACAAAACGATGATGACCTCGCTCGCGGGCGTTTTCGCGGCTGGCGACATCGTACGCGGCGCCTCGCTCGTCGTGTGGGCGATCCGCGACGGCCGCGACGTGGCCGAGAACATCCATCGCTACCTCGAACAAAGAACGCGCGAAGCAGCCCGCGAGGCAGCGGAGTAGACCGGCATGAGCACCGACAACAAAATTATCCGTCATGGCCGGGCAAGCGAAGCGCGACCCGGCAACCCAGGGCCACACGCTCCGGCAGCGACACTGGGTGGCCGGGTCAAGCCCGGCCATGACGAACTTATTGATGACGACGTTAGTTTGGAGTTGCAGCGCTACCGCGCCAACGCAGCGCACCTCGAAGTGAACCACGCCTACGCGCCCGACCAAGAACACGATGCCTGCGGCGTCGGCCTCATCGCCGCCGTCGACGGCAAGCCGCGTCGCGAAGTCGTGCTCCACGCCATCGCTGCGCTCAAATGCGTCTGGCACCGCGGTGCGGTTGACGCCGACGGCAAGACCGGCGACGGCGCGGGCCTGCACATCCAAGTGCCGCAAGATTTCTTCGCCGACGAAGTGAAGGCGACCGGCCATCAGCTCGAAGGCGGGCGCATCGGCATCGGCATGATCTTCCTGCCGCGCACCGACTATGTCGCGCAGGAAACCTGCCGCACGATCGTCGAGGCCGAGATCCTGCGCTTCGGCTACTACATCTACGGCTGGCGCCAAGTGCCGGTCGACATATCCGTGATCGGCGAAAAGGCGAACCAAACGCGCCCCGAGATCGAACAGATCATGTTCGACACGCCGAAGGGCAAAGACGTCGAAGAGATCGAGCGCGATCTCTTCATCATCCGCCGCCGGATCGAAACTCAGGTGCGCAAAGCGTCGATCCCCAACTTCTACGTTTGCTCGCTCTCGACACGCTCGCTGATCTACAAGGGCATGTTCCTGGCCGAGCAGCTGGCGACGTTCTATCCCGACCTGAACGACGCGCGCTTCGTCTCGCCGATGGCGATCTTCCATCAGCGCTATTCGACGAACACATTCCCGACCTGGTACCTCGCGCACCCCTTCCGCATGCTCGCCCACAACGGCGAGATCAACACGCTGAAGGGTAACGTGAACTGGATGAAGAGCCATGAGATCCGCATGGCCTCCGAGCACTTCAAAGGTCACGAAGACGACATCAAGCCGATCATCCAGCCGGGCTCGTCCGACTCGGCCGCCATGGACGCTGTGTTCGAGGTGCTCTGCCGCGCCGGCCGCTCCGCGCCGATGGCCAAGACGCTGCTGATCCCCGAGGCCTGGTCGAAGAAAGACACGACCCCGCCGGCGCACCGCGCGATGTACCAATACTCGAACGCGGTGATGGAGCCGTGGGACGGCCCGGCCGCGCTCGCCGCCACCGACGGCCGCTGGGTCATCGCGGGCCTCGATCGCAACGGCTTGNNGGCCGCGTCGGCCCCGGCCAGATGATCGGCGTGGACCTTCAGCGCGGCCAATTCTTCGACGACCGCGCCATCAAGGACGAACTGGCAGGCGAACACCCTTACGAAGAGTGGACGAAGAACATCGTCGACCTCGAGGCCATCATCGGTCCGGGCCCCGAGCCCTTGATGTTCGAGGAGAAGAACGAATTTCGCCGCCGCCAACTCGCGGCCGCGATTTCGCTCGAAGACCTCGAGATGGTGCTCCACCCGATGGTCGAAGACGGCAAGGAACCTGTGGGCTCCATGGGCGACGACACGCCGATGGCCGTGCTCTCGCAAACCTACCGCCCGCTCTCGCACTATTTCCGTCAGAACTTCAGCCAGGTCACGAACCCGCCGATCGACAGTCTGCGCGAAGATCGCGTGATGAGCTTGCGCACGCGCTTCCGCAATCTCGGTAACGTGCTCGCGCAGGACAGCACCCAGACGGCCGTCTTCACGCTGGAAAGCCCGGTCATCTCGACCGGCATGTATATCCGCATGAAGGAAGCGCTCGTCGGCAAGTTCTTCGAGATCGACTGTGTGTTCGACATCAACGACGAAGACTCGCAGGAAGGCGCGTTGAAAAAAGCGCTCGACCGGATCTGCAAACACGCCGAAGACGCCGTTGCCTCCGGCTACGGCCACTTGATCCTGACCGACGAACGCGTAGGCCCCAACGTCGCGGCGATCCCGATGATCCTCGCCACCGGCGCCGTGCACTCGCATCTGGTCAAGACAGGCTACCGCACATTCACCTCGCTGAACGTCCGCTCGGCTGAGTGCATGGACACGCACTACTTCGCCGTGCTGATCGGCGTCGGTGCGACGACCGTCAACGCCTACCTCGCGCAGGAATGCATCGCCGACCGCCACGCGCGCGGCCTGTTCGGCAAGCGCGGCCTGGGCGAGTGCGTGAAGCGCTACTTGGACAGCGTCAGCGCAGGTTTGCTCAAGATCATCTCGAAGATGGGCATCTCGGTCATCTCCTCCTACCGCGGCGCCTACAACTTCGAGGCCGTCGGCCTCTCGCGCTCGATGGTGGCCGAGTACTTCCCCGGCATGCCCTCGCGCATTTCCGGCATCGGCTTGGGCGGCATCCAAAAGCGCGTCGCGCGCCAGCACGGCCGCGCCTTTGCCGACGACGTGACGGCGCTGCCGATCGGCGGCCTCTACCGCTACCGCAAGGGCGGCGAGACGCACGCGCACTCGGCAACCACGATCCACCTGCTGCAAAGCGCGGTCGGCCAAGAAAGCTATCAGCTGTTCCGCCGCTACTCCGACGCGGTGCGCGAAGCGCCCCCGACGGCGTTGCGCCATCTGATGGACTTCCGCCCGCGCGGCCGCACGCCGATCGCGATGGAAGAGGTGGAATCGATCACCGAAATCAGGAAGCGCTTCGTGACGCCCGGCATGTCGTTGGGCGCGCTCGGGCCCGAGGCGCACGGCACTCTGAACATCGCGATGAACCGCATCGGCGCGAAGTCGGACTCCGGCGAAGGCGGCGAAGATCCCGCACGCTTCAAGCCGCAGCCGAACGGCGACAACGCGAACTCCGCGATCAAGCAAATCGCTTCCGGCCGCTTCGGCGTCACGGCCGAATACCTGAACCAGTGCCGCGAGATCGAAATCAAAGTCGCGCAAGGCGCAAAGCCGGGCGAGGGCGGTCAGCTGCCTGGTTTCAAAGTGACGGAGATGATCGCGAAGTTCCGCCACGCGACGCCGGGGGTGATGCTGATCTCGCCGCCGCCGCATCACGACATCTACTCGATCGAAGATCTGGCGCAGCTGATCTACGACTTAAAGCAGATCAACCCGCACGCGCGCGTGTGCGTGAAGCTGGTCGCCTCCACCGGCATCGGCACGATCGCGGCCGGCGTCGCGAAGGCCAAGGCCGACATCATCCTGATCTCGGGCCACTCCGGCGGCACGGGCGCCTCGCCCCTAACGTCGATCAAGTACGCGGGCGTGCCCTGGGAGATGGGCCTCACCGAAGCGAACCAGTTGCTCACGCTCAACAACCTGCGCCACCGCGTCGTGCTGCGCACCGACGGCGGCTTGCGCACCGGCCGCGACATCGTCATGGCCGCGATGATGGGCGCGGAAGAGTTCGGCATCGGCACGGCGGCGCTCGTTGCCATGGGCTGCATCATGGTGCGCCAGTGCCATTCGAACACGTGTCCCGTCGGCGTCTGCACGCAGAACGAGGAGCTGCGCAAGAAATTCACCGGCACGCCCGAAAAGGTCGTGAACTTGATGAGCTTCGTCGCCGAGGAAGTGCGTGAGATCCTAGCGAGCCTTGGCTTCCGCTCGCTGAAGGAAGTGATCGGCCGCACCGACCTCTTGATGCAGGTGAACCGCGGCGCGCACGACCTCGACGACCTGGACCTGAACCCGCTGCTCGTCCAGGCCGACCCGGGTCCGAACCCGCGGTATTGCACGATCGAAGGCCGCAACGAAGTCCCCGACACGCTGGACAAAGACATCGTCACCGACGCCAAGCGTCTGCTCGAAGACGGCGAGAAGATGCAGCTGATGTACACGGTCAGGAACACGATGCGCGCGATCGGCACGCGCGTCTCGCACCACATCGTGAAGAAGTACGGCATGAAGGGCCTAAACCCCGGCCAGCTCACGCTCGACCTGCGCGGCTCCGCGGGCCAGTCGCTGGGTGCCTTCGCTGTCCAGGGCGTGAAGCTGAAACTGTTCGGCGACGCGAACGACTATGTCGGCAAAGGCCTCTCCGGCGCCACCATCGTGGTCCGCCCGATGGTCTCAAGCCCGCTCGAGAGCGAACAGAACGTCATCATCGGCAACACGGTTCTCTACGGTGCGACCGCGGGCAAATTGTTCGCGGCAGGGCAGGCGGGCGAACGCTTCGCCGTGCGCAACTCCGGCGCCGTGACCGTCGTCGAAGGCTGCGGCTCGAACGGCGTCGAATACATGACCGGCGGCGTCGCGGTGATCTTAGGGTCAGTCGGCGAAAACTTCGCAGCCGGCATGACCGGCGGCATGGCGTTCGTCTTCGACCCGAAGAACGATCTCCCGATCAAGCTCAACGAAGACAGCGTTGTCCCCGTGCGCCTAAAGTCGCGATACTGGGAGCAGCTGCTGATCGGCCTGGTCGAAGAACACGCCGCCGAAACCGGCTCCCGCCACGCCAAACGCATCCTGCAACAATGGGACATCACGCAGGGCCAGTTCTGGCAAATCTGCCCGAAGGAAATGGTGAGCCGCCTCAAACACCCACTCAGCGACGAACCAACCGCCGCACGGGCGTAACAAAAATACTCGTCATGGCCGGGCAAGCGAAGCGCGACCCGGCCACCCAGGGCCTCGGGCACTCACCTATCCAC
>CXWJ01003550.1_pt1 | contig 15185 bp, 9 predicted proteins | sample 590841 | NCBI WGS metagenome assembly CXWJ01 (sample SAMEA3498367, study PRJEB10139) | wastewater metagenome | biome: wastewater treatment plant; material: activated sludge | place: Austria | collected 2015-01-21 | reverse complement strand
GTCACGACGGAATCACAACCTAAGTAGTTCGTCAACGCAAAATCCTGCGTTTGACCAACCGCCAAATCAATGCCTGCGTAGTTGTACGTTGTTCCGGGGCAGGTTTTGACGCTCAAACTCGAAGCCGAAGTCGGAAGCGCCGAAACTGAAACCGTCACGACGGAATCACAACCTAAGTAGTTCGTCAACGCAAAATCCTGCGTTTGACCGACCGTCAAATCAACGCCTGCGTAATTGTAGGTCGTTCCCGGGCAAACCGATGGTTGGATTATACTTGTTAAAGGAGAACATTTGTGATATTCCACCAACAAATCGGCGTAACCTTTCACCGCGCAGCCAAAGAGGGTCACCGGGTTTTCCCCGATGACAATGTCCCACAGCGGGTTAAGCGTCAGGCTGTCGATTTGAACCACATACTCTGTCGAGAGGATGTTTAAAAAATCAAAATTGCCGTTAGCAGCCGATTGGCTTGCAGCAACTTGCGCATTGTTTTGAAACAATAAAACCGGTATACCTGACACCAAAGTGTCAGCCGCGTCGATCATGCCGTTGTTGTTGACGTCCGACCAGACCTGCCCCAGTATGTCGCCGCTGCCCTGGTATAAATCCAGGGTGAACGGGGCGCTTTGCGCATTGCAGCCGTTAAGGTCCACAAGATCGGCCCAGTAAGTGCCGCTTGCTGTCGCTATTAAATTGCTGCTTGTAGCGCCGGCGATGGGCGCACCATCGATATACCATTGCCAACTCACGATGTTGGGCAAGGAGGGCAGGCAAAGCGTGTCGGGATTGCAGCGGGAATGGCAGCCGGAGGGCAAAGCGGCGATATTGGGGCCGGGAAAAATGACCACTGTATTGCTCTGCGCAACGCAGCCATATTCATTCACCACACGTACGAAATACAGACCCGCCTCTTCGGTCATCAGGGGATTTGGCCCCGATTTGCCTGTGTTCCAGAGGATTTGCCAGTCGGGCGGTTGCGGACCCGTGTATGTGATGGTGCTGGGCGTACCCGCGCACACATTGTTTGTTGCGAGGGTAAAACCGGAGGGGAGTGGATTCACTGTCACATCGAAAGGCGACGTGACGGCAGTGCACCCTGTGCCCGGGTTGGTGATGGTAACGGTATACACATGGGTGCCGACGCTGAGCGCGTTGTTCCTGAACTCCGAAAAAGTAATTACCTCGCCGTTGCCATTGCCGCCGCTCCAAAAGTAGTTATAGTTGCCGTTGCCGAACACCTGCAGATTCACGTCTTCACCTGCACAGACTTCAGAACCGGGGTACGACACGCCTGTGATTTGCCCCAAATCATTGATTTCTAATGCCTTTATCACACCGGCCGGGGAGGGGTTCACCTCTACGGTTTTTGATGGCGGCGAATAAGAACAGCCGTTGGCGTTGGTCAGAGTCACGTCGTAAACGCCCTCTTCGCCGACCGTGATCGTGGACGAAGCAGCACCATTCGACCACGAATAGATAGCGCCGGGAGCGGCGGGTGCATATAGCATAACCGTTTCCCCTTCGCAAACAGTACTTGGGGCGGTCGGGGTGATTAAACCGCTGAACGGATTGGGCGTAATGGTGACGGGTTGCGAAACAGTCGCTTTGCAGCCATAAAGATTGGTCGCCGTCAGACTCACATTGTACGAGCCAGCGGGGCTGTATTTGTGATAGGCCAACTCCGCGTCGGAAGTGTTGAGATTTGCCGAAGCCGGGTGGCCGAAATTCCACTCAACGGCTGTAACATCGCTGGAAACCAATGCGGTGAATTCGGTGGCATTGTTGATACAATTGGCGGCAGGAGGCGCGAAACCTGGCGTTGGAGGACTTGGCACAAAAACATTTTCCGAATAGGAAGAAGTGCAGCCGGTAGTAGTCGTTATTGTGAGCGTGGCGGTGTAGTTGCCTGCGCCGGCGTAGGGATGGCCGGGCGAGGTGATGCTGCCTGCCGGAGCGCCCGTTTCGCCGAAATCCCACTGCCAGTTGGCAAAACCCGCCTCCGGCAAACGGGTGCTTTCATCGATAAAAAACGTGGAGTCGCCGGGGCAGGCCGGCACCTGGGAAAATTGCGCAACAGCCTCTACGTCGACGGAATCGAGCACCGTACATTCGGCGCCATTGGTCAGCAGGGCATACAGGACAATGATGTATTTGCCGGCGTTGGGGAAGGTAAAACCGGGGCTTTCACTCGTTGAATTTCCCAAATAGTCGCTGCCTGATTCGCCGAAATGCCAGACTGCCGAGCCTGGTTGGTACATCCCCGACAAATTGACAAGGTTGAATTGGAAGGAGTCACAACGCGCAGAAGGGGTGATTTTAAAATCCACGTCGCCGGGGTTGCATTTTGGTTTGTGCGTGGGGTTGTGACAAACGCCGCCGCCGCAGTATTCAAACACTTCTACCGTACCGTCGGTCGCCTTGCAACCGTATTCGTTGGTGACGCCGACGGAATAAAAGCCGTATTGGTTGGTGGCATAAACAGGCGCATTCACGCCGAGCGATACGCCGTCGCGGAACCATTCGTAGTCGAAATCGCCGTCGTCGGGTGTGAGCGCGGTGAGGGAAACATAAAGGCTGTTGTTGCAAAAACCGGTCGGATCGGCGGTCGTCACGGTCACATTGGGTTCGGGATATTTGTTCACAGTGAATTCCCCGGCGCCTTTGCAGCCGTTGAGGTCGGTGACCTCCAAAGCATAAGTGCCGGGTGTGACTTGCGCGGAAGACAAGGTGCTGACGGTGTTGCCTGCTTCATTTTTCCAATGATAATTCGTGTATATCGCGCCGGCCGTCGCCGTGCCGATATCGTTCGGGCACAGGCCGGGGGGGTAGGCCGGCAGTGGCTCAGGTTCGGGGTGAACGGTCACGGGAAAATTGACCGACGAGCCGCAACGCGTGAGTTTCACCGTGTGGTTGCCGGGTAGTTGCCAGAAAATTTCCGCGACATTTTTCCCCTGACCGCTTTTGATTGTCCCCGCATTCGCAGGGACTATTTCCCATTGGTAGCCAATATTTTGAAATAAAACTGCTGAATAGGCGCCGACTGTGTTGACGCAAACTTGCGGCATTCCAGAGACGGTTACCGGCGGCAATGACTGAATGCTCAGAAGCAACGTGTCGGACACGCAACCCAACCCGTCGGTGGAGATTTGCGCCAAGGAAATCCATCGGGGATTCGTGCTTCCCCAATTCATATTCGCGTTTTCACCAAACTGCGTTACAGGAGCCGGCGTGCCGTTTTTGATTTTCCATTCCAAAGAATAAGGCGAATTGCCCGTCAACGTGTAGGTATATGGTGTGCCGGGGCAAATCAACGACGGCCCGGCAATGCCTGCGGGTTTCGGCGGATTGGCAACGACTTTGATGCGCCATTCGGCGCCGGCAGAGCAGGTGTTGTTGGCGCCTGGCACGGCAAAAATCCGATAGGTTCCCGCGCCGTTGGCAGGCGTGAAATTGATGCTCGCCGTTGCGCCGGGCGAAGTCCACACCGTCGTTCCGTCGGGTGCGGCGATGCTCCAGTTGCAGTTGACATTACCGGGGTAAGCCGTGAATTTGGCGGAAAAGGTTTGGGTGGCGCTTTGACACATTTCGACCGGTCCATCGATGACGAAAGGCGAAAGGATTTTAACCGGAATGTCGTCCTCGCCGCCGCATCCGAGATAGCAGTTGTTGTATTTTACGGAAAGCAAGTGCGTTGTGCCGGGGTTCGGCTGCCCCGTCCAGGCAACAATGACCTTGTTCGTGCCCTGTCCGGCGATAATGCTCCCCCCACCCGGCAGCGTCCACACGAAATCCGTGCCGTCGAAGGCTTCGATGCTGTATTCTTCCTCGCTGCCGGAACATACGATTTCGGGGCCGCGTATTTCCGCATCGTCTGAAATGATGGGGATAAAGAACACACTTGCTTGCGGACACGCCGCGCCGCCGCAACCCGATGCGCTGAGCGTAATGCTGCCTTGCGAGCCGGAATTCCATTGAACGGTGATGTTGTTGGCGTTTGTCTGGCCGCCATTTTGCACCGTGCCGTTGGATGACACGATCCAGGTGTAGGCGCTGCAATTGCTTGAAGTGGTGTAAGTTACCGTTTCGCCGGGGCAGACGGAGCCGACACAATCGAGCAGAGGCGGTTCCGTGTCGAGCACCTCTACGAATAAGGTAGAAGTGTCGGCGCAAAGGCAGTTGCTGCGGGCGATAAGCAGTACTGTAAACGTGCCGGGAGTCGGAAAGGTATGCTGCGGATGTTCTTCGTTCAGCACGGAGAGATCGTCGCCGAACTGCCATCCCAGCCCCTCGTAGTGAAGGCTTTGATTTTGAAACCTGACCGTTTGGCCTTTGCAAACTTGCAGTGCCGCATTGGGCGGCGCGGGCGGATCGGTGATGAATTTAGCTTCCGGTTCCTCTACAATGGTGACGCAGCGCGAACTTTGGAAGCAAATATTTTGCTGTTGGTCATTGGCTTCTACTTTTACAAGGCCGGCGCCCGCATTGCCCCACACGACCGAAACCTCGGTTTTATTGGGGTTGACAGTATAACTCTCCGCGCCATTCACCGTCCAGGCGGCCATTTGTAAACTCAACGGCACACCACAATTGGCGGGTTGCTGAACGAAATAAGTAATGGGGGAATGCGGGCATACTTTTTCGCAAACGGAGAGTGTCCCTGTGGAGTCGTAATTGCAAAAAGCGGCGTTGGTGGATTGAATGTCAATGAATTGGGATTGTCCTTGCGTGACGGTGTAACAGGCCGTGTCGGAACTCCCGGTTCCAAAATCATATACCACGACGCAGTAAGAACCAGGGCAAATGTTGGATGGGTTTTGCACCGTGGAGGTAAAACCACCCGATCCTGTCCATAAATAAGTATAAGCACCGCTGCCTCCATTTACGTTTACAGAGATTGCACCGGAGCAACCCGTCCCGCATCCCGAATTCGTTATCTGCGCGGTGAGTGTGAGGGGCGAACTGCCTCCCGGGCCGTTTTCAACGGTTGCGGAATATGTCATTGAGCAGTCATTCGCATCGGTAACAGTAACTGTATAACTGCCGGGATGTAACCCGAAGAGGTCAGATTGGTTAGCGCCATTCGACCATTGGTGGGTGTATGGTGCAGTGCCGCCCGAAACGGCCAAATGTATTTCACCGTTGTCGCCTGTGCTGCTGTTGAAAACGGTGGCATCAATATTTATCGGAGGAGGCAGTGTCACCGTCGCAGTGGCGATGGCGGTGCAGCCGGTAGAAACATCCGTGACAATGATTATATAAGTACCGGGGGCATTCACGGTGGGGCTTAAAGTGTTTGCGCCGGAAGTAATGTTGCCGTTGACAGTCGTCCAGGAATAAGAGTAAGAAGGTGGGTTACCGCCTGTGACAGTCGCTTGTATTGTAGCATCCGTGCTGCCATAACAGGAAGGACTTGCAGCGCATACAGTTACATAGATCGGCGGCGATTGGACTATTGCAGCGCAATGCACAGCGGTAAGACCTGCTGCATCGGTAACGGTGACACAGTAATTGCCCGGGCAGAGATTGTTGAGGTTTTTTGTCGTTGCCCCGGTTTGCCAGAGGTAGGTGTATCCGGGCGATCCACCCGTCACATTCAAACTAACGGAGCCTGTGCAACCATAACACGCTGAAGTTGTTGTTGTTGTGTTAAACGTAAACTGGGCCTGTGCGTTTGCAGTTAATAAAAAAAGGTAAAGGAAAATGGATGTGGAGGCGGAAGTAAAGTTGTGTTTCATAAGTATCGGCGCCGGTTGTTTTGCTTGTAAAAATAGCGAACTTGCAGTGAGATGCAAGCAACGAAACGAACGCTGCACACCAACCGGTTTTCACCCCCCAGGGTATTAATTGCCGCAAAAAAAAGCCGCGCAGCGGACCCGGTGGTCGGCACTGCGCGGCTGCGATGTTTGAAAAAACCAAATTACTTCGGCTGGAACGTGGTACGGCTCTTGAAACCCAGGAAGTCGTATTCAATGACCACTTTATTCGAGGACAGCTCGGTGAGCGTCCCGGCAACAGATATGCCGTCTTGAGTGATCGTCAAGGTTTTGCCGTCGGAACTCAGGCTCCAGGTACCTGTGGATGTTTGCGGGTCGCTCGGGTCGCATTTGGTTGCGCCTTCATCAAAAGCAAGGGTTTTGTCGCTGTTGAAATTGGTGCAGTCGTCTTTCGAGCAATCGTCGACGCCCTGGTCTTCCCATTGGCTGGTGGCCGGGTTGTAAAGTTCGCTTTTCGCTTGTTGCCAGCAAGAAACGGAGGTAAGGATTTCTTCGGGCGATTTGTCGTCGTCGTTGTCGGAGTCGCAAGCGACAAAGGTAGCCGCGGCAACAGCCAGGAGCAGGAGCGTTTTCAGAGTGAATTTCATAATAAAAGTAAGGTTTGGTGAATAAAGGGTGCAAAGGTAGGCAGATGCGATTTAAAACAATTTATAGGTTTGTTAAAATTTGACTTATTCCGGCAAACGCCTGAAAGTCAATTACTGTTTTTTGCCCAGCCGCTCCAATGCCTCCTTTGCTTCCCTGAACTCAGGCGACATTCCATTCGCCTGCCTGTAATCTGCAAGCGCGGCATCCGTATTTCCCTGCAATTCGGCGCAAAGTCCCCGGTAGTAGTAGGCTTTCACAAACAAAGGGTCGGTTTTGACGGCGATATTGAAATGGTCGTACGCCTTTGGCAACGAGTCAAGTTCGAGATAAATCGTAGCCATATCGAACCAGGCGTTCGAATAATCGGGGTTTTGGGCAATAATGTTGCGATAAACCCCGAAGGCCTTTTCAAACTCACCCCTGCGTTTGTAAAATACACCTTTGAATTCTCGTGCCTCCAGGTTGGTGGAGTCGAGTCGCAATACGTTGTCGAAATACTGCAATGCCAGCGGATTGTTGCGGTTGGTGAAGATGCGCCCCAGGAACATCCAGGCGTTGTCGTTCGTCGCATCCAGTTTTACCGATTTTTGAAGCGAGGCGATCGCCGCAGTGGTATCGCCTTTGTCGAGTGCCACACGTCCGGCCATGTAAAACGCTTCGGCGTTCTGCGGATCACGCTGAAGGATTTTATCGAGGGTGATGAGCGCGTCGCCGTGTTGCTTCACAATGAGTTGGAATTCACTCAATTTCAGCAAAGTATAAATGTTGTCCGGAAATTTGGAAGCCGCGAGTTGCAGCACGCTAATGGCACGTCTCGAGTCATTGGGGCGGGCATAATCGAGCAATACATCGGCCATGAGGTGGTAATAGGCCGGTTGTACCGAATCCAGTTGAATGGCGCGTGTGAGATCCTTCAGTGCCTCGTCGTAGCCGTCGAGTTTGTAAAACACGCCGGCACGGCGGTAAAGCAGCGAATCGTTGTCCGGATTTTTTTCGAGTGAAATATTCAACGCAGCGAGCTCGGGATCTATCTGCGGTTCGTTGGCCGATACAGGTTTAGCATCGTTTTTGCAGGAAAAAAGCAGAAAAAGGAAGAGCCCGCAAAGAAGAAGGATACGGCTTGTCATGTGTGGTGTTTATTTGAAATAGCGGATTTAATTAAAACTCCCCTGGATGATCCCTCCGCCTACTACGTCGTCGCCCTCGTAAAAAACGGCGCTTTGGCCAGGCGCAACGCCTTTCACATTGGCATGAAACTGCACGTCCACATCGTTGCCGATGTGCCGGATTGTGCTGAGGGCGCCGCCGTCGCGGTAGCGCACTTTGGTCACCGCCTCCAATCCTTCCGCCGGCAGGGTGCTGTATTTCATCAGGTTGACTTTGCCCACCATCATGCCGTTGCGCACGAGGTCGTCTTCCCGGCCCAGTACGACGGTATTCGTATCAGGGCGGATTTCGGTGACAAACATAGGTTCGCCCAAGGCGATGCCCAGGCCTTTTCTTTGGCCTACGGTATAGAAAGGATAACCTTCGTGGTTGCCCAATATGTTGCCGGAAACATCCACAAAATGACCTCCTGCAACTTGCTCGTCCAGCCCTTCGATGCGGCGGCGCAGAAATCCCCGGTAGTCGTTGTCGGGCACGAAGCAAATTTCGTAACTCTCCGCTTTTTTGCTCAGCTCGTCCCAACCGCGTTCGGCAGCCATCGCGCGCACTTCGGGTTTGGTAAAGGGACCCAAAGGCATACGGGTGCGGTGCAGGCATTCCTGGCTCAGTCCCCAGAGCACATAGCTCTGGTCTTTTTGCCGGTCGACGGCGCGGGTAACGTATCTGCGCCCGTCGAGTTCGTTGATGATGCCGTAATGACCCGTTGCAATAAATTCACAATCAAGCATATCGGCGCGACGGAGCAGGCTGTTCCACTTGATGTGCGTATTGCAGAGCACACATGGATTGGGGGTGCGCCCGGCCATGTATTCGTCCACAAAATTGTCGATCACATAATCGCCGAACTCCTCGCGGATGTCCACAATGAAGTGGTGAAAGCCAAGTTTGACGGCTACCGCGCGGGCATCGTTGATGCTGTCGAGCGAGCAGCAACCGGTTTCCTTTTTGCTGCCGCCGGCGGATGCATAGTCCCAGGTTTTCATAGTGATGCCTACGACCTCCCAGCCTTCTTCATGCAGAAGGACTGCGGTCATCGTGGAATCAATACCGCCGGACATGGCGACGAGTGCTTTGCCGAGTTTTGACATTCTTTATTCGTTGCAAGGTTTATTGGGTGACGAGATTTTCCAATTTTTGAAAACCCGGAAAGTCTGTGTCATGAAGAGCAGGGATAAACAGAAAGAACAGGCTACCGGTTCGTTTTTCAACCAAAAATATCCGCCAAATCAACTGTGAGCCCTTCCAATAGTCTTGATTGGACGACGCCCTTTTCGGTGGCATAATCGGTCATTTCATAGTCGCCTTCTTTTAAGGTGTAAACCTCAACTGAGCGGCTTTTTGGATCGACGATCCAGTATTCCTGAACTCCGGTGCGACGATACACCTTCATTTTGCGATCACGGTCGTGGCGGCAGGTGTCGGGCGAGAGGATTTCGACGACCAAATCCGGCGCGCCTTCGATGCCGTCGGGAGTGATGATGGCTTGTCGTGATTTGGCGATAAAGATGATGTCCGGTTGGTAGTAATCAATTTCAGTGAAATAGACATCGAGCGGCGCAGCAAGGCATTTACCGCCCAATTGTTTCTCACGATTATATTGATGTATGCGGGCAAAAAGATTGCCGGAGACGTTCTGGTGTTCGGGAGAGGGGGCTTGTTTTTTCACGATTTCACCGTCAATGAGTTCATACAGGAATCCTTCCTCGAAGTCGTCGCGTTCGAGAAATTCCTGTACGGTTATTTTTTTTTCGGCAATAGTGAGCATTGTAGGTTACATTGTAATTGAAGTCAAAAGTAAGCATAATTTTACAGATTGAAAACACTTCCTATGCAAAAGGAAGCAGAAAATTCATGTTTCCTGAGAAACAGCATCATCTTTATCAGGGTTGAAAGGTCGGTTCTGCGCTCCAAACTGCCGCAACAAATCGTACATCATTTCACGTTTCTTTTCCGGCTCGATGCTATCATCTGCTTCTATCATTGCCAGTTCCTCTTCCAATTGTTGGCTTTCGACCAATCTTCTTCCCACCGATGATATTTCCAGCCGTTGGATTGGCAGATGTCTTCCGCTTCATCGGCCAGTTGGCTCACTTCGGCCAGCTGGCGAAGGCGCCCCCGGTAGCGGATTTTCAGATGCATCGTACTACTTACCGTTTATCTTTTCGAGCAATTGCTCCGTCTGCGAAGCGTCTTCTCCGGCGGTTTTTGCCAGTTCGATGGAGCGGCGGGCGGCAGTGGCGGCTTGTTTTTTCTTTCCTAACTTCAGGTACAACCGTGCCAGCGTATCCTGGTTGTAACTGCTTTCCCGGATGGCAATTGATTTTTCAGACCATTCGACGGCTTGCTGCAGCATGGCCGGGTCGCTTACGTTTTGTGCAAAAAGGAAGGCTATTTCGTTGAGTTCGTCGGCGTCGTCGGAGGGAAAGCGGGTATAGTGGTCTACTGCCGACAAGGCGAAATTTTTCATGTCTTCACGCTGGCGGTAGTAAGTAAGGCGGTAATTGGAGGCAAGGCGTTCGCCTTGTTCGGGATAAACGGCGCCGTAGAGCCGCTGCACTTCTCCGAGTTGGAGATTGGGATGGCGCTGCAGGTAGTCTTCGAATACAAAGTCCATCTTTTGGTTCACCTCTTTTTCCGAAAACTTCGCCTCGAAGGCCACGCGGTTTTTTTGTATCGACTTAAATCCTTCCGAAAACGGATCATCCACATACCGCATGATAAAATCCATATTTTCGGGGCTGATGAGGTTGGTCTGCGTTTTCAAATAGTCGTTTGCCAACTGACCGGTCGCAGGATCGTAAGCGGCGCCTTTAGCCTCCGTCAGGGCACGGAGCAGGGCGGCACTGCGTTCGCCGTTGCGGTATCTGGTTTCCAGCGCGAGCAGGTTGGCATCGGGGTCGATGGCGGTTTTTGCCAATGTTAAAAAATCCACGGCATTGTGAAACCCCACTGCCTTGTGCACGATTTGGCCCGCTGCATTAAAAAACAGCAACGTGGGATAATACTCCACCCCGTATTTGAGCGCCAGCGAAGGGCCCTCGCCTTTTTCCATATCGGTTTTCAGATTCACGAAACGGGCATTAAAATACTGCCCCACCGCAGAATCCGGAAATGTTCTGGCTGTCATCATCTTGCAGGGGCCGCACCAGCTGGTATAGGCATCCATAAAGACGATTTTGCCTTCGGTTTTTGCTTTTTGCAAGGCATCGGAAAGTAGGAGTTCGTGCTCGAAGCGAATGCCGGTTTGAGCAAAAAAGAAGAAAGGGGCAAGGAGAAAGACGAAGAAAAGGGTGTTGAATTTTTTTGCCATACTAATCCGGTTCGAAGCCCAATACGATATTGAAACGTGCGTAATTGGAGAGTTTGTTATTATCGTAAAACTCGGGTTTGTCGAATCCGATACCATAGTCGAAGCCAAGCGTACCGAACATCGGCAGGAATACGCGCAGACCCATGCCGACCGAACGCCGCACATCGAAGGGGTTGTAATCAGCCGCCCGCGCCCAAGCGTTGCCGCCCTGCGCAAAAGTGGTGACGAAAATCGTGCTCTGCGGATTGAGTGAGATCGGATAACGCAGCTCCACCGTATACTTGCTGAATACACCTGCGCCGCCGGGGAAAGGCTGCATAATGTCGCCCGTGTCGTAGCCGCGCAGGCTGATGATGTCGCGGCCATTGAGACCGAAACTCTGATTGCTGAGGCCGTCGCCGCCCAGTTCGAAACGCTCGAAGGGGCTCAAGAGGGTTTTATCCGTCCACTGGCCGAGGATACCGATTTTGGCAGAGGTTTTCAGCACCAGTTTGCCCACCAGCGTCGTGTACCATTCGGCGTCGAAGCGCCATTTTACGTATTCGATGTAGCGGTACAGTTCCTGCAAGTCGTCCGTTTGGTAAAACGACTCGTCTTTAAAAAACGAATATGGCGGCGTCATTTGCATTTTCATGGAAACCAAAGCGCCGGAACGGGGGAAAATCGGGTCGTTCACGCTGTTGCGTGCTACGGTAAGCGCCAAGTTGTAGTTGTGGTAAATACCATAAGTTATTTGCCGGCCCAGGTCATCCACAAAACCACCGTACTGATTGATATTCAGGCGTTGCAAATCCACGTCGGCCCTGAAAATAAAGTTGTCGTCGGGCCATTTGAGGCGTGTACCGAAACCGATCGTAGCCTGGGCGATCTTGAGCAGCTGATAGTTGGGCGTTCCTTCAAAACCATTGGCATACCGGTTGTAAAAAGCCGCTACGGTGAGCGAATTGGGCTTTTTCCCGCCGAGCCAGGGTTCGGTGAAAGAGATATTGTACGACTGGTAGCGGTCGCCGGAAGTCTGTCCGCGCAGGCTGAGGCGCTGACCGTCGCCCTGCGGCAGCGGGTTCCACGATTCCTTGTTGCCGATATTGCGCAGCGAAAAGTTGTTGAAAGTGACGCCGAGCGTACCGATGACGCCGCCCCGGCTGAACTGCGTGGAGGGTTGGTAACCGGCCGAAAGTTCGAGTTGGTCGGAAGGTTTTTCTTCCACGGTGTACTCGATGTCCACCGTGCCGCGCTCCGGGTTCACCGGCGTGTTGATACCCAGCGCTTCGGGGTTGAAGTAGCCGAGGTTGACGATTTCACGCTGCGAACGGATGATATCAGCACGGCTGAACTTGTCGCCCGGGCGGGTGTAGAGTTCGCGCCGGATGACGTGCTCGTGGGTGCGGTCGTTGCCTTTGATGACCACGCGATCGATGGTTGCCTGCGGGCCTTCGAAAATGCGCAATTCGAGGTCGATAGAGTCGTTTTCGATGGCCGTTTCCACCGGGTCTACGCGAAAAAAGAGGTAGCCGTTGTCGAGGTAGAGCGAGGAAATATCGCGTCCGTCCTGGCTGAATGAAAGCCTGGTATCAAGCAGTTCCTGGTTATACACGTCTCCTTTTCTGATGCCGAGCACCTGGCTGAGGTAGATAGATTCATACAGTGTATTACCCTTCCATACGATATTGCGGAAGTGATAGCGGTTGCCTTCGTCGATGTTGAGCCGTATCATCAGTTCGCCGCCCTCACTGCGCCAAATACTGTCTTTAACGATACGTGCATCCCTGAAGCCGATGGTGTTGTAGTATTGTTCGACGCTGAGTTTGTCTTCTTCGTATAACTCGCGCACGTGTTTCGATTTTTTGAAAAGGCGACTTTTTTCCGCCGTGTTTTTCATCTTTTTCTTCAGCGTCTGATCCCGCACGTGGTCGTTGCCGATAAATTGAATATCCTTGATTTTCAGACGATTGCCCTGAGTGATGACAAATTCGAGCCGAATGGAATTCACCGATTTGTCGTCGGGGTACTGGTTGATGGTCACCTTCGTATCGAGAAAGCCTTTATCGAGGAAATACTCTTTTATCGCACTGATCAAAGAGGCTTTCACATTGTCGGTGAGCACGGCTCCTTTTTGCAAATACTTATTGATAATATCGTTCAGATCGTCGTGTTCACTTTTCTTTACCCCTACGAAGGAGTGGCGGGTATAACGCGGCAGTTCTTTCACGGCAATTTCCAGGAAAATCTTGTCGCCGGCGGTGCGTTCCTGAAGAATTTGCACGTCGGTGAAGAGTTTGAGGTTCCAAAGCGATTGCACGGCTTTGGCAAACTGCGCACCGGGTACCCGAATTTTTTCGCCTACCCGGAAACCTGCAATGGCAATAATGGCACCAGCATCGGCGTATTGGGCGCCGGTGACGCGGATACCGCCGATTTCGTATTCCGTGGGTTTATCGTAAGAAATAACGGGCGGTAATGTATCGGTCGTTTGGGCGGCAAGGGCAAATGAGCCGGAGAGCGACAACAAGAGGCCGAGTGTGCGTAATTTCATTTTTGTATCAATTAAACATTTTCCGGCAGCAAGAGGGTAAAGCCGGAGAGGGTTGAGGAGTGGTATATTGAAAGTAATTAGGGGTCATTAAAGTAATTAGGGGTCATTAAAGTAATTAGGGGTCATTAAAGTAATTAAGTATCATGTACTTTTAATGACTTTAATTACCTCGAATGACTTTAATTTATGGTCGTTGTTGTGTCAGCATTTCCTGCAAATTCGGACATGCATGAAACAGCGGCCCAACCGAAAGATAAGTACGCCGGAGCTGTTCCAACACCCATTTTTCGGTGGATTCGGCCTTTTTTTGTTCCAGCGCAGCTTGCTGGATTTTGCCGTAATCCAGTTTTAAATCGGCTTTGTGCGGCTTGGAACGGCTTTGCAGCAACACCAGGCGGTACATACGGCTGCCATCCTGTGTGCGGAAAGGGAATGGCTCCGTCACATCGCCAACCGCCAGACCGTCGATGGCAAAGAAAATATCCGTTTCGAGGTCGGCTACCTCAAAAAAGGTGTTGCCCGAGCGGGGGTTGGCCACACGGCCGTCATTGTTGTAACTTGCCTGATTTTTGTCGCCAAAACGCTTGACAGCCTCGCTGAACGACATTTCACCGTTCCGGATCGACTGGCGCACCGAATCGAGTTTGGCTCTGGCAGCCTCCAGATCGGTGTCGGTGATCTCAGATTTGATCAAAATATGGCGGCAATGGATGAGGTTGCCGCGCCGTTCGAGCGACTGGATGATGTGAAAACCGAATTCGGTTTCTATCACGGGGCTGACTTGTCCGATTTCGAGTTTGTAGGCGGCCGCTTCAAATTCGGGTACGAATGTGCCGCGTTTCTGAAAGCCAAGGTCGCCACCCTCGGCCCCTGAACCCGGATCGGCGCTGTATTTTTTCGCCAGTTCGGGAAAACTTTCTCCGCCTTCCACAATGCGTTGACGCAGTTCGCCGATCAGATCACGCGCCTTCTCGCGTTCGGCGGCGCTGACCCTGGGTTTGTATACCAATTCGCGGATTTCCACTTCCGCGTTAAAATATGGAAGGGAGTCTTTCGGGATATTATTGAAAAAACGCTGCACTTCGGATGGTGTAATGGTCGCTTTTTCCGTAACCTTCGACTGCATCCGCTCCGCCAGCAGCTGGTTGCGCATATCGCCGCGCATTTGTTCTTTTATCTGCATGATGGTTTGGCCATAGTACTCTTCGATGGCTTTTTCATCCTGGTTAAAATACACCAGCAGGCGGTCGATGCGGGCGTTGAGCTGATTTTCCACCTCTTCGTCCGACACTTCGATCGAGTCGATTTTTGCCTGATTGACCAATAATTTTTGGACAATAATATTCTGCAGAGACATGCACTGGTAGTCGGCAGGCAGGTCGCGTTGCTGCTGTTTGGCATAAGCAACTTGCTCCTGCACCTCGCTTAGCAAAATAATTTCGCCCCCCACGGCGGCTACTACCTGGTCGATGACGGCTTTGTCGTTTTGGGAGAAAAGGAAAAAGGGAGCAAGGACAAAAAGGAGGACGGTAGACGGTAGACGGTAGACGGTAGACGGTAGACGGTGCACGGTAGATGCCGGATGTTGGAAGCCGGGCAGTTTTTTTGCCTCCAATGCCCTGGCTGATATGCCGGTTAAATGTGTCTGTCGTTTGTCGTTGGCGTCCTTGCCGGCAACCGCCGTGAGCATTTTGCCCGGTTCCTGGCTTCCGAAAACATGCCAAATATTCATATTCAAGCGTTTATCTGTTTTTTTTAAAAAACTGAAATCTCAAATTTTCATTCCTTCCACCCTCCACCCTCCACCCTCCAC
>CXWJ01013969.1_pt1 | contig 15193 bp, 23 predicted proteins | sample 590841 | NCBI WGS metagenome assembly CXWJ01 (sample SAMEA3498367, study PRJEB10139) | wastewater metagenome | biome: wastewater treatment plant; material: activated sludge | place: Austria | collected 2015-01-21 | reverse complement strand
GATTTGGTGAAAAACGAAATCGTTGACATTCCACAATCAGAGTGGATGAAAAAGTTCTATCTCTCCGACGATCAAATGACAATCGATTTGTCACTTGAAGGCGAAGACCCGGAAACGGAATTCGACCGCCTTGTGAAGATGCTTCGCGAAAACAAGCCATTGAAGAAAACTGGCCGAACCGATGCAAAAGGCATGGTTCTGAGTCACGACGAAAACGCAAAGAATCCGCTGGTCGAAAACATGCGGAAGAAAGCGGAAGCGGCCAAGCGTTAACATCTTACCCAATGTGATTTGGGATTATTGAAATAGAATTTTACGGCTAAGGACACTCAAATGCCAAATTCACTTGTAGGGCCGACAGTCGGCACCAGCAAAAAGCTTGAAGACTTAGTTCTCTGGGAAGCTGAGCAACGTTACACGCGCAAGAAAGCGATTCTGAAAGGTGTCGCGGCGGCGGGTTCGGTACTTTACAAGATTGGCACCATCTTGAAAGTTTCTGGACCGGAATACTTGGCGGCAGTTGCTGGTGATACAACCGCAGCCGCTGCTATTTTGCTCGACAACGTTACGTTGATCGACGATGCAACTTACGAAGTGCCGATTATGGTGAACGGCCCGGCACTCGTTAACGAAGACGAGTTGGAAACACCAGCGACGACAAACCTTGCGGCGCAGAAAGCAGCACTTGTTGCGCTTGGCATTCATCTTGTGAAAGAGCCGATTAAGACAAGCGCTCGCACACTTGAATAAGCCGCTGTTTACATTCGCACAAATTAACTGAGATTTTACAATGGCAAATCCAATCATAGGACCGCAGCTATTTTCTCTACCAAAAGTAGAGGATTTGCTATTGTGGGATATTGAAGAGCGTTATTGTCGCAGCAAAGGCAAAGTCAAGAATGAAGGCGTTGACGCTGCTGCTGTTGCAGCATCGGGAACCGTCACAACTGCTGCGCCTGTTGCGACGTTCGTGTTGACAATGGCACCAGCGAACGAAGCTGGAAACCTTGGAGACATTACGCTTGAAGTTGTTCAAGCCACTGAAGAATCAGTAGTGTTTGACCCGGATACCGGTGTGCTCACTGTTAACGCAAATGTTTCCGGTGGTACGGACAGCATCACCGAACTAGTGGCACTCATTCACGCTCACGCTGATTTTGTTGTCAGCGGCACAACTAACGGCGCAGGAGTAGTGACAACATCAACAACTGGCTCTGGCACTATTTCCGGCGGTCAAGATGCAGTAGCCGTGCTGGAAACAATGCCAATCGGTACACCATTGATTTGGGATACCGATCATTATCGACCGTGCACTGGCATTGAAGAAGCTGACGCATTTTTGCTTCAGAACTTACTTGGCCTAATCGACGATCAAGTAGTTGAAGAAGCGCCGATTCTAATTAACGGCCCGGCGCTTGTTAACTACGATGCAATTCAGTTCATTCCTTATTCAACCAATGCGGCACAAGTTGGCGCGATGGCAGCGTTGAATATCAAATTTGTCAATGAGCCTGTTGTTCAGAGCAGCGACACAATCGACTAAGCTGTTCAGTAGCAGTTGTTAGTATTGAATAACGAGAGGAAAAAATGTTAGACATTTTCAACAACGATGCGTTTACGGTCCATTCCATGACGGAAGCGATGGCGCTTGCGCCGTTCGTTCCGATGCGCATCGGTCGCATGGGAATTTTCAATACTAAGCATCCGACGACACACACCGTTTTTCTTGAACGGCGTGGTGACGTTATTTCTCTCATTCCGTCAAAGGTTCGTGGCTCTGGTGAAACGACCAAGCGCCCGGCGACGATTCGTGATATGCGGCCAATCATGTTGCCGTATGTTCCGTATGATGATGCGGTGATTGCTGCCGACGTTTCCGGTGTTCGTGCTTTCGGTGAGAACGAACAGGTCGAAACGGTTTCGGGAATCATCAACGAAAAGCTCGCAACGATGCGTCAAGACCATGAGGTAACTCATGAGTGGTTGCGTATCGGTGCGATCAAAGGCATCATCATCGACGGCGATGGTACAACGGTGTTGGCGAATCTGTTCACAGAATTCGGCCTAGTGCAAAGCGAAGTCGATTTTGTGTTCGGAACCGACACGCATAATGTCAAGCAAGATTGCATCGACATTATCCGTTACACGGAAGACGTTTTGGGTGGTCAACCCTACGACCACATTCACGCTTTCTGCGGTAACCAATTCTGGGATGCGCTCATTCAGCATCCGATGGTGTTGGAAGCGTACTCTGCAAACACTCTTGCGAAGTACGTTATCGACAACCAAGGGCAAGGTACGCCCGGACGCGGAACGTCGCAACTGCTTTTCAATGATATTATCTTTGAAAACTATCGCGGCGGTGTTGGTGATTTACCATTCATTGCAACCGGCGAAGCGCATTTCTTCCCGGTCGGAACGCCCGATTTGTTCACGCAATACTTCGGCCCGGCAATGACGATCAATGACGTTAACACACCCGGCAAGGATGTGTACGCCATGCAAGAAAGAATGAAGTTCGACGCCGGTGTTGAAATTCACACCGAATCGAATCCACTTGCAATTTGCAAGCGGCCAAAGTTGTTGGTCAAAGGCAAGTCCACTACTTGGCCCGCATAATCCGGGGGACAAGTGGCCGATTTCCTTACGACTAAAGTGACGCTTGGGGGCAAACTCTCCAAGTTGAAGACTGTGCTTAATAGTAGGCATCCAGTCTATCAAAGAATCGTTGCCAAGTGGACCAAACTCTTGGCATCGTTTCTTCGTCGCAGATTTACCAAGGCATCGCGTGGTGACGGCACTTGGCCACCTTTAGCACCATCAACTATTGCGCGGCGGCGCAAGCGCAGTAAAGCCATCTTACGCGACACTGGATTGTTATTCTCTCAATTCAGTCCTGAAATTGTTCAAGCGGGCAAAGCGATACTAAAGGGCAAAAGCATAATGCAGGCCCAAGTATCGTTCGGTGGACAAGGTAAATATCCAGATGGTACAAGCGTTATCGATGTAATGTCGTTTCATCAAAGAGGCGGCGGACATTTGCCGAAACGTGAATTGATTGTTGGGCCAGATGCTGCTACTCGCGGTCAAATGGCAGAAGTTGCACGGAAAGAAATGCTAAAAGAAATCAATGGCAAGTGACCCGTTTACTCTTGTTTACGATGCAATGATTGCTGAGTTCAAGAAAGTCAGCAAAAACGTTGTCAGTTGGAACAGTAATCGTTTACCAGAGCCAGACGTAATAGTTGAAGGATGCTTGCCAGAAATTCAGTTGCGGCCAAAAGACACGTTGGTGCAACTTGGAAGCAAATCGTGCGGCACTGACGTACAAAAGAATTACGACGTACTTATTAACAGTGGTGACCAACGCATTGGCGAAGAGCTTTATCCAACTGAATGGAACGTGCTAAAAGTTTTGCATAACTTAAAGTACGGACCAGAAATGCAAGCGCTACAATTCAATGGACGATCATTTGTTGACACTGTAGAAGTCACTGCTGTTACTGGTGGTTTATCGAATCAAACTGAAAACCGTGGCATTGTTGGGTGGGTTGCATTGTGGACGATTGAAGTTCGCATGCAATTCTCTGGCGAGGATTTAACATTATGAGACGTTCAGGAAAATACGCTTACGTTGATGGTGTTCCTTGCACAACATCGTGGAGTTACGACAGAGCAAGCACAGCTTCTCGTTACTCGGCAAGTTGTTCACCTGAAGGGACTGTAGTAACTGAGGGCAATGTTAACGAAACTGGCAGCATGGCCGGAATGGGTTATCTCCCAAAGTTGCCGGAAACAGCAGACCTACCTTTTGTTGGTGTTGTTTCTGGTGCGCCAGACCCGGTGTTGAATTATGTTGGTGATGTTTTAATTACCGACACTACTCTTAACATTCCGGTTGCTGCCGGAACGCCAATCAATTGGTCTGCAAACTTCGGTGTTCAAGGTGAGTTAACAAAAGAAATACTCACTGCTTATGCTGACGACACGCGCAATCCAGCACCATCGGCCAAAGTTGGTAAGGTTGCTGTTGAAGCTGTACTAGACGGCGGCACTTTCACTGACGTTAAGTGTCAGAACATTACCGTTAATTTCAGACGGCCCGCGAACACCGACGTTGAAGACGGTTTGACTTATCGCGAGTCTGGAAATCTTGAAGTTGATTTGTCGTTTGAAGTCAAAGACGACGACATTTTCAATCCGTTGTATGCGATCAATACGACGAAGATTGTGCGCGTATACGTAACACCACTTTTGTTTTTCAAGTTCGATGCAATCGTGTTCACTGGTCTATCAAACTTCCAAGTCAATCGCGATGGAACATTGATTGGCTACACCGTTAACGGAATGTGGACAGCGCTTCGAGCACGAACACCAACACCAATCTTGGGTGAAATCATTTACCCAGATGGTACAACTAAGCTATATGGAGAGACGCCGTAGCCATGAGTAATGCAACAGCCGCACCTGTTACACTCGTACTAGAAGACCACAAGTACAATTTCTATCCGTTAACACTTGAAGACTTAGAGTGGATTGAACTTGCCATTAAGGGCAGAGCCATTGAAGCTGGTCGATTAAGTCTTCCTCAAGACGCTGACGCTGAAGAGAGAAGCGAATTGATGCGTCCAATCGTTGAAGCTGCAAATGCAATCAACGTAACTACAGCAGCGGGGGGCAAGTATCTGTTAAGTTCATTCGGTGTTGCTAGAATGATACACCGAATGACAAAAGGCGCAGCAGAAGTTGATACTTGCATGCGATGGCTTGAAACACCAAACATCATTCAACAAATTTACGACCACGTTGATTTGTTCGGTGTGACTAGGGCAAAGCCTAAGAGCAATGGTGAAGTAGCTAAAAAAAAGAATCACCACAAGACCGATCAAAAATCGTAAAGCTGTTAGCAAAGCAATACGCAATTCAGCCAAGTGAAGTGGGAAAAATGCCGTTGTGTGTTTTGAACACTTTACTTTCTACCGATGATAACGACGACGACGTATTAACCTTTGCTACTCAACACCAACTAGAGCAATACTTAGAAAGTATAAATGTCAGATAGAGACGACTTCATTTTGAAGGCGCTCATGGACAATGCTCAAGCCACGAAAGCGGCTGAAGAGTTGGAAAAAGCTCTAGCTTCTGTTGGTGGGCGTGGTGCTCAATCTATCAAGATGCTTAACGAAGAGTATGATGAGCTAGTTAAAAATCAGCAAGTAGCAGCGATTGCCACCGGTGCAATGGAAGTAGGTATGGCTGGTGTTGGTATCGCTGTTACAGCAGTTACTGCTGGTCTAGCGGCGTTAACAGCCGGTATAAGTATCGCGTTGTCGGCAGCACAAGAATTAACCGATCAATTTGTTGTTTGGACTAAGATGGCTGCGGAAGCCGAAACACAACAATTCAAGTTGAACAATGCAATCAACAATGCGGAGAAACCAATCGGGTTTACTAAAGCACAACTGATAGATTTATCAGTAGAGATACAAAACTTTGGTGTTGTTTCTGCTGGTGCTGTTCAAGTTGCTGTTGGTGGTTTCATTCGACTTGGCTTAACTGGTAGCAGTCTGGAAAAAGCAACTAAAGCATCTGCTGATATGGCGGCATCGCTTGGCAAAGATTTGCCTGAAGCTGCTGGTTTGTTAACTGCTGCGCTTGCTAATCCCGAACGCGGGTTACGCGGGATGCAAGCTGCGCAATTAGGTCTATCGGCTGAGCAAGCAAAACTTGCAAGAGAAATGTCGAAAGGTGGTGACATTGCCGGTGCTCAAGGTTTGATTATTGATGCTGTTGCTGCGAAGTATAGAAACGCCGGTGCTGAAGCGGCAGCAACTGCGGAAGGTGGTTGGACACAATTTCACAACATCATGAATTCGGTGGGCGAGTCGCTTGGGACTATCTTTTTGCCCGCCGTAGAAGCTGTTCAACCATTGCTTAGAGAACTTGCTATTGTCTTATCGAACATTGCAAAAGGCTTTGAAGGATTTGGGGAAGTCTTAGGTGACAAAGTTGTTGCGTTAATGCCGAAGTTGAAAGAGTCTTTGCTTAGCGTTACATCTAGTCTAGCGGTATGGTTTGATACGTTAGTTGGAAGCGTTGATAAAGCTGAATTAACCATTCTTAAATTCCAGCAGACACTGAAAGACACTGCTTTAGTTGCGGCTAAGCTATTAGATTATTTACCGGGCACACAAGGCGTAAGCGATAGACAAGCTACGTTGAATCGTTTAGCGCCAGAAGCAATCGCAGCTAAAGCATCTGGTGACCCGGCAGCAATTGAAGCTGTTAGACTTAAAGTAGAAGCCGCGAAAAAGCTAAGTGACGATGGTAGTAATTACGCCGCTGCTAAATTCTTTTTAGGTGACAACACAAAAAGAATTCAAGACTTGCAAGATAAGATTACTCGCGAATCTCCGTCTACATCTTATCAAGAAAGACTAGACGCAAAACGCAAAGAGCAAGAGGCGTTGTTTAACTTGCCCGGACAAAAGTTGGGTATTCGTGGCATCGAAGGGTTGGGAGTTGATGCAATAAAAGGTTTAGGTTCATTCTTGTTAGGTCCGGGCGGAAGAGAAGCGGCAAGCAAAGTTTCAATTCCGGGCATCGAAGATATTTTCGGCACTGGCAAAGGTAAAGGCAAAGGTGGCTTAGTTGAAAGTTTCATGGATAGTTTCAAAGAGATTGGAGAACTAGGCGCAAAGGCTTTGCTTGGAACAATCCCTGAAGAAGAGAAAAAGAAAAAAGACGCACCACGATTTGTTAGTAGCATCGAAGACGCGCAAAGTACATTCAGAAGAATTCAAATAGCAGCGGCAAGTGAACCGGAAAAAGACAAGATTGCAAAAAAGCAACTGACTGTATCAGAAGAAATGAAAAAGGCAATTGACGAAGCTGGCAAACTTCAAGCGCAAGCACACACTTTGTTTGAAAAATACCTGCCCAACTTGGGAGTAGCGAAAGCGCAGTAGAATGAAACTTTGCATCTGTCTGAGAAAGCAACTTGAATCGTGTTTGTTAACGCGATTGATTATGCGTGGTTTGTTCGCAAATGAATTTACGCAACACGAAAGCGACGTACCGGGAATTCATTTGGAGTATCGTTGTATCCGGTTGTGGGTCGAAACACACCCGCGCTTGCGTGCACTAGACCGTATGCACGTATACCACGTAACACTGATGGGTGAGCAAGAGCTTTGGGTATCGCTGCTTAGCAGAATACGCTTACGCTGCGCTTGTCGGTATCTTGTAGACGTTGAAGCGCGAGTACACTTAGAATCACTTGAATAATGCCTATCACTTGGCTAACACCTTCAGACCCGCCCCACGGTTTAACAGAGCCAGTGGAAATGGCAGGGTCTGCAAAGTGTGTTTTGACCTATGGTGAAGGTATTGTAGCAAGTGTTACGTTAAAAGTTAAATGGGATGAGCGTAACGAGATTGCCAACAATCTTCAAAACAAGATTTGGCCATATCGTACTGAAACAAATACTTTCATCAAGTCAATAAGTATTGACCAGATACCTAACGCAAGAATGATGCGTGATGGTTCTGGTTGCAAGTACGTATGGTCGCTAATGCACCTTGAGTTTGCTACAAGTCAAGGGCAATTAAAGTTTCCGCCCGGCGCAGAGAACAAAGCAGTTTTCTATGAGACTGTTGAACCGAACGGAGAAATGCTAAAGACTTCTCCGTACCATTTAGTTTGGACAGCAGACTCTAAGGCGTTAACAAATGAGGAAGCGCCAGCTAAACTCATTATGGGCATGGATTACGTTGTTAAGTGGGTTGGTCTAGCAAGTATTCCACCAGCAGCGTTTGCAGTTGTTGACCACGTGAATGCAAGTGCTGTAGTTAGCCCGTCGCTTGGCGTTACGTTTGCTGCTGAAACATTGTTGGCCAATGCACCAGTTGTTTCGCGTACAGTCGGTACACAAGAAATAACACCGTGGGCAATGGAGCAAAGATTCTCTTATCGCGAAAATACTTGGAACAAATTCTGGCGACAAGAAACAGCAACGTGGGACACAATCACTGAGCAAGTTGGTAGCGCAATTCGCAAAGTGTTTCCAACGTCTACTAGATTCAATGAGATTCTACCATAATGCAAGTCTTAGCTATTCCGCTAATCAAAAAAGGTGATGTAATTACTGCTGAGTATCTGAATAGACTCGCAAGTATTTACAATCAGCAAACTCTTTTGCCCGGTTCGTTTGCGAACGGCGCAATGCGAGTACAGCATCCGACGATTAGTGGTGCTGCGCCTACAGTAGCGGGAACATACTACGCTAGAGCGTATACAGCAATCACACCAGCAACCGGACCATTAGCTGCGCAATGGGGTGGTGGACAAGTTAAGTTTCAAGACCCTATTACCGGCGAATTAGATGTTGACCCTACAGATGTTGATAATCCATTGATTGGAGTTGCTTTTGTTGCTGATGCGCAAGTGCAATTAGAAAAGATAACTGACCCGCCACAAGTTAAAAACGGTACTTGTGGTGCGGTATCTTGGGCGTAAGTAATGCACTTAAAACTTGCACCACAATGCTGCTGTTCTAATTCGGGTTTCATCAACCCAATCTTTGGCGGCTGTTATACCGGTACTGTGCAAGGCTGGTATACATATCTTGTAGCTGGTGCTGCTAGTTACAAAGTTCCTGTTGATCGAACCGGAACGCAATACGTCACGCGAGTACTTGGGTACGACTATTCCAAGAATTGTCTGATACTCGCGATGTACACAACATTTGCACAGATACCGGGCGGCGAGTCTGGTACTCTTGGCGCAGTGTACGAATACGACATTACGAAAGCGGGACTATCAACAGCTTGGACGAAGATTCTTGATGTCGCTGCTTTGCGTACTATGTTAACAACTGAGACGACCAATTTTCATGGTTCGCCGTGGAGCGGATTAGAGTCAGACAATCCAACTTTAGGTTTATTGCGGTACTTGCTGCGATACGATTGGCTAACTGAAAAGTTCTATGGTTATATTCACACTCCGTCTAGCACCAATAATATAATCAGCGTATGGTCTGCTGACAAAGATGGGACTGGCTTTGCTTACCACGATATTCCGTTCTCTTCGTCGATTGCTAATTCCGGTTTTGGTTATAGCGGCAGAGCGAACGTGCAAGATGTTCCACCGCATAGTTCGGGTGGGTCATACCCAGATTGCACAATAATTGCTACTGAAAATAATGCAAACTTTGCATACTTTCATAGCATCGGTTCTGGTGTAATGGACCCGAATACTTTTGCACAACTTGGCGAAGATTATTACGACATTGTTTTTAGACAACAGATACAAAGATTAACAGTAAGGGGTAATGCGGCAAATGGTGATACGCGGACATTTGTAAACAATATGATTGAACCAAATCATGCGTTTTGGAAAAATGGTACGTTGCATTATGACTTTGAAGACTTATCACATAATAATTGGAGCACTTCAAGTACAGCAACCGATATTGGTAACAACCATTTAGGAAGAGTTGATACAGTTTTAGAAGATCGGTTTGGAATTGTTTGGTGTCCATTTCCATACAGTGATTATCGTTGGGGCGCTTTCGTTAATTATCCAATCGGTGTTCCTGAAGCTGGTTTGCCGGGAATGTTTTTCCGCGCTCAGAATAAAATGTATTATGCTGAAGGCGGCGAAGCGGCAGAATTCACTGGCAAAACACCAGCGGGTGTTAATCTTGTTTCAAATAGCTTTATGAGTTTTTCGTGGGAACCAAGTTTGAATAAATTCTATGTGTTGTATCCACACTCTGATTCAAAAACTTGGGAAGTAGACATTCTAAATCCGCCGTTTAACGGCCAAGTTATTAACGGTGCTGCGATGGTAGGTGAAACCAACTTTTGGAGTGGTTCGCCCGGATATATCAGCTATTCTATTCCAAAACTGTATTAGGTTTGATGTTAACATCTTACCTATCTTAACATAAATTATATTGTGTTTCCTCTGTCTGTCAATATGTAAATATATTAACACTTATTGACTTCTGACTAGCCGATGTTATAATATAGTTGTGGTGAGAAGTTATTAAGGAGTTAAAAATGACTGTTAAAGTTGTGATGATGAAATGTGGGCATGCTGCGAATGCTGTTGATGGAAATGGTAATCCAGTGTGCGCAATCTGTTACGGCATTAAAAGTGCTGGCAGAGAAGTTGTTGAAACACCTGATTTGACTGGCAGAACAGCTAAATGCAGTTGTTGTCCGAAAACAGTTGAAAGCACAATGGATTTACCATTCTTTTCGCATCACGCGAAAGCGGAGTTTGACGGTTTTTACTGCGGTTGCAGGGGATGGGAGTGAAAAAGTAGTTGACAACTGCTGACAACTTGCTATAATACAGTGTAGGAGAAAGAAATGAAAAGTTTTACGTGTCCAAATGGTTGTGTGGTTGAAAACAAAGCTGGTGAAACCCCGCGTTGTGCTAAGTGCAAACTGGTTGCAACATGGTATAACCGTGTGACTGGCGAAGTTTTCACTTGGACGAAGAGCGGCGCTTATGCAAAGAGTGTGCGGAATTTGAACGACGCGATGGATGCGGCATTTGACAACAGGTATTTCAATGAAGTATAAAGTTGAAGTGATTGCTGACAATTCTGGTGTGTGGTGTGGGAATGGAAAAGAGTTTGACACATTTGAGGAAGCGAAAGCATACGGAATTGATTTGTGGTCAAGGTGGACGCTGGTACGGAAAGTCAGTGTCGTTACTACGGACCCTGAAGTAAAACGAGTGGAGGTTGATTTGTGATGGCAAGAATTGACGACATTCTTACTGAAATTCGCAACGGAGTGCACGACGGTTGGATGGAAACATTAACAGACGCTGTAGCATCGCGAAAGCGAAAGCTAGGCATGAAGCTGGCAATGGAGTTGAAATCTGGTGACGTTGTACGAGTGAGAGACAACGTGCGACCAAAGTATTTACGTGGTGTGACGTTTGTGGTAAAATCCATAAGTGGAGAAAAGATTGTAGGTGACAGAGAATTTCCTGATGGAAGAAAGTTTGACAAAAATGTTCGGTTCAAGCCGAGTATGGTTATGAAAGTGTGACAACAATGGTAGGCATCATCAAAGAGGTTTCGCGAGTTGCTGCAAAACTTGCAGCTATCAAAGCGGATATGGATGAAATTAAAAATGCTGTTAACGCAATCAGCGGTGTGAAGTTTATTGCAATAACAGAGTCACCATTTGGGTTCAAGTGGACGTTGGACCATTACCCAAGGTGGACATACGTTGACAAAGACGGAAAGGTGACAACAGAGTTGCTATGAAAACAATCACAGTAGTTACGAAACACCCTGAAGTAGTTAAAGACTACTTGCAATTTGGTGCGCACGAAGTTGAACGCGGGACTTCAAAGTTCGGTGATACAGTTATCATCGTTGAAGCGCCGGAAGAGCATGCAGATTACAATGCAGCACGGTTAGGTTCTGGAATGCACGGCGCGCGTGTAATGCAAAACGACGAAGAATTTATTAAGTGGAAAGCAGAATGGGGTTATTTGCCATCATGAAATGGATCAAATTGGTTGCTTGCTACGATTCGCTGCGATATCCAGACGAAGTACTTAACCAGTACGGCGAAGGTGGAATGGCGATTGTTTATGTTTATCCTGAAGGGGATTGCGACGGAATTAAATGGCCTAAGCCGAACATGAAAAAGCTACGTTCAGCGTTGTATGATGATCGTGAAACAGGTTTGTTTAACGACGACGACATTATTTTGCTGCCGAACGGCGAGCGTGTTAACATTGACTAAAAACGTCTTCTGCCCGGCGTGTTTCCGCAGCGCTCCCATAGATGCGTGGGAAGTGCGGGATGATTTTGCAGTTTGTCCGTTGTGCAATGGCGTTGTTAATAGTTACGAGACTTCGCAGCCAGCACAGAAATTGATTGAATACAAATTCAGAATACCGCAGAAGAAATCGAAGAAAGTTGTTGTTCCAATACTAACGGAGGGAATTTCTGTGAAAGTGTTAACAGGTTTTATCAACTTGGAATATCAAAACATTCGCACGTTGTCTGCTGACGGCGCAGAGTATCATTGCCGCGCGGCGTTGATTCCAGGTGTTAAAGGCCCAATGGGTTATCCGATGGTTCAATTTTCTGGTCCGTATCCAGAGTTATGCAGACTGATTCAAGACTATCACGGAAAAGACGCTGAAGATGAAATCGTAAACTGTATTAACAACATTAAAATTATCTGACCCCCTTGACAGCGGGTTGGCATCTGCTATAATGGCAGCACAGGACCGAACAGCGTTAACCAAAAAGAGCACCCATGACCCAAGAAATTTCACGGCATGTTAGTGATTTAGTCACTCCATTGTGTGACGCTACATCGCGACTACTTAAAGAAGAAACTCGACTTTACGACACTGATTATCTTTTGATCGGTGTTCAAGACGACGTTGTTGATGTACACGACGGGCAGGGTGTAATTGTTAGTACGAAGCGCTTCACTGTTGAAGCGAAATCACGCGACGAAAAAGGCGTAGCTTCGTACACTCTACGCGGCAACTGGTGGCATCGTATTCCGGGCGCTAGACTTCTCGGCCATGTTTATGGCTTCAGCGCACCACCAACGGATACAACCGCACTAGTTATTCTAGCCGCTGTTGGCAGAGACAAACTAGAATTTGAATCTGAAGATGCAGAACTAGAATTCAATTCTGCGATTCTACGTTTCATGCTACAGACCCGCACGGCGAAAGCACAAGCGGGTTTCAAACGGTTCAAGTCTATTCCTAACCGTTCACCGCGCGGACGATTCGACCAGCAACCAATGAATCATCAAAAGGTTGCGGCGTATTGCGCAGCCAAGAGTGAGGGTTACGCTTTGTTTATGGAACAAAGCACTGGCAAAACTTACGCGAGCATTCTTGCAATCGAATCCAAGTGCACCAAAGACAATTGCCAGATGGTTTTCATTTGCTGCCCGAAGCAAGTTCGTACAAACTGGCAACTGGAAATTGAACGGTTTGCTTCCAAGCGCGTGTTGGTTGTTAAGCTGAAAGGTGGTCGCATTGATAGAACGAAGATGCTGTTAGAAGCGTTTCGTGCAAAAATGTCTGGCGACTTTGATTGGGTTGCTGTAATCACAAGCTTTCAGACGATGGCGAATTCCGTCGTACAGATTTGCGCTTTTCCGTGGGACTTAGCGTTGATCGATGAATCGCATATGATTAAGACTCACACCGCAAAGCAAACGCGAGCGGCGTTGAAAGTTCGCGATCATGCTAAACGGCGACTTGTGTTAACAGGTACTCCAATCGCTAATCAAGTTTTCGATTTGTACTCACAACTAGAATTCCTTGGGCGTGGGTGGTCCGGTTTCACTAGCTTTGATTCGTTCAAAAAGTTCTACGGTACGTGGGAAACTGTTGGGCGTGGATATGAGAAGCTGTTAAGCTTACGTAACATGCCATTGTTGCAAGAGCGGTTAGCCCGGTGTTCGTTTCTTATTAAAAAGTCTGAAGCATTGCCGGATTTACCGTCGAAGACTTACGATGTTCGCTCTGTTGAAATGTCGGAAGAGCAACGAACAGTTTACGATGCGTTGGCCGAACAACTGTATGCAGAGATTGAACACGACTTAAAAGATGAAACGAAAACAATTACTGTCACAAACATTCTAACGCGGCTGTTGCGCTTAGCCCAAGTGACAAGCGGTTTCGCTGTACTAGATAGGCGAGTTGACCCGGAAACGGATACGTGGTGCGAGCGCGAGATTGATCGTTTCGACCCGAATCCAAAGTTAGAAGAGTTAGTAGAATTTCTGAAAGAGCATCTAGCCGACGACAAAGAAAGCAAAGTAATTGTTTGGGCATGTNNGCTGCGATTGGAGGGAATTAGAAACGTAACATTCTACGGCGGAACTTCGGACGCTGACAGAGCAACGGCGGAACAAGAATGGAACGAAGACCCGGACTTGCGCGTGTTCGTAGGTAACCCGCAAGCGGGCGGTGTTGGTATGAACTTGCAAGGCTATTGCGAGCACCCAGACGGTTATCATATGAAGTGTGATACTGTTGTGCACTACTCGCAAAACTGGTCAAGCGTTATTCGTGCACAAGGCGAAGAGCGGCCTAGAGGCTTTGTGCATGAAAGCAAAACAAAAGATAACAAACGTGTAATGTGGTCAATAAGAAATGTAGACATTGTTTGCGACGATAGTATTGACTTGACTATTCGCAAGCGTGTTACTGATAAGCGATTGAACGCTGCTAAAATTCAGAACGTTCGCGAGTTGTTAAGAGATTTACTGAAAGGCAACAACTAAATGAAAGGTAGAGTCATACTTCTGGAACCACTATCGAATACATTAGACACAAGTTCGCTAGATGAATTTGGAGAAGTTGCTGTAATCTTTGGCAGCAACAACGGAAAGCACCAAACACCGTCGATATTCAGAACGCAAGAGTACGTGAATTCGATTCAAGAATGGTTGGCAATCAATCAATTCGACCCACACAATGATAAGTTTGTGTTGTCTGGTAGGTTGTCAAAAATTGCTGTTGCTGTTGCTGCTTTAACGCGAGCATTCAACGGTTGCGGTGTTAAGGTGTTGATTTACGACGGCGGTAGTTCTCAGTACGTGGAGCGCACGATATGAATTCATATTTGACTAAGGAAGTGAGAGACAGATTAAAGCATAGTATGGTACGTTTCGACGACGACTTAACTGGCAAACTTGTCGATAAGTCAATCTATGATTCTAACCTAGCAGCAATGTCTTTTACCGATGGTACGTGGTGCGCAGTTGAAGCTGAGTACGACGGAGAAGATGCTGATTTAGATCACGTTTATCAGATGGGTTTGACTGAGTTAAAACATTTGGATTTGATTACTGACGAAGAGTACGCGGCAGCGGCGGAGAATTACAAAAGCGTGAGGCGTAAACTAAAGCTACAAGAAATTGAACGCTTACAGAAAGAGATTGACCGTGATTAGAGACGACTTGATTAAAATGTATTGCGACGTTAAGCGCATGCACGAACAAATGCAGGGTTTGTTGGCCAACGTAAAGATGGAAGCCAACTTAATGGACCCGTCAATCATCGTGGATGCGACATACGTGTTGAAACGAGCGAACGAATACATCGATGGGACTAGGAAAGATGTTAACAGGGCGCTTGAGCACGTACAGAAACTTGGCTGCATGATTGTGA
>CXWJ01025145.1_pt1 | contig 15213 bp, 16 predicted proteins | sample 590841 | NCBI WGS metagenome assembly CXWJ01 (sample SAMEA3498367, study PRJEB10139) | wastewater metagenome | biome: wastewater treatment plant; material: activated sludge | place: Austria | collected 2015-01-21 | reverse complement strand
GGTTTCTATCAACTGATCCCGACACTCAAACCCGAGTATGCCGTGGGGTTGCAGCGGATCGATCTTCATGGAGAATCACGGGCAATAGTGGCAACGGACTTGGGCAGTACCCTCAACGTGATCAGAGTACGCTTGCATCGGGCGCGACGAGCTCTCAAGCAGATACTCCTCACGTCATGCAAGGACTGCTGTCCTGAACACGGGTTTATGAACTGTGAAGGTGCACATGGGGGGGATGCCACGGGGAAAAGTTTCCCTTGCTTCCGGACACTGTAATACTACGAGCCCAATCTCGTCTTATATGCATACGTGTAAAGAAAGGAGGAGCAAGGCACGCATCATCATCGCTATTGAGCGAGCCTTCGGCAGCGTCACGNNTCCCCAAGGCTCGCTGGCGTGGAGCAAGAAGAAGAGGGGCATGAAATAGGTGGGGAGTGAAGATGACTCACCATAGCCGGCGAAACGGTTCGCCACAAACAAGGAGGGCGTAGGATGTTAAAACTTAGAGGGATTTGCGCATTTGTGGTTCTCGGTCTCCTGGTCGCAATGCCAATTTTCGCTGCGGATCCTCTTGAGACTATGATTAGTAAAGGAGATCATCAGGGACTGCAGCGTTACTATTCGCAACAGGCTCAGGAGCTCAAAGCCAAAGCGAATTATTGGGATACCATAGCCGAATTCTATGAAAGACATCCAGGCGAGCCCACCGGGGCTCGCACCAGGGCTGAACACATCGCGCACTGCCAAGCTATTTCGGAAACCTTGAGGAAGGCTGCGCACGAGGCTCAGAATCTGGCCACAGAACACTATGATTTGACACGGAAGGGGCCCTAAAAGCCCAATGTCGTTACTGATTTGGCCGGCGACCACCGCGCTATGAACACTCGATGGAGGAAAGACTCTAAGTTGTATTTCAAGAGCTGGACAGCTGTGGCCAGAGGCTCTTCCGATGAATAATCTCCGACGGCTCGTTCTCGGCGCCTTTCTCGCGGTCCTGGGATTTTTCCTCGTGACCGAGCACCGGGCGCATCTGTTCGGGGTGCTGCCCTACCTATTCCTTTTCGCCTGCCCGCTGTTCCATCTCCTCCTGCACAGGCGACACGGTGGTCATGGCATCGACTCGCCACAAGGCAGGAAGGAGCCCGATTCACAGGCCAACGCTGGGGGGCATTCCCATGGATGAAGGATCGGCTTATGGGTTGTGGTCGTTAGTGATCATCANNTAGTGATCATCAACTCGGTGGTGTTTATCCTCTTCGCGTTCAGCTTCACGCGGCCGCGGACGACACGCGATTGGCGATCCTTGGGTGCCTTCTCGGCGTTTATCGTGGCTCTGTTTGCGGAGATGTACGGATTCCCCTTGACCATCTATCTGTTCTCCGGATGGCTGGAAAGCCGATATCCCGGAGCAAATCTATGGTCCCACGAAACCGGGCATCTCTGGCATACCCTGCTGGGCATGAAAAGCCATGCGCATAGTGATCCCTTGCACATTCTCAGTGGGCTGCTGATCTTCGGAGGGTTCTTTCTACTGGCGGCCTCGTGGGAAGTCTTGTATCGGGCGCAACGGACTCAGACATTGGCCACGACCGGTCCGTATGCCCGGATCAGACATCCGCAGTATGTGGCCTTCATCGTGATCATGCTGGGTTTTCTCCTCCAATGGCCAACCATTCCGACATTGTTCATGTTCCCCGTACTCGTGGCAATGTATGTCCGTCTCGCGCACAAAGAGGAGAGACAGGTCCGTGCGGAATTCGGCGAGTCCTATGATCGTTATGCGGCGGCGACGCCTGCCTTCTTCCCACGATGGAAGAGGCAGAGTCGAGAACAGCTTGACGGGCGTCTGGACCGTTGAGGGGTTGATCGTCAGAACCAGCCGCTTGAGGACCTGATGAAGTAGAGGACGCAGGAGAGTCACAGAGCATGGTGATCTGGCATCTCACATCAGACACGCTGCGGTTTCCGTTTCACGTCAGTGCGGGGCAGCACGTCAACCTCCAGTTCGGCACTTGGCCGATCGAGGAGGGCCAGCAAGCCTGGATCGACGTTCGGATTGTACATTCGGACGGAGCCGAGGAGAGCAGGCGTGTCGAAGGGACGTGGAACGTCAACCGCGACGCCAACAGCTATTGGTTTGTCAACGTCGGGCCGTTCACGGATGGAGATCAAGTGGAATACCGGCTGCACGGGAGTTCGCCGTCCGGGGCTTGTGAGATTGGCCCCTTCACCTTTCAGGTCGGGCCCAAGATTCATCTCGCGATCCTGTGGCATCAGCACCAGCCATTNNACCAGCCATTGTACAAAGACCTGCAAGCCAAACGACCACAGGGATCGTATCGGTTCCCCTGGGTGCGGCTGCATGCCATTCGTGATTATTACGCGATGGCGGCCATGCTGGAGCAGCATCCCGAGGTGCATCTGACGATCAATCTCACACCGGTCCTCCTCTGGCAATTAGAGGATTATGCCGAGCGAGGGGCGACCGACCGAGCGCTGGATCTGACGCGTATCCCTGCCCGCCGCCTCACGATGGCTGATCGCGAAGAACTGCTCAGCACGTTCTTTGAAGCGAACTGGCATACACAGATCTTTCCATGGCCTCGCTATCGGGAACTCTTCGAACAACGCCGGAAGGGAGATGCGTTCACGATCCAGGATCTGACCGATCTCCAGATGTGGTTCAACTTGGCCTGGTTCGGTCCGGAATTTCAGGAGGGCGAGGTGGAGCTGCCGGACGGCGGGACTGTCTCCCTGCATCGCCTCATCAAAAAAGGTGCCGGCTACACGGCTCGTGAGATTGAGGCCATGGTTGACGAACAGCTAAAGATCCTACGCAATGTCGCCGCGATCCATCAACAGCTCCAAGAGCGAGGCCAGATCGAGGTTTCCACCACCCCGTTCTACCATCCCATCCTTCCGCTGTTGGTTGATTCCGATCGTGCCACCATTGATCGTCCTGGTTCGGTGCACCCCACACGATTTCATTATCCAGAAGACGCAGGGGCGCAACTCCACCGTGCCATGCAGTACTACGAGGAGCGCTTCAGGCATCCGCCAGCTGGGATGTGGCCCGCAGAGGGCGCCGTTGGGCAGTCGGTGGTCTCGCTGTTTGCCGAGGCTGGCATGCACTGGATTGCCACGGATCGTGGCGTGCTGGCGCGCTCTGGCCAGTATGGCTACGACGTCCAGGACCCGAATGTCCTATGCCGAGCGTATCGGGCTGAAGATGAGCTGGGCCGTGGTGTCGCCGTCTTCTTCCGTGACCCGGTTCTCTCCGATAACATCGGCTTTCACTACCAGCAGTATCCTGATCCGGTCGAGGCCGCAGCGGCCTTTGTGCGCCATCTCAAGGATCGATTTGCCTGGCAGGTGAACGACCCTTCCAATCGCATCGTCTCTGTCATTCTCGACGGCGAGAACGCCTGGGGAGCATACAGGCGGCAGGCGCGTCCGTTCCTTCATGCGCTGTACACGGCGCTCGCTGGTGATACGGAGATCCGGACGGTCACGTTTCGAGAGTATCTCGAGGGCAATCCCACGCGGCAGGTGCCGACTCACCCGATTTCGGCATTGCCGAAAGTCTATGACCTAGCTGAGGCGAGTTGGATCGACGAGAACGGCTCGGCGCCGGGGAACGACTTAGGCACATGGATCGGAGAGGCCGAGGAAAATCAAGGGTGGGACCGCCTTCGCGAAACCCGGGAATGGCTCGATTCCATCAAGACCATGCTGGAGCGTCATCCCAAAGCGTTCGAAGCGTTGTATGCCGCGGAAGGAAGTGATTGGTTTTGGTGGTTTGGTGAAGATCAATCCTCCGATTCGGATGCGGAGTTCGACGAGCTCTTTCGAAACCATCTGAAGGCGGTCTACGGGGCACTGCGTCGTAAACCTCCACTGGCGCTCGGTGATGCCATCGTGCCCCATGCTCTCGTGTGGACGTTCGCCAAACCGATCCGATCAGTTCGTTTTGGTGATCGCCTCAGCATCAGAACGAACTGCCCCGGTGAGCTGACCTGGAAGACCGATCAGAACGAACAGTGGACGACTCGCGAGCTGATCGCAGCCGGCGGCGTAATGGCCGCCGTGTACCGATTCAGTCTGACGCTTGGCCCGTTCGCTTCGCCGGTTCGATGGATCGAGTTCCAATTCCGGTGCCTCCATCCAGGCTGCTGCGGAACTGATCCTTGTTGTCGAACAGGCCTGCAGCGCGTCGCAGTGATCGGCAGTCTAGCTAAAGACAGACAACGCACACCACGTCGTGGAGGGAGAGAAGGCATGTAGCATGGCGTTCCTCGACCGGTGGCGTATTTCTAGAACAAAGGTGGAAGGAGAAAAACCATGATATCGAAGCAAGAGATGGATCGAGTCTGTGGCATGTGGGTCGACAAGGAGACGGCTCCATTTCGACTACGATCCGGAATCCTACAGGAAAGGCTTTGAAGGTCGAAAGACCTGATGCCGATGACGCTGCAAACTCTCTCACTCCCGCTGAAGGTCTTGGTCACCCTGTTTCTGCTGACCATGGGACTTGGTTACCTCTTCGCCCTCGCCTACCTCTATTTGATTGATGTGGAGCCGCACACCAAACACGGAATGGGACTCGTCGCTGCTGTCATTATGAAATATTACGGTCAACGGGAGACGACCAGGTTGGAAGCGGCCCTTGGAGGCCCCATGGGAGAGTATGTCACTGATTCGCAGAGAACACAGATCGTCCAGTGGATACGACAGGGCGCGAGAGAAGCAGGGTTCGCAAGGGTTCAACCCATCCTCACTCAGACCTGCGCGGGATGTCACAGCGCAGCCGCCGGGACGGGGTTGCCGTTGTTAACTTCCTACACGGAAGTTGCTCGCTATACAGCGGTAGACCTCGGCCAGTCTATCAAATCATTGGTGCGAGTCTCTCATATTCATCTATTCGGCATAAGTTTCATCTTCATGTTCACGAGTTTCATCTTCGTTTGCAGTGGGATTCCTGTCTCCGTTCGGACCTTTCTGGTGGCGGTCCCCTTCCTCGCCATCTGGCTGGACATGGGTCCTGGTGGTTCACCAAGCATGACCCAATTTTTGCCTCCATCGTAATCGGTGGGGGGCGTTGATGGGACTCTCCCTGGCGTTACAAATTGGAATTTCTCTTTATGAGATATGGCTCGCTTGATGTACCGGTCATTTAAGCATGAAGGAACTAGCCATTGAAGATCGACGATCATCACTCGACAGCTAGGAGTCACGGTGTTCTGCTCAAGATAATCGTTTTCATGGGATTCCTGGCCGGTTTGGCACGAGCCCTCGCCCTGGGAGCTGAGGGGGCGATCCCCCCGGAGTTTGCGGGGAAAATTATGCCGGCTGAAATGCGTGACGATTCGAAAGCGCATGTGGCAGGGAAGGACATTTACGAAGGGAAGGTCAATCCGGCGGTCAATTGCGCTCGGTGTCATGGGAACGATGGCAAGCCAACTCGACTGGGCAAAGGCGCCCCCGATCTTTCCAATCCGGCTGAAGTGGGTCAACATTCGGATGCCCGCTGGTTCTGGCGTATCTCGGAAAAGATAACGGGGGCCACGATGCCGTCGTATAAGGACAAACTGACCGAAGAGCAGCGTTGGCAAGTGCTCGCGTATCTGCGGACCTTGGCACCATCCGGCAAGTAGACCGCCGGAAGGGGGACGCTATGAAGAAATCGTTCATCCCCATGACCGCCGTGCTGATGCTCATAGTATTGGTAACCCTGGTCCTCTTGTCCGCTCGTCGAGCCTCGGCCGTTCCATCATTTTCCCGGGAACATGGCCTCAAGTGTAGCGACTGCCATGCGGGATTCCCCCTGCTGAATGAGTTCGGGATGGAGTTCAAGCAACGGGGATTCCGGCTGCCGGACGAGGACGGTAAGTATCCCTGGGAGCTAAAGAGTCTGCCCGTCTCCGTGATCGGTATCATGCAGTACCTCAATGCGCACGAAGACGATCCCGTGACCAAAGCCCGGCTATCTTCCACCAGCAAGGTCGAAATCGAAGAAATCGAACTCATGGCTGCTGGAACTGTAGCGCCGAAGGTCGGATTTCTGGCTGAGTTTGCCCAGGAAGTGGCCGAGGGGGGAACCTTTGGAAACGAACAGATTTGGATGCAGTTCAGCGACCTGATACCGGCCAGTGTGCTTAACCTCCGGGCCGGGCGCATGCTGAACGAACAGTACTACCTCTCACAGAAACGGCGACTGACCTTCCAGCGGTACCTGGCGCCGGTGACATTCAATGTGACCGGCGTCGAACTCAACGGATTCTGGTCTGGACTTCGGTACGCAGCCGGAGTCGTCAACGATGAGCGCGAGGAAGGAATCAACACGCCGACGGTTAACCTGGAGAAGAAATTTCAGGGTTTCTACGCCTGGGGAACCTACACTCGGTGGGACCACATCATTGGCATCCGGTACATCAACACGAAGGCGAATTCCGATCAGCCCTCGCCGATCATTGATGGCCGAACTAGGCAGCAATTGGATGCCACGCTGAATCTCCGCTTTGCTCGCGGCCAGATCTTGCTCGGCTATTTTCATAACTGGGACATCGGAGGCGTGAATGGACAGGATCGGAGGAATTATCTGGTGGAGGGCATCCTCGAAGCGCTCCCCGAGAAACTGTTCCTGGATGCCCGCTACGAGATACAAGATACGGGGCTGGCCCCCGGTAGTCCCAACAATCCGATGAGGGCTAACGGCACTCTCGTCACCGCGCATGCCTCCTATTATGTCACCGAAAACATACGAGCCGTGGCGGAATTTACCAAAGTGAGGGGCGAAGGGCTGGACATACAGCGGATCGGCGAATCGAATGCCGTCGCGGCCGGTAGTCAGGAACGCTACCTGGTGGGGATCCATTTCGGGTTTTAGTGCGAGAGAGCGATGTATTGCGCAGAGTACGCCGACCAAAACGGCGAGAGGTGTCTAGAAACGTTTGAGAATCTCTCGACGCTTCTCTAGGTATTCGTCGTCGGTAATCAGGCCCTGTTCGTGCCATATCTTTAAGTGATGGAGCTTCTCTTCGGCTAGTGAACCTGGAATATCCGGTTGCGCCTGAGTCGGAGAAGAAGCTCGGCTAGGCTCAGTGAGCCATGCTTTGTAATCGAGAGAAAGAGTTTGGACAGAGTCCTTGATGAGAGTCCTTGAGAGATCGCCCCTGGCCAAGGTTGTCTGGTGAGGTCCTGGCACGAAATGAAACTCCATTTCTCCGATCGGCTGAAGAGGAGCCTCCTCGGAGGTTTCACGCTTTCGTGACGTAGTGGTTGGTCTGCGGGCATTCGCGAGTAAGACGATGAGCTGATCGCCGTGGATGAGCATACCGCCTGTCGTGACGAGGGGAATGCCATCCTCACGGGTTCGCCGTAGGACAAAGACCGCCGTTTCATCCCCTCGGGCTTTGAGCAATGCGGCCAGAAGATGAGGGGCAAGGAGTTGAGCATCGTCATTGGGAAAAGCCGGTTCCGGTTGCGGTACTCTTCTCAGAACCCAGTAGCTGATGAAGCTTGTCTCCCGCTGGATCTTAATGGATCGCAGGAGGCTAATAAGATCCGTGGCGGTCAACTCGGCAACGAGCTGATCGGATCCTGCGGCAACCTCCTTCAGAGGTGGAGGACTGTCCAATCGCACAAGGAGGATGGGGTCTTCGTACACGGTCCGGGAAACGATGGGTGAGTTCACACATCCAGTGAGGAAGAAGATGGCGGCAACGCCAGAGGCGCCGCACCTGCTCCACGTAAAGGGACTAAGCCGGAGTGTCATTACAGGTGATTATAGGTGAGGGCGTGCTACAGGAACAAGATTGTGCGCCAGTCAGGTTCCACTTTCGGTGCTGGATCGTAGAGGCTGCCGTTTCCGCAGCGTAACCAAGCCGGTTGATATTTGATGGGAGGCACGAGATATGGTGAGTCAGGGTCTCAAGTTGGAGATGCTGAGAACTTCCACGAACGAGTGGGGCCAGCCTACCTCTCAGGAGGCGACATGAAGCTCAACGGCTGGCACACGCTCACGTTCGAATCGCTGGAACATGAACTAGGCTCCGACATCGATGATGGATTGACTGAACGTGAGGCAGAGCATCGTCTTACGACGGTGGGACCGAATGAATTGCCCGAAGCTCCTCCACCCTCTCCGCTCAAAATCCTCCTCGCGCAATTCTCGAGTCTGATCGTCTGGGTCCTCATCGGCGCGGCGCTTGTATCTGGCTTGCTGCAAGAATGGATCGACGCGGCCGCGATCGTGGCGATTGTGGTCTTAAATGCCATCTTAGGGTTCGTCCAGGAGTTCCGCGCCGAACGGTCCTTGGCAGCGCTCCGCAAACTGTCGGTCGCAACGGCGCGAGTCATTCGAGAGGGAGTCGCCCAGTCGATTCCGGCCCGCCAACTGGTTCCCGGCGATCTCATCCAAGTGGAAGCCGGAGATCGGATCCCGGCAGACAGTCGGTTGATCTATGCGACGAGTCTCCAGACACAAGAAGCTTCCCTGACCGGGGAGTCCACACCGGTCAGCAAGTCCGCCGAGCTAATTTCTCAGACCGAGGTGCCCTTGGGAGACCGCCGCAACATGCTCTTTATGAGCACCGTCGCGGTCTCTGGGAAAGGCCGGGCGTTGGTAACGGCCACCGGACTTCAGACCGAGCTGGGAAAGATCGCGGCGATGATTCATCGCGAGGCGCAGTCGGAGCAAGAGGAAACGCCACTCCAGCGCCGGCTCGAACAGCTCGGACACACATTACTGTGGCTCACGCTGGTGATTGTAGGAGTGGTGTTCCTCCTGGGCATGCTCCGCGGCGTGCCGCTGATCATGATGTTTCTCACATCGGTGAGTTTAGCCGTTGCGGCCATCCCAGAGGGTTTGCCCGCGGTGGTCACCATCACACTGGCCCTCGGTGTCACTCGCATGGTGCAGCGCCATGCCTTAATCCGGCGGCTGCCGGCAGTGGAGACCTTGGGCTCAACAACCGTGATCTGCTCGGACAAGACGGGCACACTCACCAAGAACGAGATGACCGTGACTCGATTGTACCTCGGCGGTGAGGTCTTCATTGTTTCAGGCGAAGGCTATGCGCCGGTTGGTGAGATCCGTGTGAATGGAGGACAGACTAACAGAACTCCACATCCGGGACTCACAGCCTTGCTGCGGGCTGGCGTGTTGTGTAACGGAGCCGAACTGCGTCTAGAAGCCTTCGCCTGGCAGGTGCTGGGCGACCCGACAGAGGGTGCCCTACTTGTCGTGGCGGCGAAGACCGGACTCTCAAAAGCCGATCTGGATCGTGATAATCCGATGCTTGGTGAGGTGCCGTTTGATTCGGAACGCAAAAAGATGACTATGGTCCGCCGCGCCGCCACCGGTCCGGTCACCTATGTGAAAGGCGCACCCGATGTGCTGCTGCGCGATTGCACTGCCTGGATGACCCGTGACGGGCAGATCACAGCGCTGACGGAGGAGATCCGTCAACAAATCCTCTCCACCAATCGGCAATTTGCTTCGCAAGCCCTACGGGTCCTCGGCATGGCCATGCGACCATTAGACATCTTGCCGGACGCGTATACCGCGACCAGTTTGGAGCACGACTTAACTTTTTTAGGGTTGGTCGGCATGAAAGATCCGATCCGACCTGAAGCCAAGGCGGCCGTGGAAACCTGTCGGGCCGCCGGCATTCGGACGGTCATGATTACTGGGGATCATAAGGACACAGCAGTCGCCATTGCGCAGGACTTGGGGATTTTCGAAACCGGTGCGCAAGCGATCTCCGGTGCAGAGCTGGACCAGCTGTCGGATGTTGAGCTGGAGAAGCGAGTCGCCGGCACCGCAGTCTACGCCCGGGTGTCGGCTGAGCACAAGCTCCGGGTCGTGCGCGCGTGGAAGAGACGAGGGGCGGTGGTCGCCATGACCGGCGACGGGGTCAATGACGCGCCGGCGCTGAAAGCGGCCGATATCGGTGTGGCCATGGGCATTACCGGGACGGACGTCACGAAAGAAGCCTCGGACATGGTCGTCACTGACGATAACTTCGCGTCGATTGCGGCAGCAGTAGAAGAGGGACGCGCCGTCTTCGACAATATCCGAAAGGCGGTCTTCTATCTCCTCTCCTGTAATATCAGCGAGATTCTCCTCATGCTGCTCGCCACGCTGTTTGCCCTTCCGCTGCCGTTGTTGCCGGTGCAGATCCTCTGGATCAATCTGGTGACAGATGGGCTCCCTGCATTGGCCCTCGCCGTTGATCCCAAGGATCCCGACCTGATGAGACGGCCACCCCGACCACCGGCGGAACGATTTCTAACGAAAGAGCGGTTTATCATGTTGTTCGCTCAGGGCTCATTTTTGGCACTGATTTCGCTCGGGGCGTTTGTGTACTGTTTGTACGGCATGGACTTGAGTCTGGAACGGGCCCGCACGCTGACCTTCACGATTCTCGTCGCGGCCCAGCTCTTCCACGCCTTCAATAATCGCAACGACCGCCGGTCCATCTTCGAGATCGGGCTGCGCACGAACAAGCCGCTCCTTGGGGCCGTTGGGCTTTCGGTGGCGCTGCAAGCCGTCATTGTGCTCACTCCGCCGATCCATCCGATTTTTGACGTCGTGCCCCTTGACACGGAGCATTGGCTTCTCGCTCTGGGCATCGGGATCTTGCCGCTGGTGGCGATGGAGATCTGGAAAGCTGGATTGGCGAAAAGGCGCCTCTCTTCGTCGGCACCTGATCCCAAGAGCTTGTAGTGTTGCTCGGCAATCGCCCGCTACGACAGCGGCTGAACAGGCTGCCATTCATCGCGATTACCGGGATAGTGGCGACCTGGCTTGGATCCCCGCCCTGCCGACGCGCCAGAGTTGGCCGTTGCCCCGAAGCTGCGGTCGAACGACAGGTCGGCAGATGTCCTATTTTGGGACTTGACAGGTATCTTTGCATTGAGAGATAAGTGTCACGTTATGAACGGTTGGATACTTGCTAAGATGAGGATGCGACTCTTCAGCCTAGTCTTATTCTTTGCCCTCTGTCAGATCGTTGGGACAATGTGTGCGGTGCCAGATCTGTCGTTGGCCGACGATGCCGCACGGCTGGCTAAAGAGATGAGCTATATGGCCTGTCCGATGGATGGGACCCTCATGTGCCCGGCGTCGCTGACCGCGTCGCCTGAGCGTCAAATAAAGAACGGCATGGTCGTGGTTGTTGATCCTGTTCTGTCTTTCGTCAGTCTTATCGAAGTTTCCGATGGTGTTTCTAGTGAGACATGGTCTTGGAGTAGCGCGTACTCCGTTGTTCCTATCTCCATAAGCTCTTCCTCGGTTCTTCGAATCTGATCCAACACCTCCAGTATCGTCATCCCCTGTTTGGCTGCTGACGCTGAGCGGGCCGCGATTCTATTTTCCCCTAGGGAGGCGCTGCCATGAAACCAATTGCTGGGCTTCACAAGCACCCGGGGTCAATCGCCTCGTGGATCGTCCCCCCGGACGGTGCTGTGGGCACCCCGGAAGATGTGCACAGCACCCTTTTGACACTTCGTTTCAACCTTCTTTTGTCGTAAGTCGGCCGTAAGTTTTGGACCCGAAGGGTAGGGCCATGGATCTACAGAGAGTTCTTCAGTGATGAACCATTGGATCATCGTCAACGATAAGATGCAGTCCTTCAGCGTGGTCCTGCTCTTCGCCCTTTGTCAGATCATCGGGACAATGTGTACGGTAGAAGATCTATGGTTGGCCGACGACGCTGCACAGTTGGTTGAAGAGATAAACCATATGGCCTGTCCCATGGATGGGACTCTCATGTGCCCACCGTCCGCCGTATCATCGCCGGAACGGCAACTCAGGCAGGCAGCAACCACTAATCTGGATCAGACGCCGGTACTGCTAAACCCTGTTACAGCGTCCACTGTTTCCTCAACTTTAGAATCCTCATCCTGGAGCTCTGCGTCGGGGTTCGTCCCCATCTCAATAGCCTCCTCATCGGTCCTTCGAATTTAATTCAAAACTTCAGTTCATGCACTTCCACTCCGTTTTTGTGCTCGGAGGCGGCATGGATTCATTCGTTCCTTGGTCTGGAGGTGTCATTAGACAATCGGCCCCGATGCTACTCCACCCGGTGTCCATGGGCTTGGAAGAGGGGCTGATGATCACATGAAAGGAGAAATCTCATGATGGGGATGCGTTGGACCAATTGGCTAGGTTTTGCAATGCTGGTGTTCTTTCTCGTTATTCATGAGCCCATATGGCTACTCCTCGGGTTTGGCACCACGGCGGATGGCAGCATGACATTTGACAGCACGAAGATCCTGTGGGTTATTCCGGTTGCAGCCTACGTTATCGTTGCGGCGGTGTTGATAATACGGGGAGGTCCACAACGCGACGACGCGTGATCGTCTCGTGTGAACAGGGAACGTGGTGCTTCTATCTCTATCCGATAGGGAGGTGAACATGAGATACCTTCGAGAGAAGATCATAAGAAATTGGTCTCCGGCTCAATACCTTTTGGTGGCACTGACGCTGGTCTCCTACACTCCGGCCACGGCTCAGCTAGTCCCGTTACCGGGGAGTGAGATCCCGCAGTTCGTGGACCCGTTGCCTCTTCTCGCTGTGGCGGGCGGAACCATCGAAACGATTACCACGGCATCAGCGACGCTCTCGATGTGCGAGTTCAAGTCCAACGTCATGCCTTCGACGTTCGTACCGCCGTCTTCCGCCCCCGCCTACACGGGAACCTACGTCTGGGGCTACCGCAACGGTTCAACGTGTCCTGGATCGGGGACCCTGCTCCCAACCTACATTGGGCCGGTGTTCGTCGCGACGCGTGGAACCCCCACCGAAATTCAGTACATCAACAGTCTGCCCAATACGGCGGCGAGCCAACTATCGGCGTGGAAGACCTCGACCGATCAGACTCTTGACTGGGCCGATCCGCTGAACGGTGAAGCGAACAGGTGTGCGGATGCGGTCACTGAAAACCAACCGCCGGTGGGAATCTGCGCATCGAATTATGCCGGTCCTGTCCCAACCGTGCCCCATTTGCACGGAGGGGAGGTACCGCCGGTGCTGGATGGAAATCCGAACGCCTGGTTCACCGCTGATGGCGTCTACCGAGGCCATGCGTACTACAGCAAAACGGGTGCGGTTGCGAACGGAGCGATGTACAGCTATCCGAATACACAAGAAGCCGCTCCTCTCTGGTTTCATGACCATGCCTTAGGCCTCACACGCTTGAACGTCTATGCGGGGTTGGCAGGGGGCTATCTGATCGTGGATCCGGCGCTGACGTTGCCGACCGGTCTACATCCGACCGGATTGCAACAAGGCACTGCAGGCTCCGTAGACTATATCATTCCGCTGGTGATTCAGGACCGCATGTTCGATACAAACGGGCAGCTCTATTTCCCCAACATGGGGCCCAACCAGGAGCACCCGTTCTGGATGATGGAGTTCTTCGGCGACACGATTGTGGTGAACGGCAAGGTCTGGCCGTATCTGAATGTCGAGGCCAGGCGCTGTCGGTTCCTCCTCATCAATGGATCAAACGCGCGTACGTATGAACTCTCCTTGCACGGACAGCATCTATGGCAGATCGCAACCGACGGAGGGTATCTCGATGCGCCGGTTCGGGTACACAAGCTGACCGTGATGCCTGGTGAGCGCGCCGACATCATGATCGACTTTTCAGGATTAGAGGGCCGCACGCTGATTTTGAAGAATCACGGTCGCGCACCATTCCCCGATGGGGCACCACCCGATGGGGCGACGGTGGGACGCGTTCTCCAGTTTCGAGTGGGACCGTCCACATTGGCAGGGGCGGACGCAAGCTACAACCCGGCTCATGGCGGCGCGCTTCGCCCACCCATGCGTCGGTTGGTAAACCCGGCCGCGGGAATGCTGGCTGTCGTTCCTTCGAAAACCCGCCAACTTACCCTTAATGCCATGATGGGTGCCGGTGAAATGGAAATGGTCGAATTGCTGCTGAACAATACGAAGATGTCCGGCAAACGTGCCGGTGGAACGGTTCGAACGGATTTCACGGCCGTTACGGTGGGAGGCATAACGGAATATGTGTCCGAGTTGCCGGCAGAAGGCGAGACCGAAGTCTGGGAAATCGTCAATCTGACAGCCGACGCCCATCCGATCCACACACACTTGACGCAGGTTCAGGTGATCAATCGGCAGAGGTTTCATCGGAACCGGTACAGTAAGGCCTACGAGGGGGCGTTCCCCGGCGGCGCCTCTATGTTTGGCGATGGTCCACCGTTGACGTATGCGCCCTCCGTTGCTTCTGGATTGAAATATGGAGGAAATCCGAATATTCAGCCCTATCTGCATGGCCCCGTACATCCACCGGAAGTCAACGAAGCCGGATGGAAAGATACTGTGATCGCGTATCCGGGCCAAGTCACTCGCATTGCCGTTCGCTTCGCACCGACAGACGCGGCAACCGGCGCGGCGAGAAACTATTCTTTTGATCCCGATGCCGGTGCCCATGGATTCGTATGGCATTGTCATATCCTTGACCATGAGGACAATGACATGATGCGGCCGATTAAAATCACGGCGGCACGAGGTGCGGCGAGAACCTATGTGATGGGCGTCGATTACTAAGCGAGAGTGAAACGGGAAAACCAGCATCAAGATGTCGGGCAGTCTCATGAGACTACCCGACATCCATGGACGGACGAAATCTAATTCATCGATTCATAGATAGAAAGCCGGCAGTGAAAAAAAAGGTACTAGACAAAACCAACTTGATTTCCAGGCGTGTGCTGCTGAAACAGGCCGGAACGTTGGGAGTCCTCGGTGCGATCCCGCCACTGCTTCATGCGTGCACGCGTCATCAGTTGCTTCCCCTGAATCCCATTGACGCACAACCTTCAACCCTGAGCGGCGAGCTGATCGACTTGGTGATCAGCGAACGGTCTTTTGTCCTAGACGGGCAAACCGGGACTGCCATGACAATCAATGGGACGATCCCTGGGCCGCCCGTCCGTCTCAAGGAAGGCCAAGAGGTCACGCTGCGTGTCACAAACCGCTTGGCGGAAATTACCTCGATTCATTGGCATGGCATTCTCCTACCACCAGCTATGGATGGCGTACCCGGGGTGAGCTTCAGGGGTATCCAGCCTGGCGAGACCTTCACCTATCGGTTTCCCGTCAAGCAGAGCGGCACGTATTGGTATCACAGTCACTCGGGAGGTCAAGAGATGCGGGGAATGTATGCGCCCATGATCCTT
>CXWJ01000225.1_pt1 | contig 15256 bp, 10 predicted proteins | sample 590841 | NCBI WGS metagenome assembly CXWJ01 (sample SAMEA3498367, study PRJEB10139) | wastewater metagenome | biome: wastewater treatment plant; material: activated sludge | place: Austria | collected 2015-01-21 | reverse complement strand
GCGCGCCCTCGATCGCGGCGCGGTGCGGCTGTTGGCCCTGCCCTACCCCGGCGAGGCCGAGACGGTGGAGCCGCTGCTGCTGCAAGCCATCCGCAACGGCAGCCGGGTCGAATTCCTCCACGGCGAAGCGGCCGAACGGGCGGCCCAGGCGGGGGGGATTGTGGCCCAGTTGTATTACGCGATGAATTAGGGGCGGCTGGAAACCGCAGCTTGTAGGGCGGGATGGTATCCCGCCCTACAATGCCTAACGACCGCTGAAGGGCGACTGGAACGGCGCGACGGCGACCGGCACGTAGTACTGATACCGCGCCCGAATTTCGGGCAGCGGCGCCGTGCAGGCCCACGCGCCGACATCACCCGGATAACGCGCCCAGAAGGCCTGCAACACGTCGGCCCAGGTGTGGCCGTTGCTCTGACGGGCGTTGAACGTCAGCGGATGGGGGTTGCTGTGATGCGGCAGCGTGGCCTCAAAGGGCAGGGCCGTATACCAGTAGGCCTGCCAGCCCAGCAGCCGGTTCGCTGCCACGTCGTCGGGCCTGCCCAGAAAGTCGGCATAGATCGCCAGACCACGCGCGTCGCCAAACGTCCACGGCGACGGCGGGACGGCATACCAGGGTGTGCCATCGACCCGCCGCAGCGCGCCGCTGATGATCGCCGCGTCGCCGTCAACGGGATCCACCGGATCGACGGCCTCGGCCACGGCGCGGGCGGCGGCGGCGATTTCGGGATCGGCGGCAAACTCGGCTTCCAGGGCGGTCATCAGCAGGTACAGGTCGGCCAGCCCGTCTTCGGCATTCATCCGCCAATCCTGCGGTGTGCAAAGCGTGGTGTCATAGTGGCCGGCGGCGGCGTTGGCCCGGCTGATTTTGTCGAAGGTGTCGCCGTAGGTCGTGTATTCGTCAAGCTTCTGATAGAGCAATTCGGACAGGGTGTCGATGGCGTTCTTGATCGCCTGTAACTGACCGGCGCGGTTATCGACGGCGATGATCAGTCGCGGGTGCTCCACGTCATCCGTCCCATTGACGATGCCGTCCGCGCCGCTGTCTTCGTCGTACAGGTCGGCCTCGGTCAGCATCCGGTCGTAGGCGGCGGTGATGTCGGTCGCCGTGGCCGCCGCGTCCTGCCCGAAGTCGACGGCCAACAACGCCTCGAGCGCCAGTTCCGGCCCAAAGTAGGTGTAGTTGGGCGAGCCGATGATGACGTGGGCCAGGGGCGCGCCGCTGGTCGAGGAGCGCGACACCTCATAGAACTCCTCGACCGTGCCCGCGAAACAATGGACGATATCGAGGATGGTCAGCGGTCGCAGGCCGTGGGCCGTGCCCATCTCCAGCGCCTGGGCCAGCGTGTAGGGTGAGATGAGCGTTTGCGACGTGGCGTCGGTCCAGTCGGGATTGATGTCCTGCTGGGTGGGCAGCGTGGTCAGCCACGGCCCGTCGTGGGTCCAGTCCAGCCGGCGGTTGTCTTCATGGCAGACGTCCTGGCCGTTGGGCCGGGTGGCGACGGTGAAGTAGCAAAACAGGTTGGGCGCGGTCGGGGCCAGGGGGACGCCGTGACCGATGAAGCTGAAGGAGTAGGGGATATCGAATGTGGGCGCATACGTCATCCTGGCCCAACGGATGAACGCCCCCAGATCGTTGCCGTCCGCGCCCTCGGTCAGCACGCCGCTATTGCCCATGTCGTATTCGGTCAGCGTCGGGTCAAGTTGGCCGGTGGCGGGGTTGGGCAGGCCGTTGATCTTTAACGGCTCATCGCCGGCCAATACGTAGATAGCGGTTTCTCCAGAGTCGTCTTCTGTTTCAAATCGATCCGTCAGGACGACGTAAAGTTGATCGGGGTTGGCAGCCACGGCCGTTTGCAGCGTCTGCATCAGCGGATCGAATTTCAGCGTCATCGTCGGGTGATCGAGCGTCGCGGCCACCAGGACGACCGAGGTGATGGCCGTCTCACCCGCGGCCGGGTCGCTGGGGCTGGACTCCAGGCGGTTCGGGTTGTGGTTGTTGGGCAGGGTGATCGTCTGCAACTGGAAATCGTAGGTCGTCTTGGGGCAGAGGTTGGTCACCTGGAACGTTTCCGCGCCTTTGCCGTCGAAGAGCGACGTCTGGACAACCACCTCATCCGGACAGCCGGAATGGAAAGTGGAGCGAGGTGTGGCCGTGATCTGATAGAAGCCGGCGTCGGCGACGTAGTCCGGCGCATCCCAGGTTAGCGTGGCTCCGGTGGCGTGGGCTTCGGATACGGTGACGTCATCGGGCGGCACGGTCTGGGTGGCTTGCCAGCCGGGGTTGAAGTCCTCTATGAACGAGAGCACGTCCGGGTCAGTGGCCTCGAGCGCGTTATAGCTCAGGTCCACATACTGCAAGGCGGGTGCATCAGCGAAATCGGGCGGGATGATCCCGGTAAGCTGATTTCCCTTAGCGCTTAGGAACGACAAAAACGGTAAGTCCGCCCACCCCGCAGGCAGCGGCCCGGAGATTTGGTTGTCGTCTAAACCGGCAGTCACCAATTCATTCAGATTCATTAACCACCCAAGATAACCGGTGAAACCGGTGTTCCGGATTTCAAGCGCTCGTATTGTGGTGACCTCGCCGAGGGTGGCTGCGGACCCGGTGAAGTTTGCCCCAATTAGAGTTAAATTTCTCAGCTGGGGCATGTCAATGCTGACGGGCAAAGTCAGCCTGAGGGAGGAGTCTTCAATACTGAGACTTAGCAGATTCGGCAAAACCCACAGGGATGTGGGAGCGTTTCCTTCCAAACGGTTGCCGATGACGGTCAAATGAGTGAGTTGATCCATATCGCCAAGATAGGCCGGAAACGGCCCAACGTACTGGCGCGTTGAGCTTGCTTCGAGATGGAGCCTTTGCAGGCTCTCAATTTCATGAAACCACGTTGGAATCTGTTGCTCAAGATCCGTTGGGGATAACTCCAGAATAACGAGATTCCGGTCTCGTAGTCCAGTAGGGTATAGACCTGTGAAACTATTGCCTGTCAGGTGGAGGGTAGTCAGTGCCGGCAAATCGCCTACCCAGGAGGGGAACGGCCCCGTCAGAGTTGCCTCAGTAAAGTCCAGTAAGGACAGTTTTCGCAGATTGGCGTACTCCGGCGGAATAGAACCGTTTATTCTGGAAGATCCATTGATTCGAAAATCAACAAGATCGGCCAAATGGCCGATTTGTGGCGGTAAGTTCCCGCTGAGGAATGTATTCCATAATTCCAGCGTTACTAATGAAGTGAGGTAGCCGATTTGGGTCGGTATAATGCCTACAAACCCGTAGCCATATAGGACCAAGATACGCAGCTTGGTAAGATAACCGATATGGGCGGGAATGGAGCCGGATGGCCCGGAAATACCCGTTAGCACCAACTCTTCTAATTCGGTCAAATAGCCAATAGAGTCCGGCAAAACATGTGTTATCGTGTTATGGCTGAGGTTGAGACTTATAAGCGCATCAAGGTAGCCAATTTGTGGAGGAAGATCGCCGGTGAGGTTATTACCCGGGCCGGAGCCAAGTATTTGCGCGCTTGAAAGATCTATACCTGTAACACGAAGCTGACTATCTATTAACCCACAACTGATTCCGTACCACGTGCAGGGCGTATTGGTGGTTAACCAGCCGGTATTGTTCCTCCAGTTCGGGCCGTTCATTTGAGTGTAAAAGTAGACGAGCGTATCGCACTCCAGTGACGATATCTCCGTTACTGCGGCGCATTGAGGGACGAAGCGCGGCGGTTCCGTCAACGAGGGGAGCGGCGGCAACGGGTCAGGCGCGGGCGGTATCGGTGGCTCAGTCTGCGCCGCCGGCGCGGCCAGCGCCAGACTCGCCACAGCCAACGCCACGACGACACACAACAGCATCAGCAGCACAACACGCACACCCCCCAGTTGGCGCACGGAACGGAAAGCCAATAGAAGCAACATGGTAACCTCCTTCAGATCGGGTCAGCTTCCACACCACATCGATAAGATGCCCACAGGATACACGTCGCGGCCCGTTGCCGAAAGCGCGGCCGATCGACTGGAGATCGGCCCATCAAGCCGTCGCGGAGTGGCCGGCGGCGCAATTAACGCCCGCTGCCGCCCGTCGGGGCGCATAAGTTACTCTTCGCTGCCGCCCGGCACGTAGTAGCGCCCCTTGCGCTCGCCGCCCATCGGCCGCAGCAGACCCTTTTTGATCATCGCCTCCAGCTTGTTGCCGGCCACGTTGCGCGTGACCCCCAGCAACGCCTGCACGATCTTGTTGGTGACCCGGCCATCGGCCATGACCTTTTCCAGAATGCGCGTTTCGTCGTCGTCCATCTTTTCCCGCAGCGATAGCTCGAACCGTTGGAACAGTTCATCCAGATTATGGCTCAGTTGGGGAAGATCGGCGGCCTGGGCGCGGGCCAGATCGTAGTAGTAGCGCAACGAGGCCGGCTGCCCCAACTCGCCATAGGCCTCGGCCAGATCGTGGTAGACTTGCCCCTGCCAGTTCTCGTGCCCGCTTTCCTTGTAGTACTCCAACGCTTGCAGGTAGTAATCGATGGCCGTGGCGAAATCCCCCTTGAAGTAATGGGCCGCGCCGATAGCCTGCAAGTTCTTGCCGATGTCGCGCCGGTTATCCGCCTGCCGGGCAAGTTCGAGGGAGATGTGGAGGTAATCCAGCCCGTCGTCGCGCCGGCCCATGTGCACCAGCGTCTGTCCCAGATTGTGGGCGGTCATGATCTTTTTCTGGATGTCGCCCGTTTCCTGGGCGGCCAGATAGGCCTGGCGGCGGCGAGCTTCTTCGGCCGGGCGGTCGCGCCGCTCCTTGTAGAGTCCGGCCCAGCCGTTGTGCAGCTCGCACTCGCGCCGGCTGTCATCGGGTGGCAGCGCCCGTTCGGCCTCGGCCAGCAGCGCCGCGGCCCGCGCCAAATCGGGCGCTTCCTGGATCAGCACCCAGGCCAGCCCCAGCAACACGTCGAAACGCAATTGCCCGGCCGTCAGGGTGGTGCCGTCGTGGCGTGTCGTGGATTCGTTGGCCGGCAGCGCGTCGAGCCGGGCCAGCGCCTTCTCGAAACAGGTCACGGCCGACTGGGGATTTTTGGCCGTCTGGCCGGTTTTGCCCAGATAGTAGTAGGCCAACACGCGCAGCAGGGGAAACGCGCCGGCCACGGCCAGCGCCGCTTCCAGCTCACTTTCGGCGCGGCGGGCGTCGCGGGCCAGCAACGCGGCGGCCCCGGCGGCGATCTTCAGTTCGGCATAGAGCTTATCGTCTAACTCGCTGCGCTGGAATTCGTCGAAGAGGGCCAACGTGGCCTTGGTCTGCCGCCGGCCCACCAGGTCGGCGTACTGCTCGATGAGCAGCGCCGCCGCCTCGCGCATGAAATCGGCCGTTCGCAGGCAGCGGGCGGCATTGAGGTAGTCGCCGCGCCGCTCCAGCAGCCGCGCCGCCAGACGATGGTAGGCGCGCCGCAGGTGGGGGTCATCGATGTGGCGGGCAATCCCCCCGGCCGTGTCGGGATGGGCCAGATAGGTCTCATCCCGGTCGCCGGTGACGAGCAGGCGGCGCTCCAGCAGGCTATCGACCAGGCGGCCGGCCGGCCCCAGCTTCAGTTCGGCCGCCGCTTCCTCCAATTCCGCCAGCCGGAAGGGCTGCCCCAGGATGGCGGCGAACTCCAGCAGGCGGTGCTCGTCGGCCGACAGGGCGGCCAGCCGCCGGGCCACGACGGCGCGGCGCAGGCTGTCCAGTTCGTGCTCGTTCTCCAGCGCGTCGCGGATGCGCTCGGTCATCGCCGCCAGCACACGATCCTGATAATGGCCGGTGTTCTGGATATTCAGGTCGTCAATGATGGCCGGCCACGTCCGGCCTTGCAGATAGAACTGTTGCAGCACCAGATAGGTCAGCCAGGCCGGCACGTGGGGCGCCGGTTCGCCGCTCGGCCGCAGCCCGGCCGCGGCCCATTCGATCAGGCTGCGCATCGCCCAGTTCTTCTGCTCGGTGGTCGGCGGATGGGTCCAATAGAGCCGCCGCAACGCCGGTTGGTCGGCCAGCGCCGAATCATGCAGTTCGATCTCGGCCAATTTATTATTGCCGATGATGAGGCGGGAGCGGGGCGGCTGGCCCTGCGCCGCGCGACGGTAGGCATCCAGCGCCTGTTCCACCAATTTCCCTAGATTGTCGTCTTCGATCCCGGTCGCGGCGTCTTTGGGCATGGCGCGCTCTCCTGATCAGGGTCGGAATAACAATACAAACCGGCAAGCACAATCCGGCAAACCACCGGCCACTACAGGGAATCGCCCACCGTAGCGGGCGACTCGACGGCCACCATTATAGCCGACTCTTTGCTGTATGGCGTCGAATTGCGCCGATTTGGCCCCGCTTCTGCCCGATATGCGCCAAAACAGCCCGCGACACCCCTCCTCGGCGGGGTGGGCCGTGGATTGGCCGCTCTCACGGCGAGCGGCCGATTTCTCTATGATGTGTCCATGTTAGACGGCGTGACATTCGCGCCACAGACAGAAGGAGTAAGCGACGTGGACAAGTACGCGGACAAGAAAGAGACCCACAAGGATGACCAGGAGTGGCCCTACCGCTGCCGGCGGCACAAACGGCCGACAGCCCTGTTGTGCAGCCACTGCCTGACAGAGCCGCTATGCCCCAAGTGCTATCGCTACGTTCAAGGTCTGGGGTTTTTGTGTCCGAACTGCGAGGCGACCCTGATAGGGCGCGCCAGGGATAAGCAGCGGATGTGGCGGTAAGGGTGATGGAAACCACGATTTTTACTTCCGGCGTCCTATGGGGAATGGCCATCATGTGTGTGCTGTTCTTCATCTATCTGTTGCTCAATCGCTCGTCCTGGTAGCGAGCCAAGGGGGCGGCCCGTCCGCGGGGACGGGTCGCCCCAGGAACGAATGACGATGCTCGATCTGACACCAACTCTTCTCGTGATGCGCCTGATCGTGCTGGTCGTGGCCTTCACCGTCCACGAACTATCACACGCTGTCGTGGCCGACCGGCTGGGCGACCCGACGCCGCGCCGGATGGGGCGGATTACGCTGAACCCGGTGGCCCATCTGGACCCGGTGGGCAGCCTGATGTTGCTGCTGGTTGGCTTGGGCTGGGCCAGGCCGGTGCTGGTGAACCCGCTGAACCTGCGCGGCGACCGGCAGACGGCCATGGCCCTGGTGGCCGCCGCCGGGCCGCTGAGCAACCTGGCCCTGGCCGTGCTGGGGGCCATTCCCCTGCGGCTGGTGTTGGCGACCGGCGCGGCGACCGGGTTTCTACCGGGGCTGCTGATTGAGTTCGTCTACATCAATCTGGCGTTGGCTTTCTTCAACCTCATTCCGATCCCGCCGCTGGACGGGTTCAAAATTTTGTTGGGCGGCTTGCCGCCGCGGCTGGCCGAGCAGGTGCGACCGCTGGAGCAGTTTGGCTTCATCATGCTGATCGCCATCGTCTACGCCGCGCCGGGGCTGACCACCTTCCTGGTGGTGCGGCCGGCGCTGGCATTGCTGGCGCTGCTCAGTGGCCGGTCGGACCTGATGTGGTTGGCCTGATTGCATTTGGCGAGGTGACACCATGAATCGACAGTTGATTAGCTGGACGTTCTTACTGGCGACAGTCGCCCTCATCGCCGCCGGCTGCGGCGCGCCGCCCGGCGTGTCGATTGACCTGCTGGCGGCGGCCCCGGCGGCCACCTGGGAAAGCGGCCAACTGCTGCCCGGCGGCGGGCTGGGCCAGACGACCGCGCTGTCCTGGCAGGATAGCCAATTCGCCGGGTTCGCCGCCGTGGCCGACTACACCCTGGAAGACGGCCGCGTCCTGCCCGTGCTGCACTTGCAGCCGATGTGGGCCGACCAGGGCACGATCGCCGGCCGTTTCCAGTGGGTGGCCCTGCCCGCCGGGGCCGTGTTCGAGGCCGAGGTTGGCTTCCTGACCGGGGCGTTCAACTCCGACGGGGTGAAGTTCCAGGTATACGAAACGCACTACGACGCCAACAGCGTCCTGGTGCGCACCCTGGTGGCGGAAGTGACCGAGCGCTGCGACGGCCGACTGACGCCGCTGCGCATCGACCTGGCCCATTTGGCGGGCAAGATCGTTTCGCTTGAGCTGCGGGTCGATGCCGGGGCCACGGCGACGGAGGACTGGGCGGTGTGGGTTGCGCCGCGGGTTAGTGGGTGGTAGGCAACAGGCCGGGCGAACAACAACGCCCGGCCTTTTTTTCCTGGTTTATTCAAACTCACTCAACGTCGCCAAAAAGGCCGCCACTTCGGCCGCCTCATCCAATCCCAACTGTTCGGCCCGGGCCAATGCCTGCCGCGCCTGCCGGAGGGCTTCGGGCCAATTCTCCTCCCGCGCCGCCACCTGGGCCAGACCGTAACGGGCCAGGGTGCGATATCTCCGATCGTGGGGATAGTTAAGCGCTTCGGTAAAGGCCAGCCGCGCGCCGTCGCCGTCGCCCGACAGTAGCCGCAGTTTCCCGACGTTATAATGGGTCGATCCCTGGTCTTCGCCGCTCAATTCGCGCAGGGCGACTGACTCCTTCAGCATCTCGCTGGCCTGCTCGATCTCCCCTAGCGCCTGATAATAGCTGCTCCAGCGATCGGCCAGGCGGCTGCCCAACAACAGGCCAAGTTGATCAGTGGGATTTTCGCGGCGATGCGCCTCAAGTTGCCGGGTGACCGCATCCAGTAGCGTCCTGGCCCGGCGCAGATTGCCCTGTTTGATGTGGACGTAGGCTTCGTGCTGGTCGGCTAATGCCGGAACTAATTCCATTCCCTGATAGCGAGCGGCCGCCAATCGTCCGTCGTTGAGCACGTCGAAAAATTCATCGTAGCGCCCCTGGCGATAGAACATCCAGCCCATCCCGTCACTGAGCAACCACGCCTCAACCGGATCATTCAGGACGCGGGCGGCTTCCGCCATGCGGCGGCACAGCTCCAATCGATCGCCAAAGGGGCCCATAAAGTTCAACGGATGGATCAGGGTCAACCCCAGCGTCAACAAGTCGCCATAGTTGCTCATCTCGTGCAGCCGGAACAGGAGGTCGCGCAGCGTGGCCCACTCTTTTTCCAGCAGCGCCTCCGCCTGGGCCGCGCCGCGAATGCTCTGCCAGTAGCGGTCGGGGTTAGCGCTCTCGTCGGCCGCGAACAACCTTTTATAGAACGCCGCCAAACCCTGAAATAGCCGCTGCTCCAATTCCGGGTCGGCGGCCAGACGGGAGCGCAGATAGAAGCGGGTCAGGGGCAGCATGGCGAAGCGGTCTTCGCGGGCGTCGCGGTTGATCAGCGACAGCGATTCCAGCCGGACCAGCACCTCATCCCGCTGCTCCTCGTCGCCGTCCAATCCGGCGGCCGTGCCCAGAGCCTCGCGGGAAGCATCGCCGGCGCAGAGGGCCAGCGCCAGCAACAGATGGTAGGCGGCTTCCGACGGCTCAAGCGATTCGACGCTATCTTCCAGCGCGTAGCGGTAGAGATCGTACTCCGGGTGCTCCAAATATTGGACGGCCGTCTTGAACGGCAAACCCAGGGCTAATCGGGAAATGACCAGGTTGATGACGATCGGCACGCCCTTCGACAGAGTTAATAGGCGCTTCCGTTCCTCCTCGTTCAGCGAAGCACCCTTGAGCGCGGCCTCGCGCTCGATGAGGGTCATGGCGTCGTTATCCGCCAGGCCGATCAAGCGGATGGCATAGGCTACGTCGATGCGGCGGCGGGTCGTTACTACGACCTTGGTCGGCCGCGGCACTTCCCGGATAAAACTCAGCACGGTCTCGTCTTTCAGGCTTTCAAGATTGTCAATGATCAGCAGCGTCCGGGTGCCGGCGAGGGCCTCGTGAATCCGATCATCGCGCGTTGGGCCGTCCGCCTCCAGAATATCCAGCCGCCCCAGCACGCGGGCAATGGCGGTGTAGATGTCGTCGAGGGAGGAGGTTCGCCGGTGAACCCGGGTGATGATGCCGGAATCGCTCAGACCGGTTTCCTTGGCCGTGACCCAGACGATGGCCTGGAAACGCTCGTGGCGGCGCAGCCGGGCATACTCTTGCCGCAACTGATCGGCCACCTCCAAAACGAGTTCGCTTTTGCCCACGCCGCCGATGCCGTCCACCGTGATGACCCAGGCCTGGCTGTTACTGTCCGGCGAGAGCAGGCGACGCAATTGGGCCACTTCCTCCTGGCGGCCGACGAAGCGCGACGGGTCGCGTTGCGGCAGGTTATGCAATAGACCTCTGTCTATCTCGGCATTCTCCGCGCGCAAGTCGGCCAGGATAGGACCAATAGCTTCTCTGGGATAATTGCCCGCGATTAGAAATTCTTCCACCCAGCTATCCGGTAACTTGGCCCGCAGGTAGCCGACTTCGGCCAGGAACCGCAAAATCGTCCAGTCGGGCGGCACGTTGCCCCGGCTCCAGGTGTCAAGGATGTTGGTATCCTGATCGGCTTTATGGGCCGGCAAATATCCTTTTTCGATCATCTCCAGCAACAGATCGTACTTGACATCCGCTTCGTCCCGACCGGTCTGCGCCGCTAAGCCCTTCCAGATCCGTTTGATGGCCTTTTGAAATGGGTTGTCTTCCACTTCATCACTTTTTCTTCGTCTAGTTCTTTTCTTATCGGTCATTTGTTCACCTTCCCGGAGCTAGGTTAGCTTCTAACCTTTAGATTATAACCCCATCGCTTCAGCTAACAAGACTTTAGTTACGCAATATTGGTGTACCATTTATCCTGACGTAGGACAGCAGTTTTAATAATAATGCATATTTTAGACGTATTACTCCCATAATTAGTAATCGCGCGCCGATTGCCAGTACTGATTGTGAGTATCATTCAATTACAAATAGCCCTTTTTAGTACATGGCCCTTTTTCTCCTTCGTGATTTAGGGCCGAGGCAAGGAAAAAATCGTGCTCGATCCAGACCAAACCTTGCCACCCCCCACGCCCGGCGGCCCAGGCCACCGGGCTGACTCCTGAGGAGGCACGCGATGAATCTGATGTACACCCCCGCAACCCTACCCCACCCCGGCGACGACGAGGCGGTCACCGTCCTGCTCGACGACCGGCCGCGACGCGCCATGCAGGCCCTGGCGCTGAGTTCGATGCTCTTCGAGACGGCGGGCTTCCTGGTGGGGCCAAGGCCGTACAAGCTGCCCGACGGCCGCTACCTCGTCCACGTCACCGACAGTATTCCGGCNNGGCAAGGAGGGGTCGGTGACCTTCACCCAGGACACCTGGCGCGCGGCCAACGACGCCATCGCCGCGCGCTATCCCGACGGCTCGATGGTCATGTTGTCGTGGTTGCACACGCATCCTGGCTATAGCGTCTTCCTGAGCGGGTTGGACGTGTCGATCCATCGCAACTTTTTTACGCAGATCTGGCATACGGCGGCTGTTTTGGATCCCCACCGGCGGACGGGAGGCATCTTCGGCTGGCGCAAAAACTTCGCCGGCGTCGTCCGATTGCGGTTCGTCTGGCATTGGCGCTGAGCGGCATCGGCCCACCGGCGGGTTGGGAATTGCGCCGTCCGATCCCGCAGACCGCCGGTTATGCGCCGCCGGCCGGTCTGGGGGGTGTGGCGGGCCGGTTTGGCCGTCGGTTGGCCGCGCTTCAGCCGGCGCCCTTTAGCCGCTACGATGGGGGCATCGATCAACGGTTTCCACAATGAGTGGAAACGACTCAGTTCAACCGTGGAGGTCAACCATGCGAAGCTGTCTATCGTGTTTGGGAATGTTTTTGTTAATTGGGTTCGGCTGTTTGCTCCTGGCGTTTTTATTCGGCTAGGGGCGGCGCATCTTGCGGAGTTGGAGGTAACCATGAAAAGTCGATTGAGCGGATTGTTATTCACTTTTGTGCTGTTGTTGTCCCTGGCGGCCTGTAGTCCGGGCGGGGGGGAGGTGGGCGATGCGGGGCGGGGAGCCGCGGCCGGTCNNACCATCACCGCGTCGCCGACGCCCTGTCAATGGGCACTGACGGCCGATCTAAACGCCTTCGTCCGCCGCGGCCCCGGCACGAACTACGACGAACTGGGCGCGCTACAGGCCGGTGAGACGGTTACCATCATCGGCCGGGATGCTTCGTCCAGCTGGTGGGTCATCCCCTTCGGCGGGCGCGACGGCTGGGTGGCCGATTCGGTGGTCAGCGTCAATGAATGCCCCGTGGACGTGCCGGTGATCACCCCGCCAGCCACGCCGACGCCGACGACGACCCCCACCCCGCTGCCCACGGCGACGCCTGCCTTCAACCCGTCCCCGCTGATCGCCGAGGTCGAGCTAACCATTAAGCGGGACATTGATTACCCGTCTACCGGCCACTGCCAAAAAGCCATTCCCTTTCACGTCACCGGACTGGTCAGCGATGCGTCTGGAATCGATGTTGTCTCGATCTTTTGGACCATCCAGGACTACGTGCATGAAGATTTCCGTGACCCGGAAAGGCAGATCTACCGGCCCGTTGGCGAACGGGAAACGGAAATCAGCCGGATGGTCTTGGTCGCCGATCTGGATCCGACAGGCCAAGGCCTCGTGGGGCGCTATGAGCACGAGTTCATCGCCCCCAAGCCGCAGGAATACGCCGTCGACGGCGGCCCAGGCAACGACACCGATTACCTATTTCGCTGGGTCTCCTGGTACATCCTGGCCAGAGACAAAACGAACAAATTGTCCTTCTACTACGGCCAGACGCAGCAGATGATTACCTGTCTTTACCAATAAGTGAGCAACACAACTTTTCATCACGAGTCCGGCCCCGAGAGAACCGGCTCGATCGGGCCAATAAGGTCGAGTTAAGCCATTCATCAAGGAGAAAACATGTCACCATTGATGTTCCACAAACCCCTTATCCGTCTGGCGGCCGGGCTGCTGGCCCTGTGCGTCCTGGCGTCGGCCGTAATGGCCGCGCCCACCACACCGGCCGCGCCGGAGATCGTCGGTGGTCGCCCGGCCGACCCCGGCGAATGGCCGTGGCAGGTGGCGCTCATTGCCAATACGCCGTCCATCCCTGTCGATCCGGATGGCCTTGAATTAAACTGCGGCGGCGCCCTCATCGATCGCCAATGGGTGTTGACCGCTGCCCATTGTTTCAAAAATGGGGCCGCGGCGAATTATGACGTCGTCGCCGGCGTCCATGACCTGACCGCCCCCGCGCCGGCCTTCCGGCGCGTGGCCATCGACGAGGCCATCATCCATCCGGATTACAATCCGATCACGGCCGATAACGACATCGCCCTGTTGCGGTTGGCCGAGCCTATCGACGCGCGCCCGGCCGACGGCGCGACGCTGCCCATCGCCTATATCCCGCTTGTGCCGGCCGACATCGGCCCTCTGACCAACGTCGCGGCGACCGTTACCGGCTGGGGACAACGCGATGGCAGTTCAGCGGGCGATCCCCCCGTCCTGTATGAAGTGGCAGTACCGATCATCAGCAACGCCGCATGCGACGCGGCCTTCGATGGGCTTATAACAGATAGTATGCTCTGTGCCGGCGTTCCCGAGGGCGGTCTAGGCCCTTGCTTTGGCGACAGCGGCGGCCCGCTCGTCGTGTTTAACGATGCCCGCCAACGGTGGGAGTTAGCCGGCGTCGTGAATCGAGGTAACAGCTCGATTGGACAACCGGTTTGTGGCGCGGCCAACTTTTCCGCCATTTATGCTCGCCTATCGCGTCATATCGATTGGCTCCACGAAGTGACCGGCTTGTGCCTGGGCGCATCCTGCCGCACCGCCCTGCCCCTCATCGGCTTCAACGGCGGCCCCAATCTGGTCGTGAGCGAGATCGCCGTCGACCCCGGCGGCCTGCGCGTCACCATCAGCAACAACGGCTCCGGCACGCCTACCTATCCCTATTGGGTCGATCTCTACATCCGGCCCGACCCCCCGCCCTCGCGGCTCAACGACGTCTGGGACGACGGCCGCAGCCGCTATGGCGCGGTGTGGCATCTGGACACGCCGCTGCCGCCGGGCGAATCGATCACCCTGCGCGTGGGCGACCGCCACTATCGCCCCGCCCTCAGCCGCGTGCCGCCGTCGCTGGCCGCGGGCACGCCGGTCTATGCCCAGGTCGATTCGGCCAACACCGAGACGACCTACGGCGGCGTACACGAGATCCACGAAACGCCCGGCGCGGGGTTGACCTATGACAACGTGGCCTTCGTCGAAGTGGCTCAGGACACCGTCTTCGCCGTGGACGCGCCCGCCGCCCAGCCCGACCAACCGGCCGGCGACGAATGGCCGGCGCGCCCGGTCCGCTAAGGCCGGCGCGGCCGGTCCGTCAAGGCCGACCACCGCGCCTGACAAAATTACACAGGAGTATGACCATGAACAAGAAACTTATCCTTCTGCTGCTCATCCTTCTCATGGGGCCGGCCATCCTGGCCTTCACCCAAACGCCCGCGGCCGAGTTGCCGCCCCGCCCGCCGCCGGCCACCTCGACCCTGGGGGCACAAATCGCCCTGGTGCTGCCCGCGGGCGCCGTCCCGTCGCCGGGGTGGTGGAGCGTGGTGCAATGGCAGGACGACCGGGGCCGGTGGCACGACGTGGACGGCTGGCAGGGCACGTTTGACCCCGCCACCGGCCGGGTGGTCTGGTGGGTGGGGCCGGAGCATCTGGGCCGCGGGCCGTTCCGCTGGCTGGTCTACGACACGGCCGAGCAACACCGCGAAGTGGGCCATAGCGCGCCGTTCCAGATGCCCGACCGGCATTTGGCCGTGCTGGAGATCGCCCTGATGTTGCCGGCGGCCGACTGAGCGGCCAACCCTGCCATGTCCCGCTACGCCCCCGGCGGCGCGGCGGGACATGGCCCTCATAACCAGATTGACATAAGGGAATTATGATGATCTCAGACCACGCACTGCCGCACACGGCGGTCACGATCTTATTGGACGAAGCGCCGCGCCGGGCCATGGAGAGCCACGCCCTGGCCCATCGCGACCGCGAGGTGGCCGGCTTTCTCGTCGGCCGCCGGCCCGAAAAGCAGCCCGACGGCTATTACGTGGTCGAAGTGAGCGATTACGTGCCGGCGGCCCATAGCCCGCGCCGCCACGGCAGCGTCACCATCACCGCCGACATCTGGCATTATGCCCACGGCGTCATGCACCAGCGCCACCCCGACCACCTGACGGTCATCGTCGGCTGGGCGCGCACCTGCCCCGGCTGCGGCCTCTTCCTGAGCGCCCATGACCGCTATCTCCACGGGGCGTTCTTCAAGCAGCCCTGGCAGGTGGCGGCGGTGATCGATCCCCTGGCCCGCGCGGCGGGGTTTTTCGTCTGGGACGCGGCGCGGGAGGGAGTGGGGCGGCATGAGTTTGTGT
>CXWJ01036953.1_pt1 | contig 15267 bp, 14 predicted proteins | sample 590841 | NCBI WGS metagenome assembly CXWJ01 (sample SAMEA3498367, study PRJEB10139) | wastewater metagenome | biome: wastewater treatment plant; material: activated sludge | place: Austria | collected 2015-01-21 | reverse complement strand
TATCTGAGTAAATTCAAAGCAAGCCCTTCGAATTTTCTAATTATTGTTCGGTAGACCCCACAGTTGCTGGAATGCAACAGCTTTTTCCAACATGGGGGCTCCTTGCCTTGATCAACATTTGCGGGCAAATAGCGTGGAAAGTCGAATGAACTCCACTTCACAGCTTGCCTGAAAGTGCTGAGAGCAATTCTACTCTCTAAAACAAACCTGCGAAACCGCCTTTGATTTCCCTCTTGATCATTCTGCCATGGATCACTCGTTGCCTCTGGACCTGCCTGTTGCCAGCGTGCTCAATGCCGCCGTGGAAGCGTCTCGCGGCGGCGCGGTGGTCGTCACGGCCCCGCCCGGCTCTGGCAAGACTATGCTTGTGCCGGCTGCCGTTTTGGAAGATCTTCCGGCAAATCAACAGGTTGTCCTTATTCAACCTCGACGGCTGGCGGCCAGGGCGGTTGCGAGGCGAATCGCGCAGTTGCGTAGCGTTTCTCTTGGCGCAGAAGTTGGCTATCAAGTCCGCTACGACTCTTGCGTCAGCCGGGGCACACGTTTAGTCGTGGTGACAACAGGCATTCTCTTGCGACGTTTGCTCGATGATATCGCGATAGAAGAGGTCGGGGCCGTAGTGCTCGATGAATTCCATGAGCGGACCATCGAGATGGATCTCCTATTGGGACTTCTGGTGCGCATTCGTCAAACGCTGCGGCCCGATCTGCGGATCGTAGTGATGAGTGCAACCTTAACGGCCGAACCTGTCGCCCGCCTGCTGGGAAATTGCCCGGTGATTCATGCCGAGGGTCGGATGTTTCCGGTGCAGACGCGGTACTTACGTCGGGGCGAACAGCGGCCGATTCACGACCTTGTTTTTGCGCTCGTGCCAGAGGCCTTGCGTGAAACGTCGGGGCACGTGCTCGTGTTCTTGCCGGGAGTGGGCGAAATCCTTCGCTGCCAGGAGGCGCTGGCAGCGCTCGCCGAACGACAGAGACATGCCCTGCTCCCCCTTTTCGGCGATCTTCCTCCGGAACAGCAGGATCGAGCTCTTTTGGATTTGGGCCGGCGCAAGATCATCCTGGCCACTAACGTGGCAGAGACATCGCTTACGATCGAAGGCGTCACCGCCGTAATCGATTCAGGGCAGGCGCGACAAATGCACGTTGCAGCGGCTACAGGCTTACCGCGGCTGGAGTTGGTGCCCATTTCACAATCTTCAGCAGAGCAGCGTACTGGGCGCGCCGGACGGACGGCTCCTGGCATTTGCTGGCGTTTATGGGATGAATCGTCGCACAAGGCACGGCCATCTGCCGACATACCTGAAGTGCTCCGCAGTGATCTGGCCGAACCTCTACTCCACTTGTTGGCGCTCGGCGAGCGGGACGAATTTCCCTGGCTCGATGCACCGTCGCCCGAGACAATCGAAAACGGATGGAGATTACTCAAACTACTCGGCGCAACGGACGATCGGCAACAAATCACGCCGCTAGGTGAACAACTAGCCCGCTTACCGGCCCACCCGAGGCTTGGTCGGCTATTACTGGCCGGTGCAGAGCGAGGCGTGCTCCGAGAAACGTCGATTGCAGCGGCGCTTCTCTCCGAACGAGATCCATTCCGATCGGCCGACCACGCTCGCCGCGGCCCTAAACAATATGGCGCCGTGCGGAGCCGGTCGGATCTAGTAGATCGCGTGCTCGCGCTCCAAGCGTTTCATGCGGGCGCGCCGTCGGAAGATGATGACTTGGCGCTCCATCCGGGCGGCGCGCGAAATGTGCTACGGGCCGCCGAGCAGTTGTATCACATGTCCGATTTCCCGCGAGCGGCTCGGGCCGAAAATCCTAACCTGGCCCTCATGCAGGCACTCTTGGAGGCATTTCCAGATCGACTTGCCAAATTGCGTGCCGGGACGCAAGACCGCGCACTCATGGTCGGGGGCCGTGGCATNNCGTCGCGCGTACGCGGCGAGCCATACTTCTTAGCAATTGATATTAACGACCGTGGTGGTGAAGCGCGGGCTAGGCTAGTCTCGGCGGTTGAGCGAGACTGGTTGCCTGCGGAACGGCTTCGCTCTTGTGAGGAGATGTTCTTCAACCCTACGCGCGGCCAGGTGGAGGCGCGGGCGCGGACCTACTGGGTCGATTTGATGTTGGAAGAAACGCCTGTCGCCATCAGCGACAAGTCGGCTGCTGCCCAACTGTTGGCTAACCACGCCCGCCAACAAATGGATCGAGTGCTGCCCGCGGCCGATACGCCCGCCGGAAAGTTCCTGGCTCGCGTGCGCTGGCTAGCCGGAGCGCTACCGGACTTAAAGTTGCCGGACCTCTCGATCTCTGAGTTTGAGCAGATGCTGGTGGATGTTTGCCACGGCATGAGATCGCTCGAAGAACTTCGTAACGCAAATTGGCTCGCTTGGTTGCAGAACCGAGTCGGGTACGATCGACTTTCAGAGATTGATCGGCTTGCTCCCGCGGAGTTGGAATTGCCGAGCGGTAATCGGCTGGCCATCGTTTACGAAGATGGGAAAGCACCGATGCTGGCGGCACGAATTCAGGAGCTATTTGGGCTGACCGAGACACCCAAGATTGCCGGCGGTCGCGTTCCATTGCTGCTCCATCTGCTGGGGCCCAACTACCGTCCCCAACAGGTGACGGCCGACTTGGCCAGCTTTTGGCAAAATGGATACCCCGAAGTGAAAAAAGAACTGCGCCGCCGCTATCCTAAGCACTCTTGGCCAGACGATCCTGTTGCTGCCCAGGCGACACGCTCCGGGTTGAAGCGTGATCGAAGGCAGGAAGGTTCAGCGTAGCGCAACTCTCGCATCATGGTGCGGAGTGGCGCGCGGCTTCCCGTCGCGCGGCAACCATGCGACGCGCCAGTTCGTCAACAATCACGCCAATCAAAATTACCCCGCCGATGATGGCAAACTCGATGTTTTGATACTGTGGATGCACTAGATTGATCGCGTTGCTGAGCACCACGATCACGGCGGAACCGACCACCACGCCAAAGATTCCCCCTTCGCCACCTCTCAGAGAGCATCCCCCTAACACGGCCGCTGCGATCGCGTACAGTTCGTAGGAGTTCCCGAAATCACTGGGCTGTGCCGCGTTGATATCCAAGACATAGAGCATACCTCCCAAGCCGGCCAGACTGGCGCAAATGACGTACGCGAGCAACGTCATGCGGTTGACGTTGATGCCACTGTACCGGGCGGCCTCAGGATTGTTGCCTAGCGCCAGGAGATAGCGGCCATAGATCGTTTTATTGAGAAATATGGCCGCCGCGATGGCGATCACGATCAAGATCAGCGTGGTGGCGGGCAGGTGAAAGATGCCTTCGCCCGTACCGAAAATCGGCGCACGACTGGTCGCAATCGCGCGCAGGCCCTTAAATTGCACTCCAAATCCTTGCGACTGATCTCCCGTCAGGCCGCGGGCGATCCCTCGGTAGAGGAGCAAACCACAGAGTGTGACTACGAATGGTTGCAAACGGAGCCGGGTAATCAGCAGGCCGTGAGTAACGCCAATGGCCACCGACATACCTAAAACGGCCGCCACACTGGCGGCGACCGACCATCCGTGGTGAGTCAGCAGATAGGGTAGAAACACACCAACTAAGCAAACGAGCGAACCGATCGATAAATCGATCCCCCCCGTGATTATCACAAACGCAGCGCCGATGCTCAAAATTCCAATGAGCGCCGTGCGATGAACCAGATTTTCAATATTACCCACGCGCAGAAATCGATCGCTGGAAAGGGCGGTATACAGGCAGATCACGACCAATAGGCCCAAGATGCCCCAAATCTTGGCGCCCTGGCCGGAAATTCGATCGAAAAGGCGAGTCTGCTCCGCCGGTAATCGATTCGCTTCGTCCACTACGCGCCGATCCTTTCCGAACGTGCCTCGTCGCCCGTCGCAAGGCGCATGACGGCTTGCTCCGTCAGTTCAGCGCGGGTTAGCTCGCCGGCGATGCGACCCTCGTGCATCACGAGCGCGCGGTCTGACAAGCCAATAATTTCTTCCATTTCACTCGACGCAAATAAGATTGCCACACCGCGCCCCGCCAACTGATCCATAAGTTTATAGATCTCCTCTTTAGCGCCCACGTCAATTCCGCGCGTCGGCTCATCCAGGAGCAACACCTTCGGCTCCAAGCAAAGCCACTTGCCCAGCACCACTTTCTGTTGGTTTCCGCCCGAAAGATATCGCACGGCGAGCTGTTCGCTGGATGTCTTAATGCGCAACAGTTCGATCATCGCGGTGGCCACGCGATTCTCCGCCTTTCGATTGAGAAACCCACGCCGGAAGCCGCGACGCTGATCGCGGCGCAAGCTGGCCAATGAGAGGTTTCTTTTCACACTCATCGGCAGAATAACGCCTGTTTGACGACGATCCTCGGGGGCCAGCATCATGCCGGCGGCAATCGCCTCGCGCGGCGTGTGCGGCGCGCGTCGAAGCCCACTCATGGTTAAAGCTCCGGCCACGGCTGGCGTAGCGCCAAACAACGTCGTCAAGAGCTCTGTTCGGCCCGCTCCGACCAATCCGGCGAGACCGACAATTTCCCCGGCGCGCACCGAAAAGTTTACTGCCTGTCGCGGAAAGGCAGGCGTCCGTAGCCCACTTACGGCCAATGCTTCCTCGCCGGGCACGTGGGGCGTGCGGTGATAAAAACGCGATACGTCGCGCCCGATCATCAAACGCACCATGTTCTGGCGGTCGTTCTGTTCTCGCGACAACTCCCCCGTGCATTGGCCGTCGCGCAGGACGATTACGCGATCGGCCAACTGTTCGACTTCATGCAAGCGATGCGAAATGTAAAGCACACTCACGCCACGCGCGCGCAAATCTCCGACAACTTCAAACAGCTTTTGAGACTCGTGCTCCGAGAGGGAAGAAGTTGGCTCATCCATGATGATCAACCGCGCGTCGGTACTTAGCGCCTTGGCGATCTCCACCAACTGCTGCTTGCCGATCGAAAGAGTACTGACGATCGTTTGGGGGGCCACATCGAGACCAACCATCGTCAAAACTTTCCGCGACTCACGATCAATCGTCTTTTGGTCGATCAGGCCAAAGCGTCTCGGCTCGCGCCCGAGGAAGATATTCGCTCCCACCGTAAGATTGNNCCTGATGAATCAGGGAGATACCCGCTTTGAGGGCCTGGGCCACTGAGGTGAATTGCACTGCCTGGCCATCGACGACGATTTCGCCGGCACTGGGCGACTGAACGCCCGCCACGATTTTCATCAGCGTGCTCTTTCCGGCCCCATTCTCGCCGACGACGGCCAACACCTCGGCGCGCTCGAGCGTCAACGAAACATCATGCAAAGCCCGGACGCCAGCGAACTGCTTGCTAACTCGGCGCACTTCCAGCAGAGGTGGAGCGGGAGGAGATGACATTACCATCAAGGACGAGGGTTAAGAGCGGGCTGTTTTTATTTCTGGATTTCTAATTTTTGAGGAGATTCAGCGGGTGAGCTGGAAGTGCTTGAAGAGGCTCGGCGTGTGGATTGTCTCGTGGCGCGGCGGATGTATTTTTTCACAGAATTGCCTCCCTAAATCTTCTTTCCTCTTTGTCTTTCTGGTTCTTTCTGGGCTGGCCGCTGTTCGACATGGGTCAAGGTGCGCAAAATTCCTCCCCCCTGGTATGGTCGCTAATTCTCGGCGTTTTCGCGAAGGTGCGCAAAACTCCCCCACCTAATTTTGCGCACCTTCGGCAGAGGAAAGCAGGGAGCAGGGAGCAAGGAGTGGGAACTGGGCTCTGCATGCATTTCGCCCCACCTCGTGGTTGCAAGTTGTTTGGCGACCGGTAGTTCGCGCGTGGCGGTGGGGCGAAATGGTCTGGATTTCGCCCCGGGGGTGGGACATTATTCGTTTCGAGTGGGGCGTTATTCGGTTGGGGTCGTAGGTCGTTAGGAGTTAGTCGTTAGAGGGAAGGTAGAAACATGGGCGCAACCCTAGCACAAGTCGTGGCCCGATTTCAACAAGAAAATTTGGCCACCCCGGTGGCCAAAAGTAATGGCTTGACACGGTTAGAAACAAGGGGGCATTCCATCCCTGGCATTTAAGGGAATAGAGAGGGCGGGTTGGAAGCGATCTGAAATGCTCGGGCACGTGGAAACCGCGCTCTTCATAGATTTTCTCCTCAGTAATTCAATCCGGTGGGGCGTATCTAGATCTGACCAGCGGTGATATCCCCGGCATCCGAAAAGTAGACGAGCTGGTTGTGTCATGAAGCGCGTCGATTTGTGGTGCTTCCGATGTCACGAAATGGTATACTTCAATCATGGACACTACACCTGAAATGGCTGCATTCGACCGGGGCGTAACGCCGGTCCTCAAGATGGTCCTCCCTGAGCGTGAGCAAACCGTGCTTGATTTTCGACCCGATCCAGCCCTTCAAGAGAGAATCGAGGAGCTCGCACGGAAATCCACGGAAGGGGAGTTAAGCGACGAGGAAAAAGCCGAATACGCGGGCTACGTTTGGGCCAACAAGTTTGTCGCCGTCCTTAAGCGCCAGGCCAGACGCTTACTCTCTCCATCCGATGGCGGCAATGAATGAATCGACGAGGCAATTGGTTCGCATTCGGGCCGGTGATCGCTGCGAATATCTACGCCGGCAACCTAACCCGGCATCAATGCCGGGCCGATTACTGCGAAAGGGGCGTGAACGCCCCTCAGTCATGCGTTGGTCCAACATCGCCGCCAATTCTTCACCCACAATCGAGACGCTCACACCGCACCGTCTGTTTCCCGGTAAAATCATTGACGGGGCCGCTTGAGCGGTCAAAAATGGAGGCTGCCGCGAGCAGCGTCGATGGGTTTCATCTGGTCGTCGTTTCGATGGACGAGCATTGGCTTCTGGAGTAGTCCGAGTGGCGATCAACAACACCCACCTCGCCAAAAGTCTTCTCTTTTCGTGGTGTCTCGTCGCCTTATGGACCCTGGCGCTGATCCGCCCGGCAACGGCCGCGCCGCTCTACAACATCGTGCCACTGGGCTTCGATGATCCCGCACATACTCATGAATATGGTTTCAGGCACAGCGAAGCCTACGAACTGAACGAGGCGGGGCAAGTCATCGGTTCTTCTCAGCGCCTCAGAGGTAACTACGATGATTTGGGCTACAGTGCCTGGCTCTATGACGGCGCGACGACGATAAATATCGGCTTCACTGGTCCTGAGTACACCCGCGACGATGGCTACAAATTCAGCGGTGCCAGACAACTGAACGAGGCGGGACAGGTCACCGGGCACTCCGATCGCTACGCTGACGGCGGCTTCTATCCGAGCAGAATCGCGTGGCTTTATGACGGCACCACCACGATCCCAGTCGGCCTGACTGGTCCCGAACACACCAAAAACGATGGTTATAAAGAGAGCGAAGCCAAACAACTAAATGAGGTGGGACAGGTAGTCGGGAACTCCAAACGCTACAACAGCGGCAGCACTCAATTGGGCTACAGCGCCTGGCTTTACAACGGCACCACCACAATCGATATCGGACTCACCGGCAATGAATACACCCGCAGCGATGGCTACAAATACAGCTTCGCCCACCAATTGAACGATACAGGGCAGGTTATCGGAACCTCCGAACGCTACAACGGCGTCACCGGTTTTGGCCTGAGCGCCTGGCTCTACGATGGCTCGAACACGATTGAGATCGGCCTTACCGGAGCCGAATACACCCAGATCGGCGGCTTCAAGTACAGCTTTCCTACCGCACTGAACGATGCGGGGCAGGTCAGCGGGAGCTCCTCGCGCTTCAACGGCAGCGCTGAGTTGGGCTCCCGCGCTTGGCTCTACAACGGCGCGACCACAATCGAGATTGGCCTCACCGGGCCCGAATACACCCGCAACGACGGTTACAAATCCAGTGGTGTCGCCTTACTCAACGAGGCGGGGCAGGTCGTTGGCGCATCCGCTCGCTACAACGGCGGTGGTGCCCTTTTGGGCCATAGTGCCTGGCTCTACGACGGCGCGACCACCGTCGCCATCGGCCTCACGGACATTGAACATACCCGCAGCGACGGTTACAAAGGCAGCGATCGTTACCAATTAAACGAGGCGGGGCAGGTCACAGGGATTTCCAATCGCTACAACGGCGGCAGCACGCAATTGGGCTACAGCGCCTGGCTTTACAACGGCGCGACCACGATTAAAGTTGGCCTCACCAGCGGCGAATACACTCTCGAGAGCGGCCTCCAAGAGAGTGCTCCACAACGACTAAATAAGACAGGGCAGGTCATCGGTTATTCTTCCCGCTACATCGATAACCACTATTCGGGCCAGAGTGCTTGGTTTTACGATCCCACGCTCAATCAGACTTTTCCGCTGGTGCTTTCCACGAGCAGCGATGGTTATGCTTTCAGTTACGCGTATTATTTAGGTGAAGATGGCCTCGTCTTGGGGAAGTACCACCTTTATGACGATCAGGACAACCATCTCGGCGAGCGCGCCTTTTCCTTCACCATCGAGGACGGCATGCACGATCTCGGCTCCCTCATCGAGGGCGGTCTGACGGCGAGCGACTGGGACTTCCTGGCCAGCGCCATTCGCGCCAACGGCCGGGGTCAGATAATCGGCCACGGCGCGCACTCCTCCCAATCCATTCGTCAATTACCCTACCTCCTGACCCCCGCAATACCCGAGCCAAGCTCACTGCTGCTGGCCGGCCTAGCAGCAACACTGATGGCAGCAGTCTTGATCCATCGCAAGCGACTCTAACCGACGTTGGAGTCACTACTCGCCGCCAATTGTATGCCGAATTGAGTGGCAGATTACTTTCCCGCCGGTGGCACGATTGGATTGAGCACCGCCAACCCCTCGCTAGTATTCGTCGCGCTCGGCCAATGCTATTGCTCACAGAGAATTACCTACAAAATGCCGTGAAGAACCTTATTTCTTACCGAGTCTGTCTTTGATCTCTTGCCAGAAAGCGTCCACGTTAGAAGGCTCGATCACGCGGGCTGGAATGTCGATGAATCGATTTTCCGGGATTACCGATTTGTTTCCCTTGTGCAACTCGTTGAGGATGCGGATCGACTCATACCCGTACTGATACGGGTTCTGCACGACGGTGGCGATCACCGTGCCGTCTTTAATTCCCTGCAACACAGACGAATTCTCGTCGAAGGCCATGACCTTGACCTTCCCGAGCTTTCCAGCGCGATCGAGCGCTTCCATAATCAGTGGCGGGTTGTATTCGAATAATCCAACCATGGCCGTGATATCCGGATGACGAGTCAACGCGTCTTCCGCATTAGCCTTGGCCTTGGCGCGGTCGAACTGGTCCGTCATGGTGCCCAGGACGGTATACTTTCCGTCTTCGCTCTTGAGGACTTCGCCCGAGGGGTCGTTCCGCTTCGGGTCTGGCTCGCGGCCCAGAATGCCGTCAATGCAACCTTGACGCCGCCGTTGTGCGTTATCCTGATCCAGCCGACCGATGAAGAGCATCACCTGGCCACCCTCTGGCAATGCCTCGCGGAGTTTCTTGCCGCACATTAGCCCAGCAATGTAGTTGTCCATGCCAATGTAGAGCAGCCGGTTCGTTTGGGGCGCATCGGAATCATGGGTCAGTAGATTCGTCCGACCGGCGGCCGAATTAAGCACTTCCACCTGGTTCGCCGGATCGATTGGGCTGATGGCGATCCCTTCCGTTCCCCGCACGAGAAGGTCTTCGATCTTGCGGGTCTGATCGGTCATGGAGCTCGGCATAATGACCGAAACATCGACGCCAAATTCCTTGCCCGCCGCTTCCGCGCCGGTTTGCCCGTGCGTCCAAAAATCTGCCACGCCGTTGGTGATAAAGGCAAAGCTCGGCGTGGTTCCGCTGCCACTGCCACTGGAGCTTTTTGGCTGGGCCTGCTGATCCCGGCTGCTGCAACCTGGGAAAATTATGGAGGCAACGATCACCGCCGCCACGATGTCCAACCTAGCCATCGGCGTAATCCTCGGGTTCAGGGAGTTCGATTCGATAATACCCTGACCGGCAGCAAGATGCTACGGCACGAGCCCGAATGAGGCCCAGGCTCTGAAGCTGCTGAGCCCCAATCTGGCATGATGCGAGCGCCGACTTACGGCCCTACACTTCCCACCTGTGGACGTAGCTAGTAACCTGCTAGATATGCAATGGTTCGAAGAAACTCCCACTGGCGCGTTTATTGGCTACAACGCCACGGTCGCGGGCGATGTCCAACTCGGCCCAGAGACCAGTGTCTGGTTTACCTCGGTCGTGCGTGGCGACGTAGCGCCTGTCACCATCGGCGCACGGGTGAACATTCAGGACGGCGCCGTCGTCCACTGCGATACGGGCGAGCCCAACACGATTGAGGATGACGTTTCGATCGGCCACCGGGCCATCGTCCATGGACTTCGCGTCGGCCGTGGTACGCTAGTAGGCATGGGCGCCGTCCTCCTCGGTCGCACCGAGGTGGGTGCAAACTGCTTGATTGCCGCGGGAGCGGTTGTGCCACCCGGCTTGAAGGTTCCGGACGGTATGATGGTGGTTGGCGTACCGGGCCGCATCCTCCGCCCCGTTTCCGATCAGGAACGCCAATATCTCCACTGGGTCAGCAAACGCTACATCGAGCTCGTCCGCAAGTATCAGGCTGGTGAGTTCGACGTACCCCCAACGTCCCGTTAGTGGTGCTGTGACGTTCGCCCGCAACTCGTCCCCAACCCTTCCGGTGGCTACCGCATGAAAATCGCAACCACATTTCTGGCGGGAATGCTCTTTGCGCTCGGATTCGTTTCGACAGGCGTGGCTGCCGAGACAGACACTGCTCCGCCCCAGGTGCTCAACGTGCCCCCCGGCTTCTCCATTGAGTTGGCGGCCGGCGCTCCACTGACGGAGCGGCCGATCGTCGCGTCGTTCGATGACGAGGGTCGACTGTATGTTGCCGAATCGTCGGGTTCCAACGATCCCGTCGATAAGCAACTTGCCGAGCGTCCCCATCGCATCGCGAGACTGGAAGATACGGATGATGACGGCAAGTTCGACAAGCGCACGGTTTTTGCCGACGGCATGATGTTCCCTGAAGGGGCCATGTTTTTCGACGGATCGCTGTATGTGTCCGCGCCCCCCAGCATTTGGAAGCTCACCGATACCAATGGCGATGGCGTGGCCGACGAGCGCGTGGAATGGTTTCAAGGCCGTACACTGACTGGTTGCGCGAATGACCTCCACGGGCCTTATGCCGGCCCCGACGGCTGGATTTATTGGTGCAAGGGGGCGTTTGCCGAGCAGACCCACATGGTGAACGGTCACGAGTGGAAAACTCGCGCCGCACATATCTTTCGTNNGACGCACATATCTTTCGTTGCCGTCCCGATGGAACCGGTTTCGAGCCCGTCATGACCGGCGGGATGGACAACCCCGTTGACGTCGTGTTCACACCCGAAGGTGAGCCCATTCTCTCGGCCACCTTCCTGGTGGGTGATGGCCGCCGCGATGGTCTAGCGCACGCCGCTTACGGCGCAGTCTTCGGCAAAGAGCATGGCGTGCTGGCTGGCCACCCGCGAACCGGCGAGCTCATGCCGGCTATCGTATATCTGGGCGCCGGTGCACCGTGCGGCTTAGAACGCTACGACTCGCCCTCCTTTGGTGCCGAATACCGCGACAATCTCTTCTGTACTCAGTTCAACCTTCGCAAAGTCTCTCGCCATGTCTTGCAGCCGGCCGGCAGCACCTTCGCTAGCGTGGATAGCGATTTCGTCTGGTCCGATAACGTCGATTTTCATCCCACCGACGTTCTGATGGATGCCGACGGCAGCTTGCTGGTTCTTGATACGGGAGGCTGGTACAAGTTGTGCTGCCCCACGTCTCAATTATGGAAACCAGATGTGCTGGGCGGCATCTACCGTGTGCGCCGCGACGGCGCTACGCCGCCTGCCGACCCGCGCGGCCGACAAATTGCCTGGACGACGCAAACTGCTGACCAGCTTTGGGCGTTACTGTCAGACGTTCGCCCGGCCGTGCGACAGCGCGCTGCACGGGAGCTAGTTCACCACCGGGAATCCCAAGAGGTTAAAAAATCGCTTGCTGGTTGGGTCGCCGGCGATGCTCTTGCCGCGACATCCGGAGACGCTTCGTGCGATGCCCAAACCGCGGCCCTCGCCCGTGCCTGGGCGCTGGTCCAATTCGAAACTGCCGAATCAGGGTCGCTACTTCGACAATTGCTAATACATCCCAATGAACAAATTCGACACGTTGCGCTGCATGGCGTCAGCTTGCACCGAGATATCGAAGCCGCTTCGCAACTTTTGGAAATCTTAGCGCACGATTCCCCTGCGAATCGTCGCGCCGCCGCCGAAGCCCTCGGCCGCCTCGGCCAGCCGTCGGCCGTGCCCAGCTTGCTCGCTGCCGCGGCAGCAGCCGACGATCGCTTTCTGCAGCATTCCATTACCTACGCGCTCATCGAACTTGCCGATCCTACAGCCACTCAGGCTGGCCTTAACAGCAACGCGCCCGGAACGATTGCAACCTGCCTCGTCGCGCTTGACCAAATGCCGAGAGGTGGCATCCAATCTGCCCAGGTGATTCCACATCTCAATGCCAAGGACGAACGACTTCGACATGCGGCTCTCTGGCTTGTAAGCCAGCACGCCGAATGGGACGGGGAATTGGTTCAATGGTTTCGCGAGCAGTTGGCAGCGCTACCAATCACAATAGATTCTAGCGTGCCATCCGAGTCCGAAAGCTCCTTGGAGCAAATGCTCGTGCGATTCGCCGCCCATGAGACGACGCAGCAGTTGTTGGCCGATATCGTAAGCGGACAGGATCAATCAGCAACCGCTCGGCAGTTGGCGCTGCGGGTCATGGCGCGCGTTAAGCTCCATAAACCACCGCAATCGTGGTACGCAGCTCTTGCTGGTGTAATCGCCACCGCCGATCCAAGCGTTTTGCCGCTGGCGGTCTCCGCGGCACGAGAACTTCCGTTTGATCCAGCGTTGAGCCCACCCCTCAATCAGTCTCTCCTCGCTGTGGCAAACGGGGAGCAAAACCCGGCCGAATTGCGTGCCGCAGCCTTAGCTGGCATATCTGCTAGCCTGCCCGAAATCAGCGAGCCGCAATTTCAGTTGCTTGCGTCTTCGCTCGCCGCCGAAAATACGGTTTCGCTTCGCTCGGCCGCCGCGGACGCCATCTCGCGCGCCCACCTGTCAGCGAGCCAACTCGATCGCTTGGGCGACTCGCTCCAATCGGCCAGTCCTCTGGAGCTGAATCGATTATTAACGCCCTTTAAGCAATCGGCCGAGGAACAGGCCGGCCTGAAATTGTTGGCATCGCTCAAAGGGGCGTCCGCTCTTCCGTCCTTACGCATCGATTTATTGCGCGAAATGCTCGCCGGCTACAGCCCTACCGTGCAAAGCGGCATCGATGAACTCCAATCGCTCGTGAACGTCGATGCCAGCGCTCAGCGCGCTCGCATCGAGGAATTGCTTCCGCAAATGGAGCAGGGGGACGTTCGTCGCGGCCACGCCGTGTTCTACGGCGCTAAAGCNNGTGTCACCGCCTTGGCTACGCGGGCGGGACGGTTGGCCCGGAACTCTCCAAGATTGGTGAAATCCGCACAAAACGCGACTTGCTCGAATCGGTCCTCTTCCCCAGTCTCAGTTTCGTTCGCAGCTATGAGCCAGTGCTGATCATCACCACGGACGGCCTCGCGATTAACGGCGTGATCCGCGACGAAACGGCTCAGGATTATGTCGTCGCCACGGGACCGGACAAAGAGATCCGCATCCGGCGTGAAGACGTCGAAGAAATTCAGCCGAGCACGGTATCCGTCATGCCGGCCGGCCTCGATAAGCAGCTATCCATCCAGGATTTGGCCGATTTGGTCGCATTTCTGAAAAATGCCACCGGCCACTAGCGATTATCTCCAATTTGAATCGATGAGCCATCGTATTCGCCGGGTGGTTATGACCAAATTGAGTCTGGAACTAACTGCGCAGAAGTCAGGGGTAGGACTTCTGCGCAGCTTGGGTCTATGACACTAATCGCCCCACCAACCCTGGGGGGTGATTTGCGAAATTGGGACAGTCACTGACATTCTGCAAGGCGTTCTTAGACAAATCCGCGTCCATCGCGCATCTTGAACTCCAGATGGCCGAATTAATCTCCTTTGCCCAACGCGTTGATGACTGTAGCGACCGGCTCTCGGCAAACGGAGTCGATGCGCTGGGAGCATTATTTGACCTCACTTCTCATCGGCTCGTTCGGTTTGCCGTCACCTTGACTCGGAATCAGCACGATGCCGAAGATTCCGTGCAGACGGTGCTGGTCCGGGTGGCCGGCCGGCCACAATTGCTTAGCGCCGCAGATTGCCCTTGGGCCTACCTGCTACGGATGGTCCGCAACGAGGCTTTGCTCATTGGGCGCCGCAAGCAACGCCGGCCAGAAATTGGCAACCTCACCGATCTTGTTACGTTCCGCCGCGTCGATGAGTTGGAACGGGAAGAAACGCATCGTGCCGTTTGGTCCGCCCTACGAACTCTTCCACCCGAACAAGCCGAAGTCGTCGTCCTGAAAATTTGGGAGGAGCTCACATTCGCCCAAATCGGTCAGATACTGGAATTATCCCCCAACACGGCCGCCAGTCGTTATCAATATGCGATGGCCAAGCTGACCAAAAGCCTGTCGAAGCAACAACGGGAGGTTCGCGGTGGCTGATTCATTCGATACTTTTGATCCGATGAGCGAAGTCGAAGCCATGGTGCGAGCGGCGGGACAATATGTTCGCGCCTCGGATGATCTTCGTCCTCGCGTGTTGGAAACCGCGCGGATCGAGCGCGGCGAACAGCGAGCCCAACGCTGCCTGCGCCATCTTGCCGTTTTCATTGCGCTGCTCGCCTTTTTCACGACGATCGGTCACGACCCCTTAAAACAGAGCATCGGCCTTCGCGATTCCGTCCTGGCCGTCATTTCCAGTCGCTTACCTTCGGCGGAATCTCCCGCTGCGCGCAACGGAAGTTGGGATTGGAGCATGATCGAAGCCTTCACCGAATTGCGCCGTCAACAGGCCGAAGTCTTTCATCCGAAGCTGTAGCGCCCTGTTGGAGTGCGATTTCTACGCGAATTGCCGCGATCCGCTAGACAATTCCGGGCCCGCGGCGCATCTGACTTGTAGCAATGCGCTACCTCCGAGCGTTCTGCTCCTGGCGTTTCGTCCCAGTTGGGCTCACGACTGATCTTTTCCCCGCGTCGCACTGGCATGCCATCGGCTTCACTTGACGACTTTATGGCCTTGAACGACGAGCTCTCCGCGCTTGTGGCGGCC
>CXWJ01001898.1_pt1 | contig 15280 bp, 17 predicted proteins | sample 590841 | NCBI WGS metagenome assembly CXWJ01 (sample SAMEA3498367, study PRJEB10139) | wastewater metagenome | biome: wastewater treatment plant; material: activated sludge | place: Austria | collected 2015-01-21 | reverse complement strand
CCTGCCGGTCTCTACTGCGAGGCGGGCGACTTCTACGTCGACCCCATGCGCAAAGTTCCCCGCGCCGTAATCACGCACGGGCATTCCGACCATGCGCGCTCGGGTCACGATGCGGCTCTTGCCACCGGCGAGACACTTGCCGTCATGGCCGCCAGATATGGCGACAAGTTCGTTGGCACCCGGCAACACATGCGACTTGGGGAAACGATCGCACTAGGTGGCGCGAGCCTAACGTTGAGGCCCGCCGGCCACATCATAGGGTCGGCGCAAGTCGTCATTGAGGTGAACGGCAAGCGCGTCGTCGTCTCCGGCGATTACAAGCGCGCCCGCGATCCGACTTGTCCGCCGTTCGAGCCCGTGCCCTGCGATATCTTCATCACCGAAGCGACGTTCGGCCTGCCGTTGTTCCGCCACCCAAACGCCGCCGACGAAGCCGCGAAACTGTTGCACGCCTTGCGCCTGTTTCCGGACCGCCCCCACACAATCGGCGCCTACTCGCTCGGTAAGGCACAGCGCCTCATCGCTCTCTTTCGCGAAGCGGGTCACACCGCACCCATCTACGTCGACGCAGCGACCGCAAAGCTGTGTGCCGTATACGCCGCGCACGGCATACTGCTCGGCGACATTCGCCCGCTTGCAGCCGCAACACCAGCCGAACTCAACGGCGCGATCGTCGTCGGCATGGCCGACTTGCCCGAAGGCGCGAACGATCCGGTGACCGCCTATGCAAGCGGCTGGATGCGCACGCGCAAGCGCGCCAAGGCCGCCAACGTGGACCTGCCGCTCATCGTGTCCGATCACGCCGATTGGCTCGAGCTCACGCAAACGATCGAAGAGGTCGAGCCCGGCGAACTCTGGATCACGCACGGCGAGGAAGCTGCACTGCTTCATTGGGCAAGTACGAAGGGTATCCGCGCGCGCCCCCTGTCGATCGCAGGCTACGGCGACGAAGAAGACCCGCAAGAGACATCACCCACGTGAACCGCCTCGCCGCCCTAGTCGCAGATCTTGAGACGATCGCCGATAACGACATGAAGGCGGCGTTCGTCGAAGCCTACATGCGCGAGACACCGGAGCCCGACCGCACACTCGCCCGCGACTTGCTCGACGGCACTCTCAAGCTGCGCCCAGCGAAACTCGCACTCATCCGCGGCCTCGCCGAGACGCGCGCCGACCCCAAGCTATTCGCCCTGGCGCAAGCCTATTCGGGCGATCTCGCCGAAACGATCGCGCTGACATGGGTCCCCAATCGCCGCGCAAACCGCGATCCCGCCTTGAACGAAATCGTGGAGGCGCTTGCCACACTCGGCCGCAGCGAACTCCCCAAACGCATCGAATCCTGGCTCGACGCCTGCGACGAAACTGGCCGCTACGTGCTCATTAGGCTCATCACCGGAAGTCTGCGCGCCGACCGCCCACGCCATGTCGGCACAGCATCCGCTTCGAACGGTCAGAACGAACTGTTCTGCTCTGCGCCGAAGAAGGACACGTCGGGCACGGTCGCCGCAATACTGCTCTACGCCGAGCGCACGAACGCCCGTGCACGTGCATCGCCGCTGCGCTGTACATTCGGCGTTTGGAACGGCGACGCACTGAGCGCCGTCGGCCGCTGTGAAGTCGTACCGGCTGACGCTGAACCGATCGAACGCTTCATCGCCGCACACACGACCGCTCGCTTCGGACCCGTACGCGAAGTCCGCCACGACCGCGATGTTGCGCTTGTCGCCGAGCTCGCCTTCACCGCCGTCGTACCGACCCCGCGCCGCAAAGCGGGCCTAACGCTCCGCGCGCTGCACCTCCTGCGCGTACTCGAAACCGCGAACCCATCGCAAGCGGCCGCACTCGGCGCACTGGAAGCGAAGCTGCGCTCCGCGTAGTGTTGCGCGCATGCCCCTGATCCGCCTCTACATCGCCCAATCTGTCGACGGCTACATCGCACGCCCTGACGGCGCCATCGATTGGCTGAGGCCCTTCGACGACGTCGACTACGGCTACACCGCCTTCATTCGCGAGATCGGCACCGTCGTTATGGGCCGCGCGAGCTACGAGATGGCGCGCTCGTTCGGCGAATGGCCGTACCAAACGATGCGCAGTCTTGTGGTCACCTCCACACCGCTCGCTGACGCACCACCGACCGTTGCCCGCGTCGGTGGCGACATAGCCCGCCTTGTCACGGCGTTGCGTGCTGCGGGCGACAAGGACGTCTGGATCATGGGCGGCGCACAGACGATCAACGCGTTCCTCAGGGCCGAGGCCGTCGACCGGATCGACTTGTTTACGCTACCGATCCTGTTGGGCGGCGGCATACGCCTGTTCGAGGACGCCCGCCCGGAGACGAACTTTAGACTTTTGAGCACCCAATCCTACGACAAGGGCCTGGCGCGCCTTTCCTACGTGCGTGCATAGTTGGCCTCCAACGATGGGAGAGCCAACATGAGGTGGAGCATCCTCCTACTGCTCGCAGCTGCAACCGCCGCGAACGCTAGTGCATGGTCCGGATCGACGCGCGACTTTCTCGAGCGGTGCGAAAGCGACGAAGCTTGGTGCGCGACCGAAATCGGCCAAGCGCGTCGCGCCGTCGAGCGTGGCGTCGAAGCGCGCAAGAAAATCTGTATCCCGCAAGGCAAATCCGACGAAGACCTGGTCGGTGAAGTCACCTATTGGATCGGCGAACAAGTCCCTTCGCTGGACTACAAGCCCCACGCGGAAAGCATTGCAGCCGCCATCGTCTCGCTTTACGGATGCGACCGGCCCCAAGGAATGGAAGGAATAGACTTATGACCATGTTTCGTGCCGACCTACTCAAAGGCAAACGCATTCTTGTCACCGGCGGCGGCACGGGCCTTGGCAAGGAGATGGCGGACGAATACGCGAAGCTCGGTGCCGAACTCTACATTTGCGGCCGCCGCGGCTCGGTGCTGCAAGAAGCGGCCAACGAAATCTCCAAAACGCGCAACGTGAAGGTGACCTCGCTCGAATGCGACATCCGTGTTCCGGACGCCGTCGAAGACGTCATGACGCGCATCTTTAACGAAGGCCCGCTCGACGGTCTGGTGAACAACGCCGCCGGCAACTTCATCTCGCGCACAAAGGACCTGTCGCCGAACGGATTCAACGCGATCGCCAACATCGTGTTTCACGGCACGTTCTACATGACGCTCGCCGCCGGCAAACGTTGGATTGAACAGAAGCACAAGGCGAACGTGATCTCGATCTTGACCACTTGGGTCTGGAACGGCGGCCCCTTCACCGTGCCGTCCGCCATGTCCAAGGCGGGTATCAACGTGATGACGAAGTCTCTCGCCGTCGAATGGGCCCCGTACGGCATCCGCCTGAACGCGATCGCACCCGGCCCCTTCCCGACAAAGGGCGCCTGGGAACGCCTGAACCCCGGCAACATGCGCGGCAGCGCGATGGGCAGCGAGACAGATTCCTCCGCCGGCAACCCCATGGGCCGCGTGGGTGAGATGATAGAACTACGCAATCTCGCGACGTTTCTCATGGCCGACGGCTGTGACTTCCTGACCGGCGAAACGATCGCGATCGACGGTGCAGGCTTCCTCGCCGGCGGCGGCAACTTCTCGCAACTGTCGAAACTCGGCGACGGCGACTGGGAGAACATCCGCAATATGATCAAGAGTACGAACGACAAGGACCGCGCCAAGCGCTCCGTATGATCCGCCGCCGCCTCCTCGCCGTAGCTCTCGCACTCGCTATCCTGCCGGCAACGGCGCGCGAGATCGCGATCACGTTCGACGACGCGCCAACAAACGACAGCGCCACGTTCACGGGCGAGGAACGCACAAAGCGGCTGATCGCGGCGCTGCAAGCGGCGGGCATCCAGCAAGCCGCGTTCTTTTGCGTGCCGCGCGGCAAGCCCATGGCGGAGCTGACGCGCCTGAGCGCCTATGCCGCTGCGGGCCACATCATCGCAAACCACTCGGACACGCACCGCAACTTGCGAAACCTACCCGCGGGCGAGTACATCGCCGACATCGCTGCGGCCGACGCGGTGCTGAAGCGCTTCCCGAACTTTCGCCCCTGGTTCCGCTTCCCGTTCTTGGCCGAGGGCGAAACCCGCGAAAAGCGCGACGCGGTGCGCGCTGGATTGCTCGCTATGAACTACGCGCAAGGCTACGTCACGGTCGACAACTACGATTGGTATCTGAACACTTTGGCCAACAACGCCAAGAAGGCGGGCCAGCGCATCGACGAGGGCGCGCTTCGCGATCTTTATGTCGAAGTGCTGATCGGAGCGGTCGAGTTCTACGACGCCATCGCCATGAAGACGCTTGGCCGCTCGCCCCGTCATGTGCTTTTGCTGCATGAGAACGATTTGGCGGCGCTGTTCGTCGGCGATCTCGTCACCGAACTCCGCAAACGCGGCTGGACCATCATCGGCGCCGATGCGGCTTATGCCGATCCGATCGCAGGCATCGAACCGGATACGCTGTTTCTAAACCAAGGCCGCGTCGCGGCGATCGCGCACACCAAAGGCGCGAAGCCTATTGACCTCGTGCAAAGCCTCGAAGATGAGGCGCCGCTTGAGGCGCTGTTTGCCGCGCGCGTGACGAAATCCGTAAGGTAACTTGCGATGACTGGCCTTTGTGTCAGTCGCCGCTTCGCCTTCCACGTGCCACGTCACGCCCCGCGACCCCCTAGCGATTGCGTTGTAATCGCTTCCGCAGGGCTTGGCGTTCAAATCGTCGGCCGGCCGCCCAAATAGGAAATCGAGACGTGGACGCATTTCTGGAACTCGGCGAGCTGTTCGGCCGCCTGGCGACAGCCGCAAGCATCACCTCCGTCGGTGCACTGTTACAGCAGTACGCGGCGACGTACGGCCTCACGCGCGTTTCGTTCTTCGACCTGCAGCGGTCGACACCCCGCGTCAGCGACGCGATCTTGTTCACGAACATGCCGGCGCGCGTCCTGCGCCGTCTCGACCGCGTCGCCGACTATGCAGCGCACCCCCTGATTGAACGCGCCCGCGAAGCCCGCGCGCCGTTTGAATTGTCGTTTCCCCAAAGCCTCGGGTTCTTTGGCCGGAACACGCATCGTCCGGATGTGCAGCCTTCGACGAACGGCTTCGTCGTCCCGTTGAGCAACAGCAGCGGGACGGTTGCGATGGCAGCGCTGATCGGCGCGAAGCCATCGTTGAGCCCGCTTTGTCGCGACAAGCTGAAACTCGCCGTGTACGCCGGTTGGCACCGTGCGCAAGAACTGAAGACGGGCGCGTCGGCCGCGGGAACACCGAAGCTGACCGCGCGCGAACTCGAATGCCTGACGTGGGTCTCGCGCGGAAAGACGGATCACGCAATCGCCAAAATCTTGTCGGTCGCGCCGCGCACCGTCCGCTTCCATATCGATAACGCGAAGACGAAGCTTTCCGTCGAAACGCGCGTACAAGCAGTCGCCCGCCTGCTCCGCGAGCGTCCGGACCTCGTGAAGTCGGCTTAGAACGTCACCACGGCCTTGCCGATCACGCGCCGCGCCGCCATCGCGCGAAAGGCCTCGACCGCATCCTCCAGCTTCACGCTGAACCCCACATGCGGACGCACCATGCCCTCATGCGCCATCTTCTCGATCGCGGTGATGTTCTCGCGCCCCTTTTCAGGAAACTGCCGCCCGTACTCGCCCGCACGCACGCCCACGACCGAGAACCCTTTGATTAGCGGCATGTTCACGCCGATGGTAGGGATGCGCCCGCTTGTGAACCCGATGACCAGCAGCTTTCCGTCGAACGCAACGCACCGCACGCTCTCGTCGAACACATCGCCGCCGACCGGGTCGTAGATGACGTCCGCACCCTTGTCGTGCGTGATCCGCTTCACCTCGTCACGAAAGCCGCCGCGGTAGTCAATCACGTGATGTGCCCCGCGCGCCTTCAGCACGGCGAGCTTGTCTTGCGATCCAGCCGTCGCGATGACGGTCGCGCCCAACAACAGCCCAAGATCCACCGCCGCCATACCCACGCCGCCTGCCGCGCCATGCACGAGCAACGTCTCGGCCCGCTGCAGAGCGCCACGCCGGACCAGCGCAACATACGCGGTGAGCCACGCCGCCGGATAACTCGCGGCCTCCGCCCACGTCATCGCCGCAGCCTTGGGCCGCACCATCGTCGCAGGCACGTTCACTTCTTCAGCGAACATCCCGAAGCGCGAGGCGACAACCACGGCATCCCCCACGCGAACCTCACGCACGCGCTCGCCGACCGCGATCACCTCGCCGGAACCCTCCATTCCCGGCACGAAGGGCAACGGCGGCTTCAGCTGGTACTTGCCTTGCGTCATCAGCACGTCCGGAAAATTGAGCGAAGCCGCGCGCATCCGCACGCGCACCTCCCCGGTCCCCGGCGCCGGTAGCTCCTTCCCCTCGACCTTCAGCGTCGAAAAATCGTCCGCGAGCGCGGAACAGACCAGCGCCCGCGTCACGCGATCGCCTGCCGCAAGTCGTCGATGATTTCGAACAGCGCGTCCCGCGCCGCCGGCACCGCGCCGCTCATCGCTGTGAAGCAATGCGCCAGCGAGTCGTAGCAGCGATAGGTCACCGGCACGCCTGCCGCCTTCAGCCCCTCGGCATAGTCGCGCCCTTGGTCGACGAGCGGATCGTGCCCTGCCGTGTAGATCAGCGCCGGCGGAAGCCGGCTCAAATCCTTGTTCAACCCCGGCGAGCCTCTGAGATCGAGCGTCTCTGTCTCATGGTCGGCAAAATAGTGATCACGAAAATAGTACATCATCGGCTTGTTAAGCGGATAGGACGCACCGAACGCCTCCATCGACGCCGTCTCCATCCGCCACACGACCGCCGGATAGATCATCATTTGAAGCACCGGCCCCATCTCGCCGAGCCGCCGCATCTCCTGCGAAATCACAGCCGAGAGGTAGCCGCCGGCCGAATCACCGCCGACCGCAACGCGCCCGGGCGTAACGCGAAGCGCCTCCGCATTGTCGCGCACCCAGCGAAAGGAATCGATCGCATCGTCGACCGCCGCGGGAAACTTGTGCTCGGGCGCCAAGCGGTAATCGACCGACACGACGAAACAACCCGCGTGCTCCGCAATGTAGGTGCAAAAAACGTGGCAGGTTTCGATGTCGCCGACCACGCATCCGCCCATGTGGTAGTAGACGAGAGTCGGCAGATGGCCGTTCGCCGCGCGCGGCCGGTACGTGCGCGCGTTGATCGCGCGCCCTTCGGCGGGAATTTCGATGTTCGCGATGTCGACGTTGCGCGCCGGATCCCCTTCGACGAGCTTCATCGATGCCGCCGCAAACTTGCGCGCTTGCACCGGCGGCAGGGATTCCACCGCAGCCTGAAGCTTCGCTGCCGCGCCCAAGAACTGGATCCGCGGGTCGAGCGTCCGCCCCTCGATAACGATAGGCTTGCCACCCGTGAATGCGATGAGCCAACGAGGCGGAATTTTCAGAAGTGTACGAACGACGTGTTTCAACATGCGGATGTAGGGAATGCGCGCCCATCGCGCAGTGTCAAAGCCTTAGCCATGGAGTGTGACGGCCATCACGTTGCTCCCCGGCGCGGCGATCAACCGATCGTCCGGCGCAAGTCCTCGATGATCTCGAAAAGCGCGGTCCTCGCGCGCGGAATGGCCCCGCTCATCGCCGTAAACCCGTGCGCCAAATGCTCAAAGCAGCGATAGATCACGGGCACGCCCGCAATCTTCAATGCCTCCGCATAATCGCGCCCCTGATCCACCAAGGGATCGTGCCCGGCCGTGTAGATGAACGCTGGCGGCAACCCGCTCAAATCCGCACATCGTCCAGGCGAGGCCTTGAGTTCCGGAATCTCCTTTTCAGGATCGGTGAAGTAGAGCTTTCGGAAATAGTCCATCACCGGCGCCGTTAACGGATAAGACTGCCCGAACGCCGTCATCGACGCCGTTTCCGAGCGCCAATCGACGGCCGGATAAATCAAGAGTTGGAGAACCGGCGGCTTCTCGTTCGCGCGCTTCATTTCCTGCGAGACGACCGCGGAAAGATACCCTCCCGCCGAATCCCCGCCGACCGCAACCCGGTTGGGATTGCCGCCGAGCGACTTCGCGTTCTCCCGAACCCATCGGAACGCGGCGAGCGCATCATCGACAGCCGCCGGATACCTGTGCTCGGGCGCCAAGCGATAATCGACGGATACGACCAAACATCCGGCGCGGTACGCTATGTGCGAGCAGAACACGTGGCACGTCTCAAGCTCGCCGATCACACACCCGCCCATGTGGAAGTAGACGAGTGTCGGCACCAACCGGTTCGGTAGCCTCGGCTTGTATGTCCGCGCGCTGATTGTCCGTCCGTCCGCTGGAATCTCTATGTTGGCGATATCGATGTCATGCGCAGGTTCGCCGTCCAGCATCGCAAGCCCCGCCGATGCCGCTTTGCGCGCATCAACCGGCTTCATCGTCTCGAGCCCCGGCTGACGTTTCGCCATTGCGGCCAGGAACTGCAGCCGCGGGTCGAGCGTCCGCCCCTCGATCGTAACCGGCTTGCCGCCCGACGCGGCGACGAGCCAACTGCCCGGTAAGCTCAGCAAGCTGCGTACAAATTGCTTTTGCATGCGCCGAAATTGCGGGAGCAGCCTGCAGTGTCAAGCCGTTTGGGTGACACGGCGCGCTGTGTTAACCTCTTCACTCCAGCTATTGAAGGAATTGCCTCGATGAAGCACGACCTCGTCATCCGCGGCGGCACGATCTTCGACGGCACCGGGGCAAAGGGCTTCGACGGCGACATCGCCGTTAACGAAGGCCGCATCGCTGAGGTCGGCCGCATCACCGCAAGCGGCCGCGAAGAGATCGACGCCAAAGGCAAGATCGTGACCCCCGGCTTCGTCGACATACATACACACTACGACGGTCAGGCGACCTGGGACGAACGTCTGACACCCTCCTCCTGGCACGGTGTTACGACCGCGGTGATGGGCAATTGCGGCGTCGGCTTCGCGCCCTGCCGCGCGAACGACCACGACATGCTCATCCGCCTGATGGAAGGCGTCGAAGACATCCCCGGCGTCGTTCTCACCGAAGGCCTGAAGTGGAACTGGGAAACGTTCCCCGAGTTCCTCAACGCCCTTGAAGCCCGACCGCACGACATCGACTTCGCGACCCAGGTCCCGCACGCGGCGCTGCGCGTCTATGTGATGGGCCAACGCGGCGCCGACCGCGAACCCGCAAGCGCGGAAGAAATCGCCGCCATGGGCCGCATTGCCCGCGGCGCCGTCGAAGCGGGCGCCTTGGGCTTCTCGACCTCGCGCACGTTGAACCACCGCACCAGCGACGGCAAGCCTACCCCAACGCTGACCGCCGCGGAGGACGAACTCTTGGGCATCGCGATGGGCCTCAAAGCCGCGAAGCGTGGCGTTCTGCAGGTCGTCTCCGACTTCATGAACCCTGCAGAGGAGCTTTCGATGCTCCGCCGCCTCGTCGCCGAATCCGGCCGCCCACTCTCATTCTCTCTCGCCCAGAGCGATCGCGGACCCGACGCCTGGAAGATGCTTCTGCAGTTCCTCGACCAATGCGCGGCCGACAAATTGCCCGTGAAGGCGCAAGTCTGCGGCCGCCCCGTCGGCCTGTTGCTCGGCCTCTCACTGACGCTCAATCCGTTCTCGGCGCACGAGAGCTACAAGAAGATCGCCGACCTGCCGTTTGCCGATCGCCTCGCCGCCATGCGCACGCCCGAGATGCGACGCGCCTTGTTGTCGGAGGAACCTGCCAGCGACAACCCCTTCGTCAAAGCGGTCCTGCGCAACTTCGCCAAAATGTTCCCGCTCGCCGATCCGCCGGATTATGAGCCGACACCTGAGATGAGCCTCGGCGCGCAAGCAGCGCGTCAAAACAAGCGCGCGGAAGAGCTCGCTTACGATTGGCTTCTCGCCGACGGCGGCAAGGCCCTGATCCTGTTCCCGTTCCTGAACTACGCGAACGACAGCCTGGAACCCTCGCTCGCGATGATGCGTCACGCCGGCACCATTCTAGGCCTGGGCGACGGCGGCGCGCATGTCGGCATGATCTGCGACGGCAGCTTCCCGACCTCGATGCTCACCCACTGGACGCGCGACCGCACGCGCGGCGAAAGGCTGCCGCTCGAATGGGTCGTCAAAGCCCAAAGCCGCGATACCGCCGATGCCGTCGGCCTGCTCGACCGCGGACTCCTCAAACCGGGCTACAAAGCCGACCTCAACGTCATCGACCACGCGCGTCTCACGCTGCACCGCCCGACGGTCGCCTACGATTTGCCCACTGGCGGTCGCAGATTGGTGCAACACGCCGACGGCTACGACGCGACGATTGTCTCCGGTCAAATCACGTACAGAAACGGAAAACAGACAAGCGCCCTACCCGGCAAACTTGTCCGCGGCGCACAGGCGCTTTAACGCTTTCGCTTCGGCAGCGCCTGCACGCCGCCCAAGAACAGCGCGGTCGCGAACTTCGCGGCCTCGTCCGCGGTAAGGTCGTCGCGCGCTATGATCAGGTTCCCAACTTCGAAGGCGACGCCGATCATCGCCGCCATCAGCAAGTCCGGGTCGGTGTCCGGCATGACGCCGCTGGCGATCGCCCGCTCCAAGTCGATGCGCAACTCGTCGAACCCGGCAATCACTTCGGGTGTGTCGATGCGCACGCGCTGCATCTCCGGATTGCGCCGCATTGTGGCGAACGTCGTGTGGTCGTTTTTCACGAAGTCGAAGAACGTGCGAAACGAGCCCGAGATGAACTCCTCGAACGTACGTGCCCGGATGCGCTCCGCGCGCAACCGCGGACGCACGCGCAGCGCCGTCTCGTCCTGCAGCGCCTGGAACACTTCTTCCTTGGACTTGAAGTAGTTGTAGAACGTGCCCGACGCGAGATCGGTCGCGCGGATGATGTCGCGCACGGTCGTCGCGCCGTACCCCAGATCCGCAAACACGCGCCGCGCCGCGTCAATGATCGCTTGGCGATTGCTCGCCTTCGTCTCCTCGCGTTTGCCGCGAGCCTTTGCGTCGAGGTCGAGACTCATGCCGCCACCGTATCCTTGGGCGAGGGCCGGATGACCCTGGGTTCGATGGGCAGTATATACCCGTGCGACGCCGCACGCCTCTTGCCCTTCGCGAGTTCGCGCCGCAGATCGGTGGTGTATTCCCCACAGTTGATTTGAATCGTGTGGCGCGGCGACGACACATAGCCCCGCTTGACACGCTCGTGCATCTCGACCCGCTCCGCATGGATCATCTCGATCGGAGGAAGGCAATAGTGGCCGGTGAGGTAGTGCGCAAGGAACTTCGCCTGCTCCTCCGCAATCGGCATCATCGCGCAAAGCGGCTGCACCAGACCTACGAAAAACAGGTTCAAGTACCGTGGATCGATCATGCGCTTCCACAGTGCGATGTCGTTCCCCGGTGCCGAGATTAGACCTTCGTCGAAGAACGGGAACGATATCTTGTAGCCAGTACACCAGATGATAATATCGATGTCCTCGACGCTGCCGTCCGCAAACGCCACCTGCCTGCCCCGAAGCTCCCTCACGTCGGGCTTCGGCGTGACGTCGCCCGAGCCGATGCGCCCATAGAGCTCCTGGCTAACCGCCGGATGCGTCGTCAAGAACCCATGGTCCGCCGCCAACAACCCGAATTGTTCGGGTCGGCCAACTGTCGACTCGAGTTGCTTCTCTGCGAGCCAGCGCAGAAGCGCGGCCGGCAGATAGCGCTGCATCCAAGTGGGATCTTTGCTCGGATGAGCTATCTGCGCATCGAGCACCTCGCCCGCCGAGTACTTCGGCATGACCCAATAACCTCGACGCTGCGACAGAAACACCTTCTTCGCGACCCCCTTGTGTCCCAGCTCGCACGCGATATCGAGCGCGGAATTGCCGAACCCGACCACGAGCACGTTTCGCTCGCGACAGATTAAGGGATCGCGCGGATCGACATAGGCATGGCTGTGAATCTGCTTGCCCTCAAACGCACCTGGATAGGCTGGCTCAGGCAACCGCGGATCCCAATGGTGTCCGTTCGCGACGACGAGCGCATCGTAAAGCCGCTGCTCGCCGCTTTCGAGTGTAATCCACCACAGACCGTCGCCGGTTGGCTCCGCCCGCTTCACCCCGCAGTCGAAGGTGATGCGCTCGCGAATACCGAAATGATCGACATAAGAATCGAAATAGGCCGCGATCTGCTCGTGATGCGGAAAATCGGGATAGCCCTCCGGCATCGGAAAATCCGAATACGCCATCTTGTCCCGCGACGTATTGATATGCAGCGAGCGGTACGCCGACGACATTCCGTTCGCGTTCTTGAACACCCAGTTGCCACCGACCCTGTCGGACTTCTCCAGACAGTCGAAGGGAATCCCGAATTCCGAAAACGTCTTGGCGACGGCAATGCCGCTCGATCCGGCGCCGATGATGCAGGTCTTAGGCAGGCGCGGATCGGACGCGCGCGGCGTGACAGGCATAAGTCCCCAAAGCTTTGTTCAGCCTACGGAACAGTATCGAGAGTTCGTGACGCCGCGTCAACTTTCGGAGATCTGTGGTGGGCGCAAAAGGTTAAAGCAAGCGGACGACGAACAGTTTGCGCGTGGTCTCGATCACTTCCCANNGATGCGCCACTTGCCGGGCGTCGACTCCCATACACCGGCGAACACCTTGCTGTCCGGCGTTTCTTCGAAGGTCCATGTGCGAAATTGCGGTGCACCGGAATGGAGCCGCTCGGCAAGCGGTGCGCCGGCCTCGAACGGCATCAGCTCCAATTGATCGAGAGGAAATCGCACGAACATCATTCGACCGCCTTTGCCAAATCCATCTGCGCGGCGCGCCATTCAAGCTCGGCGCCACCGACCTGCTATGAGCCCACGACCCGAAGCCGCCCGTCAAGCCGGGAGCGGCCGCAACTCGGCCTCGATCTCCCCGTCGAGAACGCGCCCGGTGCGGCGAAACCCGTTTGTTGCATAAAACGCTTCAGGCCCCCCAGGTTGGTCAACGAATGAGAGTCGCAATGCGGCCAAACCGGGCCAGCTCTTAACCTCGGCGATGACGGCGCTCAGCGCGGCGGCGCCATAGCCGCGTCCCTGAAACCGATGATCGATCATGAATCGCCAGATGAACACCGCCTCGTCTTCCACCTTGGTGTAGAGCATCACGAAGCCGACAAGTTCGTCGTCCGCGGCGATCGCACGAAACCAATGCTCTTTCGTGAAGTAGGCCTCCGCGATCGAGAGCGCATTCGGCGCAACGAAGGTCTCCTGATCCGGCGAGACCTTCAGCGCCGCGACGGCACGCACAGTGTCCGCGGTAACTTTGACTAGGTGGACTTTCGTCACGGGCACCGACTTCACGTTAGGGAACGCGCAGACGTTCGCGGTCTCGCCTAGCGTTCGTCAAGACCTGTTGACAGACAAGGGGCGAGGGGCATCCACTCGGGCGATCATGAGCGATTTGCCGACCATCCCCGAGCACAAGGCAGGCTTCATCCTTGCAGGCGTCCCACACGCGGCGGCGTTGCAACTCATGGTGCTCGATATCAAGGCGGGCGAAGTCGTCTGCAAGCTTCCCTACGCCGAACATCTGATCGGCAACCCCGACACCCGCGTGATCCACGGCGGCGTGATTACCGCGCTTCTCGATAACGCCTGCGGCATCGCGGTTGGCTCGAAGACGCGCCTTGCGGGGCAAATCGCAACACTCGATTTGCGCATCGACTACATGAAGGCAGCAAACCCGGGCGAAGACATCTTGGCTTTCGCCGAATGCTACAAGGTCACGAAGAACATCGCCTTCGCCCGCGGCGTCGCCTACCACACCGATCGCGAAGACCCGATCGCGACTTGCGCGGCCGCCTTCATGCTCGGCACGAAAAGCCAGCGCGGCGCGAACGTGCCAGCGGGAGGCAAATGATGGAGTTGATCCGCCGCGCCCTCGCCGAAGGCAAGAAACCCGACCTTCAGGCACTCGTCGACGCCATTCCCTACTGCAAGTTCTTGGGAATAGAGGTCGACCGCAAAGGCACCGAGCTGACGACGATTTTGCGTTTCAGCCAGAGGCTGATCGGCAATCCCGTCTTGCCCGCATTGCATGGTGGCGTCGTCGGCGCCTTTCTTGAAGTCACGGCCGTCATCCAGTTGATGATGGAGGCGGAGAGCGAAGACCTCCCGAAGCCGGTCGACATCGGGATCGACTACCTGCGCTCCGGCAAACCGGTCGACACCTACGCTCGCGCCATCGTNNTGCGAAGCTACTGCAAGTGGCCCGCTTGCGCTTGTCCCTCATAAGCGTAGGATTATCCGCACATCGTGTTTCTCAGTTTGCGTACCGATGCACTCGCACCAAGGAGAAACCGCTATGCGTGGCAGCTACCTTCGCGATTGGATTGCTTGGTCTCTTTTGGCGGCGATTGGGGTCGTCGTGGGGACCGAATACTACATCCAACGCACCACCGGCCTATCGACGCCGGAATACGTCTACAAGATCGTCGTCACGCCGGACTCGCAGTAACCGGCTGACTCTGTCTTCGGCTTATTGGGCTTGGAGCGCGCCTACGCTTCTGGCTCTTCGAGAACGACGTTGTAACCCCACAAACGCCGAATGTGCTTGAGAACGGCGTCCTTCGTATTGTGCGCCAAAGGAATCCCGCGGTGCCGGTTGTGGCGCAAAGTCAGCGTCCGGTCGCCAGCGAGATTGGCACCCACCACCTGAACGTCCGGCTGATGCGTTGAGAGGTCGTAGAGCCGTGCAAGCGACGTCCGAAGCTTGCGGTAACCGGCCTCGTTGTGGATCGCAGCCACCGTGTAGACCGGGTCTTCCGTCTTGTCGCGCACCGCAAAGAGCTTCAAATCCCGCATCACCTTCGGGCTCAGGAACTGCTGGATAAAGCTCTCGTCGCGGTAGTTGGCCCACGCGTGCTTCAATACATCCCGCCAATTGCCCTTTCCCGCGACGTCGGGGAACCAGTCGCGATCCTCCGGCGTCGGGTCCTCCGACATGCGTTTGATGTCCGACATCATCGCAAATCCGAGCGCGTAGGGATTGATCCCGTAATAGCGCGAGTCGTCGAAACCCGGCTGCATCACGACGCTCGAATGCGAATGCAGAAACTCGAGGATCGACCCTTCGCTGATCTGTCCGCGGTCGTAGAGCGCATTCATGATGTAGTGATGCACGAAGGTGGCACAGCCTTCGTTCATCACCTTCGTTTGCATCTGCGGATAGAAATACTGCGCGACGTTCCGCACGATCCGCAGCAATTCCCGCTGCCAATTCTTCAAAACGGGCGAGTGTTTCTCAAGGAAATAGATCAGGTTCTCTTCCGGCAG
>CXWJ01032470.1_pt1 | contig 15297 bp, 13 predicted proteins | sample 590841 | NCBI WGS metagenome assembly CXWJ01 (sample SAMEA3498367, study PRJEB10139) | wastewater metagenome | biome: wastewater treatment plant; material: activated sludge | place: Austria | collected 2015-01-21 | reverse complement strand
GCACCGGGTGGTCGACCTCGGCTGTGGGATCGGGGCCGACGCTCTCGCCTTCGCCGACGTCGGCCTGCCGGTGACGGCGGTCGAACTCGACCCGGCCACGGCCGTCCTCGCGCAGGCCAACCTGGGGGAGCGTGGCCAGGTGCACGCCGGCGACGCCCAGGTGCTGGCCGATCACCTGATCGCACCCGGCGACGCCGTCTTCCTCGACCCGGCCCGACGCACCGCCCGCGGCCGCACCTGGCGGGTCGCCGACGTCACGCCGCCCTGGGGCTGGGCGACCGGGATGCTGGCCGGCCGGATCGGCTGCCTCAAGGCCGGCCCCGGCATAGCCCACGCCGACCTGCCGGGGGAGTTCGCCACCGCCTGGCTGAGCGACCATGGCGACCTGGTCGAGGCCGGTCTGTGGTCGGGCTCGCCGGACTGGACGCCCGGCTCCAGGGTGGCTGTGCTGCTGCCGGAGCGGGTCGAGTGGCTGGTCGAGCGGCGTCCCGATCCGGCCGTCGGCGGGGTCGGCCGCTACCTGTACGAGCCCGGCCCGGCGGTGATCCGCGCCGGCGGCGTCCCGGCTCTCGCCGAGCTGCTGGACGGCTGGGCGCTGGTGCCCGGGATCGCCTATCTGGCCTCCGACAAGCTGGTTCACACCCCGCTGGCGACCGCCTTCGAGGTTCAGCAGGCGCTGCCCCACGACGAGCGGACGCTGCGCGCTTGGGCCCGCGAGGCCGGCGTCGGCGCCCTGGAGATCAAGCTTCGCGGCCTGGACGTCGACCCCGCCGTGCTGCGCCGCCGGCTCAAGCTCGCCGGGCCGAACTCGGCCACCATCGTCCTCACCCCGACCCCGGAAGGAACGCGCGCGCTGGTCGCCCAGCGGGTATGAGAGCCCGGGTCAGCTGACCTGCCAGGAGTGGGGCGGGACGCCGTCCACGGGTTCGTCGGAGATGTTGAGGCGCAGCTCCAGGCGCTGGTCGTCCCCGGCGAGGTGGATGGTGATCGAGGTGTTCGACACCGCCGAGGTGGTCACGTCGGCGCCGGAGAGCCAGGGGTGACGGCGGCGCAGCGCGATCATGGCGCGGTAGTGGTCGTGCAGGTCGGCGCCGAAGGGCAGCAGGCCCTCCGGTGACTCCGGGAAGGGCGGACGCACGGCGTCGTCGCCGTAGGCGTTCTCCTGCTTCTCCCCGGTGAAGCCCTGCTCGTCGCCGGCGTAGATTGACGGCACCCCGGGCAGCAGCATCAGCAGCGTCACCGCCAGCCGGACGTGCCGCGGGTCGTCCAGCTGGGTGGCGATCCGGGTGACGTCGTGGTTGCTCAGGAAGGTCTGCGGCAGGAAGAGCTTCACCAGCTCGCGGTGGTGTTTGAGGGCCCAGTCGAGGGCGAAGAAGTTGCGGTCCTTCAGCGCCGTCCAGGTCAGGTGCCACAGCTCGTACTGGGTGACCGAGTCGACCCCCGAGCCGGCGACGAACTCCTCGTACGGCCCGTGGATCACCTCGCCCAGCACCCAGACCTCCGGGTGGGCGGCCCGCACCCGGTCGAGGATCGGACGCCAGGCGTCCGCGCCCGCGGCGTAGGCGGCGTCCAGTCGCCAGGCGGAGGCCCCGCGATCCAGCCAGTGGATCATCACGTCGCCCACGTACTGCGCCACCACCGGGTTGGCCAGGTTCAGCTCGACCAGCCGGGGATGGCCCTCGAAGTTCCACGGGTAGCCCTCGTCCGACCACTTGATCCAGTCGCCCTCGGGCGTGCCCGGCCCGGACGCGATCGCGCGCCGGACGATCTCGTGGTCGCGCGCCAGGTGGTTGAACACCCCGTCCAGGCAGAGCCGGACGCCGCGGGCGGTCGCTTGCGCGACCAGCTCGTCGAAGTCGGAGTCGTCGCCCAGCCGCGGGTCGATCCGGTAGTGGTCGAGGGTGTCGTAGCCATGCGACCCGGCGGCGAAGACCGGTGCCAGCAGCAGCCCGTTGGCGCCCAGTTCGACGACGTAGTCGAGCCAGTTCAGCAGCTGCGGCAGCCGGTGGGAGACCTCGCTGACGGCGTTGCGCTCGGCGTCCACGAAGCCGAGCGGATAGACGTGCCACCAGATGACGTCCGCGGACCAATCACTCGCCATTCGCCAGAGTCTAGCGGCGTCCATTTCCGGTGCGGCTGGGCTTTGTGGCCCGATACCTGGCACGATCGACCCACCGGATCCTCCGCACCCCACCTCGGGAGGCCGGCGTCACAAGCACAGAATTGGAGTCGATATGAGTCGCTCAAGGCCAGTGCGGGCGTTCGCCCTCACCACCACCCTGGCCACGACGATGGCACTCGTCCTGACGGGATGCAGCGCCGACGCCCGGGTCGGGCCCATCGAGGAGGCGATTGCGACCTCGGTGACGCAGACGACGCCCCAGTTGATCGGCGTCCTCACCCCGGACGTGTCGAAGGCGGTCTCGGCCGCCGGCGAAGAATCCCGCGTGATGATCCCCATCCTCGCTCCCGACCTGAGCACGGCCACAGCCGAGGTCAACGCCGAGCCGGGTTCCACAGAGCTGTTCCTGACCGCGGCGGCCGCGGCCGAGGCGATCGGCGACACCGGCCGGGTCGCCTGGGAGGACTGGCTGGCCGCCAACAAGGACGCGGTCGGCTACGTCGAGACCTCGATCCCGGTCACCGTCAACGGCAAGGACTCCTCGCTGTGGGTCGAGGTCGACGAGCCTGCGCTGCAGGTCTTCGCCCAGCCGCTGGAGCAGGCCAACCTCGAGCTCTTCGTCCGCGCCGCCGAGGCGACCAAGCAGTGGCAGCGCACCATGGTGGTCGTCCACGCCTGGGACTTCCTGCCGCAGGTGACCGGGCTCTCCCCGGCGTTGGCCGGAAACGCGTCGATCGACCGGGTCGAGCCGGCCGGGGACGGACGTTTCGAGGTCGCCGTCCGTCACCTGGACGCCAAGGCGGCGGTCCTCGACCAGGTCCGGAAGGCGCTGGAGTCGTATGGCACGGGCAAGATCTGGGGCAAGGTCACCCAAGCCGACTTCGAGGCGCGGATGGAGACCGTCACCGACGTCACCGCGGACGAGGTCACCACCAACGCGACAGTGAAGGTGAGCACCACGGACGACCCGGGCATCTACCTGCTCTCGCAATCCCTCGCCGACAACCTCGCCGAGCAGGCCTACCGCTACCGCGTGGAAGCCGAGCCGGGCTCGTTCCCGGCGCCGGAGGATCTCGAGAAGGTGCGCTCCGACGCGATCGCGGAGGCTCTGGCGGAACTCGCCAAGCGGACCATCGAGGAGCAGAAGCGCCCCGGAACCGGACTGCTGGTGAAGGGCAAGTCCGGATCGCAGGTCACCGTCGACGTCGGGAGCGGAGCAGACGTTCACGTCACCTTCTTCAAGTGGGGATCGAAGAAGCCGGCAGTGTCGGCATTCATCCGGAAGGGCAAGAAGCTGATGATGCGACTGCCTCCCGGCAACTACCGCCTTGTCTACGCCACCGGTGACAGCTGGTTCGGAACGAAGCGTTCCTTCGGGCCGACCGGGCGGTATGTGGAGTTCAAGAACAAGGCTGGCACCAAGCCTGCGAAGATCCAGATCAAGCGGAACTGGTGGTACGCCTACTCGTTGATGATGGATCGAGAGCTGCCTGCGGGGCAGGACTCCATTCCTACCGGGACCATCGACAACCCCTTCGAGGAATGAGCCTGCGATGACCGACTGGAGCAACACCGACTACGCCCGTTCCGCGCTGAACGACCCCCGCCTGCCGGCCGCAGAACTGGCCGCGATCGCCGCTGTCCAGCCCTCGCTGTGGCCGCAGGTCGCCGCTCATCCGGCGGCCTACCCAGATCTGCTGCACTGGCTGGCGGGGCAGGGCGTCCCGATCCCGCCGCGGCAGCAGGGTCCCGTGCAGCCAGCGCCCGTTCAGCCCGCGTTCCAACAGCCGCAGCAGTGGGCGTTGCAGCCGCCGCAGGGGCAGCCGCAGCCGGGGCATGCCTTCCCGCAGCACCCAGCGCAGCCCCAGCCGATGCAGCCGCCCGTCCAGGCGCCGCACCTGCAGCCCGCCGCCCAGCCGCAGCCGATGCCCCCTGCTCAGCAGCCGATGCAGCCGCCCAGCCAGCCATGGCAGTCATCGCCCGAGCCGGCCTCAGCTCCGGCCGGGGGCGGCAAGCGCCGGCTCGTCCTGATCGTCGCGGCAGCCGTGCTGGTGCTGGGCGGCGGGGCGGGGGCGTTCGCGCTGAGCCAGTCCGGCGGCTCGGACGGCTGGCGCCCCACCAACGTCCGCACCGTCCCGCCCGGCACCCCTGGACGCTGAGCCGTCCGTCGTTGGCACTCGGCTTGATTGAGTGCTAAGCCGGGTATAGATTCGGGTTGGCACTCTCCCTGGGAGTGTGCCAACGCCGAGGTGGCACCGCGACGACACTGAGGCGAGCAACCAGACCATTGAGGGCTCACCGCCCACCACGAACGAAAGGGTTTTGACGTGGCAGTCACGATCAAGCCGCTCGAGGATCGCATCCTCGTCCAGCCGCTGGAGGCCGAGCAGACCACCGCCTCCGGCCTGGTCATCCCCGACACCGCCAAGGAGAAGCCGCAGGAGGGTCGCGTCCTGGCCACCGGCCCCGGACGCATCGACGACAACGGCAACCGCGTCCCGCTGGACGTCGCCGAGGGTGACGTCGTCATCTTCAGCAAGTACGGCGGCACCGAGGTGAAGTACAACGGCGAGGAGTACCTGCTGCTCAACGCCCGCGACATCCTCGCCGTCGTCACCAAGTAAGGGGACCACCACCCATGGCAAAGATCCTTCAGTTCGACGAGGAAGCCCGCCGCTCGCTTGAGCGCGGCGTGGACGCCCTCGCCAACGCCGTGAAGGTCACCCTCGGCCCGAAGGGCCGCTACGTCGTCCTGGACAAGAAGTGGGGCGCTCCGACCATCACCAACGACGGCGTGACCGTCGCCAAGGAGGTCGAGCTCACCGATCCGTTCGAGAACCTCGGCGCCCAACTGGCCAAGGAGGTCGCCACCAAGACCAACGACGTGGCCGGTGACGGAACCACGACCGCGACCGTCCTCGCCCAGGCTCTGGTGCACGAGGGCCTGCGGGCGGTGGCCTCCGGCGCCAACCCGATCGAGCTCAAGCGCGGCATCGATGCGGCCGTGACGGCCGTCGAGGCCGAGCTGCGCAACCTCGCCCGCGAGATCGAGACCACCGACGACATGGCTTCGGTGGCCACCATCTCCGCCCGCGACGAAGAGATCGGCGCTCTGATCGCCGACGCCTTCGACAAGGTCGGCAAGGACGGCGTCATCACCGTCGACGAGTCGAACACCTTCGGCACCGAACTCGAGTTCACCGAGGGCATGCAGTTCGACAAGGGCTACCTGTCGCCCTACTTCGTCACCGATCCCGACCGGATGGAGGCGGTGCTCGAGGATCCCTACATCCTGATCAACTCGGGCAAGATCTCCTCGATGAACGATCTGCTCCCGGTGCTGGAGAAGGTCATCGGCGCCGGCGGCACCCTGTTCATCGTGGCCGAGGACACCGACGGCGAGGCGCTGTCCACCCTCATCGTCAACAAGATCCGCGGTGTGTTCACCTCGGTGGCCGTCAAGGCTCCGGCCTTCGGCGACCGCCGCAAGGCCATGCTGGAGGACATCGCGATCCTCACCGGCGGCCAGGTGATCGCTCCCGAGGTCGGCCTCAAGCTCGACCAGATCGGGCTGGATTCGCTGGGCCGCGCCCGCCGGATCGTGGTCACCAAGGACAACACCACGATCGTGGACGGCGCCGGCTCCGCCGAGGCGGTGGCCGGCCGGGTCGCCACCCTGCGCGCCGAGATCGAGCGGACCGATTCCGACTGGGATCGCGAGAAGCTGCAGGAGCGGGTCGCCAAGCTCGCCGGCGGCGTCTGCGTGATCAAGGTCGGCGCGGCCACCGAGGTGGAGCTCAAGGAGAAGAAGCACCGGATCGAGGACGCCGTCTCGGCGACCCGGGCGGCGATCGAGGAGGGCATCGTCGCCGGTGGCGGCTCCGCCCTCATCCACGCGTCGCGCGTCCTGGCCGACGGCCTGGGCAAGTCGGGCGACGAGAAGACCGGTGTGGCCATCGTGGCCAAGTCGGTCGCCGAGCCGCTGCGCTGGATCGCGGAGAACGGCGGCGAGCCGGGCTACGTGATCACCTCCAAGGTCGCCGAACTCAGCCCGGGCAACGGCTACAACGCCGCCACCGGCGAGTACATCGACCTGATCGCGGCCGGGGTCATCGACCCGGTCAAGGTCACCCGCTCGGCCCTGGCGAATGCCGCCTCCATCGCCGGTCTGCTGCTCACCACCGAAACCTCGGTGGTCGAGAAGCCGGCCGACGAGGATGAGGGTCACGGCCACAGCCACTGACCCAACGCTCAGACGGGCCCCCCACCTTTGGGTTGGGGGCCCGTTCTGCGTCTCGCTGCAGGATTGCGGTTCTGGCGNNGTTCTGGCGGCAGTGCCGGGGCCGTTGAGGAGGTTGCGCTGCAGGACGGTGGTTGTGCGGCTCGCGGAGGGCCTGAAAACAGCACTCCTGCAGCGAGGCTCGGGTCTCCGGGTGACGCCCCGGCGCAGAACAGCAATCCCGCAGCGAAGCGGCAGGGCGACCGCAGATCGTCCCCCGGGAGGATGACGTTCGCCCGTGGGGAGGACGCGGACCGGGGCATCCCACCCCTAGCGTGGCGGCATGAGTGAGACCGAACCGGGGAACCCGGGGATCGAGGCGGACGGGCTGAAGCGCGCGTTCGGGGATGTGCGGGCGGTGGACGGGGTCACGTTCACCGCGCCGGCGGGAGCGGTGACGGCGCTGATCGGCCCGAACGGCTCCGGCAAGACCACCTTGTTGCTGCTGCTGGCCGGCCTGCTGAAGCCGGACTCCGGGCAGGCGACGATCGACGGCTTCGACCTGTCGGCGCACAACCTGCAGGCGCGCTCCCGGGTGGGCTGGATGCCGGACGTCTTCGGCACCTGGGATTCGCTGACCTGCACCGAGATCCTCGCCACCTTCGCCCGCGCCTACGGCATCGCCAAGCCAGAAGCCGAACGCCGCGCCCTGGACCTGCTGCACAAGGTCTACCTCAGCGAGTTCGCGCCGCGTCCGGCTCGGGTGCTCAGCCGTGGCCAGAAGCAGCGCCTGGGCCTGGCCCGGGCGCTGGTGCACGACCCCTCCGTGCTGCTGCTGGACGAGCCCGCGTCCGGCCTTGACCCGCGATCGAGGATCGAGTTGCGCGACGTGCTGCGCGATCTGGCCGCCCAGGGCAAGACGGTGCTGGTCTCATCCCACGTGCTCAGTGAGCTGGAGGAGGTCTACGACCACGCCGTCTTCCTCTCCCAGGGACGGACGGTCGACCTGGCCACCGCCGCCCAGCCGGCCTCGGTGAGCCGCGGCTGGCGGCTCGACGCCGTCGACCCGGTCGCGCTGCGCACCTTCCTCGACAACGCCGACATCCCCTGGCAGCCCGGCTCCGGCGGCGAGGTGGTCGTCCAGCTGACCGGCTACGAGTCCGCCGCGCAACTGCTGCAGGCAGCCGTCAACGCCGGCGTCCTCGTCCACACCGTCGCCCCGCTCTCGGGACGCCTGGAAGAGGCCTACCTCTCACTGGATCAGGAGCGGGTATGAGCACCCCACGAAGTTCTTCTCCTCCGCTGCGCTCCCCCGAACAACTCCGCGGGGACCCCGCATGAACACCTGGTCGCTCAGCTGGCACGGCCTGCGGACCGTCATCAGCCTGGAACTCAAGCAGCGGATCCGCTCGCCCCGCTGGATCGTCGCCCTGGTGGCGTGGTTCGTCCTGATCGGAGCGGTCACCGGCCTGACCATCTACTCGATGACCGTGCTGCGCGTGGACAACGACTACAACCAGTACGGGGCCGGGCCGCTGGCCTTCGGCATCATCGCCTTCTTCGTGCTCGGCATGGCCTTGGTGATCGCGCCGGCCTTCACCGCCACGTCCATCAACGGCGACCGCTCGGCCGGAACCCTGGCCACCCTCCAGGCCACCCGGCTCTCCGCCTTCGAGATCGCGGCCGGCAAGCTGGTGGCCGCCTGGCTGGCCGCAGCAGTGTTCCTGGTGGCCGCACTGCCCTTCATCGTGTGGACGATGGTGCTCGGCTCGATCTCGCTGTGGCAGGTGGTCGTCTGCTTCGCGGTGGTCTTCGCGCTGGTGGCCGTGGTCTGTGCGATCGGGCTGGGCTGGTCGGCGCTGATCTCCCGCAGCGCGGGAGCTTCGGTGATGACCTACCTGAGCGTGGTGATCCTGAGCATCATCAGCCCGATGGTGATGACGCTCACCCTGCCGTTCATGAACGAATACACCACGACCCGGGTCTGGGGCCTGCCCGACGACGTCGCCGAGGAGTACAACAACCAGGTGAACGAGTACTGGGAGAACCCCCAGTCCGACGGGTCGAATGTCCCGGCGCCGCCGCTGGACAAGTGCGCCTGGAAGGAGGAGCGCTGGGAGCAGGTTCACACCGAACGCGTGTGGTGGATGCTGGTGCCCAACCCCTTCGTGATCGTCGCCGACGCCGCCCCGCTGCCGGCGAAGGCCCGCGACAACCTGAGCGCCTATGTCGGCGAGAGCTCTGACCCGCTGGCGGGCCTCCGGATGGGCGTCCGCTGGCTCGCGATGGGTCCCGAGACTGAGCGCGACGACTGCATCTGGCTGTTCTACAACCTCAACTACAACATCGACTACGACGCCGACGGCAATGCGCGGGTCACCACCGAGAACGGCACTCCGGTGCCCTTCGAGAGCCCGGTGAAGCAGCGCACGGTGGATGTCGGCGCCCCGATCTGGCCCTGGGGTCTCGGCATCAACCTGGTGATCGGAGCCGTCTTCTTCTGGGTGGCGGTGCGTCGCCTCGCCGTCCCCTACGGCGTTCTCCCCAAGGGCATCCGCGTCGCCTGACCGCCTTACCCACCACCCACCCTTCCGTCGAGCGCCACCAGCCACGCCGAAAGCCCGGCCCAAGGGCCACGCGCTCGACGGGACGGGTGGCGTTCGACGGTAGGGGTGGCGCTCGGCGGCGGGCGGAGGAAGGGCGGGATTCGGTCAGCTGCCTGCTTGGGCTAGGCCGGTCTCGTAGGCGACCACCACGGCTTGGACGCGGTCGCGGACGCCGAGCTTGGCCAGGATGTGGCGGACGTGGGTCTTCACGGTCGTCTCCGAGAGGTAGAGCTCGGCGGAGAGTTCGGCGTTCGACAGGCCGCGGGCGATCAGCTGCAGGATCTCGCGTTCGCGCTCGGTGAGCGCGGTCAGGCGCTCGTCCGGCTCGCCGGGCGGGGCCGGGGTGACCCCGGTCGCCACGTGCTCCAGCAGCCGTTTGGTGGACGAGGGCGCGATCACCGCGTCCCCGCTGTAGACGGTGCGGACGGCGGCCAGCAGGTCGGCGGGCGGGGCGTTCTTCAGCAGGAAGCCGGAGGCGCCGGCCTTGATGGCGCTCAGCAGGTACTCGTCCACGTCGTAAGTGGTCAGCATGATCACCTTGGGGGCTTCGCAGACCTCCAGGATGCGGGCGGTGGCCTCGATGCCGTCCATCCCGGGCATCCGGACGTCCATCAGGATGATGTCGGTCGGCGTCCGGGCCAGCCGGACCGCCTCCAGGCCGTCGCCGGCCTCCCAGGCGACCGTCAGGTCGGGCTGTGAGTTGATCACCATCGCCAGGCCGGCGCGCACCAGCTGCTGGTCGTCCACCAGGCCCACCCGGATCGGGCCGGTCGGCGCGTCAGTCATCGAGATCCTCCTTGGGGCAGGGTGCGGGCAGCACGGCACGGACGCGGAAGCCGCCGTCCGGCAGCGGGGCGGCTTCGCAGTGGCCGCCGACGATGTCAGCGCGCTCCAGCATGCCGAGCAGGCCGAGGCCGCCGCCGTTCGTCTGGGTGGCGGAGTCGTCGCCGGTGTCGGTGACCGTGAGCACGACCTCGCCGGGCACCCAGTTCTCGGTGACGATCACCTGCGCGGCGGGTGCGTGCTTCATCACGTTGGTGAGCGCCTCCTGACAGATCCGGTACAGCGCCAGCCCGATCGCCGAGGGCAGCTGCCGGGGCTCGCCCAGCTGGACGTAGCTCGCTGCCACCCCCGCCGACCGGGCGTCGGCGACCAGCTGGGCGACCCCGGTCTGGGTGGGGGCCGGGGCGAGTTCGGGGGCGTGTTCTTCGCCGGTGCGCAGCATGCCGAGGATGCGCCGGGTGTCGGCCAGCGCCAGGCGTCCGGTGTCGGCGATGGTCTCCAGGGCGCGTTTGGCGACCGCCGGCTCAGTGGCGTAGCTGCCGCCGTCGGCTTGGGCGACCATGATCGCCAGCGAGTGCGCGATGACGTCGTGCATCTCGCGCAGGATGCGGGTGCGCTCGGCCGTCACCGCGGCGTCCACCTGGTTCTGATGCTGGCGGGTGAGCGCCGCGGCCTGCGAGGCCAGCAGATGATCCGCCTCACGCCGGGCGCGCCGCCACAGGACGGCGAAGGCAGCGCACCACCCGAGCGCGACCGCGAGTGCCACGATCAACGCCCAAGTCATGGTTTGACCTTAGTGGGTGGGGCCGTCAGGAGTGGACGACGACCTCCACGCGCTGGAACTCCTTGACCTCGGTGTAGCCGGTGGTGGCCATGGCGCGGCGCAGGGCGCCGACCAGGTTCATGGTGCCGTCGGGGGTGTGGGAGGGGCCGAGCAGGATCTCCTCCAGGGTGCCGATGGCGCCGATCTTCACCCGCTCGCCGCGGGGGAGGGTGGGGTGCCAGGCCTCGGCGCCCCAGTGGTACCCCTTGCCGGGGGCCTCACAGGCCCGGGCCAGCGGAGTGCCGACCATCACCGCGTCCGCGCCGCAGGCGATCGCCTTGGCGATGTCGCCGGAGCGGCCCAGTGCGCCGTCCGCGATGACGTGGACGTAGCGGCCGCCGGATTCGTCCAGGTAGTCGCGCCGGGCCTCGGCAACGTCCGACAGCGCGGAGGCCATCGGCACCTCGACGCCCAGGACGTTGCGGGTGCGCTTGGTGGCGCCGCCGCCGAAGCCGACCAGGACGCCGGCGGCGCCCGTCCGCATCAGGTGCAGGGCGGACTGGTAGGTGGCGCAGCCGCCCACGATCACCGGCACGTCGAGCTCGTAGATGAACTTCTTCAGGTTCAGCGCCTCGGACTGCCCCGAGACGTGCTCGGCGGAGACCGTGGTGCCGCGGATCACGAAGAAGTCCAGCCCGGCCTTCTCGACGACGGGCGCGAACTCGGCGCAGGTCTGCGGCGACAGCGAGCCGGCCACCGGCACACCGGCGTCCCGCAGCTCACCCAGCCGGGCGGTGATCAGCTCGGCCTGGATCGGGGCGGCGTACAGCTGCTGCATGCGCCTGGTGGCGGTCACCTGGTCGTCGATGCCGGCCAGCTCCTCCAGCAGCGGGGCCGGGTCGTCGTACTTCGTCCACAGCCCTTCCAGGTTGAGCACGCCCAGCCCGCCGAGCCGGCCGAAGGCGATCGCGGTGGCCGGGGACATCACGGAATCCATCGGCGCCGCCACGATCGGGAAGTCGAAGCTCAGCGCGTCGATCCGCCAGCCGAGGTTCACCTCCTCGATGCCGCGGGTCCGCCGGTTGGGGACGATGGCGATGTCGTCGAACCCGAAGACGGGCACGGCGCGCTTGGAACGTCCGATGTCGATCATGTGGCTTCCTTGCCTCGTCTGCGCCTCAGGACTGGGCGGAGTAGTTGGGGGCTTCGATGGTCATCTGGATGTCGTGCGGGTGCGATTCGCGCAGCCCGGCGGAGGTGATCCGGACGAACCGGCCCTTGGCGTGCAGTTCGGGGATGGTCGAGGCGCCGGTGTAGAACATCGACTGCCGCAGCCCGCCGACCAGCTGGTAGGCGACCGCCGCCAGCGGGCCGCGGTAGGGCACCTGGCCCTCGATGCCCTCGGGCACCAGTTTGTCGTCGGTGTCGACGTCGCCCTGGAAGTAGCGATCCCGGGAGTAGGACGCCTTGCGGCCGCGCTTGGCCATGGCGCCCAGCGAACCCATGCCGCGGTAGGACTTGAACTGCTTGCCGTTGATGAACACCAGATCGCCGGGGCTCTCCTCGCAGCCGGCCAGCAGGGAGCCCAGCATCACCGAGTCGGCGCCGGCCACCAGGGCCTTGGCGATGTCGCCGGAGTACTGCAGGCCGCCGTCGCCGATCACCGGGACGCCCGCCGGGCGGCAGGCCTGGGCGGCGTCGTAGATCGCGGTCACCTGCGGGACGCCGACCCCGGCCACCACCCGGGTGGTGCAGATCGAGCCCGGGCCGACCCCTACCTTGACGCCGTCGGCGCCGGCTTCGACCAGGGCTTTCGCCCCGGCGTAGGTGGCGATGTTGCCGCCGATGATGTCCACCTCGCGAGCGTGCGGCTCGGCCTTCAGCCGGGAGATCATCTCCAGCACCCCGCGGGAATGGCCGTGCGCGGTGTCGACCACCAGGATGTCCACCCCGGCGTCGATCAGCGTCATCGCCCGTTCCCGGGCGTCGCCGAAGAAGCCGATCGCGGCGCCGACGCGCAGCCGGCCGTAGCCGTCCTTGGAGGCCAGCGGGTACTTGTCGGACTTCACGAAGTCCTTCAGCGTGATCAGGCCGTGCAGCCGGTTCTCGCCGTCCACCAGGGGGAGCTTCTCGATCTTGTGCTCGGCCAGCAGGGCCAGCGCCTGGGCGGGTTCGATGCCGGGCCAGCCGGTGATCAGCGGCATCGGCGTCATCACCTCGCGCACCAGCCGGGAGGGATCCTCCTCGAACCGCATGTCGCGGTTGGTGACGATGCCCAGCAGGTGGCGGTGCTCGTCCACCACCGGGACGCCGGAGATGCGGAACTGGCCGCACAGCTCATCCGCCTCGCCGATGGTCGCCTCCGGGCCGATCGTGATCGGCGAGTCGACCATGCCGGCCTCGGAGCGCTTCACCCGGTCGACCTGACGGGCCTGCTCCTCCGCGGGCAGGTTGCGGTGCAGGATGCCCAGGCCGCCCTCGCGGGCGATCGCGATCGCCATCCGCGCCTCGGTGACGGTGTCCATCGCCGAGCTCAGCAGCGGCAGCCGCACCTCGACCCGCTTGCTGATCCGGGTGGTGGTGTCGACCGCCGAGGGGATCACGTCGCTCTCGTTGGGCTGCAGCAGCACATCGTCGAAGGTCAGGCCCAGGGCCGCGAACGGGCCCGGCACACCGGACGGAGTCAGGGGATCGACCACAACGCTCTCAATCTGTCGGCGGGAGGGGATCATCCTATGCCACCTGGAGCGTCTGGACCCGCCGCGCACGGTCACTGGGCCTGTCACGCCACCGCCGTGCACCGGGGTCACGGGCGCAAAGCGGCGAAGGCGCGGGTCAGGGTGGGGTGAGTGAAGCTGAAGCCGGCGTGCAGCAGCCGGGCGGGACGGACGCGGGTGCTGGCGAGCAGCACCTCGTCGACGAACTCGCGAGTGAACAAGGCGCGCACGGCGGTGAGCGGCGTGGGGATGAGCGTCGGACGGTTCAGGAAGCGGCCGTAGGCGCGGGTGAAGGCGGCGTTGGTCACCGGGTTCGGGGCCACCAGGTTGACCGGGCCGGTCAGGTCGGATTCGAGCAGCCAGACCACGGCGCGCAGCCAGTCCTCCTGGCCGATCCAGGAGACGAACTGGCGCCCGTCGCCGATCCGGCCGCCGAGGCAGGCCTGGAACAGCGCCTTCTGGGCGCCCAGGAAGCCGCCGCTGGGGGTGAGCACGTTCCCGGTGCGCAGCGTGACCACCGGCACCGCGGCATGGGCGGCGGCTGCCTCCCAGTCGAGGCACAGCTGGGCCAGGAAGCCGCGGCCGGGCGGGCTGCTCTCGTCCACCACGTCGAAGCCGGCGTCGCCGTAGACGCCGATGGCCGAGGCGTTCAGCAGCCGCTGGCAGCGGCCGTCCGGGTCGAGGCTGGTCACGATCGTCAGCGTGCTGGCGATGCGGGAGCGGCGCAGTTCGGCCTTGCGGTCCTTCGTCCAGCGGCGGCCGATCGAGGCGCCTGCGAGGTTGACCACCGCGTCGACGTCGGAGAGCCCGGGGGCGTCGATCCGGCCCGCGTCGGGATCCCAATGCCGCTGACCGGGCCTCGGCTGGCCGCGGACCAGACCGACCACCTCGTGGCCCTCGCTCCGCAGCCGGTGCGCCAGGGCCGTCCCCAACAATCCCGTGCTACCGCCGATCGCCACGCGCATGGCCCGATCCTGCCACGCCGCGCCAAGGTTCGCAGGCAGAGATCCCCGCCTTCGCGGGGATGACGGGGAGGGGCGGGAAGGACGCAGGGAGGGCAGGGACGACGAAGAGTGGGGACGCCTCGCACCCCCAGTCACCGGGGAGGAATTCCCCAGAGCTGGGGATCGGTCTTCCGTGGGTGCGGGGGTGCCGCGTCGCTATGCTCGATCCGTGGCAGTGAGGCTCGATTCGGTGACCCCCTACCGGCAACCCTGGACGGGGTGGCGCCGGACGGCCGCGCGGCCGGACGACCCGGCCCGAATCGAGTCGCGATGACGGCGCGGATCGGCATTGTCGACGATCACCCGGCGATCCTGCTCGGCACCACGGCCATCCTCAACGCGCGCGCCGGGCTGCACGTGGTCGCCACCGCCGCAACCGTGGCCGAGTTGCTCTCCCGCGGGATCACCCTGGACGTCGTGCTGCTCGACCTGTTGCTGGCCGACGGCTCCACGCCGTCCGACAACGTGGCCCGGCTGACTGCCAACGGCATCCCGGTGATCGCCTACACCGCGGGCGACCGTCCGGAGCTGGTGCGGGAGGCGAGCCGAGCCGGCGCGGCCGGCATGGTGCGCAAGTCCGAGCTGCCCGAGGCGATCGTCGAGGCGGTGCGGACCGTGCTGCGCGGCGGGGTGGTGGCCAGCACCGACTGGGCCAGCGCGCTGGAGACCGACCGGGAGTTCGTGAACGCCCGGCTGACCCGCCGCGAGGCGGAAGTGCTCGCCCTGTACGCCTCGGGGGAGACCGCGGAGCGGGTCGCCGCGCTGTTGTTCATCACCAAGGAGACGGTCTACGACCACGTCCGGCGGATCCGCGCCAAGTACGCGGCCGCCTCGCGTCCGGCGCCCACCAAGCTCGACCTGTATCACCGCGCCGTCGAGGACGGCATCGTTCCACGCGGGCGATGAGCGTCGACGCCGCACGGCGGTCGGTCGGGCTGGTGATCTCCGTCGGCAGCGTGCTGCTGATCGCAGGGCGGGTGCCTTCGGCGCTGAAGCAGACACCCTTCTTCGACCCCTGGTGGACGGCCGGGGCGCTCGCCTGCCTCGCCTTGACGATCGGGCTGGCCGGCCTCGGACGGCGGC